>JADMIO010972830.1_pt1 | contig 24164 bp, 8 predicted proteins | sample 8958161 | NCBI WGS metagenome assembly JADMIO01 (sample SAMN16585339, study PRJNA669376) | soil metagenome | isolation source: Crop rotation soil | place: USA: Cullars Rotation, Alabama | collected 2011
AACTCGATGGACAGTTATATATTGCCTGCTCGCAGCGATATAGAAAGCGTCGCACAGGAATTCTATAAAGTGATCACGGCACGTCAGGGAAGTGCTGACCAAAACGGTAACGATTATTCGTCTACGGTTGCCGCCGCCGATGCGAAGTATTTGGAGAAAGCAAGCAATCTCAGCCAAATGCTTTTGGGACCTGTGGCTGACAAGATTGGAAACCGAAGGCTGGTGGTCGTGACGGATGGGGCGCTGCGTTACATTCCTTTCGCGGCGTTGCCGCGTCCCTCGAATGGTCCAGTTGCTGCGTCCCCAACTCTTTTACTAGCGACGAATGAATTGGTGATGTTGCCTTCTGCTTCCACGCTCATCGCGATCCGTGGCGTTCAAAGCCACAACAGTTCGACGGGGAAGCTCGTCGCCATCATTGCTGATCCTGTTTTGAGTCCGAGTGATGACCGAGTGCAGCGCGAAGGGCAACTTTCGGCGATCGCTCAAGGTGCGGCTGATCACGATTCGCAACGACCCGAGCGACAGTCGACTGACGATTTGAGGCTGGCTCGTCTCGCTCATGCGTCGGAAGAAGCGGATGCGATCTCTGGGATAGCGCCCTGGGGAACAACGCTGGTCGCCAAAGGCTTTGAGGCGAGCCGTGAAACTGCTATGAGTCCGGAAGTTAGCAGGGCTCAGATCGTCCACTTCGCTACTCATGGATTTCTTGATAGTGAACACCCGGAACTTTCCGGCATAGTTCTAAGCATGACCGATCGTAATGGTGCTAAGACGAATGGCTTAATGCCGCTGCCGGACATTTACAGTTTGGATTTATCCGCTGACTTGATTGTATTGAGTGCATGTCAGACAGCTTTAGGGAAAGAGTCAGGAGGGGAAGGACTAGTTGGTCTAACCCATAGTTTCATGTCTGCGGGGGCGAAGAGTGTTGTTGCCAGCCTTTGGAAGGTGGACGATCGTGCGACGGCCGCTTTGATGGCCGAGTTCTACGTCGGGATTTTGAAGAAGGGCATGACGCCTGCTGCTGCGCTTCGATCTGCCCAGCTTAAGATAATGCAGCAAAAGCAATGGAGCGCGCCTTATTATTGGGCCGGGTTTGTACTACAAGGTGAGTACACAAACCCTATTGCCGTTGACCAAAAACGGTGGCTGCGACCTGACCTGGTAATTTTGTTTTCAGTGGTTCTGGTTGCGGCCGCTGTGTTGAGTTTTCAAGCCCGAAGGCGACGAACGCCCCGCCACAGTTCACCTGACGGAACACTCGAGTAATGGCCCCCGATTCGGCAGACTCACCCGAAAGCTTCGAAGAGATTCTCGCCTGGCTCAATTCTGATCGCGAGGTTGCGGCGAACATGTATGTTCAGCTTCGGCACGATCTCGCAAAGCTATTCACGTTCAGAGGCTGTAGCGATCCGGAAGGATTGACTGACGAAGTATTCGATCGCGTCGCGAAGAAAGTACATGAGGTGCGGCCGATTTACGTCGGCGATCCGCGGCTCTATTTTCGGGCTGTAGCAAACAATTTGGTGAAAGAAGATCTGAAGGCCAGGACCAAGGTCGCTTCAGGCGAACCTGAACCGCTAGATCCGGCTGTCAATGAGAGTGAAGCGGACGACGCTGAAGACATTCAGGAATGTCTGCAGTCGTGTTTGCAAAAGCTTAGCGCTGAGAACCGGCAGTTGATTGTGGCTTATTACGCCAAAGAAAAGCAGGCTAAGATTGATCATCGCAGTGAATTAGCGCAGCAGTTTGGTATATCCGTAGAAACCCTGAGAGTGAAGGTCCACCGCATTCGTGTATCTCTTCACCGATGTATTGAGCAATGTCTCGAAAGTAAAGTTGAGGGCAAATGAAACGGATCGCGCGAAAATTCATTGTAAGTGAATGGCGACGACGGGAGTGTTGCCCATGAAAAACGAGCCGGTTACTGACGCGTTACTGCGTGAGTTTCTATTGGGTAAGCTTGCCGATAAAGATCGCGAGAGGATTGAGGACTTGTTCTTAACTGACTCTCCAATTCGTGAGAGAGCGCTCGCACTCGAGCAGGATCTAATTGACGACTACTTAGATGGCAGTCTTAGTCAGGAGGACCAAGAAAGATTCCTTGCACGCTATCAAACAGACGAACAGCGGCGGCAGTTAAGAATTGCCGGCGCGATAAGAGAATGGGCCGTTAATGAGGCAAAAGTTCCTCGACCCATTGAATCAACCGCCTCTGGTAATCGGTTCTGGACACGAATAAGATTGAAACCCCGTTTTTGGGTTCCTGTCGCAGTAGCGATTGTGGTTGCGGTGGTGCTCGCAATCGTGTGGCTAAACAACCGCAGTGAACAACAAAGGCATTTTGCTATCGAACAGGAACTGGCCCAACTCAACTCTCCCGCGAGTCTGGGTGAGACTCCTTCAGAAATGATTTCATCCGATCTGCGACCTGTTTCCGGTAGAAGTATCGAACTGCCTGTTGAAATAAGAATTCCCTCGGAAATTCGTTTGGTACAACTGCAGCTTCCATGGATACAGAACGAGCGCTTCCCGCTGTACCAGGCAGAAGTTCGCAGGATTGGCAATCGTGAATCATTCACGATTCCTAATCTGCAGGCAGCCGAGAGCAATGGTCGACCCACGATTCGATTACGGCTCCCGGCTAAGATGCTTAAAAGGGGGCAGTATCAGATAAATCTCATGGGCGTTGCCGCTGATGGCTCCCCGAGGTCCAGCGAAGAGTACTCGTTCGTTGTAGTCAATTAGATACTCCACCTTCTCCCTCAACTCGTTCAGAAGTTTCACCTTCGCTTGTAGTGTTCAAATGCGATGTTTTGTGCATTGGTGAAGGATCGCCAGGACGTCCCGAAATCGTTTGACAGTGACAGGGCACGCGAGTAGAGTGCCGCTACATCTTGAACTCTTTATTCCTTCGCTTTTCGCGCTCATCGTCAATACACGTGGAGTAAAACAGAAGGACGCTGACAGTCAGCGATTAGCAAATCACCCGGCTAACTCACATGAATTTCGGTGGCCGAAACGTAAGTGACCTCGCGATTTCCTATGACATCAATGTTGCTGCGCAAACGGGTGCTGCAATCTTCACCTTACCGATCCCTGCGCCGCTCGGCAGGAACGGTCTGGGTCCAACTCTGGTACTTTCCTATTCTTCACAGACCGGCAACTCGCCTTTTGGCACTGGGTGGAGCCTTTCGGGTTTGCCTGCGATTGGCATTGATGCACGTCGTCAGGTTCCACGGTGGGACAGCCGCGATGGTTATGCGCTTGGAGGAGATGAACTGGTTCCGTGGCTCGAAAATGAAGCAGGCGAGTGGCGGCCCCGAGGATTTGATAACGGAGAATACGCGGTTACCTTTTACCGGAGCCGTTTTGGAGATCCGGCAGTTCGGGTGGAGCGATGGTTAGATAAGACAACAGGCAGGGTCCATTTTCGCACGCGAGATGGCGCTAATGTCCTCACGATCTACGGAGCGCGACCGGGTTCGGCAGCGCGTATCGCAGATCCCACCGACGACGACAAGGCCTACGTCTGGCTCCCTGAATTGCAGCTTGATCCACACGGCAATGCGATCTGGTTCGAATACTCACCAGAGACGGACGATGGTGTGGATCACAGACTTCCGCGGGAACACCGTCACCCCTCGCTCGCTCAGCGTTATCTAAAACGCATTCAATACGGCAATACTTCTCCACTTCGACTCACGCCGGAACTAATCCAGGGTCGGCAGTTGGAGGGTACCCAATGGTGTTTCCAACTCGTATTGGACTACGGCGATCACAGTCAACCGCAACATCCGGAAGTCAACCCCAACCGCCCGTGGCCCGCACGCGCTGACGCTTTCTCGAATCACCGCGCAGGTTTCGAGATCCGCACGTACCGGTTGTGCAAACGATTCCTCGCTTTCCATCAATTCGACGAACTCGGAGATCGCCCCACACTGGTTGGCGCCCTGGCGCTGGAACATGATGAAGATCCGTCTGGTGCGGCTGTGCGCGAGGTTACGTACACAGGATATCGAAGCGACGGATCTTCTTTAACATTACCGCCGCTCAGGCTGACCTACAGTCCGTCTGCCACCGCCGCTGGCTTCATGCCTGCCCCCGCGGAAACACAGGAGAACGTTCCGGCCGGTCTTACTCCGCGACAATATGCATTCGTTGATCTCTTCGGCGACGGACTGCCTGGCATCCTTATGGAGAGCGAACGCTCGTTGTACTACAAGGCGAATCTCGGAAACGGGCATTTCGGATCGCAGATCGCTTTGCCACAGCGTCCCGCTATTCGTCCCGGAACTTTTTCCTACGGCGATCACAACCGCGACGGAAACACTGACTTGACGCAGATGGCCGGTCGCCTTGCCGGATTCTTCGAACTCGATCGACATGAATCGCAGTGGCAATCGTTTCGACCATTCCCCACGTTGCCACACGTCGAGGCATTAGGAGCGCGCGTTCAGTGGGTTGATCTCAATGGCGATGGCTTGCCTGACGTCATTACGTCCACGGGAGATGGTTTGGTCTGGTTCCCTTCGAAGCAGGAAGGCTTTGGCGACCCAATCGAAATCGAGCGACCAACAGGCCGCGGCGCCGTACCCCTCGTGGCTGAGGATCTGGCGCTCGACTTCTTTTTCGCGGATATGGATGGCGATGGTCTGGTGGATTTGGTCCGCGTGCAGAACGGCCGCGTCGAATACTGGCCCAATCTCGGCAACGGCATATTCGGCCAGGGCATTCTGATGGGTGGCTCACCCCGATTCGCGCCTGATGATGAGTTTGACGCCGGACGTTTGCGTTTTATCGACCTCGATGGCAGTGGTACTACTGACCTCATTTATCTAGGACGCGGTGAAGTAACGTGTTGGATCAATGCCTGTGGAAACCAACTGGTGCCTGGACCACGTCTGCGTGGACTTCCTTATCTTGACCACGTTTCGACAGCACGCATTTTGGACTTTCTCGGCGATGGACGTCCTTGTCTCGTATGGTCATCGCCACTACCAGGCCGCGACAGTCCAATTCAGCATCTTCCGCTGGCGCCTGATATTCGTCCAAGACTACTCGTCTCGGTTGATAACTCGTTGGGCCAGGAAACACGGCTTACCTATTCATCTTCTGCGATGCACTATTTGCGCGATCTGCGTTCGGACAGTCCCTGGACATCGCGACTACCGACCCATGTTACTGTTGTGGACCGTCTCGAGGTGATCGATCACATCAGCAATACTGGTTCGGTATTGCGTTACGAGTACCGCGAAGGACACTTCGACGGCGAAGAGCGAGAATTTCGCGGGTTCGGCAGAGTGGACGTTTATGACAGTGAAACTTCTGAAGCACCCGCCGGGACGCCTCCTTCCGTAACGCCCGCACTTACGCGCAACTGGTTTCATCTCGGTACCTCGATGTGGAACGCGCACCGGCCGGCCGGCACGTATTCCGGCGACGCCGCGCTATCGAGAATCTCACTTTATGAGATTGACAGTGATGAACCGCTCACAGAGACACAGGCGAATGACGCTTTTCGTGCTTTGGCCGGCCGGACTTTTCGTCGTGAGACATACACAATCGATGAGCGAGGACGCCGTGCTACTCATCCGCTCGAGGTGTTTCAAGTCGGCTTCCGCGTCAGACGAGCACAGCCCGCATTTGGCAGGGCCCGCGATGCATGGTCGGCCACGTCTGCTGAGGACCTCGTTGCGACGTATGAACAGAGCGCGGGCGATCCACGCATTTCACATCAATTAACGATTGAGACAGACGGGTTTGGTCACGTGGTGCGCGAGGCGGACGTCGCATATGCTCGGCGTGACGGTCGTCGTCGTGACGTTACGGCGCAAGGTGAGACTCGCGTGCTCGTCCATGACCATCATCTGGTCAACTTCGATGAACCAGGCCGCTTCGAGCTCGGAATTGCTGTCGAAGGCAAAGACTTTGAGCTGCTCGGCCTCGACATTCCACCCGGTAGCATAGTGACTCGGGATCGCCTGCGCGAAAGTGCGCTCACGAATGCGCTTGCATCGCCTCGCCCACACAATGAAGAGCCGGCGGGATTGGCGGCCCGTCTCTCGTCATGGGAGCAGAGTTACTATTGGAATGATGAACGGACGGAAGCGCTTCCTTTGCGATCTGTCGGCGCGCTGACTCTGGTCCATCACGAGGAGACGGCCTGCTTCACGTCCACATTCGTGAACGACGTTTACGGGACACGAGCTGGTCCGGATCGCCTGTCACGATTGGGCTACAGCTTACGCGACGGCTATTACTGGAAACGCGACGACGTTAACCACTTCTCGCCGCCGGGCGAATTTTCGCAGCTCATCTCGAGTGAGTCGCGCGATGGCGCCCGCACTACATTCACGTATGACCACTACGCGCTCGAAACAATTGCGGTCGAGGATGCACTCGGCAACCGCACCACCGCCGCTATTGACTACCACCTGCTGGCGCCGTGGCGGATCGCCGATCCCAACGGCGCCATCAGTGAAGTTCGGTATGACGCTCTCGGCATCGTCGTTGCCGCAACAAAACATGGCGCGGTGAACGGCGCGCCCTGGGGTTTTGATTCGTTATCGGATTTCGTTACGCGACAGCCAGCCACGATAACGGATCTTGTCGGCAATCCCGACCACTATCTCCAGGGCGCTGCGAGCTTCACCTATTACGACATCGATGCATGGCGACGAGAGCGCGCGCCCACGGCAGTCGTCTCCCTCGTTCGCGAAGAACTCAAAAGAGATGGCAGCGGAGGCGGTTCAACGTCCGGACGGATTCAAGTGCAAGTGTCTTACCTCGATGCAATGGGCCGCACACTGCAAACGAAGACACTTGTCGAGCCCGGCCCGGCGATCGTGCGCGACAGTGGAGGTTCCGTTGTAGTAGATACGACGGGCCAACCTGTACTTGCGGCATCGGAGCAGCGCTGGCAGACGTCGGGGCATGTTATTTACGACGCGAAGCAACGTCCGGCTCGCGTTTACGAACCGTTCTTTTCTACAACCTGGCGCTTCGAAGGCGACGAGGTTCTCCGGCGCTTTGGAGTTTCGTCGTTGACTGTTTACGACGCTCTCGGACGCGTTGTCGCGCACCACCTCCCGAATGGCACCTTCACTCGAACCACATACAGTGCCTGGACCACTATTAACGAAGATGTAAACGATACGGTCCTCGAATCACGTTACAGAGAACTGCGCGAACGCCTTCCTACTGACGATCCGGAAAGACAGGCATTCGAGCACGCGCGAGCCCATGCCAGAACGACGACCACAACTTTCCTCGATCCAAATGGACGAGCAGTAGGAACGCTCACACTTGGAGGCACGGCAGATGACCGCCGGACGGAGTTGCGTCTGGATGTAAACGGCGAGCCGCGTGAGGTGATTGATCCTCGTGGTCTCGTCACCTTCCGTTACCAGCATGACATGGAGGGACGGGTGCTGTTTACCGAGAGCATGGACGCCGGCAATAGCTGGGTTCTGCCTGATGCTGACGACCGTCCCGCTTTTTCGTGGGACGCGCTGGGCGTTGAAGTTGAGTATGAGTACGACCGGCTCGATCGCCTCGTGTCTACACACGTGCGAGGTAACGGGTTGGACCACCGCGTTGAGGAACGGATCTATGGCGAATCGCTGCCAGATGCGGCGGCGCGAAACATGCGTGGCCGCCTTGTTACGGTCCGTGATCAAGCTGGTGAGACGTCTGTCGAGCTTTACGATCCCGGTGGTGACACATTGCGTACGACGCAACGGCTGCGCGTCGATCTGGGAGAGCCGGATTGGCGCAGACCAGTACCGTTGGGTGAGTCGTTTGTCGCGGAAGTCTCTCATGACGCTCTCGGGCGGCCACGGCGCGAAGTTCTCCCTGACGGCACGATTCGCGCAACGGATTTTCTGAGGGGTGGTGGCGTCACTCAGGTTCGCATCACCACTCCGGACGGGCGCCTCGCCGATGTGCCTGTTGTGAACGGCGCGGAGTTCGATGCGCACGGACAGCGGACATTCGTCCGACTTGGAAACGGAATCGAGATCAATTATGGCTACGATCGGCAGACAGCGCGTCTGGTAACACAGACGACGCGACTTGGCTCGAGACGGCTCCAGGACATTCGCTACAGCTACGATCCCGTCGGGAACCTCATCCGTCTCGACGACCTGGTCCATAACCCCGGTCCGAGTTCTTTCATTCAGGGAGTGACCATGCCGGCGCGCCGCGTTTACTCCTATGACGCCCACTATCGTCTGGCGAGCGCCACAGGCCGTGTGCATCAGGCACTGCTCGAACACGATTACATTCCAACTGTCGGAACATTGAAAGGGACACGACATCTAAGGCTCAACAATGGGGCGGCGTTGGAAGAGTTCACGCAAAGGTACAGTTACGATACTGCTAACAACATTCGCCAAATCCGACATGTGGGCAGAAGCCGGAGTTGGACCACAGAGATGTGGATCTCGGCGTCGAGCAACCGGTCTTTGCCACGGCTTGATCCGGGAGGTATTGCATTACCTGATCCGGAGTCGCACTTCGATGCCAGAGGGAACTTGACGCGGATGTCGCACCTGCGTCGCGTTGAGTGGAGTTGGCGTAATACGCTCTCGAGAGCAGTGATCATCGAGCGACCCGGGGCGACTGATGACGACGAGGCATATACGTATGGCGCCGACAGGATGCGCGTGCGCAAAGTTGCCACTCGCGTGGTTAATGGCCGTCAGCTTGAAGTGATTGAGAAAGTGTACCTCGGTGCGACCGAGCGCAAGCGTGTGCTTCGAAACGGCAGGGTCATTCTCGAGCGTTGGACCATTCGCGTTTCCCATGACCAGGGCCGGGTGGTGCTGGTGCATCGCTGGATCACCGACGCGCGAGCGCGCGAGACTGATCAGCCTGACCGGCCTCGAATCGTTTACCAGCTCACCACGCACCAGAATTCGAGTGCCATCGAAATCGATCAGGAGGGGAATCTCGTCTCATACGAGGAGTACTTCCCATACGGCGGCACGGCGTTCATCGCCGGTGACAGCACGCGCGAAGTCGAACTCAAAGAATATCGATACATGGGTAAGGAGCGCGACGACACGACCTCGCTCTATTACTACGGGCATCGCTACTACGCGCCGTGGATGGGCCGGTGGCTTTCGCCTGATCCGATCGGGCCTGACGATGACCTGAATCTGTACCAGTTCGTTTTAAGCAATCCGATCAACCTGGTAGATGCAGACGGCCTCCAAACTACACACACGAATGCTCAGCCACGACCGCAAATTCAGTACATCCCGTTTGAGAGACTTCCAGAACCTCTACAGACACCAGAAATCCGGCGCAGCGGACATCAGTGGTTACCCGGTCCCAACCCTGTTGGCGAGAGACACAGTATTACGGAGATCTATGAACGTGCCATCCAGAGCCATGCCCTCGTTTTCGTCTACAGCCCCGCCTGGCAAAGAGTGTATGAAGCCACCGGCGATGAGCAACTCGCTACGGAGACTGCTAATCGGTTTACTGGTCAGTTTGGCAACCTGGAAGGAGCACCTACAACTTTCGAACTGGATCGAGCTGTAGGTTCGGCGAGTCCAACTGAAAGCACTCCTGAAAGCAGTGAAGAGGGAAGGGCGACTGCCGCCTCCGCAAACCCGAGCAGACGAGATTCAAGCCCTACGCCATCGAGGCCTGAGGGTTCCGGCAGCCGTGGTTCTTCGCATCAACAGGTGACAAGGAGGGGACGCACTGATCGTGGGCAAGGGACCGACATCGGCCAGAATCAATCAAGTGGACCATCACGCAACGCCTCGCATGCTACAGCCGCCGGCCAGGCACAGGGAAACGGTGTAGCCGCCGGAGCAAATGGCGATCAGCCTCCCGGCACTCCATCGCAAGTTGGTGATCCGGTTGGGGCAAATACCGGCGCGACGAATGGGGTGCCTACGCCGAGTTCGGGCACAGAGCTTCCTCCGCCGAATCAGATCACTGCCGGTCGTAATCCTCAAGGTTCGTACAGTGGCAGTGATCGTGGCCACGGGACTGGAACTCCATACGGCACGGAGGCCGGCACTGATCAAAACCATAGGCCTCCCAGCCGTGGCCCAGCCTTGACTGGTGAACATGGCGGCTCTCCTCGAGGAAATGCTGGTGCCGGTTGGGAGTTGCTTGGAAGCAATCACAGTAGCAACCCGCCTAACACCAACCCTCTTGACTACTTGTATAGCCTTGCCAGGGTAGCTACTCAGGACTTTCCGGAAGAAGATCGCTCGAGTCGCGGCGGAGGCATGCCAGGTGGGAGAGGACGCTTAAGAATCAATCGGCACATCGGCCAAATTCTTCACCTGCTTTACCAGTGGGCGATAAGCATAATATTCGGCGGGCTACTCAGTATCGCCTCACGAGTGGTCGTGGGGCTGGTTAGAGGTGCGATTGCGCTGACCTTATTACGTCGTCTTGCCCGCCTCTCAAGGGCGAACATGGCGGCGCCGAATAGTTCCCTGGCGCTCGTTCGACGATCAGGACTAGCTAATGTCCTACGCGTGGCTCTCGCACGTATTACACGGCGCAGCCCTGTCATAGTTTCGCCGATACTGAGGGGAGACGATGCCCGTTACTATGCCGTGGTTGAGTTGACAGTCGGCTGGATACGCAGAAGTCGCACTAGATGGGGTTTTTATCGGTCAAGCGGGGAGAACAGTGCACAGCCGGGCCGGTGGTTTCCGTTCTATGAAACCAGCTCGGCTCGAACCTTTAAGCCGCCATTTGCAACGCCAAACGTTAACCCCGCCGGTCGGCAAAGAACGATATGGAATTTGCCTGCGGAGTTCGAGCAAGCGTCCCAGATGTTGGAGAGGGAGGCTCTCCCGAGTGCAGCGACGCCATCACCGGTTCAAGCAGTCAACGATATGCTCGACGCCTTCCGCGCGGTATCACACCCTGACGGCAACGTGCTTAGAAAGGTGTTTGTAAAGTGACCCTGCATACGAATGCTCATGGATAAGCAACAACTATCGCAGCTCTTAGCTCGGAAAAATCAAACGGACTGCGATCTGCAGAAAAGTGATCCGCATCTCTGGGCCGCGATCCTCGCTGCGCATGGAGAGCGGATGCGTCAATCGATCCTCGATGCGCTAAAGACAAGTAGTACGAAGGTCCGCGACCACGTCGCGAGCCTTGACCTTTCGCAGGTTGATTCATCCAACGTCAATAACTTTGTTCTGCAGTCACTGCAGCAGGCCGGGTTTGATGCAAAAGAGATTCAAGAAGTCGTAGCGCAGTTACAACGCACGCCCGATGAAGAGAAGCCGCCCGACTGCCAACCGTTGACAGCCAAACCAGAGATCGCTTTGCTGCTTGAAAAGGCGCGTTTGTTCGAAGTGGGCCGGGTTGCGAACTTCGACGATGCAATCATCGAAAAAGTCGCGGCTGAGATAATCGGTCCTCACGCCCTTGATGATGTGCGGCTTCAAAAGCTTGTCGAGGCCGGTCAACTCACTACAGAACAAGCAACCGAGCTTGGACTCGCCTCCGCCCTTTACCAACTCACCGACGACAACGCAACTTTGGCTACAGCGATTCGCAACAGCAAGCTGGGGAGTTTCCAGGGAAAACCGATCAGCTCCACTAAAGATCTCGCGCCACTTCGCGCCGCCGACTGGGAAGCCATTCTCAGCGACAACGAGACTGCATTGCCGAAAGGTGTAACACGCGACCGGGCAGCGACGGTGCTGGCCGAACGTTTCGCCGCCCTTCATCCCGAGCTGGCTTTCATTGGTCGACTGCCACGCACAGACGAAAATGCAGTCGCTGCATCGTTCAAAAACTTAGAGCCTCTCCTTGTAAAAAACTCAAAGGTGCTCGCTGCTGATGTTAAAGAGCCAAACATTGAGGGATTGGCTCCCGATCAAATCAAGCAGCATGAGACTGCTCATTCACAACTGAAAAAGTTGGCGCGCGCGTATCCGGGACTGCGCCTCGAAGAAGTACTCGACGACGAGCAAAAACCTGCGGCGGAGAAGGCAGCCACAGTTGCCCGCCGCGTTTCTCTCGTCAATCAGACTTTTGACAAACTCGGAGAAGGCGAACTGTTCGATCTGGATTTTTCACCCGGCAGCCCGGATCTGGATCGTCTCGGGCTGACAAAGGCCGACGCGGGCGACGACGAACAGGCGATGGTGCTGAACACGGTCAAGTCATATCAGCGCAGCTACGCCCTCACGCAAGACGCCGGCGATGCATTGCATTTGCTCGAGCAGGGATTCAAGTCCTCCAGCGACATCGCGGCCCTCAGTCTTTCGCAGTTTCAGGCCTCGGTTGCCATTGACCCGGCACGTGCACAACGCTATTGGAACGAGGCTCGCAATACCTTCCTCGACAGTACGCTCATGCTTGGGTCAATCATTGATCTGCGCTGGGGGCTCTTCGACGATCTCTTCGTCGCGAACACCCGCCCGGATGTTCATGACTTTCTGCGGCGGCTCGACGGCTACGAAACTCTCTTCGGCAGTCTTTCCTTTTGCACCTGCCAGCACTGCCAGTCAATTCTTGGACCAGCAGCTTACTTCGTCGATCTGATGAAATTCGTCGACGATCACATTCGGCCCGTGTTCGCAGCGCAGCATGACCATGTGCTTGACCTGCATACACGCCGTCCGGATCTATGGACGCACGATCTGACTTGTGCCTGTAGAAACGAGCGCATTCCGATCCTCGATGTGGTAAACGAGGTTTTGGAAAACTATGTCGCGCGCAGCCGAGGTGTGCGAGAAATAGGGACGAATCGCGCAGAAGTATTGCGTGTGGTCTACGGCCAGGCGTTGCTCAATGCAGCGAATTCCTATTTGGAACCGTTTCACCTGTCGCTGACGCGCGTAGACACTTACCTTGCAAAGTTGGAATCGTCACGCGCGGACGTTGTGCGCGTGCTCAACCTCCGAGATGCGACGCATGATCGCGCGGTACTCGGTCTCTCGACGCGGCAGTGGCAACTAATCACCGGCGCTGACGCCAATCTCGAGCGGCTCGGACGAATTTACGGCATCGCATTTGAAACGACCGGAGGTACGGTCACTGCGGTTGACGCACAAAAGTTAATCGTAAGAACCGGTCTGTCGCGAGAAGAGTTGGGCCAACTCGTATCGACGTCGTTTGTCGCCGCGGGAGGTTCACCTCCTTCTATCCGCGCCGAAAGACGGGGACCGGAGAGTGTGCAGAACGACGTCGAAAAGGTCCACGGCCTCACGACGGACGCGCTCGATCGCATGCACCGATTTGCACGGTTGTGGAAGAAGTTGCCCTGGTCGATTGCCGAATTAGATCGTGTGTTAACCGCCCTGGGCGATACACGCCTCGGCGAAACTTCACTTGCTGCAGTCGCACGTGCGCGCGAGGTACAAGGACGGCTGCGAACTTCCGTTGACGAGACCATTGCACTCTTTGCCGCGCTGCCGCAGAGGCCGGAGGGTTCGTCACTCTTCGATCGGTTATTCAATCCCGCGCCGGTTGCTGTTGATGACACTTTTCCGCGACCGGCAGTTCGTTTTATTCACCCAGCGTTTCGCGACACTCCGCCGGCCAGTGCTGATCCAGCGCTACCACGCCTGCTTACCGGCCTACAAATAGGCCTCAACGAGTTCGGGAAGCTGGTAAGGAATCTTGCCGCACATCTCGCAACTGAAACTAGCACTGGCTTTGATCCTGTCGCTCATGATGAAGCGGATCGTTACTTCGTTTTGTCTGCCGCCAATCTGACGCTGCTTTATCGTCATGCGCGACTTGCCAGGGCGCTCAACGTTTCGGTTGACGACCTCTTCCGGCTCATTCGATTCGCAGGTTTACCGGACTTTGTTGGTGATCTCGACGCTCTCTCGCAGCTTCTCGATTTTCATAGTTGGTGGAAGGACAGTGGCTATCAGCTCGACGACCTTGCCGTGTTGATCGGTGCACCGCCCGACGATGCCACCCAGTATCCTGATCCTGAGACGCTGGCGAATGAAATTATTGCGGGCGCGCGTGACGCGCTCAGCTTCAGTGAGACTGTCTTCGCAGTCGCTTTGGGCATCACGGAGCAAGCCTCACGTGCATTGATCAGTAACAACTCTCACCTCTTCGTAGCGGTAAGGGATGGCCAATGGCGACTGGCGGATGGGATCGACTTGGCCAGTGCCACTATCAACGTTCCGGATCCGCCAAGCAGCAGTCGTCCCATGACCGCCGGTGAACGAGGCGTCCTTGAAGATTACGTGCCCGCGGAGGTGCTGCTTCGACGGCTTGCCGTGGCGTTACGTACTGATCAGGTGGCTAAAGCGCGGGCACTCGTGTCACTTGCGGGCGTCAATCTTGCGGCGACAGATTTCGCACGAGCCCTTCGCGGAGAAGCAGCGAGCAGTCTCATCCGCGATCTCATAAACGAGTTACGACCGTACACGATTGCGTTTCGATCAAATTTGTGGGACGTGCCGGCGTTGGAGATGGTCCAACGGCGACGCGAGTTGTTTGGTTTATCAGCCAGCGGGCTAACAGTCTCGGCCCTTCGTGCACTTTCAGTCTACACGCGTCTGGCTTCACGTCCAGCCGGCACAACGACCGACGCACCGCCAGTAGACTCGGCAGACGTTTGCGCCGTGTTCGAGTTATTTGATCGTGCGACGTCAACGTTCACCAATGCCATTGATGCGCCGCTAGCGCGAGTTCTCGGCGTCAGTCCCGCCCTCGTGCTGGGGCTGCGGGGGCGAGTGTCGATGGCCAGTCCAGCAGCGCTGGCGATTGACCGGTTGATCGATGCCTGTCTGCTCGCTCATTCGCTAGGCGTAGATGCGGAGACTCTGGCGGCGATCGCGCGTGACGACTTTGCGACGTTGTCTCAGGCGGCAGACGCCCTTCGCGCTTCTTACGCTACTCAGTTCATCACTGACGCTGAACGACAAAATCAACTGAGCGTGCTGGAGGAACCCTTACGCGAGCGAAAGCGCGACGCCTTGATTGCGTATCTGTTGTATTCGCTCAATCCTTCGGCAAGCACAGATGAAAGGCCGTTCAATAGCCGCGATGAGTTGTACTCGTATTTTCTGATCGACGTTGAAGCAGGAGGTTGTGCTACGACCTCGTGTATCGTCGCTGCGATCTCGAGCGTTCAGTTGTACGTCCATCGCGTAATCATGAATCTCGAACAGGATCGCCGCGATCCGTCGGACCCCGAACATGTTTACGTAAAGATAGTGCCCCCGGAGGTGACAGCCGAATGGGAGTGGCGGAAGAATTATCGTGTGTGGGAGGCGAACCGTAAGGTCTTCCTTTGGCCGGAGAATTACATCGAACCCGATCTACGCGATGACAAGACGCCACTTTTTAAAGAGCTCGAATCCGAGCTACTCCAAACCGACATCACCGACCAGAATGTTCTCGATGCTTACACCAAATACATAAAGGGTTTCGAAGAAGTCGCTTCGCTCACTATCACTGGGGCCTATCACGACGTACGCGACGACAGCGGGCACACGACTGACGTCTTGCATCTTTTCGGGGCGGCCTCCACTGATCCACCTCTCCACTATTACAGAACTTGTCGAAACCTGATTGCGAGTGGCCGCAATCGTCAGCAAGCAGCGATGTGGAGCCCGTGGCAAAAAATCGACGTGCAGATCACTGGGCGCCGAGTTTCACCGGTGGTGTTTTTAGATCGCCTGCACGTTTTCTGGGTTGAGTTGAGAACGCGGCCACGCAATCAATTCGTGAGTGGTAACAATGTGTTCTCGGGATATCAACATACGATGTCGGTTAAGTTCACGACATTGCGTCCGGACGGTACGTGGACGCCGCCACAAGCGGTGGCTCTGCCAAACGATGGTCTCTTTACACCGGGACGCGGCACTGTCCCTGATCTGTTGTTTTCAGCCTCGGACCTGTCGTTATTCGCTATCGACAATATCAGGCCGGGAGTGCCGGAATTAGACGTTCAAAACCGTGTACACGGCGAGCCGATGGATGAATACACACTTGTCGGGCCAAACTGGGATTCGCTGTGGCTAGAGCCGCTGGTTCGCGAAGACGGGGAAGCGAAGCTCCAAGTTACGTACCGCAATTTCCTCGCCTTCGGACAAGTCGATCTATTTGGTCGCCGTATTGAGACAACAGAATTAACACTACCTTCTGGTCCAAATCCGAGCCACATGGTGAGCGCTCGTGATGGTTCCTTGTTTTCCGGACTTCCCCCGGGTTGGCTCGGAAACCGCTCTGCGACTGCCAATCTCCTGGTTGATAGAAGACGGTTTGATCTTGCTATACGGGAGAAGCATGTATTAAGTCAGAGGTGGGTAGCAGGGGAAAGAGCGAGGGGAAGATCAACCGCAGGTTTATTAGAGCTGCTCGAAATCGGAATCTATCACGAGCATATCGCCAGTCTCCAGCCGGGAACGGAGATTCTGGCTGTTCCAGGATCAGTACAAAACGCTATCGTCCAGGTTGGGCCTGACGTCCTGTTACTTCACGGCTCGGTGACAAGCAGGTATGTTGCTAGTCGGATCGGCACAACCCTCGCGGAAAGAATAGCCCGGCGACTCTTTGTAAATGGCGTCGATGGGCTTCTCGAGATTCACACTCAGCGGGACGAGCTACGCGAGGCGCCTCTGCCACTGACACCGATCGAGGGGCGACTTGAGGATCGCTCGAACCACGATCAGCTCGACTTTAAAGGACCGTACGGCGTCTACTACCGCGAGCTCTTCTTCCACATTCCATTCCTGGTCGCCAACGCACTCAACTCGCGCGGTCGTTTTGCCGCCGCGCAACGTTGGTATCACTATGTGTTTGACCCGACAGCTACTGAATCTATCGATGTTCCTGCTGGCACGCCGCCTGACGAAAGGGCGCGGCGGTTACTCGATCGCGTCTGGCGTTATCTCGAATTCCGCGGCCTTGATGCACCTCGGATGCGGGAGTTTCTGACGAATAACGAAGCCCTCACCGCTTACCGCGAAAATCCATTTGCCCCGCACGCAATTGCGCGGCTTCGTCTTTCGGCATACCAGAAGGCGATAGTCATGAAGTATGTCGACAACCTGCTCGACTGGGGAGACCACCTCTTTTCGCAGTTCACCACGGAATCGGTTAACGAGGCGTTGATGATCTACGTGATGGCGGCTGACATACTTGGTCCACGTCCGGCGCGACTCGGTGACTGCGGCGAGGGTGCGATTCGGCCGAAAAATTATCAGAATATCGCGCCCTCCATCGGTCGTAGCAAAGACATATTGATTGAACTGGAATCCTGGGCCATCGGTAAGAGTGCCGGAGTGCAAAACAAAGTCGTGAGCGCCAAAAACAAGTTCGCGATCGATCAGACGAGCATCAGTCACACGCTCAATCGTTATGAGCTTCAGCCGGGTAAGTTCACGGCTTCATCAAAGACGGTGCCGGATGTCGCTGGCCCTGAAATGTTCCGCGGCTTCGACTGGAACACCACCAATATCAGTTCCTGGGTTCCTCAACTCGGTTCGGCCACAACGCAAAATGTTGGGCCCATGCTCGGCTACGTTAATGAACATAAACTGCGCCTTGTCAACGGCGGCCGAGCCGGCAAATTCAGTTGGAGCATCCTGCGACAGCTTGGTCCGGCGTTTTGCGTTCCCGCAAACAACGATCTGCTCGCGTACTGGGATCGCGTCGAAGATCGTCTCTACAAGATTCGCCACTGCCTGGACATCGATGGTCAGAGGCGCGAGCTCGCACTATTCGCGCCCGAAATTGATCCGCGTTTGCTGGTGCGAATGAGGGCGGCCGGACTGACGCTCGAAGACGTTCTCGGAACCACGAGCGGCAGTCTTCCTCCGTACCGGTTCCTGTATCTTGTCGATCGCGCGAAAGCGTTTGCGGCGAGCCTCAGCAGCTTTGGTGGAGCCTTGTTGTCGGCGTTAGAGAAAAAGGATGCCGAGGAAATGGCTCGTCTGCGGCTGGTCCATCAGCAGAACCTCTCGCGCATGACAACGCAGCTGCGCCGTTGGGACATAAAGGTTGCCGAGGACTCGATCACAACGCTGGAGCGACAAAAAGAAGCGGCGGAATACCGGCTCGGATTCTACCGACAACTCGTTAACGAGGAGCGCAACCCGACAGAGGCCATTCAGTCGGTTATGCGCCACTCGGCTTCAAGTATTTACATCACCGAAGGTCTTCTTCAGTTTATCGCAGGAATAGTGAAGCTTCTTCCGCAAGTAGGAGCGCCGACTGCGATGAAATATGGCGGTGTGGAGCTAGGGGGAAGTCTTGGTAAATTCGCTAACTCGATAAATGCTACGGCCAAAATCGCGGAGGCCATCGCAGCATCGGCAGGACTCGAAGCCGGATTCCAACGCCGCAAAGAGGGCTGGCAACACCAGCAAGACCTCGCGCAGCGCGATGTTCAAATACTCGACAAGCAGATCGAGGCAGCGCGAATCCGTCAGAGCATCGCCGAGCGTTCACTCGAGCTTCACGAGAGAAGCATCGAGCAACTCGACGAAGTGTTAGAACTGACGGACGGAAAGTTCTCCAACCTCGGTCGTTACATTTGGTTGTCTACGATGCTGCGCCGGCTTTACCGCGACGCGTATCAAAACGCAATGTCATTAGCCCGACTGGCTGAACAGGCTTTCCGCTTCGAGCGCGACGAAGAGACATCACCCGGACTGGCTGCGAGTCATTGGGACGCCACCAATGCCGGCCTACTTGCTGGTGAACAACTTCTCATCGATCTGCAGAACCTTGAGCGACGTTTCCTCGAGACCAATTACCGCAGTCTGGAAGTCGATCAGGCATTTGCACTGAGCCAGGTTTCACCACAGGCGCTCATCGACCTGCGCGAAACGGGTGAGTGTCGCTTCACGATCCCTGAGCTTTACTTCGATCTTTATTATCCGGGTCACTACAAACGGCGCATCAAAGGCGTGCGACTCACGATTCCCAGTATCACTGGTCCCTACGTCAATGTCAGTGCCACTCTAACGCTGGAAGGCAGCCGGATTCGCCCGACACCTGCAGAAGGTCAGGCGTTGGTCGAGGTGCCACCTCGGCGAAGCGTCTCGGTTGCAGCCAGCACAGCTCAGAACGACGCCGGCGTATTTGAGTTGTCGTTTCGCGACGAGCGGTACATGCCCTTTGAAGGCGCCGGGGCGATCAGCGATTGGCATCTCACCCTTCCAATGGCTTTTCGGCAGTTTGACTATCAAACGATAACCGAAGTGATACTCTCGATCAGTTACACCGCGGAGCAGGACGGTGGTCTGCGCCGTCGTGTCGAACTCGGCAACGCTTTGACTTTGCAGAGCATTCGACACTACTTGAATACAAACTCGGTGGCTCGATTATTCAGCTTGCGCCAGGATTTTTCGGGCGCGTTTACGCGGCTTCTTCATTCGGAGGTTGGAACCACCTTGTCAATCGTCATAGACGATCGGCACTTCCCGCCTTACCTGCGTGGCCAGTCGCTTCAGGTACAGCGAGGTGTCGTATTGCTTCGCACGCATGACGCAGCAGTGCCCACGCGGTTTCAGCTCACCATTGATGGAGTTGCTATCGGAGAATTCACAAAGGCTGGACGTCCTGGAGACCTGCCCGGAAAAGATCTACCTGCAGCATTCACCCGGAACTTGCGCAGCGCCCATACTCTTTCGGTTACGGCTGCGGGTGATCTCGCTCCTGCTGCCGGCGTCGAAACTGAACCTTCCGTAATCGACCCGGATAAACTTTTGGATATTCTGCTCTACGTTGAGTATCGCATTGGCTCCACTGGCGATGCATAGTTGCAGTTGGTGAAAATTCCGTCACGCAGATTTCAGTGAAATGATAACCGACGGTACTTTCCTACTTCCTGAGGGACTACGCGGGCACATTACCTGTCCTCAAATATAATATGATTCCGATGTCGGGCGCGGAACGCGGCAAACTCCTCACGCGAAAACGGCGCGACAGGCTCTCCTTCTGCCGCGGTCATTTCACGGTAATAATCCGACACCATATCCGGGCGGGGAAAGATGAAAAACACGCTGAGCGTCTGAGTGCCTGTGTTTTTCAGGCTCACACGCATCTTTGGCGGTATGTAAATTGTCGCGCCCGCCGTGACAGCCTTTTGCTGTGAGCCGAGCGTGGCGAGACCTTTTCCCTGATGTACCAAGAGGACCTCATCGTACTCAGGGTGAGAATGCACTGGGATGACGCTGCCAGGAGCAATCTCCTCATATCCGACAAAGAAGTCGGGCGAGCCGCCGTTGCGTCCGTCAACCTTGATGACCATGGAGGGCGCCGCCATAGCGGCGCCGCTACCGGGTCGCGGCCGCCGGATTCTGCGTTCGCCCTCGGATAGTTGGAGGATGAGCCCTGATGCCGCGGCAGAGGCGGCGACCTGCACCGCGTGCCCTTCGTAGGACGCGTTGAAAAGTTGCGATGGAATGAGGAATACAACGAAGCCGAGCACCAGCGGAATGACGAGCAGACGCATAGAAACTCCTTAACCCATCATCTTTGCATGCATGTGGTCTATCACTTTCCCATGTTCTTCCTGTGGGCTGAACAGGATAACCTCAGCATCCGAACTGACTTTTACCGTGTGTCCTGGCGGCCAATAAAACATGTCGCCGCCTTTCACCACTTCCTGCGTTTGGTCTGCATAGGTGACCGTAAGTTCTCCTTCCAACACGTAGCCCCAGTGTGGAGCCTGGCACAGATTACCCTCGAGTCCCTGGAGCAGCGGTGAAATATCCGCACCCGCGCCGAGGGAAAAGTATTCAGCGCTGAACATACCGTACCCACTTGCGTCTCCGAAATCGGTCTTCACCCTGGCAACAGCGCCGGGTGCATTTATTCTTGCTGCAATGTCCTGCTTTGCGACTCGCATTTTTCTGTTTTCTCCCTTGGTTATTGAAAAACTCGAAAACCCTTCGCTCAAGGTTGAGTGAAGCGGTAGGTCAAGATCGTATGGAAAGTAACATAATGGAAATCGCGCCGGACATCCATCGGACTTCGACACGCATTACGACTCGTAAGTCTGATTGGCTAATACTTAAGTAATTGAGAAATGGAAACGCTCACACGAAAAGGCGGTTTGTAGCGCGATCAGCACAACCGCCTTGAGCCATTCGCAATTAGCAGGGTTGTCCGAAAAGCCTCTTCTCTTCGTCCGGCGTCAGGTAGCGAATACGTTCGCTGGAGACGCGAAACATCGTTGTCCTGGCCCTGAAGAGATCAGTTGCTTTCCCAGAGCTAACGTGAAGCTCGACGAGAGAACACCTGCATCCCTAAAAGCACAGGAGAATGCCGAAAACGGGAAGTCCAAGCTTTCAGACCGTATGTGTTGCCGAGTCCCCTAACTGAGAAGCGGCTTGTCGAGATCAAGTATTCATTCGTACGAGCTGTGAAACAGGCGAAAATTACCAACCTGCGTTTTCACAATCTTCGTCATACCGCAGCGACGCGTTGGGCGACGCCGGCGCAGATGCTTTTACGCTGGCCGCGATCTTCGGTTGGTCTGACATTCGGATGGACATGCGTTACACGCATGCGATAGAAGATGCAAAGCGCAGAGCGGTCGAAGCAATCGCAGTCGGAGCGACTAGAGCCACACGTGAAAATGCAGTGGTTGAAATTTCACATGACAGCAGGCGTGACAAACGAAAGACGGCAAGCTGTGGGGTCGCCGTAAGTCGTTGAACATTGGTAGCGGGGGCGGGATCGAACCGCCGACCTTGGGGTTATGAATCGCCTCCTGTAACAATCGGTAACACGTGCGCCAGTTATGTTTTGGCCACATTTACTAACATTTTTCGCGGATCGCAGCCCGTTAGGGGTGCACCAGTTTACGTCTGAAACTGCCTATTTCATTCAAGACCGACACAATTTTCCCCACATGCAGATTATCTAACCAATGATGTTTTACGGCTGCTATCGGGGAGTTCGGCACGCACTCTAATTCTGTAACCCGGCACGATCGACCGCAGCGTACCCAGACGCTCGGTAAAGCTGTTCCGCGAAACGCGTTAGAACGATTTGACATGTTGACAGATCCACAATAAGTTCTCGGTTCAACCACATTTACGTGGCCTATCTTAATCGAAATTTAATAACTCAGTCGTCAAAACGGGCCCGGGTTGGGTCGCCACGATAGTGGCCATCACCATTACATGTCTCTGTTTTCCAGGGTTCTCATCTGGATTGGAGAATAACGACCTCGTTTTAGAGGGTCTAGAACTCAATCACCGCCAGTCGCGTCGAATACCGCGAACGAAGAAGAGTCGCAGAGCAACCAACTCACCGAGAAGAAGAAGGTTAAGTCGCCGCAAGGAGTACCTCTATGAACGAAAACGAACCCATACTCAATTCGACAGCTTCTGCCGAACTGGTGGTCTGCGATGCGGATCTCGCCAGTGCGCTCAGTCTGAGTACCGAGGATGCATATCCGCCAGTCTTTGCAACGTCCCGTATGATTGCGCTTATGGAGGTTGCGAGCGCACGCCTCCTACTCCCATACTTAGGACCAAGCGAGTTGTCGGTCGGCATCAACGTCGAGGTAGTCCACACGGCAGCGACTCCGGCGGGAGTTACCGTTTCGGCTAGGGCTCGATACTTGGGACGCGATGGTAAATTGTTCGTTTTTGAGGTAGTTGCACATGATGAGGGCGGAGAGATCGGCAGAGGAACACATACGAGGGCGATCATTTCGACTGACCGACTGCTGGCCGGGGCAGCTCTGCGCAATCGCAAGGTTAACAAATGTTCATCGGAGTAGCGGTAAGCGTCCATCGCGGTATCGAGCCCGATCTTCTTCAGGATTCATTGAGTTCTCGGGGAAATTAAAATGGACGCAGCCTTGCGAGCCAATTTCTCGGGCGGTGCTCGCATCCCCTCTTCCTGAATCCAACCCTTTGTTCGCTACTTGATCCTAGTTCCATGCATGTCAATCACCAGATAGATAATGTTACAAGTGAGATTCGACTATTTCTCGGCTCTCATTTTAGAGATACCTACGGTTTCCTAGTTGGTGATCTATCGCTGTGGTCTTAATACATATAGAAAGTGATGTTCAGGCACGATAGGTATGTCAACTCCGAGATCCAGCGTGTGCTCCACTTCCCAGCCAGTCTCGTTGAATACTCGTACCCAATCAGTCGGTGTATTGAAGTTAAATGGCACCGGAACCCCGTCATGAAAAACTCGATTGTAAAGCCAATCTAAGAAAGTCTGATACTTGAATTGCCGCTCACTATCGAGTTTTCGTAAGATTGAAATCGGATTCTCGACTTCGTGATCGACGTCAAACACGGATTCGATCACAACTGCCCGCCTCCGCGTTATCCGCCTGGTTTCCCGCAGTAGACGTATCGGATCCTCGGAATGATGCAAGACCGTCAGAAGTAGCGTCGTGTCCACTACATCAGAGAAAGGCAGAGGATCCCCTTCCGAATAAATGTAGAACGGAAACTGAATGCGGTTATCGAGATATGAATGTACATCGGTTAACACTATTTTTTCAGCGCAATCTTTTAGATGCCGCGCAACCATACCGTCCCCACAACCTATATCTGCGAGACTAGTGCCAATTATGAATGGTCTTACCTGGCTTGCAATGACCTGCGATCGCCGCTCTAAAGCTGATCGCAACTGAGCTGGTGAAACGATGGAATTTACAAACGATTGCAAGTCTTTTTCGAACTCGGCAAGACTAACATCATGCTTCGTCCACACTTCCGATGAGAGTCGCATCGCATCATTGTCGTCCGTCCCAATTTCGCGACAGATCTCTGTTAGAGTGCGCTTTAACGGTTCCGTTAGTTGTTCATCATCCAGCACCTCAAGCGGTGAATAGAGCTTGTAGCCAAAAACGGAAGTCTTAGCCGTATTGCTCCGGCCAAACACACGCGAGTACCTGTCACGATGTTGGGTATACAACGTCGAATTCACCGTCAAGAAAGCTTCAAATTCCGTCCAAGCTTCCACTGTGGCGCGGGGGAAAGTCCTAATCAGGGTTTGATCGCTGTCCTTCTCTCTTTCCAAATATACGATCTTATTGGCTTCAACAGCATCCAGAAGGTTGTGCGAAACGAAAATTACACCTTTGTCTCCCTCGCTTATGAATCGTTTTATCACCTTCTGATATAAGTAATCCCTGAGCTCCCAGTTCAAATTGGAAAAAGCTTCATCGAATAAAGCGACTTGTGGCTCGGCAA
>JADMIO010970559.1_pt1 | contig 24163 bp, 20 predicted proteins | sample 8958161 | NCBI WGS metagenome assembly JADMIO01 (sample SAMN16585339, study PRJNA669376) | soil metagenome | isolation source: Crop rotation soil | place: USA: Cullars Rotation, Alabama | collected 2011
TACCCTAATAGTGGGCAGCCTGCGCGAACTGTACGCCACCGACCTAGGTAGCTACGCCTTTGGGGCAGTAGCCGAGGCTGAGATGCCCCTGCGGGCCGACCTAGGGCTAGAAGGTTTCGAAGATTACTTCAATTCGGGGGTAATGCTGATGAACCTACCAGAGTGGCGTGCCCAGAGTATCACCGAGCGGACCATAGACATCATCTTGACCCAGCCTGAGCGTATCCGCGAATACCCTGACCAAGATGCAATGAACTTGCTGATGCAGGGGGAGTGGTATCATCTTGACTCGCGCTACAACCTTATGAAGGCGTACATCCCGCACGACCTACCACGTCGCGACTACGCTCACTTCTTGGCAGACAAGGTTATTCTGCACTACAATGGCCGCATGAAACCTTGGCATCGCGCCTGCGAAAACAAACTGCGCTATCTCTATGCCTATTATCTGCGCCAGTCTCCAGCGGTCGGTGCCCCGCGCTACGCCACTCGCCCGCTACGCACCACTGAGTGGCAGCAGTTAATACGTGCCCGCGCCTTAGAACTGTATTTCAACTATCCGGCCCTGGGTCAGGCTTGGCGTGGACTGAAACAGCGTCTGGGACGCGGCTGAAACGTGCGTATTTTTGTATTTTCTCATTAGAGTGCTAAGTGTCTCCTTTTTCTACTAGGACTAACCTTTGCTGCCTAGCTGTCTTTCAAGGTCGGCGTTGCGCAAAGAGGCTAATATGGCCAATTGTCTCCAGCTAGGTGTGGCTTCTGACCACCTTCTTGCTAGCTAGGCGGGCAATTTCACTAAGAAACAGGGTAGCATAAGTCAACTTGGTTTAGGCTTGACTGCTCCGCTACCCTAAGCGCGTAATTATGCTGCAAAATAATCTGGTCCTAGTGGCCTTCCGAAGTCTGCTCTACTACTTCACGCCTGCTCAGAAAAGTGGGGCAGCAGTTATGTTCGTGTTGCAGGTAGTATCGTCCTTACTGGACGTATTCGGGCTGGCTACACTAGTACCCATTGTGATGCTGGCCTCGCGCCCCGGTTCGGTGGTGCAGTCGCGCTGGGCAGGGCCACTGTTCCACACCCTAGGTTTCGAGCGCGAAAAGTCGTTTCTGGTGCTGCTGATTCTGGTTATCTTCGTATTTTTTCTACTCAAGAACCTGTTCAGTAGTTGGATAAACTACCGACAGGTGAAGTTCATGGCCGCTGTGACGTTGCACATCGTGGACAACCAGTTCGATAAATACACCCGACTGCCCTACTGGAAATTTCAAGAAATTGGCACGGCCAAGCTGGCCAACGAGGCGCTAGTAGTGCCGAATAACTACCTTAATGGAGTTATCCGGCAGCTATTTATATTCTTATCAGAGGTTACTATCGTACTCATTGTGGTAGTAGGCATTCTGCTATATCAGCCGCTGCTGTTCGTTATTCTGGTGGCAACGCTCGTGCCCACCACGGTGCTCACATACCGGGCTTTACGCAGCCGTTCCTCGATGCTGGCGCAAGAAATCAACCTGCGCTGGCCAAAGATGTATGCGTTGGTGCTGGATACTTTCCTGGGTTACGTAGAATTAAAGCTAGCTAGCAAGCTCGGCGATTTTCGCGACCGCATCTATAACAACCAGCAGGAGTCCCAGGCGCTCGACGCCCGCATGTACCTCTTCAACCAACTGCCGGTGCGCGTCATCGAGATGGTGGCCATTCTGGCGGTAGTAACCATCTTTTTGTATTCATTGCTGGTATCAGGCGACACTGTGGGGTTGGTAACCATCGTAGGGCTATTTGCTGCCGCTGCCTACCGCCTGATGCCGTCGGTGAACCGCATACTGACCTCGCTAGTTACCATCAAGCAATACACTTTTGCCATTGACTCGCTGGCTGAATACCGCGCCCCGGAGTGGCACACCCAGTCGGTGCCCCAACAGCCGACGCTTGCTTTCGAGCAAGAGCTGTGTTTCGACCATGTGACGTTTACATTCCCTACCAGCCCGCAGCCGGTGCTGCGCGACGTGAGCTTTACGGTGCGCAAGGGCGAGAAAATAGGCTTTATCGGCAGCTCTGGCTCGGGTAAAACCACCCTCATGAACCTGTTACTGCGCTTCTATACCCAGCAAATCGGTGAGATACGAGTGGACGGCCAGCCCCTAACGTCCGACTATACTGAAGCCTGGCATCGGCTGGTAGGCTACGTTAAGCAGGATACATTTTTGATGGATGCCTCCCTGCGCGACAATATTACGCTGGGCGAAACTGCCCCCGACGAGCAGCGCCTGCGCTACGCCCTAGAGCAGGCCTCGCTCACCGACTTTGTAGCTAGCCTGCCCGAAGGCCTCGACACGGTGGCCGGCGAACGTGGGGCTAAGCTATCGGGCGGTCAGCGCCAGCGTATCGGCATCGCGCGGGCGCTTTATAAGCAAACGCAAGTACTGGTGATGGACGAAGCTACCAGCGCCCTCGACAACCAGACGGAGCGCGAAGTTAACGAAGCTATTAATAAGCTGGCTCATACCGACATTACGATTCTTATCATCGCGCACCGTATTACCACGTTGCGCCAGTGCGACCGAATTTTTGAGTTGAAAAACGGACGCATCGCCGCTGTTTACAGCTACGAAGAATTGGTTGCTAAGCATGTGTAGCCATTAAATGGCGCGCCAATGCTGCTGATTGGTTGCAATGCTCAGTTATCAGGCCTGTGCCACCGCTCAACTATTATTCCTGTGAGAGTTCTGATTGCCACATGGTCTTTGCAAGTAGGAGGTGGCGAAATACTTGCGCTTAACCTAGCTGCCGGCTTGGCGGCGCAAGGGCACGAGGTGTTTGTGTTCAACCAACGGGCGCACTTAGTAGATGAGGCACTGGTGCGGCGGCTATTGCCACCAGCGGTACGGGTGCTGTCGATGGCCGACCAGCCAATACGCAGCTATTTGGCTTACAAACTAGATGCGGTTCGGCAGCGCCTAGGGCAATCGGCCCAGCACCACGAACAAGCCCAGCAGACCTATTTGGCATGGTGTATAAAACACTACCGCATTGAGTTGATTCACAGTCATGCTACGTATTCGGACCAGTTGTGCGAGCCAGTGGCGCGGGCGGCGGGCGTGCCGCTCGTCATCACCGAGCACGGTGAATACACGCAGTTTACGCGGGAAGGGCGGCGTGATTTTCTGCCGGTGCTACAGGGCGCGCAGGTTATCGTGGCCGTTTCGGACTACTGTCGGCAAACGCTGACCGACAAGCTGCCTGGCCTGCCGCGCACCGAAACCGTGTACAACGGCGTGGTGCTGCAGCCCGGGCCCTATGCCAGCCGCGAGATGCGGCAGCAGTTGGGCATTCCAACCGAAGCCTTCGTGCTAGGAATGGCGGCCCGCGGGCGACCCGATAAGGGTTGGCAATGCGCGATCGATGCCTTCCGGCAACTGCGGACAGATGGCCTGGGCCGACCTCAGCGCTTGGTGCTGATTGGTGGCAGCAATTACCTAACCCAGCTAGCGCAAGAGTGCGCGGCTGAGCCCGATATTGTGTTTACGGGCCGGGTACCTAACCCAGACTTTTACCTGGCTGGCTTGGATGTGGGCCTGCTACCGACGTATTTCGCGGCCGAGGCGCTTCCTTTAGTTGTCATTGAGTACATGACCTGCGGTAAGCCTACCGTAGCCACCCGAATAGGCGGCATTCCGGAACTGCTGCAACCGGCGAGCGGCGACGCTGGTCAACTGTTGGAGTTAGACCCCGCCACGGGCCAGCCCGACCCGTCGGCGTTGGCAGCCGCCCTGCGGCGCTACCGCGACGACCCGGCTATTTACGCCGCGCATTCCCAGCAAGCGCGTGAGGCGGCCCAGCGCAGCTTCACGATGGCGAGTTGCGTGATACAATATGAGCAGCTATATACCGCCGTGCTGGCTACTAAGCCTGTATCCCGTCCGCTATGAAAATTCTATTCACTGCTCTTTGCCTCGAAAAAGCCGGTTCGCACGTGGTAGCCCTCACGCTGGCCTCGGGCGTGGCGCAGTGCCACGAAGTCTATTTCTTCAACCAGGGTGAGCAGCTAGTGGACCAGGGCATGGTAGACCTATACCTGAGCCCCCAGGTAAGGCTACTGGATATGACCAGCTTTCCGCGTCTGAATTGGCTGGGTTGGAAGCTCAATGGCTTGCTCAGTAAGCTGGGCTACCACGGCTTCCACGAGCAACTGAAAACGCTGGTTATGGCCTGGGTTATTCGCAGTCGCGGTATCGAACTGGTGCACGCGCACGAAATTCTTACCCGTACCACCCGCCTGACGCGCTTGTTGCGCTGGCTGAAAGTACCAGTTGTAATAACCGACCACAACGGCTACTCGATGTTGCGGAAAGTAGGTGATAACTCCTTTATTCCTTATGCCAACCTAGCTCGGGCCATCGTGGCCGTGTCGCGCTATACAGCCGACATCTTTCTGCACGGCAATTCCGCCGAAGACACGGCGCAACTGCGGGCCTTGGGCCAACAGATATTAGCGGCCGACCACGGAGCCGAGTACGAAAGCTTGCGTCATACTCCTCCCGCGCCTGCCGAGGCGCTGACCGTGCCAGTAGAGGTTATTTACAACGGAGTGCAGCGCCAACCTGCCCCGCTGCCCGAGCGGGCGGCTGTGCGGCAGGCTCTGCGCATTACGCCCAATGCCTTTACAGTAGGCATGGCCGGACGAGGTACTGAGCAGAAGGGCTGGCGCACAGCCTTAACGGCCTATTTGCAGCTCAAGCAGCAGTTTCCTGAGCAACAGTTTGCCTGGCTGTGCATGGGAGATGGACCCTGCCTGCGCGAGATTGCCGCCGAGCTGGGAAACCAGCATCCCGATATTCGCCTGCTGGGTAGCATCGACAACCCGCACTATTACATGGCCGCCTGCGATGTGGGGTTGGTGCCTTCGAGCTTTTCGGAAGGCTTGCCACTGTGTATTGTAGAGTTTTACGAGCATGGAGTGCCAGTCATTGCCAGCGACCTGTGTGGCATTCCAGAAGTAATTGCGCCGGCCCACCACACACCGGGGGGACTACTTATTGAAATGGATGAGGCATTAGTACCACGCCCTGCCAGCCTACAGGCTCATTTGGCCTCCTACGTAACGCAGCCGGTACTACGAGAGCAGCATAGCCAAGCAGCCCTCAGCATCCGGCAGCGCTTCGACATGGAACCCTTTGTGGCGGCACATGAGCAATTATATAAGCGGGTGCTGGCTGGTGAACCCGTATCCACCTCAGTTAGCTAAGCTATGGTTCAGGTTTCAGTCATCATCATCAATTATAATACGTTTCAGCTGACCAGTGAGGCGGTGGCTTCCATCGTTGCTCACACACGCGGCGTCAGTTACGAGATAATTGTGGTGGACAACGCTTCCACAGAATGCGACCCTGAACTGTTTACGAAAGCGTTTCCTAGTATCAAGTTGGTGCGCAATCCCGAAAATTCGGGCTTTGCCAAAGGGAACAACCTAGGCATACGCCAGGCTGAAGGCGAAACCATCCTGCTATTCAACAGCGATGCGGCTTGCCTGAATGACGCGCTAACGCTGACCTACCAAGCCTTGGTGGCCGAGCCGGAAGTGGGGTTGACCACGGCGCGGCTGGAGTATCCAACGGGTGCTATTCAGCCCTCATGCGGGCGTTTTCCATCGGTAAGCCTGCAATTGCTGGAACTTTCGCGGCTGCAAAAGCTGCTCTCGGCCGAGCAAAAGGGACGTGTGCTACAAGGCACTTTCTTCGACTATTCGCAGCCGCTCGCGCCAGACTGGGTATGGGGCACGTACTTCCACCTGAAGCGCGAAGTGCTGGTGCGTATGCCAAACGGACAACTGGCCGACGACTTCTTTATGTATGCCGAAGACTTGCAGTGGAGCTATACTGTGCGGCAAATGGGCTACGACATTCGCTACGTACCCAAGGCCCACGTGCTGCACCACTTTTCGCAAAGTACCAAAAAGGAAAAGCGCTTGAACCAGAACCACATGATACTGCGCAACGAGGATATTTTTCTGCGGCGTGAGTATGGCTGGCTGCATACCAAGGCGTTATATTTGAGTAAGCTAGCCAATTTCTGGTTAAGTCGGGGCGACCAGGAAAGCCTGCGGCGGCTACGGCAAAGCTATACGCAGCTACTGTTAGGCCGGCCGCTAATATAATTTTGCGGGCTACTTACTATGGCTGAAGATTCTTTCCCTTATTTTTCAATCGTGATGCCCTGCTATAATCGCGCCGATATCATCGGTGAAGTTGTAGCAGCCGTGCTGCGCCAGGAGTACCCCGCTTTCGAACTGCTGCTGGTAGACGATGGCAGCCGCGACAATCTACGGGAGGTGGTCGCTACTGTTGCCGACCCGCGTGTTCGCTATTTCTACAAGGAAAACGGAGAGCGCGGCGCGGCGCGCAACTACGGTGCGCAACAGGCCTGCGGCCGGTATATCAACTTCTTCGACTCGGACGACGAGATGTACCCTAACCACCTGCGGGTGGTAAAAGACTACCTCGACCAGCAGGGTGAGGTAGAAGTGGTACACACCGGTTATGAGCGCCTCGACGAGCAGGACCGCCTGATTGCGGAAATGTATCAGTGGCCGGCTAGCACCAATGAACTGCTACTCTACGACAATCCTTTTGCTTGCAATACGGTGTTTGTGCGGCGCGATATAGCGCTGGCTAACCCCTTTGTGGAAGACCGCCGACTAGCATCGGCCGAAGACTGGGAATTGTGGCTGCGGCTAGCCAGCCAGTACCCGTTTCATCCCATCCGGCAAAAAACCTTCTGCCTGCGGGAGCACAGCGGGCGTAGCCTGAACACTATTGCACCCCAAACGGTGTGCCAGCGCGACGAGTTTTTTGCTCAGTTGATACAGCAGAACGTTCAGTTTGCCAAACGTTTTCCGGGGCATACGGGGCAGTTTGTAGCCGACCGTTATACCTTTATTGCCTTGATGCTGGCCTTGAGCAAACAGCACCGGGCCAAAACACTGGGCTGCCTATGGCAGGCCGTGCAGCAGGACCCTACCGTACTCTGGCGGCGTAGATTCCTGGCTTCCCTCAAGCATCTTATGTAGCTTCTATGAGTCTAACTCTACCTTCTGTAACACTGGAACTGGTGCCTTCGGCTACCGATACCCCCGGCCGGCCGTTAAGCGGCACGTATCAGGGCTGGCATTGTTGCGTGGGCTGGCTGCCCTCAGCGTGGGGCTCTACCACTTTACCGGAGCCGTGCTGCCCAAGCTACACGTCGATGCGCTGCATGCTTATTTTCAAAACGGCTGGCTAGGAGTAGATGTATTCTTCGTTATTTCCGGCTTTGTTATTCCCTATAGCCTACTTGGAAAAGGCTACTCGGTTCGCAAGTTCGGGCCGTACATCACCAAGCGCATCGTGCGTATCAATCCGCCCGCTTACGTAGCGCTGCTACTGGTGCTAGCGCAGTGGTATCTGATTGATTATGTGGTATCGCATCGTATCAATTACACGCAGGATGTAACAATAGCGCGGCTGCTACACAATGTGCTGTTTACGGTGCCCTTCAGTGAGCAAAGCTGGGTTATTGGTATTTTCTGGACGCTGGCCATCGAGTTTCAATTTTACATTTTTATTGGCCTGCTATTCGGGCTGCTGTTTGAGCGGGGTAGCGTATGGTGGCTGGTCGGTAGCATGCTGGCAGCTGGATTGGTACAGTATCTACCCTTTCAAAGCATCAATAACTTCTTTCACTTCAGTGCATTGTTTGCAATGGGCGGGCTGACGCTATACCGCCATCAGGAGCGCATAGGGCAGGGGTTGTTTCTAGGGCTACTGGGGATGTTTGCGGGCGTAGCCTATCTACAGATTGGCTTGTGGGAATCGGTTACGGGTCTGATTACGGCGTTGGCTATTTATTACCTGCAGTGGGAGAATGGGTTCACCCGGTTTTTGGGTAATATCTCCTACTCGTTTTATTTAGTACACGCTGTGGTGGGCACTACCTGCGAGTTTGTGCTCGTCAAGTTATTTCCCATTGATTTGCCAATGGTGCGTGTAGCGCTACAAGGAGTATGCCTGCTGGTAGCCATTATAACGGCCTACCTATTTTACCTGATAATAGAGCGGCCGTTTATGCGCCTGGCCAGCCACCTGCGAGCGTAGGGGTGGGTATCTTTGCGGTCGATGAAGAAAAACCTGTTAATGGTGATTCCCAACCTCGGCTTGGGCGGCGCACAGCGCGCCTTCCACGACCACGGGGTGGCACTACGCAAGTATTATAACGTAACGGAGGCCGTTTTTGACCTCGACCTCGAAAATTTGTACCCCTCAGGCAATCCAATGGAGAGCCTAGGAGTAGTCGGTGGTGGTGGGCCAGTCACTAAGCTGCGCAACTTCTTCCAGCGCGTGATACAACTGCGTCGCCTCAAGCAGCGGCTGAAGGCTGACGTTTGTATCAGCCACCTAGAAGGCGCCGACTACGTGAACCTGCTCAGCAAGGAGCGCGAGAAGGTAGTGCTACTCATCCAAGGCTCTAAAACCTATGACGATAACATCAGTGGGGCCACTGGCTTGCTGCGCAAGAAAGTGCTGATGCCTTGGCTATACAAGCGCGCCGACCACATCGTAACGGTAAGCCGCGACATTATCCCAGAAATGGTACGCGACTTCGGAGTGGACCCGCAGAAGCTGACAGCTATCAACAATTCATTTGAGGTAGAGCAGGTGTGGGCACGGGCGCAAGAGCCGTTGTCGCCAGCCATGCAGGCGGTTTACGACGCCGCTCCGGTTTTGGTAACCTCGGGCCGGCTGGCCGTGCAGAAAAATCAGCGCCCACTGCTTGATATTTTCGCCGTAGTACTCAAAAAGCAGCCAACCAAACTCGTATTTATCGGTGATGGCGAACTACGGGCTGAGCTAGTGGCGCATGCCCAGCAGCTGGGTTTGCGGGTGTATGAGGCTTGGAACAACGACGAATTGACGCCTGCCTACGACGTGTACTTTGTGGGTTTGCAGCACAATCCGTTTCAGTACATTCGGCCGGCCACGCTATTTGTGTTTCCGTCGGCCTGGGAGGGCTTCCCGCTGGCGCTGGGCGAGGCCATGACCTGCGGGGCGGCCGTGCTGAGCACCGACTGCCCTACCGGCCCGCGCGAGATGCTGGCTCCCGATGAGCCAGCGCCAGCCACCCCGCTGCGCACGGCCGAGTGGGCCGAGTACGGCGTACTACTGCCCATGCTTACCTCGGCCGAAACGCAGGCCACTGACCGGCAGGCCTGGGTAGAAGCTATCGAGCAGTTGCTGGCCGACGCGGCCACCCGGCAAGCACTAGGCACCAAGGCCCGGTACCGGGCCAACGACTTCACCCACGCCTCCACCTTTGCCCGCTGGCACCAGCTGCTGTCGCGGCTGCTGGCCAGCTAAGCTATGCCCGCGCCGATGACGCCAAAAATTCTGGTAGTAGACAACTCGCGGGCTGTTACCGGGGCGCTCAATGCTATGCGCCACGCTACTACACCGCTGCAAGCTCAGGGGCTGGCCTTCGCCTACGTGCTGCCCACGGGTAGTACTGGCCGGGCAGTGCTTGAGGCCGATGGGTACCGCGTATACGAGTTACCGTTTGTGGAAATTAGCCGCCGCAAGGGCGATTTATTGCGTTATCCTTTTGCCCTGCTGCTCAATGGCTGGCGGCTGGCACAATTGGCGCGACGCGAGGGTGCGGCCGTAGTGCACCTCAACGATTTTTATAACCTCACTGGCTACGTGGCTCGATTGCTAAGCTTAGGACAACTGCAAGTGATGACGCACGTGCGCTTTCTGCCCCAAAGCCTGCCGCAACCGCTGGCCCGCACCTGGCGTTGGCTGGCTGTGCGGCTGGCCAGCCGCACGGTGGGCGTGTCGCAGGCGGTAGGGCGCTACTTTGTGGGGGCAGCCAATGCGCGGGTGGTATACGACCCGCTGCCAGGGGCTGAACGGCATCCGGTGCCACAGCACCCGCCCCGGCCCGATGGCACTGTAGAGCTGCTATACTTGAGTAACTACATTCAGGGTAAGGGGCAGGATTTGGCGTTAGCCGCCTTCGGCCCGGCCTATACTATCGACCCGCGTCTGCGCCTGCGCTTTGTGGGTGGCGACATGGGCCTGGCTAAAAACCAGGCGTTTCGACAGGAACTGGAAGCCCAGGTCCAGCAGGCTGGTCTAGCCGGCGTGGTACGCTTCGATGGCTTTGCTACTGATGTGGAAGCGACCATCAAAGCCGCTGATATACTGCTCAACTTTTCGGAGTCGGAGTCGTTCTCGTTGACTTGCCTTGATGCGCTGTATTATGGCACACCACTCATTGCCAGCGACTGCGGCGGCCCGGCTGAACTATTCGAGCACGGCCAGTCGGGGCTGCTGGTGCCCAACCGCGACGTGCCAGCCATGACGGCCGCCATCACGCAATTGGCGGCCGATGCCAGGCTGCGCACCCGCTTTGCAGCAGCTGGCCGGGCATTTGTGCGGCATAAATTTTCGCCCGCGGCCACTTACGGAGCGCTGGGCCAGCTATATAAGCAAGTGCTGGCTGGCGACTAATGGCTGCCGTATTTTTGCGCATAGGTTCTCAAGTTTTTGCAGAACAACCATTCTTATTTTGCGCATTCTTTTTCTTATTCCGTATCCGCCCGGTCAGGCGCCATCGCAGCGTTTTCGTTTCGAGCAGTACCTCGACATCCTACAGGAGCACGGACACACCTATCGCCTGGCCTCGTTTTTGGACGATGCTACCTGGCGCATTCTATATAAGCCAGGGCAGACCACTCGCAAAGCCATAGGTATTCTGAGTGGCTTTGGGCGGCGACTAATGCATGTACTAGCCGCGCCAAACTATGACTTTGTGTTTGTGCATCGCGAGGCGGCCCCGCTGGGGCCACCAATATTCGAATGGCTGCTAGCTAAGGTACTGCGCAAGCGTGTTATCTACGATTTTGACGATGCCATCTGGCTGGCCAATACCTCGGAGGCCAATAAAGTAGCTGCCGGCCTTAAATGGCACCGCAAAGTGGACAGCATTTGTGGCTGGGCCTACAAGAATAGCTGTGGTAATGCTTATTTAGCAGCCTATGCTCGGCAATTCAACACTAGCGTTATTGTTAATCCAACCACCATCGATACATTACACTTGCATAACCAAGTGCGCGACCAACTAGCGCCTGGTCCGCTAGTGATTGGTTGGACGGGCACCCACTCAACCCTTAAGTACCTGCGACCGCTCGTGCCCGTGCTGGCTCAATTGGAAGCCGAAGGGCTGGAATTTGAATTTCGGGTTATCTCTAATCAGCCACCCGACTTCGACCAACCCTTACGCTCACTACGCTTTGTGCCGTGGCAGAAGGCAACAGAAATTTCTGACCTACTGACGTTTCACGTGGGGCTGATGCCGCTGGAAGATGACCTGTGGGCACAGGGAAAGTGCGCATTTAAAGCGCTACAATATATGGCTTTAGGTATCCCGGCGCTGGTGTCGCCGGTGGGAATGAACACGGAAGTGGTGCAGGACGGTATAAATGGCTACATCTGCCGTGAACCAACTGCTTGGCTTAGCTACCTGCGCCAACTACTTACCGACGCACCACACCGCCAGCAACTGGGGCAGGCGGCCCGCGCTACCATTGAGCAACGCTACTCGGTAGCGGCAAATACGCCTAATTTTTTAGCGTTATTCTCTTAAGAATTAGGCTAACTGGGGCTGTTGCCGCACTATCGGCGTACCAACACGTTTTGTCAGCGGCTGGGTTATACTTTGCATAATGTAAAGCCCAGCTAGATAAAAAGGCATCAGTGGAATTTTATAGCGTACTAATGTGCCAAAATTACCGCTGGAAATCCCTACCGATATGGCAAATATCAAGCTGAAGACAAAGCATAGTGTCAGCACCGGTTGGCTAGCAATAGTCTGTAAAGCCTTCATAAAGCCTACTCGCCAGAAGATACGGAGGGTGAAAAGCAAGAAGTAAGTGGCCTCTAATGCCGAAAGTGCCATAGTAGGGTTGCGGGCTTCCCACAAAAAGGGCCGAAATAATGCTACAACCACTGCTTGAGGAGCTAGTTTGGCCATGCCACCTAGCGTACCATCTTGCTCACCAATGTTATAGCCTGAGCCATTCTCATTTTGACTTACGCCCTGCAAATATGTGGCAGTCAGCTTACTTTGCTCGCCAATTTTCTCAAGGTTGAAGCGAGCATCTGCTGCTGCGATAGAAGACATGGCATAAAGCGCAACTGCTAAACCCACCGATAACAATAACGGCTTAGCTACCCACCGCATAGCTGCAGAACGGATGCGTGCTGTATTTTCATTAAATACCCAAAGCGCCGCCGGTGGTATAAAAGCAAGCAAAATGTATACTTTCATAGAAGCAATAATTTGCGCGGCCGCAATACCTATAAGTACGCACCGGAGAATATTCTTCTTCTCGATAGCCCCGCGATAAAACGCATAAAAAATCCATCCCAAAGCCCCAATGCAGAGAGAGTCTTTTAACAGGCCTGACCCCCAAAAGAATACTGATGGCAGAAAAAAAACTGCAATAGCCAGTTCTTTGTACACCTGGGGTCGAATCTTAGCGAAAGTCATATACATGGCCCACATGCCGCTGAAGCTGAGCACTGAAAAGAAGAGAGCCGTTACCGAATAGGTATTAAAGCCGATGAGTGCTCCTATAGCAGCTACCCGAATTACAAAATACTCTTTGCTATCAGGCCCAAACCACACCATTTGACTAGTGTAAGGAGCAATATCAGGCGTTACTGTACCATCAGTAGTTATCAAATGCACACCAGCGCCGAAAGAATTGCCGAAAGCATGATAGATAATCTCTCCATGACGGAAGTAATTATTGGTATCACCCGCATATATAGTATGGTATAAAATTCCTAACGCTAAAGCACCAACTAGCTTAGCAGTTAATGCCGGAATAAAATAGCGGACAGTATATTTATTAGTTACAGCCGGCCTAATAGCATAAGCCACAGCATAGCAAAGCGCTAAATAGAAAGGGGTTAAAATATAATCACTTAATTCCATAACTATAGATTATTCTTTAAGATTTATTCTTCTTCAAATAAGCTTTCGCATCCTTATACTGCGGCGACTTGTGGTCCGCTTTGTCAACTACTACCTTGTAGTAGCGTCGTGCAGCTTCTTTGTCATTAGCTTGGTCAGAGAGCTTAGCCAGACTAGCATTGGCAAATAAATAAAACCCCCCATCAGTTTCGCCGTTGCTTTCGGCAAAGACAATGCAGCGCTGGTAGTAATCTTTAGCTTTAGCCATGTCTTTGTACTTAAACTGCATCAGGTAGCCCATGAAGTAGCTAGCGTAGCGTCCGCTCGATGCTTCGTAGCCCGGCAGGCCGACAGCAATTTTATCCAGGATATCGCGGCTCACGCGCTCGCACTCGGCAAATTGGGCTTGGTCGAAGCATAGGAGCGCATAGAAGCGCTCGAAGTAGCCATTATCCGGGTACTTCTTTACCAAGCTCTGTGCTATAGGCAGGGCTGACCCCGTTTGGTGTTCATCATTGTGGAGGAGCTTCATCAAGAAGACCTTAGCCTCGACGCCTGTATAAAATGCATTGTCGGCTACGGTGCGCAGCTGCCGAAGACCTAATTGCTTGTCGCCCTTGGGGAAGAACAGCAATACCGGCTTAAGCAGCGGGTAGTTTTCGGGAATCCAGATGGAATAGTAGTTGAAGAGCGCATCGCCGAATAGAAACTCAGGGCTTAGGCCATTGGCTTCCTTGCTCTTTTGTAAATAATTGAGGGCGCGCTTGCTGCTGAAGGTAGCCTTGCGCCAGTTGTGGCGCTCGGCGTTGAGGCGGGCATCGAAGGCATTGGACGCCGACAGAAAAAAGTACGCCTCGTAGTTGTTGGGGTCGGCCTTAGCGAGTTGCTCGCCGTAGGTATTGGCCGTATCCATGTAAGCTTCAAAAATTTTATCGTACTGCTTACTCTGAAAATTGGTGGGCATAATTTTCCACCAGTTGCTTAGGCCCATGAGAAAATATGGCATGGGATGGTGCGGGTAGCGGCGGCGCAGTGAGCGAAATTGCTTTTCGGCTTTGTCGTACTTGAAGTTGTAGAGGTTCTGCACCGCGCCATCGAGCTCGAGCTGAATGTCTTTGTCGAGCAGCAGCCAGCCCTTAGTATCGGTGTTGGGCAGCACGTCTACGTTGTTAAGTTCCACGTTGCGAATGGGCGGTACTTTCACGCGGCTGGTATCCTGGGCGTAGCTGGCCACTACCGGGCCGAGCAGCAACAGGAGTAAAAACAGACGCAAAAACCGAGGCAAGGCGGGCATAGAAAATACGAAATCGACAGGAAGCCACCGGGCTAGGCGGTAAAAACCAACTCCGGCCCAACGAAAGTACGGCGGCAAACCTAGCTTTGACGGGATTTTGAGGGATACAAATTACTTATGCAACTGCTCCAAACACTTTGCCAATTCCCCGCCCCTTCGGGCGAAGAGGCAGGCCTCACGCGCTTTGTGCTCAACTACGTGCGCGAGCATGCGTCTGGCTGGCAACATCAGCCGCAGATAATCTGTGACGAGGCGCACTTTCAGGACTGCCTGCTGCTGGTGTTTGGGCAGCCGCGCACGGCCGTGTTTGCGCACCTCGACAGCATCGGCTTCACGGTGCGCTACGGGCGCGAGCTGGTGCCCATTGGGGGGCCAGAGGTGAAGGCGGGCTACCGGCTGGTGGGGCACGATTCGCAAGGCGAGGTTGAATGTACGCTAACAGTTGACGAAGAAACCGAGGCGCTGGGCTATGAGTTCAGCCGTGTTATTGAGCGCGGCACCAGCCTCACGTTTGCCTGCGACTTTCGCGAAACCGATACCACCGTGCAAAGCTGCTACCTCAACAATCGCCTCGGCGTGTGGGTGGCTCTGCGCCTGGCCGAAACGCTGGAGCACGGTATTATTGCCTTCTCGTGCGGGGAGGAGCACGGCGGCGGCTCGGTGCCTTACCTGGCCCGCTATATCTACGACACCTACGGTGTGCGGCAGGCACTCATCTGCGATATTACCTGGGTCACCGAAGGCGTGCGGCCAGGCGCGGGCTGCGTCATTTCGCTGCGCGACTCGCTTATTCCGCGCCGCAGCTACGTCGAGCGCATTCAGCGCATTGCCGAGGCAGCGCAAATTGCGCACCAATTGGAGGTAGAAGGTAGCGGTGGCTCCGATGCCAAAGACTTGCAGCGTAGCGAGATGCCCTGGGACTGGTGCTTCGTGGGAGCGCCCGAAGACGAAGTGCATTCGCCCCATGAGATAGTAGATAAGCGTGACATTACCAGTATGCTGCAGCTGTACCAAACGCTGCTGCGCGAGCTATAAGCCCAGCGCAAGGCTGTTGCAGGCCAGCTGCCCTACTGCTGGGTTTTTAGGTGGCTGGGCTGTAACATTTAGTCTGATAAGGAGTTAAAGTACTGCATAGCCATTTGTCTTAGCTAAAAGCCAGTTAAGAAACACGTTAGGCTAAATAGAGTAAGACAAGCGTACGTGATTATGGAGGCCGAGCCTAGCTCCAGGCTGACCAGGCTAGTACGCCACCTACCTAGCCTTCACATCGTTTAAGGAAATCATTGTTTTTAGTTAAGCGCCGACCAGTAAACCTAGCCTAGTGATACCAGAAGTTACCTTGCCAACCCCCATTGAATTATCTATCGTAGTGCCGCTCTACAACGAGGAGGCCAATGTGGAAGCCCTCTACCAGCGTCTTAAAGCGGTAGTAGTGGCAATGGGCGTAAGTCACGAATTCATTTTTGTCAACGACGGCTCGCGCGACCGCACCCTGGCTCTCGCCTATGAGCTAAGCCACCGCGACCCGCAGGTGCGCTACATCGACCTGAGCCGCAATTTTGGGCACCAAATAGCCGTAACGGCGGGCCTCGACCACACTGTAGGGGAGGCCGTAGTTATCATTGATGCCGACTTGCAAGACCCGCCCGAGCTTATTTCACAGCTTTACGAGAAGCTGCAAGCTGGCTATGAAGTAGTGTATGCCAAGCGCCTGTCGCGGCCGGGCGAAAACGTAGCCAAGCTCATGACGGCCAAGCTTTTCTACAGGATGCTGGCTGCCATTACGCACGTGTCGATACCGGTCGATACTGGCGATTTTCGCATTATTTCCCGCAAAGTGGTTGAGGCGCTCAAGCGCATGCCCGAGCAAAGCAAGTTTTTGCGAGGCCAGATTTCCTGGATTGGCTTCCGGCAAACCTTTGTCGAGTATGACCGGGCACAGCGGGCCGGGGGCGAAACCGGCTATACCTACAGCAAGATGTTGCGCCTCGCGATTGATGGCATCACGGCTTTCTCCGATTTTCCACTCAAACTGGCGTCGCTCAGTGGGTTTATCGTGTCCGGGGTCGCCTTCCTGATAATGCTGTATACCCTGTATTCCCGCTTCGTTTCGCACAGCTACCAGCCGGGTTGGGCTTCGCTCATGATAAGCGTGCTGTTCATGGGCGGCGTGCAGCTTATTGCCATTGGTATTATTGGCGAGTATATCGGGCGGCTCTCGGCCGATGTGCGCCAGCGGCCACTGTATTTAATAGCGGATACGAATATAAAGTAAACAGGTAGCCTACGGGCTGAGAGTTGGGTGATAAAGAAGGAAAACGAGGGTATTGATAAGCAACAAATTCGCTTACATTTACCGTCCTAACTTCCTCCCACCCAACCCCCTCAGCCTATGCCTACTATCCTCTACGCCGTGCCCGCGCTGGGCTTGCTGGCGCTGTTCTACACCTGGCTGCGCGCCGGCTGGGTAGCCCGCCAAGATGCCGGCGATGCCAAGATGCAAACCATCGCCGGCTACATCGCCGACGGAGCCATCGCGTTTTTGCAAGCCGAGTACAAGGTGCTGGCGCTGTTTGCCATTATCGCCTCGGCCTTTCTCGGCTATTTGGGCTTCACGGGCGAAAAATCCAGCCCGGTTATCATCATCGCCTTTCTTATTGGGGCCGTGTTTTCGGCTACGGCGGGCTTTGTTGGGATGAAAATCGCGACCAAGGCCAACGTGCGTACTGCCCAGGCGGCCCGCACCTCGCTGAGCCAGGCGCTGAAAGTGTCGTTTGCGGGTGGCTCGGTGATGGGCATGGGCGTGGCCGGGCTGGCGGTGCTCGGGCTAGGGTCGTTGTTTATTGTCTTTTATAAAATGTTCGTGCCGAGCGGTGTAGCTACGGGTACTGAAATGGAAAAGGCGCTGGAAGTGCTCACCGGCTTTTCGCTGGGGGCCGAAAGCATTGCGTTGTTTGCCCGCGTGGGCGGTGGCATTTACACCAAAGCGGCCGACGTGGGGGCCGACCTCGTGGGCAAGGTCGAGGCCGGCATCCCGGAAGATGACCCACGCAACCCCGCCACCATCGCCGACAACGTGGGCGACAACGTGGGCGATGTGGCCGGTATGGGGGCCGACCTGTTTGGTTCCTACGTGGCTACCATCTTGGCTACCATGGTGCTGGGCCGCGAAGTACACCTTGGCAATCCCGACCAGTTTGGGGGGCTTTCGCCCATTTTGCTGCCAATGGTGGTGGCGGGCCTGGGTATTGTGGCTTCACTGGTAGGCATTTTGCTGGTGCGCGTGAAGGAAGGCGGCAACGTGCAGGGCGCGCTCAACTTTGGCAATTACGCCTCGGTCGTGGTGTCGGCTGCGTTCTCTTATTTCTTGATTAAGTGGGTTTTGCCAGCCGGCGATATCACCATCCGCGGCTTCACCTTCGATGCCAACCACGTCTTTTACGCCGTGCTGGTTGGGCTGGCGGTGGGCACGCTCATGAGCATCATCACTGAGTACTACACCGCCATGGGCAAGCGCCCGGTGATGAGCATTGTGCAGCAAAGCAGCACCGGCCACGCCACCACCGTTATCGGCGGGCTGGCCGTGGGCATGGAAAGTACGGTGCTGCCCATCCTGGTACTAGCGGCGGGCATTGTGCTTAGCTACGAGGCCGCTGGTCTTTACGGCGTGGCCATTGCGGCGGCCGGTATGATGGCCACCACCGCCATGCAGCTGGCCATTGACGCCTTCGGCCCCATCGCCGACAACGCCGGCGGCATCGCTGAGATGAGCGAATTGCCCAAGGAAGTGCGCGAGCGCACCGACATTCTCGACGCGGTAGGTAATACCACGGCCGCCACTGGCAAGGGCTTCGCCATTGCCTCGGCGGCGCTTACGTCGCTGGCGCTGTTTGCGGCCTTTATGGGCACGGCGCACATCGATGTCATTGATATTTCCAATGCCCGCGTGCTGGCGGGCTTGTTTGTCGGGGCCATGATACCATTCATCTTTTCGGCGCTGGCCATCACGGCAGTGGGGCAGGCGGCCATGGCGATGGTGCAAGAAGTGCGGCGGCAGTTCCGCGAAATACCCGGCATCATGGAAGGCACTGGGCGGCCCGAGTACGAGAAGTGCGTGGCCATCAGCACGCAGGCCGCCATTAAAAAAATGGTTGCCCCGGGGGCCATTGCGCTTTTGTCCCCCATCATTATCGGCTTCGCCTTCGGCCCCGAGGTGCTGGGCGGCACGCTGGCGGGCGTCACGGTAAGTGGCGTGCTCATGGCCATGTTTCAAAGCAACGCCGGTGGGGCTTGGGACAATGCCAAAAAGTCGTTTGAAAAGGGGGTTATGGTCAATGGCAAGATGGAATTCAAAGGCTCCGACGCCCACAAAGCCAGCGTAACCGGCGACACCGTGGGCGACCCTTTCAAAGACACCAGCGGCCCGAGCATGAATATCCTCATCAAGCTCATGAGCATAGTGTCGCTCGTCATCGCCCCGCATATTGCCCGCGAGGGCGGCGCGGCCAGCGTAGTCCCCGCGCCCTTAAAAGAGCGGCTTGAGCTGCACGCACCTCCCGTCCGCTTCGCGCAAGTGAGCGAAGCCGCCACCAAAGTGATGCTATACTCGGTGGCGCACGTAGCAGGCAACTAAATTAAAAACCACGCAAAAGCCCCCCAGTCAGCCCGCCGCCGGCGGGCGTATCCGTTAAATCTGTTAAATCCGTTTGAATCTGCGGTTATCTTTGCAGCCCAATCGGCCGCTCGGGCCGTTTTTCAGCACATGGGTCAATCCCTTATTACGCTTCACGACAAGGCTTTTCGGCCGTATTTGTCGGCTTCTAAAATCGCCGTAGCTATCGACCAGGTGGCCGCCCGCCTCAATGCCGACTACGCCGGCCGCCGCCCGCTGTTTGTGGTAGTGCTCACGGGTGGGTTCATGTTCGCCACCGATTTGCTGAAGCGTTTCACCGGCGACTGCGAGATTGTTTTTATCCGCGTGGCGTCGTACGAGGGCACCGAAAGTACAGGTAAAATTCAGGAAATCATGGGCTTGCGCGAAGACGTGCAGGGCCGCGATATTATTCTGGTCGAAGACATTGTGGACACGGGCACCACCCTGCACCACTTGCTGCCCACGCTGGAAGTCAATAACCCGGCCTCCATCGAAATAGCGGCTATGTTCTACAAGCCCGCCAGCCTGCGCTACCAGCTGAATCTGAAGTACATGGCTATGGAAATTCCCAATGATTTTGTAGTCGGCTACGGCCTCGATTACGACGGCCTGGGCCGCAACCTGCCCGACGTGTACGTGGCGGCCTAGCCGTACCTTTACCTAATTATTACTCTTCGCCCCGGTGTCCCCGCCGACTACTATTCTTTTGCCATGCACAATATTGTCCTCTTTGGCCCGCCCGGTGCGGGTAAAGGTACTCAGAGTCAAAAGCTTATCGCGCAGTACAACCTGGTGCACCTGAGCACCGGCGACCTGCTCCGCGCCCAGATTGCCGAAGGCACCGAGCTGGGGCTGAAAGCTAAAAAGCTGATGGACGAAGGCCTGCTGGTACCCGACGAAGTAGTGATTGGCATGATTGGCAATGCCTTGGAAAAGAATAAGCAAGCCGCCGGCTTCATCTTCGACGGCTTTCCGCGCACCACGGCCCAGGCCGAAAGCCTCGACCAGCTGCTGGCTCAGCACGGCACCGGCGTGGCCTGCATGATTGCCCTCGAAGTAGGGGAGGAAGAGCTAGTGAAGCGCCTGCTGGAGCGTGGCAAAACCAGCGGCCGCCCCGATGACCAGGACGAAAGCAAAATCCGCCGCCGCGTAACGGTGTACAACACCGAAACTGCGCAAGTAGCTGGGTACTACGATAACCAACGTAAATTTCACTCGCTCAATGGCATCGGCGAGATTGAGGATATTTTCCAGCAAATCTGCGCCATTATCGACCGCAACGAGCCGGCTAAAACCGAAGCACCGGCTGCGGCTATCCGCGAAGTAAAAGCATAAATTAACAACGTAGGGGCGGGGCTTGCTCCCGCCCGTCGCCTGGGCAGTGCCATCAGGATAGACCTGAATAGGCGCACTGCACGCGACGGGCGGGGGCAAGCCCCGCCCCTACATTTATACCAATATGGCCAATAATAACTTCATCGACTACGTCAAGATTACCTGCCGCTCGGGCAAGGGGGGCGCGGGCTCGCACCACTTCTTCCGGGCCAAGGGCCTGCCCAACGGCGGCCCCGATGGCGGCGACGGCGGCCGCGGCGGCCACATTATCCTGGAGGGCAGCTCGCAGCTCTGGACGCTGCTGCACCTGCAATACCGCAAGCACCTATTTGCCCAGGATGGCGAGGGCGGCGGCCCCAACCTGCGCTCTGGTGCGCAAGGCGAGGATATTGTCATTCAGGTGCCACTCGGCACCGTAGCTCGCGACGCCGAAACCGGCGAAATGAAGCTCGAAATCACGGAGGATGGCCAGCGTCTCATCCTCACGCCCGGCGGGCGCGGCGGGTTGGGCAACGACCATTTCAAAACCGCTACCAACCAAGCCCCGCAGTACGCGCAGCCCGGCGAGCCTGCCATTGAGGAGCAGGTGATTCTGGAGCTGAAGCTGCTGGCCGATGTGGGCCTCGTGGGCTTCCCCAACGCCGGCAAAAGTACTTTGCTATCAGTAGTTTCGGCCGCTAAACCCAAAATTGCGGATTACGCCTTTACGACGCTGGTGCCCAATCTGGGCGTGGTGGCTTACCGCGATTTTAAGTCGTTTGTGATGGCCGATATTCCGGGCATCATCGAGGGCGCGGCTGAGGGCAAGGGCCTGGGCACGCGCTTCCTGCGCCACATTGAGCGCAATTCTATGTTGCTCTTTATGATAAGCTGCGATAGCAAAGACATCGCCGCCGAGTACGCCATCTTGCTGGGCGAGCTGGAGCAGTACAACCCTGAGCTACTGGACAAAAAGCGCCTGCTCGCCATCACCAAATCCGATATGCTGGACGAGGAGCTGGAAGCTGACTTATTAGCCTCTTTCCCAGCCGATTTACCGCCCACGGTGTTCATTTCCAGCCTCACGAACAAGAATATTCAACGGCTGAAGGACATGATTTGGGGGGCGCTGCACGAGTAATTATTTAAGCTCATACTGTAAAGCTTCACCAGCATCGGGGTCGCCAATAGTGAAATGCAGCTTATAGGGAGCATGTTGACCAATCAGCATAACTTCTGCTCCGAAGCGGTTTCGATTCCAGTGACCATCAGCTTCTCTGACTGATTCAGTAATTAAATTTATTGCCCACCACTCTTGGTGCCTGACAAGCAACCACTTGCCTTGCACAGTCTTAAAACCACCTACAACTGAAAAGGGGGACCAAACGGAGGCGATATCTTTGATGATAAAGCTGCTATCGCTCCGTAATTCAAGGCTGGATTTTTTGACATTCTTGTAAATGCCAGCAAGGAATATCTTGGTTTCCTTTGTTGGCGTGTAAGTGCCTACGAGTGTTTGACTGGGCATATTGAGAAGCCCAAGGGTCATATTGGCACCCGCTCATAAAGCATAGCATGAGCGTTGCAATTATAGAAAGTCGTAGCATAGCAGCCGTGAATATAATAAGTGCCAACTTGTCATCCTCTCCAGCTTTGGCAAACTCCTTGCGCCTAACACGCCAGCCCTATGGCAACTCCCTTTTCTAGCCGATTCCGCCATTTTTTCCAGAAAATGACCGACGATAAACATATGAATCCTGACGAACAGCCCCTCGACGACGCGACCACCGAGCACACCGCTGGCGAGCAAGACCTCGCCCCCGACGCCGCTACGCCCGAAGCCGGTGCCTCGGAAGGTGCCAGCCGCGCCGAAACCGAGCTGGCCGACCTCAAAGACAAGTATCTGCGCCTGGCCGCTGAGTTTGAAAACTACAAGCGCCGCACCGCTAAGGAGCGCACTGACCTGTTCAAAACCGCCAACCAAGAGCTGATGGTAGCGCTGCTACCAGTTATCGATGATTTTGACCGGGCGCGCCAGCACACGCAAGGCGCTACCGACCCGGCTGCGCTGCAAAACGCGCTGGATATTACCTATAACAAGCTCACCAAAACCTTGGAAAACAAGGGCCTGACCCCCATGAATGCAAAGGGCGGCGACTTCGACGCCGAACTGCACGAAGCCATTACGCAAATTCCGGCGCCGAGCGACGATTTGCGCGGCAAGATTGTTGATGAGATTGAAAAGGGCTATTACCTTGGCGACAAGGTGATTCGCCACGCGAAAGTAATTCTTGGACAATAAGTAACTATTCTGTCAGGCTGAGCTGGCGAAGTATCTGGCGGGGCACACTAACTTCTCCTATTTGAGGTTAGTCGCTTGGGCAAGATGCTTCGCTAACTCAGCCTGACAGACGTTTTTTTGATACAACAATGGCAACCGTAAAGCGCGATTATTACGAAGTATTAGGGATAGCAAAAAATGCGGAAGGCGACGTGATTAAGTCGGCCTACCGTAAGATGGCTATTAAGTATCACCCCGATAAAAACCCTGACGACCCGACGGCCGAGGACAAGTTTAAGGAGGCTGCGGAAGCCTACGAGGTGCTGAGCGACGGCGATAAGCGGGCGCGCTACGACCGGTTTGGCCATCAGGGTGTGGGTGGCGGCAGCGGGGCCGGGCCTAATATGGAGGATATTTTCTCGCAGTTCGGCGATATTTTCGGCGGCGGTGGGGGCGGCTTCGAAGGCTTCTTCGGGGGCGGGCAGCGCGGCGGCCGCCGCGTGAAGAAAGGCTCCAATCTACGCATCAAGCTGAAGCTCGATTTGGAGGAAGTGGCCAACGGCGTGGAGAAGAAAATAAAGGTGAAGCGTTACGTGGCGTGCTCGCCGTGCAGCGGCACTGGGGCTAAAAACGGCACCGAGCTCAAAACCTGCCCCACCTGCCAAGGCCAGGGCCAGACCAAGAAAGTGGTGAACACGATGCTCGGCCAGATGGTGAGTGCCAGCACCTGCCCCACCTGCCACGGCGAGGGCAAAACCATTTCGGCAACCTGCGACGTGTGCAAAGGCGAAGGCCGCCAGTTGAATGAGGAAGTAATTCCTATCAACATTCCGGCGGGTGTGGCCAATGACATGCAGCTGAGTATGAGCGGCAAAGGCAACTTCCCGGAGCGTGGCGGCGTGCCCGGCGACCTGCTCATTCAGATTGAGGAGGAGCCGCACGAATTTCTAAAGCGTGATGGCAACAACATCATGTTTGAGCAATATATCAGCTTCGTGGATGCGGCCCTGGGCACCAACCTGGAGGTGCCGACCATTGAGGGCAAGGTGAAAATCAAGGTCGATGCTGGCACCCAGCCGGGCAAAATCCTGCGTCTGCGCGGCAAGGGCATCAAGGACCTGAATGGCTACGGCCGCGGCGACCAGCTCATTCATCTGAATGTGTGGACGCCCAAAAACGTGAGCAACCAGGAGCGCGAGCTACTGGAAAAGCTGCGCGACTCGGACAACTTCACGCCGCACCCCGGCAAAAACGAGAAGGGCTTCTTCGAGAAAGTAAAAGAGTACTTCGCCTAACCGCAGATTGACCGCAGATTCAAACGGATTAAACAGATTGAACGGATACGCCCGGCTATGCCGGGCTGACTAAGCAAGAGACGACCTAGGTGGTTGTAACTACTTGTAAGTTTGAGAAAGGCCGCCCATTCGGGCGGCCTTTTTTTGTGGCGCTGCTTGCCTGGTTCGAGCAGTCAGCCCGGCGCAGCCGGGCGTATCCGTTCAATCTGTTTAATCCGTTTGAATCTGCGGTCTGTAATGAGTTTTGGACTTCGGCGATATACCTTCCCGAAACCACTACTTGAATGAGCGCTGCGCCTTCTGCCGATTTTTT
>JADMIO010814578.1_pt1 | contig 24156 bp, 11 predicted proteins | sample 8958161 | NCBI WGS metagenome assembly JADMIO01 (sample SAMN16585339, study PRJNA669376) | soil metagenome | isolation source: Crop rotation soil | place: USA: Cullars Rotation, Alabama | collected 2011
CTTTCCCCCCCCTGTCTTCGAAGCCGGTCAATAACTCGGGCACCTAAAGATGATTTTCCCACCTGACGAGACGTTAATACATAACAGAATTTGCCTTGGCTAAGTCCGATATATAAGTCTTTATCTGCTTGTCGCTCAATATAGGATCTAATATGAAGTTCTAGTGTTCCACCTGCTTGATAGAAGCTGCTATCATTATGGTTTTGGTAATTATCAACGTCTTTCACTTTGACAGACCTCTTCTCAAGACTACTAACCTCTTTCCTTCTCGTTTGAACTTGTCGAGTTGCCACTGACCAGATGACGTCTCAGATATTCGGCATATAGGTTACAGCGGAGTTTGGCGTTGTCTAAGGAGTCCCCCACTATTACACCTGCACTCTGTAGACGATGAAACGTTATAGTATCGGATAACCGCCGATCATCGAGCAGGTTGTGTATAGCATCGCAAAGAGTTACATCATTTTTAACTAAATCTAACAAGCGACGCAGGTGATCGCCGAATGGCTGTTCTCCTAAGTAGCCTTCGGCTTTAAATGCTTCCAATCCGTTACGATTACCACTCTTTGCGTCATGCTTTCCCATTTGATGCAGCCCTTGCCGCACTAAGTACGGATGCCCACCAACAAGACTGCAGTACTCCTCGATTTCCTCCTGGTTACGTAGAGGGGTACCATAAAGATAGTTGAGGTGCGCGACTTGGTCAAAATTGAAATCCTGAAGGACTATCTTGCTTCCAACATTGAAAGGTGATTCGTTAATCTTATCTTTCAGAATAACGTTAGGTTCTGTGGCATAGGAAATCACAAGTGTGAGCCTTTTCCAGGGTCCGTCTGGATCAGTAGCACGGGCATTAAACCAAGTGCGCAGTAGTCCAAAGAATTGGGTCTTATAGCTGTAGGCAAACAAATGATCTGCCTCATCAAGTGCCCAAACGACCCAATCAAGGTTCTTACCCAATACAGTATTCTTAATGTACTTTTCAAAATCTGCTTTGGGCCTGTTTGTAACTTTCCAGGCATCATCAGGGAACCTATCCAGCGCAAGCTTTTCGGCGATCCGTCGAGCAAGCCCTCCTAAAAGGCTCCCAAGCGATTGTAACTCACTTTCATCTAGTGCCTCAAAGTCAGTAAATATAATCTTCGCCCCTGCTTTTCTTGCTGATTCTAATGCCCTTGATAGCAAAGATGTTTTTCCCACTTGACGCGAGCCTTTAACCCGAATTATCCCCGCATGAACACGCAAAGCTTTATATAAGTCCTCATCCTCATCACGACAGATATAAAATGGTGAATCTAGTGGGACGGCCCCACCCTCTACTTCCCATTTTTCTATAGGAATAGTCTCTATATCAGTGGAGGGAACGAAATTTACTGCTGCCGACTTAATTTTTTTGCTGATCTCTACAAGCTCCCTTTGCCAATTTGGACGCGAGAGGCTATCTAATGGCCTATCTGGATTATTTGTTGCTTGGTATGTGACAATCTCGGTTTCGTGAACCATACTTGGAGTAATAGCAACCCAAAGAATAGTCAGCCCTTTGCTTGCAGCAGCCTCGAGCAAAACCGGTAGTTCGTATCGCTTGATAAAATCAGAAGCGAGGAAGTCTTGGCTCACCAACAGCACAGCAACCCTAGCTCGGTTGAGAGCGCCTTCGATCCGATCTTTCCATCTTTCACCAGACTGAATTTTAGTGTCAGCCCAGACATCAATCGGATATTTGTCCTCTAGGACATCCAAATTGACTTTTAATCTATTCAGCCAGGTAGCGTCTTTGTGACTATAGCTGATAAAAACTTGGGTTCGCATAGATTCAACCTCTTATGTAGGTATAAGCCTAATAGTACAACTCACCTGACAATTCCTAGCGCTGCATCTGTAAGAATGCTCGCGCTTCATTGAAAAGAAGCCTCATTACAATACTCAATCTAATCTTCTAAAAGGAATAATGTTCAACTTCAATGGCCTTAACGGACTTGTAAACCGCGCGAATCCTATCATGTATGGATGGCTATAAACAACAAATTTTCACATTGACTATTACTAGGCGCCGTAATGATCCAAGCCCAGTGCTGAGGTGCAGTCATAATGAGAGTCCGAACTGCTTCTTCGCCTCCTGAAGCAGGCTGCACTTCCTGGCAAACTCCTCCGGCGTCTGATGGTCCAAGCTGCTGTGCGGGCGCTGCTGATTATACTCCTCCCGCCACTGCTTGATCACTCACCGCGCCTCCTCCAAGCTCACGAACCGGACCTAGAAAGTTGAACCAAAACTAACATCAGCCTTCGCATTTGATTATAATTGTTCTACAAATTGTGAGGTCGGGCTCTAAAGCGAGTTGTTTGGAGTAATTGAGTGATTGGCAACGCAGGTTAGCATATGAGCGGAAATACATACGCCAACCACGGTGGTGCGGCAAACCATTCTGGGGTAACTTACCAAGATCGAGTATCAGCCTGGTTCTGTGTGCAAATACTGGCGGAACGGGAGTCTTCTGCAAGCTTTGAATGGCCGGCCGATTCAACACTCGACTTCATTCGATGTGAGACCGAGCACCCGGTGGACGATATTTTCGTGAGTACGTCTCAACAGGGCTTTGCTTTCATTAATGTCAAACACTCTGTCACCGCGGATCAGTCGCAGAATTCAGCTTTTGCTGCTGTACTATCGCAGTTCGTCAAACAATTTCTGGGAGGACCCGTAAGGACAAATAGCTTGCCTTCGCAGGAGCGCCCTCTTGATCCAATTCTTGACCGCCTTGTACTGGTGACGAGTCCAAAGAGTTCCTCTCCTATCAAAAATGAACTGCGCTCCGTTCTGGAGAGAGCTCGCAATTTGACCACGGATCAAAGGCTTGAGGATGCTGCAAAGACAGAGCCGGAAAAGAGGGTTCTCAGAAGACTAATTGAGCACCTTCAACAATTCTGGCTTGATGTCAATGGAAGTCGCGCAACTGAACGGGAGCTCGCTAGCTTGTTAAGCCTCGTTCGGATTCAAGTACTTGATGTTGACGCCGGAGGTGCCCAAGAGCGCGAGGCAAAAAACCTGCTAAGAGCCAGCGTCCTTCAGCACCCAGAGCAAGCTGAATTAGCCTGGACTACCTTGACACAGACCTGTGCGCATTGGGCTTCTCATCGAAATGGCGGCTCGCGCCATGACCTACAAGACGTTTTACTACACACCGGCATCGCTCTCAAAGTACCGCACAGCTTTCGCAATGACATAGAACGGTTAAAAGATTATTCCGCCCTCACTTTTCAACTCCTTCGACCGCTTTCACTAATTGAGATGGGAAGCAAAGAGGTCAAAATACAAAGACCTGCCAGTCAAGCTCTGCGCAAAGCTGCCGAACAGCATTCCCTTGTACTAGTTGGTGAACCAGGAGCAGGCAAGTCGGGCGTTCTGCATGATTTAGTTGAACAGTTATTACATGAGGAAAATCGGGATGTCGTCTTTCTTGCTGTTGATAGATTGGAAGCACAGGGGTTGAGGGGCCTACGCGAAGAGCTTGGGCTAGAGCATGATGTCACCAAAGCACTTAGTAACTGGACTGGCACGCAACCAGGTTTTCTGGTTATAGATGCTCTTGATGCAGCAAGGTCGCCTGCTACGGCACAGACCTTTTATGATCTCCTGATCCGGGTGCAGACAGAGTCGCCGCGGTGGCGAGTGATTACCTCGATCCGACAATACGACTTACGCTATAACACGAAGCTACAAAATCTTTTCAAAGGATCGCCGCCAAGCCAATTCTATTCGAGAGAATTTCCACACCTTTGCCACTTGAATGTGGCTCCTTTAGACGAGAATGCGGAGTGGTCGCAGATCAGAACTCAATCAGCAGTGCTCGGTAACTTATTTGACGCAGCCGATCCAAAACTACGTGAGCTGTTACTCGTGCCATTCAATGTGCGGCTGATGGCTGACTTGCTGGGGCGCGGTATTGCAATCGAACGGCTGACACCGATCAGAACGCGGATCGAACTGCTCGATCTTTACTGGAAGGAGCGGGTTGCACAGCCTCTCGACGAAAAAGATGCTCGTGAGATACTTCTGACGCGCGCGGTCCAAGGAATGGTCAGAAATCGCTCGTTGCGAATAAATCGTCGTCTGGTTGCTACCGTAACAAGCGACAGTCAGGTGCTGAAAAATATCCTTAATGCGAACGTTCTTTCAGAATGGCAACCCATTGGCTTTGAAAAAGTTGAGGATGCTATCCTGACTTTCGCGCATCACGTTGTCTATGATTATGCTGTCGCTCGTCTTTTATTGCGCGGAGTCACTCGGCCTTTGGTTGATCTGCTCGAAGATGACTGCGAACTCATCATCACTATCCACCCAAGCTTGATCATGCACTTTGAGCACGAGCGCCTGCAGAACTTGGATCAATTCTGGGAATTAATCTTCGCCATCAATCATTCGCAGGCTATCCCTGAAATCGGCAAGCTCATTGGGCCTTCAATAGCCGCGGAAGCCATCACAGAAATCGAAGAATTTTCGCCCCTGATTCGAGCGCTCAGCTCTACTGATTCATCGAGACGGGAGGCTGCGGAAAAAGCCTTCCGACACCTCACTGGTGCATTGACTGTCAAAGGCCTGTCTACCCAACTCTTGGTGGGCCCCAAGGCGCTGAACTGGGGAGAGTTGCTGAATCACTGCACCACTGAACCCCGTGCAGCGACCATTTATTCGTCCCGTCCTGCCCTCCATCTGATCTGTGATCATTCAGAGTTGATGACCAAAGACCAGAGCAATGCCGCAGGCTTTGTCTCTAGACGCCTTCTGGATTTTGCGCTCGCGCAACGAAATCGCGATAAAGGCCTCGTCATGAGCGGGATTGAGACTGTGTGTCGCACTTATAAAAGCGATCCTAAAGCCTCTGGTGCCATTCTGCGGCGATGTCTTGAACCTGAGCATGTCTTAGCATATGGCCATGAGGAACTGTTTTGGCTGGCTAACGAGGTGGAGCGATTAATCCCTGTTGCTCCTGAAATAGTTGAAGAAATCTACCGCGCTGCCTTTATGCTCACGGACAGTAGCGAGGAGAAAACAGATCTTGGCATGGGTAGAATTCTGGCGATGACCTCGACGCGCCGTCAGGATTTTGAATCGGCACGCTACTCATTAGCAAGTGAGTACAGCAAGTTCATAGATCAATCGCCGTTTCATGCTATACGTGCGTTGATTCCATCAGTGACCACCTATGCGGATGAGCGTCATTCATACCGGCGGGCCGAAGAGTCGCAGGACGAGTCCTTTGATTTTTACGGGCGACAGGCGTTCTTGCGGGCAGATGGTAGCGAGATGTGGGATGAGCATGGTGGCTATGGCAACCACGAAGAGTTGTTACAAATGGTGGGTATCTTTCAAAACTATCTTGAAAAGATCGGCAGCGATGATGAAAAAACAGACGAACGAAAAGAGCTTGTCAATATCATTGTTGAGGAGAATCGTACTGCGGCAGTCTGGCGTCGCTTGATGGAAGTCGCAACGAAGCATCCGCAAAAGCTCGGCCTTGAGATCCGTCCTCTTTGTTGGGCGTTGCCAATCTTGACTTGTAATGACACAACCTATGCCGCCGGCAACTTACTGAAAGCCGTCTTCAGTCTTCTTACTGATGTAGAACGTGAACGGGTAGAAAGGACGATTCTTTCAATCTCAGAATTGGCAGATGATCAAAAGCGTAAATATGCGGAGCGGCGACGGAACCAATTGCTTGGCTGCCTGGATCTGAATGCGCTCATCACCAATGAGGCACGTGTTATTCTTTCTAAAGAACCTATACCTCAGAATGAACCTCGTTTCTATCCGCCAACATTCTCCTGGGAAGGAACGCCAACAGATGCAGAAAATTTGAGGGGAAGAGGGGTTCTTGTCGAGGAAGAATCGAATGACCGGCTTCTCTCTCTGATGGAGCCCGCTAAGTCTTTTGCGAGCAAATTTGCCAATAGCAGCCCTCCACTAACAGAGGTGCAGGAAATTATTCCTGCTCTGCAATTGCTACATACTATTCTAATACAACCAGAAGGTGAAAGCGCGCATGAACATACGCGCGACCTAGCTTGGGGGTATCTTGCCGAAGCCTGCCATTCATTGATCAGGTGCAAAGATATTAGCTGCGAGATGGCGGAGACGAATCGCATCAAAGCAATTTTGCTTGAGGCTGCCGGATATCCTGATCCAAGCTCTGATGAGGTTTTTGAAAACTTTGACCAACATCCATCTTGGGGCAGTCCTGCCACCCGCATTGAAGCAGCAGCGGGGATCATGCATCTGGCGAGCAGGCCGTCTTGCTTGGATGAAAAACTGGTTGACACCATTGAACGGCTCTCAAATGATCTGGCCCCCCCGGTCCGCTTTCAAATTGCCGCCCGCTTAGTTGTGCTTAACCGTACTTCACCAGAACTGATGTGGCGGCTGCTGGAACATTTCAGCCGAGAGGAAAGTAGTAGAGGCGTACTTCAGTTTCTGCTTGCCCAAACACTGCATCAACTGGCAGCTCATCACGCGCACAGAATTGCCGAACTAGTTCGGGATATCTGGGATCGAATAAGGGATGGTGCTGGGGCGGACGAAGTGCAGAAACAATGCGCAAACATATTCGCAGGGTTATATGTTTGGCAGAATGAGCCGCTCAGTCGCCAGCCCGTGTCGATCATCGTAGGTGATCCGGCAAGTTACAGCACTGAAGCGCACCAGATAGTTTTCAATCTCCGCTTTTGGCTGAATCTTGGACCAGTGGCGCCAGCCAATATCCAGCAGAATGAAGTTCGTCACAGAGCATTCGACTTGCTTCAGCAGATTCTTCAATCAACCTTAAAACAGACTTTGGAATTGGAAACAAAATACCAAGGTATCAATTATCCCCCGTTGAGCGAAACGGATCAGAATACTTGGCGTGACCTTGCGCATTTAGCAAACTCTATTTGTATGCAGGTTTATTTCGCGTCAGGCGCCTACCGAGACAACGGTGAAGACAATATCCCGCGAGGAGAAGCTGAGCGCAGGCGGTTCTGGCAAGAGGCCCGACCGGTTTTGGAGATGCTGGCTGAGTTCAGCTATCCCAGACTGACTCATCATTTGGTGAAGACACTCGAGTATTTGATCAGCTTTGATCCGGATGAAGTTTTCTTACTGGTTGGTAAAGTGATTAAGAAAGGGCGAGAGGGCGGTTACCAGTATGAGTCGCTGGCAATGGACCTGATCGTCCGCTTGGTCGAGCGGTTCATTGCAGAGTATCCGAATTGCCTTCAAGAAAACAAGGCGTGCCTTCGTACCCTGATAGAAATTCTGGATACCTTCGTTGAAGCGGGATGGCCTGCCGCGAGACGGCTCACGTATCGGATGGAGGATATATTCCGATGAGCCCCTCACGCAACGCAGAAGAATTCAGACAAAAGTATCTCCAAATTCGCTCTCGATACGAGGCAGCTTATCGCGAACTCATAATAAGGATCCGTGCTAAATATATAAACAATGGAGAAAGAAGGATCAACCGACTAACGGATGAATCTCTGGAAGCTCATTTTCGGGAATATTTCGCTACCCCTCTCCTTGAAGCTTTGAACTGGCATCTGAGTGTGACGGTTAATGAACAACGACCAAATCTGGTTCCAGAGTCTCCAGTAACCGCTGTCTCTCGTGGCACTATCCTTCGCCTTGACTACTTTGGATTTGAACGGGAGACGCTAAAGCCTTTGATGGTGGTTGAAACCAAACACCCTCAAAGCACTCTACCCAAAAGAAAAAAGAGCTTAGAGGGTGTCTGAAAAGTGGCAAAGTAATAGACTCTGCTGATGAATCGTAGAGAGTATGCAACCGATTTGACTGATGCAGAGTGGGATCAACTGGCGCCGCTCATCCCTGCTGCAAAGCCTGGAGGGCGGCCTCGCAAGTACGATATGCGCGAAGTCCTCAATGCCATCTTCTACTTGGTCCGCGCCGGCTGCGCCTGGCGCTTGCTGCCACACGAATTCCCTTGTTGGAAAACTGTCTATGACTACTTCCGCCACTGGCGACAAGCCGGCGTGTGGGAACAAGTCCACGGCCTGCTGCGCGAGCAGGTCCGTTTACGGGCTGGCCGTGAATCGAGTCCCTCGGCAACGATCATTGATAGCCAGTCGGTGAAGACCACCGACCGCGGCGGGCCCGAGCGCGGCTTCGATGGCGGCAAGAAGATCAACGGCCGCAAGCGCCATATACTCGTAGATACCTTAGGATTAGTGCTGAAGGCGCAGGTGCATGCGGCGAACGTAACTGACCGTGACGGTGCGAAGCCGTTGCTGGAATCGGTAGCAGGTTTATTCCCGAGGCTGGGGCACATCTGGGCAGACATGGGATACCGAGGTGCGGTCATTGACTGGATCAAGCAGCATCTGGGTTGGACCGTAGAGGTGGTGAAGCGGCCGAGTAAGTGGGTGCGGTGTCCAATTGACGAGGAGCCGCCACCGATGCCGCGCTTCACCGTGTTGAAGCGGCGGTGGGTAGTCGAGCGCACGTTTGCGTGGCTGGGGCAGAGTCGGAGGATGAGCAAAGATTATGAGTATCTGCCCGAGACGGGCGAGGCGATGATTTATGCGGTGATGATCCGGCTGATGCTCAAGCGATTGGCCGCCCCAGCGCGGCCTACATAGCACTTTTCAGACACCCTCTTAAACAGAAAAGCTTTTGAACACTATTCCAGTGATTATATATCGAATATAATTGCTGATGGTCTTGGCGGTGAGAGGCTATCTGGTAAATGGAATGAATGGCTCAAAGACATAGGCGTATATGTACGATCCGTTCAAGAGCAAAGTCAGGCTACTCCCAAAAGGGTAATACTTCTTAGCAGTCGTTGGTTGATCCTTTTTACTGATCCTGCGGACAGCTTTCTTGCCGATGGTTCACACGACCCCGAACGAATACAGTTTTTTCTCTATGAAGAGAAGGGTGATTACATCCGTGATGATTTAGCTGAAAGATTTAATTTCGTCTTTGAATATCTCGAGCATCAACTTGTTCTTGGAGAATTACCCGCCATCACCGTTGCTGAATTAAACCTTTACCTCACACCAAGAGGCATTGCGGGCGCAATGCATGGCCTGTGGCTGAGATATATAGAGCACCCCGGACAACATACCGTCTCGCCAAGAATCGAAGTCACCCCTGTAATTTTCCTTCAATCTCCTTCTGGAGCATGGGTAAGAGTCGAGAGCGGGAGAGACCGTTCATTTGAACTTCCCCACAAATACAGTGAATTAAATAAACATCTTCAGGAGGTTCAGGATGAAGCTTCTGAACTTTTGAGGCGGATCAACGATTATGTAGAGATCAAACTCGTACCCTCAGGAATAGATTCTCACTATCAGGACAAAAATTCATTCGAACGTCTGAAAGGAGTTAAGAACCTAAGAAGTTTCGGTCATTATCAGGATTTCTTGATTGTGACAGGTGAGCAAACTCACTTCATGAAAGTAAAACCAAGCATCGCAAATTGCCGGCACCACAACTGGAAATACAGTAACCAGGAGGGCTGTGCGGAGCCTAGACTTTTCTCCATTCAACGGCGCAGTACAAATATAGATCATCGCTCTTTTTTCATCGATGGAGAGAATCATCATTGTACTCATCGTGATGTAGCAATAAAAAAATCCTATAAAATTCCAGTCGATATGCTAGAGATGTGCGGCTCACGGAGTGGGGGGAATCATGCTCCGTTTTGCGAAATTTGGGCCTTTGAGCAATATCTGTGCTGTAGGGTTTGTGTATTTGAGAAGGTCTGCACTAACAGCCAAATCTTCAATCTTCCTTGTACCCCAAGGGAATGAGGTACAATCTTAGTAGGAGCCCAAACCATTTTTTGAGAGCGGCTCCGATTCGCTTCATATATGGCTTTGCCCGAAACCTGTGTCTAGCTTCCTTTCTGAGCGACGGAATTTGCACCTCTGGTCTCTTATGTGTGTTTCTCGACTAGCTCTAGACTTTTTAGGTCGGAAGTGATATAGCCTGTCCCTCAACCATGTTTCCATAAGCCTCCAGGTTGGAACGTCAAAGCGAATCAACTTCAGATACTTCCGTATACTATTGAGCCTTGGCCAGCCCGCTGACCAAGATGTGAGGTGCAAATGAAGATTCAGGTCAGGAACGTAAATGCAGCTCCAGAGAAGCGATTATTTTGGTCTATTATCAGTGATTACAATATAAATACAGCCATATGCGAGTTGATTGATAATGCTTTGGACATCTGGGTCAAGGCAGGTAGGAAAGCCTCTCTGGATATCAACATTATATTGGATACTGAAAGACAACTGATAACCATTCAGGATACGTCAGGCGGTGTGCCTGAAGAGGATCTCAGAAACTTAGTGACACCTGGAGCGAGTAAAAACCATCCGGATGAGAGCATCATTGGATTGTTTGGGGTAGGAACGAAACGTGCAGTCGTGGCGCTGGCACAGGAAACCAAGATCACGTCAAGAAACGGAACCAGAACTACTTTCCGGATAGAGATTGATGAGGAATGGTTAAACAATGAAACCTGGGAAATTCCTGTGTATGAAGTTGATGCTATTGTTGAGGGTACTACGACAGTGGACATGTCTAGGCTCCGCGTGGTTATCAATGCTGATACGGAGGCGAATTTAAGGCTACATCTTTCTGAAACATATGGCTTGTTTTTACTCAATCACCAGCATTTGAATCTTACTCTCAACGGAAGCAAGGTAGAGCCTGTATGCTTTGAAAACTGGGCATATCCGCCCGGTTTTCAACCTAGATGCTATCTTATCCCGATAACAACCCCTGCGGGCGAGACCGTAAGTGTCGAAATGATTGGTGGACTCATCATTCGAAAGGAAGGAGTCAAAGACGACTACGGAGTGTACTTCTATTGTAATGACAGGCTTATTGCAAAGGAGTTAAAGTGTCGAGAAGTCGGATATATATCGGGTCTTGCAGGCGTTCCGCATTCTGATGCTTCCCTGGCGCGTGTCATTGTAAAGCTGCAGGGTGCTGCTAAACTCATGCCTTGGAATAGTAGTAAATCTAGCATTAACTTTGGGCATCATATTTTTGCAGGGCTGGAACATTTCCTTACGCCTGTGGTTAAAGACTACTCGTCACTGTCGCGCCGATTCAGAGGGCGATGGGAGGAAGAGGTCTTCAAGTTCAACACTGGAGAGGTTCAGTACCCCGACGTTAAGGAAGTGACAACCGTAAGAAAATCTTATTTGCCTCCTTTGCCAAAGGTCAGGAAACAGCCTATTGACCATCTAAAGGCTAAGAACATAAGCATTCTAAAAGATAAGCCGTGGACACTAGGGTTCATAGAATCAGTAGCGGCAGTAGACCTCATTCGCCGTCAGAAATTTGATACGAAGAATCGGATGGCTCTCATTTTGTTGGATAGCAGCTTTGAGATAGCCATGAAGGAGTATATTGTCCACACAGATGGGTTAAATCTTGGCAAAAGATCTCTCGAAGAGATATTTAAGAACCGTCATGAGGTGATCAAAATTGTCGAGCAGAAAATCAAACTAGGCTCGACTAGATTAAATAAAATAAGCCACTATTACGGTATTCGTAACAAGCTGATTCATGAGAAGGCAACTGTTGATGTTACAGATACCGATATCAGTAATTATCTGGAAACTGTCGAACAGATACTAACATTATTATTTGGTCTTAGTTTCTGACAAAATCTCCGTGCGTTGTATCTGGCGAGTAGATTCAAGTTGGTTTAGCCCACCAACGCTAATAAGGGCGGGGATACTGTTGATAGGCTGGAGAATTGAAGATTAGCTTGCATGGCAAGGAGTCTCAGAAAAGACCATGATTCGTGATTCATTTTATATCGAAATCATCAACCGATTAGCAGTAAATTTAGATGGAGATATCTTTGAGGAATGCGCTAATGCTCTTCTAAGAAAGGACTTCCCCGACTTGGTGCCAATTCGAGGAGGAACTGACAGCGGCATGGATGGGGTGACCGCGTCTCCAGGCCCCTTTCTCGTTTGTACGACTCATAAGAATGTAATTGGCAATCTTACCGGAAGCCTGCACTCCCACCTTCGCAGCGATAGCCCACGTCGTAGAGCTATCCTTGCCACTTCTCAAAAGCTGACGCAGAAAAAACGAGCCAATCTTGAAAGGCGAGTCCGGGAACTCGGATTTCACCTCATTCAGATTTATGATCGCGCGGCTTTGGCAGACCGCCTCTACTATGAGCCAGACTGGTGTAAAGAGCTTTTAGGTTTAACGGGTCGCCCATCAGCTCTTACTGCAATTCCGCGGACAGAACGTCCCCTTCTAGATCATCCTTTAGTTGGACGTGCTCCCGATGTTATTTGGCTGAAAGAATCGACTGGGGACCGCCTGATAGTGGGTTCACCAGGATGTGGAAAAACATTCCTTTTACGCACCCTTGCTTTAGATGGATGGGGATTGTTCCTTGTTGATGCTGACAAAACAGCCATTGCGAATGCCATCAGGTCTCAGCAACCGAGCGTCATTATTGTTGATGACGCACACTCTCAAATTGAGGTGCTCTCAATGCTGCGCCAGTTGCGAAGTGAAATCAATGCGGAGTTTGACATTGTTGCTACCAGTTGGGAAGGGGATAAGGATCTGGTCGCAGAGGCATTGGCACTTCCGGCCTCGCATATTCGAGAGCTTAATCTCTTAACAAGAGACGAGATTGTTCAAGTAGTTAAGCACGCGGGTATTGGTGGCCCTGTCCAACTTGTGCGCGAGATGGTAAATCAAGCAGAGGGTAGACCGGGACTCGCAATAACTCTTGCTTACCTGTGTCTCAACGGGGGCGTACGCGAGGTATTCTGGGGTGAGGCTCTTAACCGGTCCCTGGGTACAACAATTCAGAAGCTTGTTGGACGGGAAGCAAAAGATATCCTTGGTGCCTTTGCTATTGCTGGCGACGCGGGGATGCCGATGGAAGCTGTAGCAGCTTCATTAGGTTTGTCTATAGTACAACTACGTACCTCGCTTATCAGGCTTGCAGCAGGTGGGGTTTTGCGTGAAAGTTACCAGAAAAACCTATCTGTATGGCCTCGCCCCCTGCGTTACATTTTAGTCCGTGACACGTTCTTTAGTGGCCAATGCGATTTATCAAGCACCACTTTAATGAAAGATGCTCCTGATCAGTCACAAATGGCTCAGACACTGGTCGAGGCGAAAAGACGGGGCGCTAACATTCCGGATCTCGTGAATATCCTCGAATCTGTGAGATCACCAGCTGCTTGGTCTGATTATGCAACTTTAGGTAAGAATGAATCGGAATATGTGCTCCAACAGCATCCAGACTTGCTGCCAGATATGGGCAGAGAAACTCTGTTTACGGCACCACAAGCAACGTTGCCTTTGTTGCTGGCTGCCGCTATTGGCGATGAAAGGCCTCTGCCTAGTACTTTGAATCATCCGCTTCGCTGGGTCCAAGACTGGGTCCGCGAAGCGATGCCTGGAAATTCTGAAACTCTTTCTCGACGACAAGTTTTGCTCGATAGCGTTATTAAATGGATCACATCAGGAGGCGATGAACAGGTTGCCCTAAAAGCGATTTCACTAGCGTTTATTCCAAGCTTTGAAACCAACTCTTCCGATCCTGGGAGCGGTATGATAGCCACTATAACCTCAGGCTTGTTGAGCTTTGAGGAGTTGTCGCAAGTCAGAGACTTATGGCCCAAAGCTTGTGAAGTGCTCGAAAGAATTCATATCCAAAGATGGGAGGCCATATTTCACATAATGAATCTTTGGGCCTACCCCAGTTTGAGTAATAGGAACCATAATGTTGCAGACGACATAAGGCAACTCATGCGATCTACAACACTGCAAATGCTAAGGAGTGTTTCATTGATTTCACGTGACCGGCCTAGTATTCAGCAATGGGTACGTCGCTTTGCAACCAATCTCAACTTAGAGGTCGAGACTCATTCTGATGAAGAATTTGAAGTGCTTTTCCCTGAGATACCCCGCAATGATTGGGAAGCGGTTCAAGAAAAGCAACGACAAAGGGCTCTCGCCTTGGCAGATAAGTGGCGCTATAGAAAACCTAGTGAGGTAGCCTCTCGTCTTATTTATTTGACAAATGAAGCCTTATTAGCGGGTAAACACGGACCCGCCTGGACTCAATTTCTTTGTGAGCAAATCGCGAGTCACGTCCAGGATTTAAGCCACTGGCTCGATGAATTTCTAAAAGCGGGCGTTTCGGCGGACTTGGTGCACCCCTTTTTATATAAAGCTGCAACAACTCAAACAGCGAGTTGGGGGGAAAGGTTAACTTCCTGTCTTGAAGACCCTAACTATTTTCGGCTTGCTGCTTCCATAATACTGTCTCTTTCGGACGTACCCAACTCATTACTGAATTTGACGCTTGAAAAAGTAGAAAACCATTCTGATTTGGTCATGCTACTATGCCTGCGCCGCCAAATTCCCGATAGAACACTCCTTCTCTTATTGGGCCACAACAAAACAAGCGTTTCTATCGCTGCAGCAGTTGGTGAATGGGCTGCCGGACCAAAAGGCCAAGTTCGTGCCGCCATCTTGCCTGAGTGGAAAAAAGCGATTCTCAGGGCCAATGGAGATGAGGATGCGGTCAGCGAGATCCTTAAAAGTGACCGCCTGATCGCCTTCGAATGGTTAATGGCTCGTGCCAATAATAGGTTTTATATTGCTTCCTTACAAATGTTTGAGACAGTTGAGTCAGTCTTCGAAGTTTTGGATTTTGATCAGAAGCTACTGGTATTAAATAACGCACAAAATATAATACAAGACTCTATGCTGGTAGCTAAATTAGTAGGTGATGATCTCAAGCTTTATACAGAACTGTTAAAGCAGCAGCAAATGGCCCAATATCATCTCGCACCTCTAGTCGGGCATCCTGTGGGAAGTTGGAAAGGCAAAGCCCTTATAGCGTTAGATTCCGGGTACTCGCCTGAGCAAGTAGCAGAGGCGGCTTTCCCCTTCTATATACATTGGGTCGATTCGGAAGCAGCCATGTGGCAGCAATGGGTGGGTGAATTTGAAGAACTCAAGAATCATACTGACCCAAGGATTCAAGCAGTTGGTGAGAGAGGGGCTGCTCATGCTCGGTCGAAGGCGCAGACTGCCGCAAGAAGAGAGAGAAAGGAAGCAGTTTATGGTCGTTAGACTACATTGAGGAGCCGTAGCTCTCATAGGGATAGGATATCTCTTAAAGATGCGTCCGCACGCATTTGCTGAGCCTCTGACACGCTTGGGGAATAATAGACGGGTTATTCCGCATCGGAGTTGATTTTCCACCCTGGCACCAAGCAGGAGTAGGATAAGGCTAAGGATTGCTCTTTGTAGCCAAGTTAAGAAAGGCATCATTGAGAGCAGTTTTTACTTTTGGTATGGCGGCTATTTTGGGGCTGACGGCCGCTCGCAGCTTTAAAAGGGTCATACTGAGGTGTCTATTCTCTTGTCGGTAGGTTTCTACTACCCACCATATACGCCGAATCGCGTAATCTTCAATCGTTTCACATTGCTCACTTATACTCCTTATAGTTGCTGGAATCCTATCCGGATGCTTGAAGATATTGCCTAGCTGCCCCATCTCTTTGGCAATCGCAGACTTGGAGATTCTGACTGGGCGGCCTGGAACAGACTTCAACCGTTCTACGACAACCTTAATCTCTGCAGCTAAGTCAATATCGCGCTTCTTCCAATCGATCATTATTTTTGGCCCCTTTGGCTTACGGGCTTCTGGCAGGTTGGCATTCATCCACTCCCTGTCATCTCTCATCAGTCGGTCATAAGCAGTTGGAACGATGTCACCAAGTTCGCTTCTTCCAGCGTTAGGATTCTCCTTCATAGCCCGCAATAATTGTTTTCGCGATTCGTTTATAGTCAAATGAGAGGAAGGGCCAAATCCTTTAGGGTTATTCATCTGTGCCAACTGCGAAGAGTCAACTTCGATGCTCTCCGAATCTGATGATAAAGCACGTAATTGTGCGAGCTTCTTATTGATGGTCGAACAAGATACGCCCAGCGCCTGGGCTAATCCTTTTATATCCTTGTTTCCGCTGTTATATAGCTCGATCAACCGGTTGTGCCAAACAAGACCATACGATATTATGCCAGAATGTTTATATCGGTCTTCGGATAATTTATCGGGACCAGTGCGACGATAAACATACCCGCAATCGCAAGAGAACTTCCCGAACACTCTATTCCCTAGATGCCGGTAATACCATATTTTACAGGTAGAGATTCGCGGCTCTAGGTAATGGATACTGGCGGGATTCAAGCATGGCCACGGTCCTTTGCCGAAGGGCTCGACCTCTGCAGGAAGTCTAAAGAATTCCTCGATCGGGCAACCTAAGAATTGCATTAACAATAAATGGTGTACTGGGTGCATAGCGCCTCGCAGGGTTTGTACAATTCGGGTGAGCCAATTGCATCTTCTTTCAAGCTGGCAGTGAAGTTCAGTCAGCAAATCATTGGAAAAGTATTCCTGAAATTCCTTACGCAGCTTGGAAGCTTTTACTAAGCCCTTATAACTCGCAAAGTCGCGATCAATAAGGAGACTTAAATAACGGCCTCGTAGTATCCTCTGCTCAGTGCCGGTAATGTCTTGGTTGAGTAGCCAGGCTGCATCCCGCGCAATTTGAAGATGTGCTTGATGATTGTGATTCGAAGGGTCTATCGGCTTTGCATTCACTGGTTCGACTGCTTGCCTTAGTGTAACGAATGCTTGCTGGCTGCTCCTGTGCTGCACTGACACATTGCTACGTTCAAGAAATACCCTATGTATAGGGCAAACCTTGACGCCTGGGACTTGATGGAGTCGATGCCAATATGGTTCTCCGTACTGTTCCTGATCTGCCTGAGCACACTCCGGGCAAAATTGAAGAAAGTGTAAGCGGATTTTAGATGTGAGAATACCAACTCGTCCGTGAATAACCCCTCCAGCACAGCCTTCCTGGATGTCTCGCTTCAATTGCTGGAAGCGCGCTGGTGGTAGAAACGCCCCATAGAAACGGAGTAATGTATGGTCGTTAATAAGACGGTCTACGCTATAACGGTGGCCCGTTGGTAATAATGCAACTAGATCGCCTAGGAAGCTTTGAAAATCGATGGCGATATGCACTCGGCCATTGCCAAACAGGTCTCGTGTGGTAGCCTCTTTGCTTTTGTACATTACACGCTCGCTATAACGCGATAACGCACTGAAAAGGAGCTCATCTGGAAAGATTTCTGGAAAAAAGCCGAGCATAGTTCTACCCCCATAAAGTTGCAGATGTAAACCCGGACAGCCTACTTGAGCAATCCGGTTTTCGAAACTGCGCAAAATAGCTTTAAACGTTTGCTTCGGTTATTAAATTGAAGCCAAGCTCACATTGGTTTCATCTATGCATTTCGAGATCATCGAATGTAAGGCCTTAGACTGATGAGCTATTATTCGGCTGTTCTGCTATCCAGGATTTATTCTTGTAGATCAGGATCCTGCCGAAAAGGCGGACTGATTTTATTTTCCTACACTGAACCCAATTTCTGACGGTACTTTCACTCACCCCAAGTAGGTTGGCAGTCTCAGTCACAGAGATCAGGTTGCGTAGAATAAGGCGATCATCTCTGCTTGGCGGTGATGTGCTCTACGACAACGTGCCGTACAAAATTTAGCCCATCGGCGCTTCTTTTCGAACTTAGAATGGCAATGCTCGCAAATATGAGTCTCTCCCCCAGGAATGGGCTCAGAATATCGCTCCCGCACATCGAGTCCAAACGACGGGGTGGCGCTGATTACAGTTGTCGGGACCATTGTCTCTCCTGCGAAGGACTCAGGCTTGAGAACGACATTCTTGGAATATCTCCTCAGCCATATCGCCAAAACAGCTCAGGCTGTTTAGTGCTTGAAGAACCGCAATATGAATCTGAGGAAGCGCAAGTAAATCCGGACGCAGTGCGGCTCGCCGTATTAACTCCCATCGCCGTGGAGACCTCCTCTCATCACGGTAACAATCAGCGATGTACTTTATTCGCCGAATTGCGAACGCTTCCCGCGTCTCAGCCAAGTCAGCTATCACTCCTACTGTCTTAGGCAGTTTATGACCATACTTTTGGATTCTTGCTGATTGACCGAGTTCCCTTGTAATCACAGTCTCAGTTACCCGTACAGGTTTTCCAGGAGCCCTTTTGAGGCGATGTACTACAAACTCGACTTTAGCGGCAAGCTCCGCATCCCGACTCTTCCAGTCTATACGATCTAGCCTCTTGCTTTCTCTACGTTGCGGCGAGGGGCTATTCGCCTCTAGCCATTCAGGGTCATTTCGGTAAAGCCAGGCATGTACGCGAGGAGCCCGTTTCCGTAAAGCCATTCGCCCATCATGAGAATTTTGTTCTCTGAGTGCTAACCAGGCATCGTAGTAGTCCGCTGGGAGTTTACGGGAGGGCACTTTGGATTGCTTAGAGTAGGTTTGATGCGGTCGAAGTTTACTGGTCAGCCTAGCAGCTGAACGAGGAAAAGAAAGCCCTAAGCAATCTGCTTGGCGCTTTATGGTCATAGGATCAACACCTAAATGACGTGCGATCTGGCGAAGGCTGAGCGTTTCATCAGCCCACTTCTGCCTAAGGGCTTCTTCCCAAATACTCCCAAATGATTCCATTCTATCTATTCGGAATTGATCTTTCGCAGAATTGTCTGGTCCTGTGCGCATATAAGCGAAGCCGCATGAACAACGAAATGTACCTACCGGTCTTCCATGATCGCGGGTATAGGTAGCAACGTAAGTCCTGATTTTAGGATGATGAAAGTGATCGCTTGCACGATTAAGACAGGGCCAGGGGCCTTTTCCGAATGGCTGAAATTCAGTAAGGGAGGAAAAGAATGTATCTGCCGTATGCCCTAAGAAATGCATCAACAAAAGGTGGTGTAGCGGATGCTGTGCGCTCTTAGGGGTCCGTATTAATCGAAAGAGCCAGTTAGATTGGCTCCTTTCATCTAAAGGGCTTTGAAACTGGGACAACAACTCAGAAGAGTAATAATCGATAAACAATTTGAGCAATTCTTCGGCTCGCACCTTACCGCTATAACTGGCTAGGTCTTGGCTCGCCAGCACATGGAGGTAACGTCTGTACATCTCTTCTGGGCCATAATTCAAGCAACGTCGATTTAATAGCCAGGCAATATCCTGAGCAATCTTCAGCATGATTTCAGGAAAGCAATTTAATTCCGCTGCTACATTCTGAGAAGTTATATGAATGTGCCCATTAGCTGCGATAAACTCGTGTCTAGTCTTCCGGTTCCTGATAGGAATATTACTGATCTTCAGAACAGTATGATGCGTAGGACAAATAATCGCTCCAGGTGCCTGGTGAATTCTATGCCAGTAGGTTTCGCCATACAGGCTCTTATCTTTGTCTACACAATTCGGGCAGTAGCGGAACCTCTCGGGCATACTTATGCGGCTAGCCATTATTCCAGATCGCATGTGGATGGAAGGGGCTTTCTTCCCTTTCATACCTTGCCGAATACGCCCAATGATTTCGAATGGGAGAAAAGGGGTGTACAGCGGTAGTAAAGTATGTTCGTCTATGAGCCTATCAACTGTATGCCGGCGGGCCTTCGGTAATAGCTGCACAAGATAATTTAGATGGGTCGGGAAATCAACTATGGCTATTGAATTGATACTTCCAAATAGCTCTTCCATCGTAGAACGTTTATTCGGATACTGCACTCGATTATGGAACCTGGCACAAACGCTATACAGTAGTTCATCAGGATAAGGTGATGGAAAATGGCTTATCATATACAGTAACAAGGTGCTTCGTAACGCTTGTTTGAGTATTCCTGTCTTTACTCAGATACCGAACGACGTCTGCTAAAGGAGCACATACACTGTAGAGCAGGTCGCTCAGGTATGGTCCGGCCCAACATTCTACTCTCTCCCTACAAGGTTCCTATTCTTCTTCGCTGTCAAAGTACTCGATCATTTCTTCTTCTCCTTCTGTAAGAATTCGGTTGCAGGTTTGATGGATCCCAGCTCTTCAGCAACCTGATCAGGATGCAATTTGGCCAGATCATCTGGGGAGAGACTTCTCAAATCTCCTTGAGGGTAAGACGGTTGTTGAGAAGGTATTGGTGACTTGGCTTTCTTGCGTTTAGCCGGCTTAGTTGCCCCCTTCACACTGCTCTGGCCCGCAGTACCTTTCGGAGGGAGACCTGAACCCGAATTGGTCACCTGTGTTGACTTATTTTTTGCGGGGCTAGTGTTAGTGGAGCTTGTACTGTCCTGCAAGTTCGGAAGATCTGAGGCAATGGTTATCTTCCCTCGCTTAATAAGGGAATTAAGTGCATCCATTGAGTCTACATCAATAGCTTCACTTGAAGTTGAGCCATTGTAGAGTTTGATCTGCTCGAGCATAGGAGCAATTAAGGTCTGATTGTCTTCAGCTACAGACCGGATCAGTGAAACTGACAATTGCTCTAAACCAGTCGTAATGGCTCGTCGTTGTGCCAAGAGATACACAGTGCCAGCTACCGCGGTAATTCCCTGAGACACATCATAAAGAGCCCGAGCCAGAGGGTCCTTCAGCAAGTTATCTTTCAGGCGATAGGGCTTTTTAACGTACTGGTAAGAAAAAAGGGATCTAACATACTCTTCCCATACCGCCCCTGCCTTAGGCTCAGCCTCACCACCTGAATTCTCAGCAATTTCTTTCATCCGTTCCCAATTTATATCTCCTTGTTCAGTCGCACGCCGGGCATGACGGAATTCTGAAGTCAAGACAGGTCTTGCCTTGGAAGTTCCTATTAGAATAAATGGTACATGGATCGTATCTTCGAGTTGCACAAAGAAGTTCAGAATCTTTGCTGAGCCACCACTTTTAGCTTCACTGAGATTCTGAATATCATCTACGACTAACACGCCTAGGCAATGAAGGGAAGATACCCGCGCCATGTTTATCAGCATCTCGTCCGTAGTTGTATGCCTGCTTGTGTACCTGCTGCTGTAGCTTGTTTCGAGTATGTCATCAACCGTTGCAAAGAAGTTGCTACAAAACTGTTTTATTGAGCCATCATGCGGGATAGTCAGATATAGCCAAACAAGCTGCTTCAAAATGAAGCTTCGATCTTTGTATTGGTCATGCCAAATCACCTGGGGATACAGAGACAAGGCGTTCAAAACAGCGCTTGTCTTGCCAACCCCTCCGGTCCCCACTATCGCAAACCCACGGGCTTTGCACTGAAGGAAGTGTTGTCGCGGGTAGTTTGGTTGAATAGATTCAATTTGCTTATTGAAATTATTCCAATATCCCCAAGCTAAGGGGTTTCGTCCTACCAAGCCCCGGCGCAACATACAGGAAATCCGCACCTCCAAGTCGAGATGGATCGCCTGAGGCAGAAAGAATTCTCTTGCGTTATCGAGAAGATGAAGGCGCTCGTGAGCAGACCACTCACGCATCGCCTTTGAGAAATGGGGGAAATATGTAAGCAATTCTTCGACCTCTTCCCTAGTCCATATATCGGGGAGTGCCTCAATGAGTGGGTTTCCTTGATATTCCGGTATATGTTGTTGCCGATAAACGGCTCGTTCCTGTCGCCCCTTGATTACCACGAAAGGCGGCTCTGTCTTTCCCTTGTTGCTGCCACGTGTTCTCATTTCTTGTCCTCCTTGAAAGTGTCCGTACTCTTGCAAAAGAGACTTGATATTCCATTTCGTTGATGTTCTGAAGGGGAGGTCGAAGCAGTGAAAAAAGGGCTTTTACCGCGCGCATAAATTACGCTCAAGTCCCTAGGATCATAACTGACTCGAATTCTCCTCGTACTTTGTTGTTTTCCTGTAAAGAGGAGCGATTCTCTCCCAGACGTTTGGCTGACATAGTAGATTCCCAAGAACCATATCCCACCAGGCGCAATTCTGGCGTGACTATGTCTGCGGTGTGTCTTTTCGTCACTTCTACTCATTGTCGATCATCCTTTCGCGTATGTCCCTCACCTTCGAGGGGGCTGGTAGCGGAACGTACTCCTCGTGGTTTTCAGGGTCGTTTACTGTGCAAGCAACTAATCCCGCTTTGATACGGAGTTCACTGGCTTCAGCCTCTTGCTGGGCCTCTATCTCCCCCTGCCGTTTATTCCGAATGCCCTTGCGCCTAGCGGCCTTACTTGGCGGGCGTGTGACTGACTTAGCCGACTCAACCCTCTTAGTAGCTCTTTTTGTGACTCTTTCGACTGTTTCATCGAGGTCGACCAAAGCTTGTAGCTTAGAATATGCTGCCCGGTCATCAGCTAGTTTTCGACCCTCATTGTAAGTTTCAACTTCGCGCCAGTCGCAGCCCTCGAATGGGGAGTGCGGGAGAAGATAGCAAGGCACGGAAGGGCGCCCATCATCGAAGCGCAAGTATATGAGGTCAACGCAGCGAGGGTCGTATCCCACCCGAATTTTCCAGCTTCCTAGGTTTCTTGCTTTGAATCGCCAAGCCTCTTTTTGTGCCAACTCGCAGTCGTAGTGAAGTCCCTTGAATCTAATTCCTTCGGGGCTTACTGTTGCCTCCCCTTCAGGCAAGAGGTTCACGCGTATTGTTTCAGGGTCCCTAAACCGTGGATGACCAGAGTAGTTATCAATACCCCAGTGGAATAGCTCTAGGGGATAAGGCTGCACCCCATCCGCAATCATCTCTGCTGTCATCTTATACCATCCCATTCTATTCTGATTGTTGTGGTACAGGATGGCAGCAATCAGAATCTCGTAAATGTCATCAATATTCAAAACCGCCTTCAATCGATAGTCGTCATCTCCTCGCTGATGATTACGGTCAACGGCTCCTGGCAGGTCATGGACAACCCTAATATTCAGCAAGCCGAATATTCGCTCAACAATCGCTTTCCAATCTGCTCGGAAGGGTGGCAGGGTGAGAAGATGAATGTTCAAGCTGGCAGCTAGATTATCAGCGTTATAGCCCTCAGCCGGCCCCCGGTCCCCGCACAAAGCGTCTGGCAAAACAAACGCCGGCCATAGCTCTGAAGTGATTGTGATGCCATATCTAGCGCAAAACTCAACCTTGTCTTTGGTTGCATTCTCAAGGGCAAGCATATAGCCTAGCCAGCCTTCACCTTCCAGGCGTATGCACACGCCGGTGATCAGGCGGGAAAAAACGTCGATGACGATGTAGACGACGGGTCGCCCGATAATATCCAGAGGATTTAGCCGGCTCACTAAATAGACATCGAGAAGAGTCGCGTCAATCTGGTAGGTCGCACCAGGCCATGCCGCTTCATCCGTTGAATTGCCCTTGAGCGATCGATGTTGCAAGTTAAATCGCCGCTCGCCAACTCGCCTGAGAATACTCTGTGCAAGGTGCTGGTTTCGGAATTTCTTGTAATGATACACGAATTGCCGATAGCTAAAAATTTCACCTCGAAGCGGATCAGGGATTCGCTCTATCTCCTTGCCATCGACTGTTTCTTTTACACGTTTACAAAGTTTTCTCAGTGCCGATCGATAGGCTTTTCCAAAAGTCGTGCCACGGTTCTCGTAGTATTGAGTTCCCCCTGCAATGATAATGGCTAGGTCATCTTCCGTGACATTCTTCCCATTAGGTTGATTATCTGCCTTGGAAATCCGGCTGGGACGTCCGAGTTTGCATTTTCCTGATTTTCTCGATTTACCTTTGCCGCCGCAGTTTAAGTAATCTCCCAGAAGGGCGTTCTTCGTTTGCCCTCTCTGAGAAAACCGTCGCAGCAGATTGCGAATAGTCCTGGGACAGACCTTAGCTTCTTTTGCTCTTTTGATGATCAGACGATTTCGGTAACGTCGGCAAAAGATCAGCCGGGATTCATCGCCTGTAACTAAAGGCTCAATGATGCACCAATTTTTATCCCGTTTTGTCCTCACTCTTATGTATTTCGGATGACTGAGCTGGGCCTCTGTTAATCTGGGGGGCGCGTAAGGATCCTCCTCAATCAAAACGACTGCCCTTGATTGGAGTTGAGAGATCAGGTCATCGTATGTATAACGCCGTGGCTGAGCGCTGCGGCTCTTGCAATCAATAGTGATCACTTCGTTACAGGAGACATCCACATGCAGTATCCGTTCATGGATGAATTTTGCTTTGTCTGAGCACCATTCCAGAATTCTATTAAGTACAAGTTTAAACGCCATCATTTATTCCTTTCGTAAAGAGGCAGGCGGGGACAGGGAAAG
>JADMIO011189648.1_pt1 | contig 24155 bp, 17 predicted proteins | sample 8958161 | NCBI WGS metagenome assembly JADMIO01 (sample SAMN16585339, study PRJNA669376) | soil metagenome | isolation source: Crop rotation soil | place: USA: Cullars Rotation, Alabama | collected 2011
GCGACAACTTGTCCACGTGGAATTCTAAGCTTAGGATCCCAATGTGCTGGAAAGAATGCATCAATCAACATTTATGTCAATAATTGGCACATCAAAATAATAAGCATTCATAAATCATAGGATCATTGCCTGACTGCATTGTATTTTCTCAATGTAAATCGATTAGAGTCTGTTAAGATACATGTATTAATAGTCGGATATCATTGATTGATGGATTTCCGTGTAAAGTTTCACTCTTCGCTTCAGCAGCCCACCCCTACCCCCCACCCTCCTCCTTATAAAAACTTACCGGATCTGGACGATTTGCAAAAGTCACCCAATTTTGGCTGGGGGGGGGGCTTAAGCCTAAGCTTAGAGTTAAAAAAACTTTTCATCAGCTCGAAAAAGCCTCGAAAGAGAACCAAAAAAGAATTTGATTCAAAATATCTCACTTAAGTACATTTAGTTTTATTTAACATTTCACGCGATAACAGTTCATCTTATTTACATAAAATACTCGCATATGCCCCACATTAGCAGATCTCCGTTGGCGCCTGTATGTTCTACATGTAGACATAACACAAAAAGAAAACTTTCTTTTCAATCAATTGCTTTTATAACACAAAATGAAATTTAAACTAAGCCTATGTTGGCTCTATGCATAGGCTATGTACGCCCCGTACTTTACAGTCAATTAATTTGTGAGGCTTAAAATAGCTATCTTCGGCTTTGCGCCTAAACTTTCGACAGCAGTCCTTTTGGACAGTATCGTAGGTCTATAGGTTTAATAAAGGTAAAAGTGCATGTCTCCGTGGGCGCGTCGAAATTCTCTCCCCCCCCCTCCCCCGGCGATTTTCTATCAAAAACGCCTAAGATTTGCTTTAAAAATGCAGAGTTCGGCTTATTTTTGGCCCTTTGGCCACCCCTAGCCCTCGATTTAATACCTTTGTTCCCCTCTCAAACTTTCCCAGATCCGTCACTGGCGCCAAATTAACTTGGTTCGTTTCCCGGCCGTGCTAGAATATTCAATCAAAGAGTAAAATCTCGAATATACAACGGGCCAACAAGCCCTCCATCCCCTCGTGGATCGCTTACTTGGAAGCAATTACTACATAGTGAAATTCACAGCTGCAGAAGATTGCGAAGTTAAGCATAGGTTTGGAGTACGATTCTTTAGTATTCGTGAAGAATGGCAAACTCATCCTTAACTGGATTAATGACAATTGTCACCCGCGTCCTGTAGGCTATTATTTAGTTTAGGATCAGCTCCAGTATCCATACGCTCTAGCCTAAGAATGACAAAAACTTAAATTTTTGAAGCGCTAAACCATTGTAATGGGTTCAACTGGATTGGTTGAACTAGAGTATGCCCGTAATGAGAGATACAATAGGGACCGTTTAGTTGCCGTGAAGTGTTTTGGACGTGCAAAGCGGCCACGTTGAATGTGAATACCAGCAGTGCAACCAACTCGTAGGCTTACAAACTTTTCTTTAGTTTCGATTTTAACGAACAAGGTTTTATGATGCGAATGATGAGAGTAGGCCTAAATGATACGAGCCTAACAACGAAGATGTCCCGTAGTAGGGCCTAACACGAGCTATTTTGTTAGCGTGCATTCCACCGTTTTCTGTTCGTCCGAGAGTTTACGTAACACCGCCAGAGTCGATTTTCTATTCTCATTGCGACAGAATGACCGAATGAATGCTAGTTTTGTACTAATTCTTTATATATGACATAAATTATGTCTATCCCACTTCCACTGATCTTTTCAATCTCAATCGATCGTCCTCTTTTGGTATAGTGGTTAGCCTAAAGGCTAAGTCTTATTCTATAGAAATGCTTTAAAGCTGTAAAGTTAAGTTTAACGTCTGTTTCTGTATCGCAATTTGTAATCTATAGAGCATCGGTAAAGGTCCTCGCTCGCTTCTATTGCGCTCTTTCGCAAGCACATTAAGATTCGCTTGGGGTGAGGAACCGGACGTTAAACCCTCATCGATTGATTCCTTAGTATTACCATTGCATTTATTGCAATCGTTTCACTCGTGATTCCACATCGATGTCTCTGACATGGCTTTCATGCACAGAATCAGACGCTAAATTTTCATGTAGGCCTATTGTATTTAATTGAATAGCACCTTCGCTGATCTAGTAGGCCCGTAGTCGCCCATTATTCCTCATTCTTAGCATCAGTTACAATTATTTAATACTAGCAAAACAAGGAGTTCTATAAAAACTTCCTATTATATAAGTTTACCTTGCCGGTTAACAAACAAGCTCCTGTAGTTTAAGAATGCTGTGAGATTTTAGGATATTGATAATAATAAGCTTGGTAACATTTGTCGACTACCTTGATAGACAGTTTGCTCACAATTTTAATTTAAAGCCCAATAAGTCTAAATGATAGGCATTGATCTATCCATTATTCAGTGTTAATGCTACTGATGTTCATCCACAGAAATTGAAAGCATTGATAGCTTTATTTTTTAGCCAATAAGCTATATTTACCTTTCTAGCTATAGGCTTATCTCTGATCGTCCCCGCTATATCTTTATAGCAAAGTCTCTCCATATCCCTACCCTTAGGAGCCCTCCAATATCTCTCCATATCCCTACCCTAGGAGTCTACCAATGTCTCTCCATATCCCAACCCTAGAAGCCCTCCAATAGTTTTACTAGCACTAGTGGAATTAACGCTAAATGCGATAGGCTGTACAGTGGCCTAGCAAGGTTTTTTGGGGCCCTTGTGCAGGTAATCGGCGGTGGGCCCCTTCTGTTTGAAATATAAAAAATGTGTAAGCTGGTGCATCCAATATCATATTATAGATTATTATGTAATATAACCAAATATTGCAAAGTACAAACCAAATAATGAAATAAGTTACCGTTATGTAACGTAATCCAAAGAAAAGTCGTTTAACGTAATCCAAAGCGATCTACAAAGTTGTGCTAAGTAATCCAAAGTGAAGGATTCTAAAACGTTCGTTTGCGCGCCTTCTGTTGCGCAAAAATGTCTACCACTTTCAAGTGTCAATTTTTCTGGCACGTTCGTTTTCTGCTGACAATATTGCAAGGTCGCTCGGCCGTTCTTCAGACATTGTACTCCGTAGATAGTTTTTTAAGAGTTTCAATTTCGAAAATGATCGTTCACAACTCGCAACAGTTACTGGCAGGGTCAGCAGCAACATGTAGGCAATGCCGCAGTGCAGACAACACTGAATGTGCAAGACAGAGCATAGCAGTCAAGGATTATAAGTTGTGTAATTTCGAAGATGGTTGAATTCTTTGTCCATTTCGAATGGAAGCTTGAGCGAAATGACAAGTGCTGAGCAGGAAATGCGAAATATCGTAGAAATGTTTATTCATTTAATCTGAAATTACCTCCCTTGGGCGGTAGGCCCCCCAAAATTCCCCAATCTCACGAACGTGCTCCCTTGGCGGCTCAGTTGGCCCCCCACTTTCAGAAAAGTAGGGGGGCCTGTAGTTTCTAAGCCCGTTACCTGGGGCCCCCGGCCGGCCGGGCCGGCTATCGTTAATGATTACCACTATCATTACTGTAAAAAGAAATGTCGACAACATCGCTACTAGACACAAATTATTATTATAAATACAACACTGGCGACGTCATCGGTCTGACGGTCAGATATGGTTAGTACAAATAAGTTACTGTTTTTTTTCATCATTCATGATTCATGTCATTCATGACTGATGATTCCGATTCTTTCAACGAAAAAAAAACTATTTAGTGCGTAGTTTTAACTTTAAGTTTGATTACATTCAGAATTGAAAATAAAAAATTGAATTGACTCCGTTCAGGGGCCCCTTGTCCGTCTGAGCCCTTGTGCACTGCACAGGCTGCACAACCCATTGCTACGCGACTGAGGCTGTAGGTTATTTTATTTAATAATAGACTAAGCAGGACGTCATTTGGGGGGGGCAGATTGTGTGAAAAAAAATTGCACTAGGTATCAGTATCTAGGACAGCAGAAAATCAAAAGTAGTAAGAAATAAATAAGAAAATGTCACAGAATAACTACACGGGAAATGAATTCGGGTCAAGGGGGGTGCCGATGGAATCGCGGCATTTCGTCTCAAGGTGGGGGGGGGGGGGGAATTAGCTAACAAGCCGGCCAAGTTTTGGTTTTGCCCCCACCTGAAAAAGCTGAAATGACGTCCCTGAGACTAAGTCTACTTTTAGCGCTGACAAGTAGGCTCATAAAACCTCATCTTTCAAATGCTAAAGTTTATACAAAAGTCAACTATAGTTTACAGTTTGCGAACAATTAGTTAATATAAGCTAGCTGTAACCCAATTGTAATACCAATACTACCAGCTACGCACTATCGTGTTATCGTAAATATTATCCCCACATGCCTCTAAGCTTATATATCCTGCATCATAGTATACTGGCCATTAGGCCGTTCACTGATACACTCCAGGGTTTACTTTGAAAAAAAATTTATACTCATACTATATACTCATACATGCTTGTTATAATCATAATTACGCAAATGTTGAAAACTTACGCTGCTTCCCCTAGAATTTAACTAAACAATCCCACTCCCAGTTAGAATTCTGAAATAGCCTACTGTCGCGAAAATCTGACAAAATAAATCGTAACTGTTGTTCAGTAATGATTTACAATGTACGATTTCTATGCAGTGTCATCAAGATAACATGCTAAAGTTTTTACCATATTTACATAAATATCGTGGGAACGACGGAACGCGGAACATGTGAAACGCTGTTACGTTGAGAATTTGAGTAGAATTCTATGGGTAACAACCTCGCTATTTTGAACTAGTCTCAAATCAATGCTATAAATATTGCATAAAGCGACTATTTTATAATACCTTTAATTTTCTAATATCCAGACTATGCAAAACGGCGCAATTTTGATTTCCAAACGGGAAAAATATGATTTTTTAAATCTGCTGAAACCGCTGAAATTGTGCAAGTCTCGGACAAAATAACTGACGACACTGACACACGGAAAGCAGTGAAAGGAATCCCAATAGACGCTGCATAGCCACACAACTCTCTAGCTCTGGCGGAACTTCTGGCAGCCTGTGTCTATAGCAGAGGCTTTCCATCAACGTTTAAGTTACGCTTGCTGTTATCGCCATGTACACTTTTAAGCTTCAGCTGCGCTTTCCGCTGTATTCGAGGCGGTGCCTTATCGAACTTGTTGCTGTCTTTTGCAAAGACAATTTCTATAGCAGTGTCATGGAAAGAACCGGTATTCGAGACTACTTTGCAAGCTGCTGTTGCCGTTGACTTTTTTGTCGACCTCATGGTTAATAGTACCATTACAACAGCGTTGCACAGGCTGTTAGTTTCTGTTCCACGCTGGTGAACTTACTCAATATTTGAGATGTTTCAAATACACTATTTTCATCCACAGTTGTGGAATATTATTAGGACCACAGTCCGCTACTGGGTAAACAGTAATGGCATCGAACTAGTTGCAGTTAGTGCAATGATCTGTAGACCAATTAGCTGTAGGTCTGGATGACTCAATTGATAATTGGTTACTAATTGAGTCATCCAATACAGATACAGAGAATTACGATACAGAGTAGTTACAAATCATGTCTAAATAACTTAGTATGCCTAAATAGCTCTGTTTGTTAGCGCGTTCGGTAGCGTCATGAAATTTTAAATGGCAGATCCTGAGGTGCATTGAAGTCCCGTGCGTTCGAATCCCGGACGAGCCGATCAGAGCGTAAAATCTCGGACTTACACAAGACCAGAAACTGGATAATTGGTTATCTGGACAAACTGCCTAACGATATGGTGGTATTAAAAGCGATAGATATTATCATGGATGGATGGTTTCACTATAACGTGTGTTTAAAGTCTTTCGGAGAAAATAAAGGAATTTTAACTAGAAAAGGGCATGCACAAAGGCTATGTGTATAAAATCAAACGAGAGATATCATAATGGATAAAGAGATGATGCTTCAGCGATGGAATGAATACATAAGTGAATAATGAGAGGAATGGGAAACCAAGAATAAGGAAAAGCATAGATGGTCGCAAGATTTCGAGCGCAGAAGTAAAGGGTGCAATCGCAAAGATGAAAAAGGCAATTAAGATAGCTGAGCCTTCTGAGATCGTTACTGAAATGGTGGCTGCTTTAGACGATTTAGGAATAGCGAAAGTCACGGAGGTAAATGGAATCTGTGATGGCGGAGACATTCCAGCGATCTCAGTAAATCTATTTTTATTACCATATCAAACAAGCACAGAACCATTAGCCTAATGAGCCACATGATGAGACTAATCCTCAGAATCGTAATGATGCGTGCTTGCAACAACTGAAGCCAGAGATTGGAAAAGAACAGTTCGGTTTCATGGAGGATACGGGAACCAGGAATGCAATATTTATGTTAAGAATGTTATCAGAAAGAGCAATTAGAATGCAAAGAGAGGTATATGTATGTTTTTATAGATTACACAAAGGCATTTGACAAAGTGCGACATGAAGATCTCATGGATATCCTGCTGGATCTAGATCTAGAAAAAAAGACATTCGTCCGGTTAGAAATCTGTACTGCGAAAGAACAGCATGCATGAGAATCGATAACCAATATAGCCATTCAACACAAATCAAAAGAGGAGTGAGACAGGGTTGTGTGTTCTCACCAGAGTTGTTTAACTTATATTGCTAAAGGATAATGAGGGAGCTAGACCGCGTTGAAGGTTTCGTGTTCGGAGGACATAACTTGAACAACATACGTTTCGCTGACGACGCCTTCCTAATTGCTGCATCGAAGGAAAAGGCATAAAAACCATTAAATAAAGTGGCAGAAGACAGTAAGAAAAGAGGACTGAGCATAAATTGCAACCAGACTGGGAATGTGGTGATAGATAAAAAAGACAGTCCAAGATGCGAGCTGTATCGGCGACCCTGAGATCAAAAGAAGGGTTGCCGTAGCAACGCATTTCAAAAGTTAGAACATATCCTCAGAAACAGAAAGATATCTATGGAAACCAAGATACTGTTATGCAATATCTATACTTACTATGAATGCAATTGCTGGACCACCTCTGCGCAGGTGGAAGAAAGGTTGTAAGCAACAGAAATGTGGTTTCTTAGAAGAATGATTAGTATATCATATATACCGAACTTATTACAAATGAAACAGTTTTGTGTAGAGCGAACACTATAAGAAAATTGATGAAAGTTATTAGAAAACGACAACCTGAATTCTTAGGACTTGTAATGAATGAGGAAAGTAATGGGAACAAGAGGTAGGGACAGGCCAAGACAAACATATATGGAGAGCTTATGTACTTGGATGCGAACTCAGTTTTATCCGAAGAAGAAATGGAGAATATGGCAGTGTTAAGCATATTATAACAATGGATAGACTTCAGTGGAGAACCGTGATCCCCTACGATCTGAATGAACACGGTACCTAGAAAGAGAAAGAGAGAGATTGGTTCGGAGTTCATGACTATAATATTACGATGATCTATTGATCAACATATCGCTGCGCAGCCGATCAGAGTGTAAAGATCAGACACAAAAATAATCAGTATATATCAACAACGTTTAACATCATTTATCAACATCATTTTTCAACATCAGTTATAAGACAGCAACCAATATTTCTTTATAACGCACCGCTCTATGCAGAATACCGCAGAAGCGACAAATTAGAGATCAATAGAGGGTAAAGTATCCAAGCAAACCAATTCAAGGCCAGATGTGACAGTAAAGATCTCTGTAAGTCTGGAATTTTGAGAACCAATTGGAGCACCGGTGTCGTTGCGTGGGCCACCGTTGCTATCAAACTTTTTCGTTGCATTATCTTCATTAGTTGTCTCAAACGAACACGTGCAGCTGATGGTGGAATCAATTCTCAGTTTTCTCAGCACACTAGAGATAGCCATAGAGCCTACCGGCCTAGGCCCATATATAGTATACAGTATACTGAACTGATATGGACAACCGACAATTGAATCCAACACTGCTATTTCTGTACTGGATTTGGAAACACTGCAGTGTAGAATGCTCTCTACTAGTCATCAGGTTCAGCGTAGGTGTGAAAAAGGTATAATAATAATAGCATTAGTTACAATAAAGCCCTTTCTGTGTGACACTATTATATATCGCCCAGTGTTGGATTCATGATTCATGTAAGTAGATCAATCGAAAACTGCACCCACAAGAGGCGATTAACGCAGATACTGCATTGAAGAGCGAAATGGTCTGGTCATGACTTCTGTGTACTAAACCAGTAGGTCTCTCAAATTCAAGACTTACAGATGTCCTATCATATCGGTTGTGGCTACTGGCAGGCAGGGAACCGTTACCCTTTGCTGTTCAAAGCGCTTCAAGGACTTAGTTAAGAGGGCGCTATATTAAAGCATCTGATTGATTGAATGCTTGATTGATATAGAATCTTTTTATTTTATATTGATTGATTCCAACTAGAGAACTCTATCGGGTTAGATATTGTATCACTATTTATTTAGCGTGGTGCTGTTATTGGAATTTCTTTATCTAATTCAGCTAGCCTGGGCTCGATTTAAAAAATATGCACAATTTTTTGAGAAAATGCTGATATTCAGTGTTTTAAATATTTATTATAAATAACTTACAATAGATATGCTGATCGAGTCAACTCCTCTAGCTACATAAAATATTATAAGTAATATTATAAGTAATTTTTATAATTAATAAATGTATTATAAGTTATATTATAAGTAATTTAAATTTAAACTTTTTATTTTATTGTTTATAACTTAATCAAAACACTTCAGCGCTAATATGCTTACGCTTCGTAATTTATCTGCCTGTCATACAACATTATCTCTCTCTCTCTCTCTTTCAGTGTTTTGGCCGGTCCATGCATAAGTTGCATAAATCTCCATTTTTTTCTATACTCTTCTTTCTCTTCATGTCCACATTCGATTGCCTTATAAAGTCATCTAAGAACCCTAGTCTCGGTCTTCCTCTTTTCCTTCCTTCTACTCCTCTTTTAAACCACCATCACCTCTTAATTATTTGAATAGAAATCAATTGTAATCATGATTACAAATGATTTCATGTACTTGGGCTAATTTTTTCAGTTAGGCTAATTCGATTGTGTTGAAATGTTACCGATTATGTCAGTTCCACTGATCTTTCCAACCTTCTAAACTCCTCTTTCCTTACTGACCACATGGTAAAGCCTTACAGCGGCGTTGTCCACACTGAAGTCTTGACTGTTTTTATGTTAGTCGATTTCTGCAAGCGTGTTGTTAGTAGCTCTTTCCTAGTGCTTCTTTTCCAAGTGCTTGTTTTGCTTAAATAGACAATCTAAACGACGTTATTTTTCATGAACTTTTCTAGGCTATCCATGAGGATTAAAGTGTAAATAGCCTAACGAGGATACCTGGAGAGGAGATTGACGCCGCCAGGCCCGCCCGCATCGTCAATTTTAAGTATGATGCGACTAACGAACAGTAGTAATATTTCTTATACTCAATATAAACTGAAATTCATAAAGAAAAACATTATTATCTGTAGATGGAATGTGCGCAGTCTCTATGCTTGTGGAAAGGTGCAAGAGTGCGAATATGAACTGTAAAACTATGAGTGGGATGTTGTGGGATTAGCAGAGGTACAGATGCGGTGGCTAGGGTTTGGTAAATTTTGCATACTGGCAGTGGGAATAAAATCTGGTTCAGTGGTACCAAAACTCTCATTTGGCAATGATAAATTGGCCAGTCTGCCAGTCGCAAGTGATGAAATACTTGTTTATTTTGAGATTATAGTTGTACAATCGCGAGTGTATTCAGTAAACATTTGTAAGATTTGGTTTTTCTCATTCAGAAGTTCACCATTTGTCTGCTCAATTACCATTACTCCAGATTCATGCGATTGTGTAACTGTTTTCATTAATTTGTAAGCCTCCAGGGCATTGTGATCTTTATTTAATCCCTTTTCAGAAATGATATATTTTTCTTAAATTTTTTGTTTTTTGCAATCGTCATCTTGGCTCGGATGGTTTTATTTATCTTGAAATTTAGTACTATCTTTCGTATTGAATCGTTAAGATTTACTTAGCTCCCTTCCTATCTCACATACACTAGGTGCATCGTCTGATATTGACTTGCGCTTTCCCATGACTTCATCTGCTGTTGACCTTATTGCTTCATTGAAGTCATTAGTAAAACTATCAATATCCTGTATTAAACCTTTGAGAGCGGCAAACTTTTCAACCAGTTGTGCTTGGAATGTTGCTGCAACGTTCGGATCATTCAACTTCTCGGCATTGAATCTGATCCGGACTTGATCTCGGTGAGTGCTGCGCTTCAATTTTAGTTTCATTGTCATCATGACAAGGTCATGGTCACAGCCTATGTCAGCTCCAGAGTTTGTTCTTAACTGAGCTTTGTTGATAGACGATTTGAAACAACTTGGTGTTAAAATATAGTAACGCTGACTGTGAATTAGTCCATTGCGGAATGCCGTGTAGTTCTTCTGATAGTTAGTGAAGGAAAAGTGCGTTGGCTTAGGGTTAACTTAGCGTGTCTTAGCAAATTCTAGAAGACGATACCCTTTATCATTAGCATCCCCTAAACCAAACTGTCATCTTACCAAACAATTGTTCATATGAATCTGGGCCTACTTTCGAATTTCAATCACCCTGAGCAATAACAAGGTCTTCTTAGAGGCTTTTAGTAAGGAGGTCGTACAATTACTCCACTTTCTCTAATCTTTCTATAATCATAGCTAGGAGCATATACTTGTATGATAGTAATATTCCAAAGCCGAACGGAGAGCCGAATAATTCTGAGTAACTGATAATTCTGCTAAAACTGCTGTACAGCTTATGACACAATCTAGAATTTTCTTCCTGACCAAGAATGCTACTCCATGATCCTACCTCTCTTTTATGGTAAAGTATGTGATAACTATTCCTACCTCCCTTTTTTGGCAATTTTTATGATAAATTTATAAATTTCTTAATTTTATGTTATTAATTTTATAGTTTATATTGTTAGTGTTTTCATTAACAGTACATTGTTAATATTGTTAACGTTTCCATTAACAATAGCACCTGGTCACTTAGTATGCGTTATGTTCAGATGGAACCCGCATGGCAGAATACTTAGCCATAGATATTCATTCTACCGTAGAGTCTCAATGAAAAAACATAGAAGAGTCTACGTAGACGTAGATCTAAAAAGCGCATGTCGACAGTGAATGAAGGATACCAAGTGAAAAGTGCCTCAAACTGTCTTTTTTCCAAACAACGTTATATACATTTGAAATTCTCCATCGGGTCAATGAGTACGTAAACTTTAGGCCTACTTGGTAATTTTGTGAGTCTGTGATGTCATTTTAAAAGTATCTTAATTTCTGTCATTTCTATTCATATATTTAATTTCCATTTATATCATAAATATATTTTGCAATATGCTGGTCGAAACATCAAACAAGCAATCAATCAATCTATGAAAAATATCACAGTAGCGCTAAATGTCAATGGAGAGTTAAGTAGCCTAGCAGCCGTAGGCTACAATCACTGCGGCAACCCTGATTGGCCTATAGTTCTACGCCTTCATTGGTCGAATAGATTTCTCAACCTGAAATGTCAAACATAAGAATTTAAATTTACATTTTGGGTTAGTATTACATAGGATTATGTAAGACTGCGACCTTAAAACATTCGCTCTGCCTTGTTGCCGAGATTATAAGTAGAGGTCTCGGAGACAAAAAGACGCTAATCATCTAGTTATGACACAGCGTCTATAAATCCAAACTCAAACGCACATAGTACATAAAATCTTGCTAAGATTAGAAATTCCCGCATTCAGTCAATAGCATATAACAGTTTGGTTTTTGAAGAGATTTTCGTATACAAGAGAAGCAATATGCGAAAAGCGAGCCATTGTAAACACAGAGGTCTTAGTGGGTGGAAATGAGATCTCCATATGTTTTGTAGCCTTTGAGAAGGCTTTTGACAGGGTAGACTGCCTGGAGACATTAGAAATCCTGAGAAAGATTTGTGTAGAATGGAGAGACAGAATAACAATAATATGAATTATTCAGGCAAATTGAAGCAGCTTGACTATATACTACCAAGGCCCGAAACAGTGTTAATAGAATGAAAGTCAATCGGCTTTATCGCACACAGCAAAGAATAGAATACAGTGGAAGACCATGATCTCAATGTCCTGAGTCCATCATCAGCCATCAGCAGTGGGTCGAGCCTTGCATTTGAATCGTGCACCGAGGAAACACGGTCGAAGCGCTTTAACCAATAATCTGTCTTTGATTAATTTACGGATTTCAAAATTAATTTAATATCATGGTTGAATGGCTAATTGATAATAGTTAGATAGTTTGGTTAGTTATAATTCATTGATGTATTAATTTAGGCTTATGAACACGCGACATATATGAATTAAAATTTTTATAACTTTAATGATTGATTTATTGATTGATGGGCTAATTGATTGATTGAAGAAAATAAATGATTGATTGCCGGCTAATAAGTAATTTACACAGTTCGTGTCTTGACCTCAGAATCAAATGAGTGGGCGTGACTAACTAGTAATCTGGTTCAGCTAATAACTGTTACGTGTTTAGATACTGCGCTATTTTAAGAGAAGGCCAAAGTCAAATTTAACGTCAATTTCACGACCCCAAGGCTACATCATTGACGATGATATAGCTTAAAAAAATTTAAATATAAATATTTGACATTTCAGGTTAAAATATCTATTCGACCAATGAAGGCGTAGAACTATAGGCCAATCATGCTCTTCCATTCATTTAATGACGTCATTTTAATATATCTTAAAAGCATCTTTGCAAAACTTTTGAAAAATGATAGGCCTACTCCTATTCAGTGAATAATCAGGTAGAGTCGTAATTCTATTCAGACTATAGATAGCTTTTTGGGTTATAGTTCAGTCATAAGTTTATTGTATTGTAAATTCAGTTTTAAGCTAGTACTTTTGTCTCTTTGTTGATGCTGCTGATGTAGCTGCTGCTGAAGAGTGCCGATATCTGCATATTTATCCCGTGTTGGGTCCGGGTAACTAAGAATAAACCAACTGAAAATTGCACGTGTTTCGTAAGAGCCGACTAACGCAGGTACTGCAGTGGAGAGTTTTTTTATAGCCATGTGATCGATACAATGACTTCTATGTTTAGATAAATTGGTAGATTAAATACCAGACTTAGAGAGGTCTAAGTTGCCACAGTGATTGTGGCCTACGGCTGCTATTATTATTAACTTGTATTATTATTAACTTTAATAATATTAAAGTTAGTTATTCACTGAATATAGCAATATTATTTCGAGAATTTATTTATTATACAAATGGAAATTAAATATATAACTAGGAATTGCAGAAATTAAGATATTTTTATATGACATCACGTAGCCTCACAAAACTACCAATTTTAGGTTTGGAAAGGCGAAGCCTTTATGATGAGACCGACTTGTTGGATTGGTCGATGGTGTGCTCATTAAAGAGCGAGATAGCTGATTGTGTTTGAATTTTCTTCTTTGACCTGCCATCTGGCAGAGCACTGAAAAGATAGATACTATATTTAGGCCGACATATAATTCTATACCATGGCTATTCTATCTTTCTCTCTAGTGTGCTGCCATTTGGTAGGTTCAGGTACTTATTCCTATTCATAGTCTGCAATCCCACTCAATAATGATTACTCCATCGATCAACAAATTGATCTTATCACAAGGCAGTGTTTTTACCACACCTAAAATATAGCCTTTAGCTTGATAAATATATGCCTTCTGAGGTGGTTTCCTGTAGCCTTCCAGCTTGCATCTTATCAAGACTCCCTCTGGATGCCAGGACTAGCTAGCCAAGTACTATAAAGGATAACGGCTACCACGCCAGGTGTCGGTTAAGACAGTATTTGGCCCACGATACGGACTCTAGTAATAGTAGGTCTAGTAATAGGCAAGTAGGACAGGATAAGCAGGGTTATGTGATAGTCAAAGCCTAAACTATCTTACAGCTCGGTGGCATCTGGTGAGAGCAAATAAATCCCTCCTAAATATCTCTTTATTGAATAGTCATCTGTTGAGTGAGTCGCGCAATATCTGGATGTGACTTCTGTCGTCCACGCTGACGAACATTGCAAATTATTAGATTAGATCACAAAAAGAAGTTTATAAAACTAAGAGAAAACGATTGGAGTTAGTTATTGGAGTTAACAGATAATCTATAATCTTGACATTAATCAACAGACAATCCTATACAGTACATTATAAATGAATTACACTCAGTCCAATGCAAGATTTACAAGACTCGAGTACAATTATCTAGCAGAAATGTGAAGTCTATGGTAGTCCAATGTAAACACGGTTATTAATAAATTAATTAATTAGAGAAATTGAACAGATTGTCCTATTTCTCCAAAATGTAAATCAAAAGAGTAGGCGAGTAGGCTATCGTGCAGCATTAGCAGCATTTAGTGGTTTGTGAACCCGGCTGGTTTAACAAGAGCCTTTTAAGGATTTAAAGACCCCTAAAAATTCAACAAATGTTTTAAAGTAAACCTGGAACAGCATTACAATTTCATGCACTAGATTAGTATTAAATTCAGTAAATTTAATCCTTTGCTGTTATTTACATTACTGATAACGACTTTCACAAAAACTTCACACCTCTAACGTCAGAATTATATTACAATCACGGTTTCCGTTAATCTAACATTTCCGTGAACTCTCAAATTAAAAAATTTATTTCTTTATCGATTGCAGCCTCCAGAAGACTGCAACGAAGTCTTATTTATCAGTATCACGAATTTTTGTTTAAAAAATCTGTGACGGAGATCACAGGCTTAAAAATAGACGTCCACGACATCATCTTTAGATGAGAAAACTTCGTCGTCTAGAGGAGAGGCACAAAATATTGTGACTTAACAAGATAAAAGAACAGTTTACAATGAGATATTTTTGATGTACGAGAGGGGACTAAAGGATATCGGTTAACGGAAGCCGTGACTGTAATGAACGATAAATCTACCAGTTACAGTTTCGTCTTTAGCTTATTCATTAACTAATTAACAATTAAATTTATATTTGTTAATATTACTCCACACACAATCTATCAAAGCTTCACTATCTTCTCCAGAGATGAAACTGACGTTAAACTCGGCTTTAGCTTTCTATCACTATTCTATTCAACAACATTCTTTCTCCAAACTAATTCATAGTTTATATCTAGTCCTGCAAAAATTTAGGCTATTAATGGTTGTAAATTTCGCTTGGGACGTCCTGACATTACCTTATGATGAGAAAATGGATGTAAAATCTTCATTATAGGCTATCAGCCTACTTACATCAGACTGCTCTGAAATAAGCCAAGCCAAACAGCCGAGTCATAGTTTGAAAAAGACGTTAACACATTTCAACTATGCTCCAGAGGTGCATAGTACAAGTCTGGACATGGCCCATCGTAATACAATGTCATCCAATGATGAGTCTGTATAACGAAACCGACGTTAAACTGGGGGTTTAGCTTATTGGATCTTATACCGTCGTTAGTAAAGAAGCCAAATTCTTTATATTCATCTCCATACTGGCATATTCTACTGGAGAAAGAATAAATAAAATATTACTTATCTAAGGACAATTATGCTACAATAGACAAGGAAAGTCAACGTTAAAACTATAGTTATAATTGGGCGAGATAGGACGTTTTGCTAGAACTCTATACTTCGAGCAATTTTGTGTCAAATGTTCAATACTGAAATCAGTAAAATTAACTGTTAATATCTTTAAATCTTATTCATCTGATTTTGATCAACTTTTCTTGTCTATTGCTATAACATACACAATTTTGCATACACCACCAAAACGGTAAATCTGCTCGTGGTAGTAACTGGTTAATACGACGAGCAGGCTGCACGGACATAACATGCGATAATCATTAATCACTGTCAGTAATATTACAAATACATTCTCTCATTATAATTCCAACAACAATCGTAGCTTATAATGATTGAAGATAGCGAATGTCGCATGCAAATAGTTTTCAGCAACTCTGATTCATGTAATCGACAAGAATTCTAAACGTAATTTGTAAATAATTATTTTATAACTGATAGAGATAAAGACCGGCCGGTTAATCGTATCCACTTGGCTACAAAGGAGCGTTCTAAAGTGCGAAGGTACGATTAATCCATATTAATTTATATGATTGATAATGCTCTATAAAACTGTGCGTTGGTTATGGACAGACTGGTAGTTCAATGCCGTTAGTTGGAGACATCCCTGACGTCGTTGTCAGACAGTGAAACGGGCGTTAAATTAGCATTGCATTGATTGAAAATGAAATGAATATTAGTATTATTACTACTATAAAGGCATGAAGCAAGCTTTAACGTACACTGTAATGTAACATCTCATCTATTTCGAATCTTTTACTGTATATACAAAGCTTTGTTTACTATAAACAAGGCGTGTCTAATCCTTGCCGACCATTAATGTGGCACAGTGAAAGGGAATCTCATAAAGCGTCACAGTTTAGAAAGCCATGTCAGTAGAAAACTTGCCTAGAATACAGGAGATTGTGGGTTAGAAAACGCACCGGTTCCGTCCCTGATGATGCCTTAGGGAGTCAAGACACTTGGAAAACTCTATTTTATTTTTTAAGACATGCAATACTCTATATCTTAGTAAGAAAGCCTATGAATGAAGGCATGCAATACTCTCTGAAATAATCAACGAAGATGAGCTCTCTGCTAAATATAAATGATAAGATATATTATCATCCCGGTAGAATGGTCTAGCCAGTAGCACACACTTGCCTGATAAGCAGGAGACTGCAGGTTCTCAGCCAGATCTGTCTCTGACATCATCCTTGGATTAGGAAACAGACGTTAAATCATTATATGAAGATAGCAAGCAGTTAAATAAGCAACCAGAGCCTCATGCTAACACGTAGGACTGTATGCATACCATCTAATTATAAACACAAGAATTATCATACAACATACTGTACACAATGAGAGACTGTCTACAACAAAACAAGTCTACCTACTCACACCACACGCACACATTATGTACATCCACACACGCAGTGTGCATATCTCTGTATGCGTGTGCGTAATAAAGTTGTGTATAACAAGTGCACACTCACAGGGTGCACACACACATGCTGTATTATAGAGCACATATACATACAGCATATAAACTGTGCATATAGGTATGTAGTATTGTATATACCGCATACATTTCTCAATGGGATGGCCAAGTAAGTAGCATACTTGCTACATACAAGAACTTAGACCAGTAGACTGCAGGTTCGATACCCAGATAATGATGTCTTTGGCCATTTTGATTAGAAAACGGACATTACACCCTGATGCATTATATATATATATAATTATATATATATATATATATATATATATACATACATATAGTTTCTTGTATTGTTAATTCAAGAGAAGTGTTTGAATTCACAGTACAACAATTTACTTCCACTTAATGGTCATATGTAGTGTTGTACACTTTCACACGAGTCTACATCACACGCAGTCAAAGCTTATACATTGTTTTATGTTTCATTCATATTGAAATGATAAAAAGGAAGACTAAAAAGCTTTAACACGTCCAATGTCTTAATTTCCTGTCCGATAAATCTCAATTACTATTGGTAGAAGACTTCATATTAACTGTAAGTTGATACTATGTATGCAGTGCAGCTCAAGATGACAACTGTACTTGTAGAGAACTGCCCTTCAAACGGTCGAGCTTACTAAGCCTTCCCAACCGGTGCTAGCTCGAGCAATAGGAAAATGGAAAACCCAGTAATAGGAAAATGAAAACTCATGTGCGTGTCACAGAAACCAGTTTTTTAGTATATAAGATGCAAGAATACATTATACATAGATATATAGCATATAATATATTATAGACAGATATATATATACATATATGCATATATAAATATTATGCATGCGTATATACTTATATATATATATGCACGTATAATGGACGTCAGGGTTTAACACCAGTTTTAACACCTGAAATCCTCGTTTGATGTCAGAGCTGACTCCTACAGCTTAAATACAAAACGATGCAAATAAGCACACTCAGGCCCAGGCAAACACACTCACACACGCAGGCCAGTATAGTAATACACACACACACAAGCAAGGTCCACACAAACACACATATAAGATGTCAGCATAAGTCGCTACTGTCCATTGATTACATATAACAGTTCTCTAGTGTTATTATAAATCTATATATTATATATAATACACACTCTTTTGTGTGTGTGGCGAGACATAGAGAGCAAGAGAGATAGAAGCAATAGCAATGTCTCATTCAAACACACACACACTTGTGGTATAATGATAAAGCGATAACAAGCAGTATGTAGCTACAAGTATAATTCTAGTTAACAACACGTCACCATCACTCAGATAAAGCTACTGCCACACGCTCTGAGCAGATAACATTCACTGCTGCAATATTCAACTAGTGTATCTAACAGATTCACCCGTACGGGGCCTAATTATTACGATGTTGCAGTTGCTCATTCAGGAGTCTAAGAAGGCTAAAGCCGGGTTTAACATCGATTTCGTATCTCGATGCTACGCCTGGGGCAGGAGTCAGGGATTCGAACTGCACGCCAATTGATCTGCAGTAGAGATGCTTAACCGTTGTCGCCACGTGACTCGGCCACGTACGTCGTACTGTTGGAGCATCCCTCTTCCTACCTGAACCAAGGAAACCAGTGGGTAAATTGTATGGCAGGTTCCAGGTTGTTGTTTTTGCTCATTCAGAATATCTACCATGCTACTGGTCTCTTCCATTCCGGAAAGTAATGGCTTGCTCCAGAAGGAGAAAAGATTGAGTAGGATCCGTGTACGGATATGATGAACAGTGTCAGAATAGTGGCCACCCTTCTAAGCAAGAACCCAGCATTGTGGGTTCCAAACAGAGCATGCAAGGCTGAAAGCAGAGCAGTCAAAAGCTAAAAGCTAAAGCCCAGTTAGCATGGGTGTTCTTTGCGTATAGGAACCACGGGAATAAACCACTTAGCAAATAACACATTATTATTCAACATCTGAGGGATAAGTCTTTCCTTTATATAACCCATCACTGCACACTCAAAGCCTAAAACAGCTACTACTAGCCACTAGCTAGTCACATCCCAAAACGAATCTCAGCTTCTCACATCTGTAGCAGTACAGTTGTGACATATAGACAAACGATAGATTACAAGGTTGATCAGTATTTCGACCCCACAGTCGCCCACTACGACCTATGATATACACCTGCAGGTTAATACTTCTACCTCTCACACCACGTCCTATATAACATAACGACCCTGTTTAGACCCAACAGCCGGTAACAAGTTAACACAGCGCGACCAGCACAAGCACGATGAACGGGTCAACGCACACACAAGCACTGCGCTATTTCTAACAGCACGACGAGCACAAGCAGTCATTTTGCTACAGTTCAATTATGTGCTCTCGGCCGCCATGGGGCATGTACTAGTGTGATTGAGCTCTAAGCACTGTGCTTCAACGTGCATACGATATTTCCTACCAATGTGTTACAATGCGCATTTAATGCGCCTGCAGTAGTTCCTAGCACACTGTCATACTGTGCCAACTGATGTATGTACTATTTGTTTGAGCTAATAGCACAGTGCTACTCTTGATGCACGCACTAGTACCTGTTTTGCTGCCAGCACTATATAATCTAGCAGGAGATCTCTTTGAATGTTATTCAATATGTTCCTTGTGTTATTCAATAGAGCCTCAGCAGAGTGAGAGTCATGTCAATGATCCTAGGCGTTGTTTTACAGTTCTATGTCTCAGTGGAGGTCTGATGCCACGTGGAGGGTTGTAGCGGTGCCGTTAACTCAGAGCTCTGCGGTGCTGCTGCAGCTCTCCCAGCAGCGCTGGAGATAGTCGTGAAGTGGTTGTGCCTTCTGTGCTGGGTTGAGGCATCGTGGGAGGAGGAGCTGGACGACGTGTCCCCCCCATGGGACGAGTCACTCGTATGGTGGATGAGGGGCCCTGAAGCGCCTCCCCGATGCCTTGAGGAACCCTCTCCGTGGGCCGAGTCGGTCGTGTGAGGAGCACGGTGCCTCGATGACCCGTCCCCGTGTGAGGACTCGTGTGTGGGAGCACCTCCCCGGTGTCTGGAGGACGAGAGGTCTCCAGCAGGGCCTGCAGGGTGTCGAGCTGGTATCAGGTCCACTGATGTACCAAGCATTGCTGCATCAGTGCTAGATAACTGCACAGCAATCAATCAATCAATCTAACAATCAATCCATCAAACATTCAATCAATCAAGTATTCAATAAATAAATCAATCATTTTAATATAATTTTTTAAACCAATACTGTGTGGGAATATTTATGGAGTTGTAAAAGCATTAGACAATATTAATCATGACAATTTAAAAAATGCATGATAATATGGGTATAACTGATCTCAAACTAAAAGTTTTATTTGCGAAATAGGAAACAGTATATAGAATATACGAATTGTCAATCTAGCATGAAGGCTATTACTAGAAGAGTGTCCAAATATCCAATACTAGGGCCTTTATTATTCATGTTATATATTAATGACATGTCTGAAAACAACTCATTACTATACTTTAATCTATTTGCAGATGATATAGCTATTCTGTATTCTAATAAGGTGAATATAAGGCCGCTAGTGAAGGTAATAAATTATAGTGAATTAATAATTTAACAGGATTGGTTTAAAGCTAACAAAATATCTCTAGAAACAAAAAATACAGCTTTCATGTAATTTAATTATAGAGGCTTCAACTGAATGATAGACAAGTTTGATTTTATTTATTTACTCATTTATCACACACCTCATGCAAAATCAGGTTGGCTAAGATATATCTTATATCGTTCATGCCCACCTTCAATATATTGAAGATGGGCATGAACGGCAACAAAGGACACAAGTGGCAATTATACATTCAGGATAAAAAACACTAATATAGGTATGTGCAAAATAAGAAAGTCATATCATATGTTGCATTATATCAATAAGTAACCTAAAAATAAAATATTGAAAATGTGCTACTAGAAATATAGTTAACGCGTACATGTCACTTTATAAACGCCTGAAATGTTTTCTACTTATTTTTGCATAGTATACAAGCATGATAACATAAGAACGACCTAATGATAGCATAAATTTTTATAAAATAGTGTCAATAAAATGTCTACGCGTGCTAAAGATCTCACAAATTTTGACATCTGAAATTCTAAATGAAGGCAATGAGTATTGTTTAGGAAAAGTGATTGTTAAATTTATGAAACATATTAACTTGTCAAGTGTTTATGCAAATCTATGCCTCTCGAGCATCCTCTGAAAGCATTTAAAGAAGTTGCATTAACATCACTGGTAGGTAGAGTTCCGAGAAGTAACGCATCTACTCTTAAAATAATATCTTTCGACAGTAACAGGAAATGGCTTCATATAAATACTCGCACCGTTCTTCCAAGTAAGACCTTTATCAAAAAAGAACTCATCCACAGGGCAAGTCAACTAATTCCGCCATTACTTTATAATACATACGTAAATCATCTTTTAATCTGCGCTGTTCTAATGATTCGGTGCCCAGAGATTTTAGTTTATCAGAATACTGCAACCCTATCATACCGTCAAGATGCTTAGTGAATCGTCTTTGGACAGACTCAATTAGATCAATTTCTGATTTTTGATAAGGTGACCAGATGTTTGAGTAGCAGTAATCAAGAATAGGTCGAATAAATACAGTAAGCAGTAAAAGCACTACATAATATTTCCTTATTTTTTTACTTAAAACAGTTAAGAATTATTGATGCCCTTCTTCTGGCTTTATTGCAAATTTCCTTTATGTAAGAAGAAAACGAAAAACCTTGAGTCTCACTCCTAGGTCCACCACCTCATTAACTCTAAGTAAAGGTAACGCATTAATATTATAAATATAGTTAAATGATGCTACTTTGTTATTGAAAAAAGAAATGACTTGGCATTTGTCAGCTGCAAGACTAAGCTGCCAAAGATTAGACCAAGCAGTAATAGAATCAAAGATTTTTGGAAGGTGTTGCAGTCAGATAAAGAATTTATTGTTCCAAACATTTGGCACCATCAGCAAACAAGAAATGAGAATTAAGTTCAGGGCAACTTGAGCTCATATCATTAATGTAAATTAGAAAAAGTATCGGATCCAAGACGCTGCCTTGGGGTACTCCGCTGCAAACAAGAGTCAATTCTGAGTAGCTATTGCTGACTTTGACCGACTGCAGTCTACCAATAATAAAAAAAGACAGCCATTCTAATAGGTAACCCAATACGCCATATATTTCTTGTTTAAATAATAATTTATTGCACACTTTACTATCAAAACTTTAGAATAATCAAGATCTATGGAATCAGCTTGGCAGCCATCAGTAAGCTACATGACAAGTCATTGAAGTAAAGAAATAGTGAGGTGTTGGCTGATCTTTTTGACAAAAGCCGTATTGCTTAGAATATATTAAAATATTTCTCCTAAGATAAGTTCAGAGATCATCTTTAATTATACCCTCCATTAGCTTACAGATAATGGAGGTAAGGGAATAGGGCGATAATTTTTCTTATCGCTCTCGTCTCCCTCCTTGAAAATTGGGACAACTATTGCATTTTTCCACGCCTTAGGCATTTCGCCTGAGATCACTGACACAATGAACAACATCGAAAGTGGTTTAGCTAGATCAGACTTAAGCTTTTTTAGTACAGAGGAGTTGCGGTGAAACATAGCCTGGAAAGCAACTATTGTCAAGTTTCTTAATTTTATATGCAACAGAGAATTCTGTAAAGTTAATACTTCTAAGTGAGAGCTTCTCGTTCAAAAGTTTTACCAATTCAAATTCTGAAAGTTTATTGTCAACATTAGCAATTATGGAGCAAAAACAGCTGTTTAACAAAGAGGCTTTTTCAACGTCACTGCAAGCATAGTTGCCTAAATCAGGCTTTATTAGTAATTCCGCCAGGCCTATAGTTCTAGGTGCGCGCATTGTAGGCTTTACTTCTAGTATATAATAGTTGACAGAAAGTAGTCCAACCTGTTGCATTGGGCCTGTAGCACCAACAGCAGTCGCTGAGCCTGCAGCAGCTGCTTGAAATAGATTAGCTGCAGCGATCTGATTGGCTGTGGACGAAGAGGAGGAGGCAGAGCTATGTGCAGCAGCTGTGTTAGTAGCTTCATCAGCTGTCTGCTTGAAGAAGTTATGCTACAATCAATCAATCAATCAATCAGTCAGTCAATCAATCAATCAACGGACACACATAAACACACTAGCTGTCTGCTTGAAGAATGCTACACACAATCACATTAAAAAAACACACACAGTAAGTATAATAAATAAATAGATTTCAACCCTAAGTAATTTAACAACTTTCAAGCATCACAAAATAAAATGAGTCTGTGACTGCATAATCGTAAATTCAAAATTTTACGGATTCCAAATTAAATACATCCTGAATGGCTAAGGTACCCAAGGTACCGAGACAGAGTGAATGAGAAAGTGTGAGGCAAGTAGAAGCAGCAAGTACCTGTAGTGCATAGTATGGTAGTATGCGAGTCTTGGGATCATAGTCCAGCATCCTCTCAACGAGATCTTTGAACTTGAGATAAGCCGCCGCCGTATGCCCCGACTCACCCAGCCTACGACCCCCAGGACCTCCTATATCTACTCCTATGATATCTGTTAGGCGCCTTGAACCTGCTGGCTTGTACTGTACATAAATCAATCAACCAATGAATCAATCAGTCAAAATCATTTAACTCAATTACAGTGAACTCTTGATCTAGTACACTGAAGTCATAGCATGGACTCCTTTGCCATCAATGCTCTCAATTGCTACTGCTGCTTTAGTCACCTCTTAAGAACACGAACAGTTTTCAGTTAGTCTATACTCGAGAGTAATATACATAATAGTCACAAATACACACAACCAAAGGCTTAAAAATGAATTTACAGAAGGTGATCTAAAAGATTTTAATTATTGCACCTAGACACCTCAACCATCTAAAGCAGAGGCAGCCAAAAAAATTTCAATAAGAAATTTTGTGATATCTCAAAATTGTAAAACACGGCTTCGAGGCTATATATATATATATATATATATATATATATATATATATATATATATATATATA
>JADMIO010866697.1_pt1 | contig 24154 bp, 18 predicted proteins | sample 8958161 | NCBI WGS metagenome assembly JADMIO01 (sample SAMN16585339, study PRJNA669376) | soil metagenome | isolation source: Crop rotation soil | place: USA: Cullars Rotation, Alabama | collected 2011
TGGTTTTTTTGCCGAATCAAGCGTTTGGCAGGCCACCTCCACCTCGAGCGGATCGGCGGCAACCGCCTCGACGAATGCAGGTGTCGCAAGGAGATCCTCGTGCCGATCGTGCGCCCACCGACCCCGGGTTGCCCACCATGGACCATACGAAGCAATCACGTCTTTTGGATCGGCCACGAGCGGCTCGCCCTCTTTGGTCCGTTCCGCGGCCTCGAGCGCACGCGCACGTAGGTGGCGAAGGCTGGGATCGGAGAGGGCTTCCACGGCCGCGTGCGGGCTGCGTTTCCCGGTTTCGGCGATGCGGTCGAGCTCCACGATGGCCTCGGTCGGGTGGTTTCTTCCCACGAGCAGCTCCGCCAAGCGCATGCGCTCGCGTAGATCGCGCATGTTCGGAATCTCGGTCCCGAGATTGAAGAGCGCCGGCAGCGCTTCCTTCGGCTTGGCCGCGATGTACGCCCGCCATTTCGTGTCCCACGCCTTCAGGTCCGACCCGCTGGCTTCGACCAGCGATACGTCGACGGATTTCTTTTCGCGCAGCGCCAACAGCAGACGCGGGAGCGCATCGGGCGTCGCGGTATCGGCGAAGTACCGAACGAAGCTCGTCACCTCGGAAAACGCAACCATCGCGGCATCGGCGCTCGGCAGCATGGCAATGCTGGGTCCGAGCTTGTCGAGCGGCAAATCGAGCTTCAGCTCCATGCCGCGCGCCACGATTGCGTCGGGCGAGGGTCGATCGTCGAAAGGTCCCGGATCGCGCCAACGGATCTCTTCGCGTTTCGCGACGCCTTCTTGAAGCCAGAGCGGCGCGCGATCGGCGCTGGCGCGCGTCACGGCGAGGTGGGTGAGCTCGTGGGCAACGGTGTCGCGCCACGAGTAGCCGTGACGGCTCGCGCGCGGCGAGAGGAGGGTCACGCGTCCCCACTTGGCCACGGCGACCGTGCCGGTGGTTTGCGCGGCTTTTTGCGGCAATCCGGTCATCGCGCTGAGGCTCATCAGATCGCGGACGACCGTGATGCGGGTCGGCTTTGGCCACGTGACGCCGAGGTCGCGCGTGAGAGAGTCGCGCGCTTTGATGATCGTTTCGGCGATGATGGGCGCCAGCGGCCGATCGAGCTCGTCCTGAAAACGAATCTCGATGTCATTTTTTTCCGTGGTCACCACCGTGGCGGCGGTCACGCGCGCACACCCGCGAGCGATGTCGGCGAGATATGCGCCATGCTCGGATTTGGCAATGTCGGGTCGCGCGAGGGTGACCAGCGCGCCGTCGCAGTCGCCTTCATAGAGCGCAACGCGACCCTTTTCGAGGGCGATGTTCGGTGACTCGGGATCGCCCGCGGCGAGCTCTTTTTTTGCCGCTTCGTAGTCGAGCGCCATCGTGTGATCGACGGCCCGGATCGCGTGCTCGAGCGAGCCGTTCGGATCGGCGGCCGCGGCGGCGGCAGCTGCGAGCCCCGGGGCGCCCGGAGGATCTGCGTGCAAATTCCCCGAAGGGATCGCCAGCGAGAGGCCGGCGGCTGCCGCCAGCACGAAGGTCGTGCGTGCCCTCATGCGAGTCATCGTAAGAGTCCTTCCGCATAGCGACGTACCGCGTCTTTTTGTCGTCCGCTCGCCGGCTGACCGAGCCCCTTCACGACCCGCTTGCGAAATTCCTCGGGACCCTTGTGGGCGTCTGCCTTCGGAATGTCGGCGTGATCGAGCGCCGGATCCCGATCTCCATCGCCGCCGTGCTCGCCCTCTTCCGATTTTCCGAGCGCCTCTTTGGCCCTCTCGAGCTGACCCTGCGCCTCGCGCTGAAGCTTGAGGGCGCGATCGGCGTCGCCTTGTTTGAGCGCACGCGCCGCTTCGCGTGCGGATTTCTCGGCGCCGTCGAGATCCTCGAGCGCCGCCTCGGGAAGCGCGCCTTGGTCGCGCCCCTTTTCGCCGACGCCCTTCGCACGGTTCGCCATCTTTTCCTCGTCATCGCCGCGCTGCGAGAGCTCGCCCACGGCGCGATCGGCGGCCTTCTTGCGGAGCTGCTCGAGCTGTTGCTCAGCCCAGCGCACCTCGGGCTCGAGCTTCTTTTTGGCGTCGTCGATGCGTTTTTCGGGCGACTCGCCGTTGGGGTCGCGGAGGGCCAACCAGTGCTCGCGGGCCGCCGTGCGCTTCGCCTCGTCCAGCGCTTGGAGCGCGCTTCGGCCGCTGGAGACCGCGTCGGCTGGGTTTCCCTGCTCGAGAGAACGCGCCATTTGCTCGCCGTGCTCGCGGGATGCGGCGCCCTTGCTGGTCCACGAATCGCTACCGCCGCCGACACTTGGGAGGCCTCGTGTCGCCTCGCGGACCGCTTGCGCGTGCTTCTTCGCCTCTTCGGAGAGCGCCTTGACGTCATCTTCGCTCGCGCCGCTGCTCAGGGCTTGCTCCGTCTTGCCCACGCCCTCGGCGTGATCTTGCGCGAGCTGCTCGAGGTCGCGCGCGGCTTCGTTGAACGCCTGCTCCGCGTCGCTTCCTTCTTCGCCTTCTTCGCCTGGCGTGCCGCGACCGCCGCCCGACTCGCCACCGCCGTGTCCGGAGCGTCCACGCGATCCGAACGAGGGATCCGGCTCTCGAAGGCGCGCGGCCAAATCGCGCGCAGCAAGCTCGGCATGCGGCAAATCCGCCTGTTTTCGCGCGCGGGCGACGCGAAGGAGATCCGTCTCGATGATTTCACCGATGTCGCGGCCGAGCGATCCCAGGCGCTTCATCGAGCGCTCGCCGCCCTCGAGCACCATCGTGGCCGCGTCCACGCGCGCCGCTCCCCTCACCTTCTCCGCTTCACGCGCCGAGGGGGGGCTGGATGGATTTCGCACGACCGCGAACGCGCCATCCCTCTGCATTTGCGCGGTGCCCAGCGCGAGATCGTCCGCGACCTCCGCAAGCTTGCGGGACGCTGATTTCGTGTCGTTCTGGCCGAGCCCGCGGAGCGTCCCGTCGACCACGAGGACCATGCGCTCGCTGGCCTTCACGAGCGCGCCGTGGGTGGTCGCGCTGGCACCGTGCGCCTCGGCGTCCATCGCGACGCGCACCTTGCGCATTTGGCCGCGGAGCATCGCCTGCAGGCGGCCCGCGATACGGAGACCGGCGTAGCTCGTGCTCAACGTCGCATCCAGGAGCTGCGCGTCTTCGTCAGCGCCCCGAATTTCCTCCGCCAGCATGGCGCGCAGCTTCACGATGTCACTCGGAAGCGCGTGGGAGATGCGCCACGCGAGCGAGTCGACCAGCGCATCGCGAAGCTTGTGCATCGCATCCATGCGCAGCGCCTCGGGCTCCCCCACCTCGGGTGGTACGACCGTAATCGCTGCGCTCTCGCCCCATTTGGGGCCCGAAATCGGATCGTTGTCCTTCGCCGCGACCAGGACTTCCACCGGCGCATGGCTCTTCTTCAAAAACGAGTCGCCCGCGCGGAGGACGTATCCACCGCGATCGCGGCGTGTCTCGCCGTCCAAGCGCGCGAGCACGCGACGCTCCTCCCGGGTACCGGAGCGGAGCACGAGGTGCACTTCGCGCAGGCCGTGGTCGTCCTCGACCTCGTAGCGGATCGGGATGTCGCCTGCATCCTCCGCGTTGGCCAGCGCGATGCGCCGCGGCGCGCCCTCGAGCTCGACGATGGGTGCTTCATCGGCGATGGAGGTGATGCCCGTCGCCCGCGGCTCGGGGATGACGACGTCCCCAAAGCGCGCAACCACGCGGAGGGGAGTGTTCTTCGTGATCGGCCAACGCGCGATCATGTGCCCCGCCCCGTCGTCCACGAAGGGGACCTCGCTATCACCGTCGGTCAGCGCGAGCCTTCGCCCTGCATGCGCGGGCAAACCGCGAACGGTGATCAGCGTTCCGTGGGGAACGGCGAAATCGAAGAACGGTTGGCGGCGACGCTCCTCTTCATGAAGGTAATCGGGCGGGCGGGCGCGCATCTCGAGATCGTCGAGCCAGACCATTCCAATCGGCGCGACGCGATTGACGGCGACGAGCACGTCCGCACCTTCGATGACGCTCCACGGGTTCTGGGCGCACGTGCCCAGCGTCACCGCAGCGAGCACCAGCGCACCGATCGCAAAACGAAAGGCCAGCCGGGATGCACCGAGCGCGATGCGGTCGTGCGGTAACCCTTTCAACATCCGCGCGACGTGCAGGGTCGCGAGCTCGCGCGAGGTGCCGTGCGGCAGGTCGCCCTCCCCCGCGGCTCCGCTGCTCGGCCCTTCGAGCAAGCTCAGGGCTCGAAGAGCTCGCGCGGCACGCTCGGGCTCGATGCGTCCGGCGAGGCGCTCGATCGACGCATACGGATCGCGAAAAATGGCCCGCTCGCGCTGCACGACGATGATGAGCGCGACCGCAAAGAGCACCATCCCACCGCCGGCTGCGGCGCGGGTACGGGCGGTTCCTTCACGTGCGACCAGAAGCGCGACCACGACCAAGAGCGCTCCGAGCGCGATGACCGCTCGACGCCGCGGGACCCGCACGGTGGCGGTCCACAGCTCTACCAGGGGTCGAAGCGGCGCCGGGAGCGACGAAGACACGTGGACACGATAGCAGTCCCGCCAAATCGTGCGCCGGAAGGAAGGAATGGCAGGCCGATCGCGTAGACCCATCCGCCCGACGATCTGGGTGCAGCAAGACCCGACCCGCGCGGCAAAAACACGCTCTTTTGCAGCTTTTCCAGCACATCGGCGAGCGAGCCGACCGGTACGGGCGTTGCGAAGGCACGCCCAACGATCGTCCGGCTCCGAGCTTTCCCCAACCAAAAGGTGATTTCCAATGCGTCGTAGCTTCTATGTACTCAGCGTCGTTTTCGGTATGGCTCTCGTCAACGCGGGCTGCGCCGGCAGCAGCAAGGACGCAAAATCGGCCGACTCCGCGAAGTCGACCTCGTCGTCCGACCAGACTCCGATGGAGGAGCTGAAGTCGATCCCGAAGGATCTCGACGCGAGCGTGGCCGACATCACCAAGCCCATCGACGATACCCAGGCCATCGTCGACGAGATCACCACCATGCCGAAGCGCCTCGGAATCACGGCCGCCGACATGACCGCGATGGCGAAGGCGACCATCTCGACGGGCACGATCGAGGTGAAGGTGAAGGGCAAGGTCACGGAGGAGGCGAAGGCGGAGATCGAGGCCACCCTGAAGAAGCTTCAAGACGTGGTGGCTGCGCTGAAGGCGACTCCGGAGAAGGTCGCCGCGCTCACGCAGAAGATCGTTTCCGTGACGGCCAAGGTGCCGGTCCTCGCAACCCGGGTGACCTCGGAGGCCACGGTGAAGGCCTCGAATCCGTTCGCGAGCGCTGACGTGAAGGCCAAAGCAAAGGCCGACATGGACAGCGTGAAAGAAGTTCAGGCCAACGTGAACAAATCGGTCAGCGACACGCAGGCGAAGGTCACCGGCATCCCCGCGATGGCCACCGGCGCACTCGGCAAGCTGACCGCGACCTTTGCCAAGTGAGCGGCGCCAAGTGAGCGGCGCCAGGTGAGCGGCGCCAGGTGAGCTTGGGCGGGCGCGTCAGTTGTTCGGCGCGCCCGCGGCGGCCCACGCCGTGAGCTCGGTGGCGGCGGTCGGGTTCGCAACGGGCTTGTCTTCCGGCATGCTGCCGTTGCCATTCGCGAACCACGCGAGGGGCGTGGCCTGCGGATCGACGAGCGGCTGCAGCGCAGCCTCGAGCCCAATCAGCTGCCTCCCGACGAGCGACTGGTAGCACGCGTCTTTCGATGCGCAGGCGAAGTTGCCTTTCGGCGTCGCGTGGCACCCGGAGTTTCCGCAGTGGCCCACGGAAGCGGGCCCGAAATACGCGGCGTAGATATACGTCCACGTCTTCTTGTCACCGGTTGGAATCACCACATCGGCCGCGGCCGCAGCGTCGGTCTCCGTTCCCGCGTCCGTGGATGCATCCGTGGGGGTGAGGCCGCTGTCCGTCGGTGCGGCGATCGTGCTCGACGCGCACCCTCCAACAACAAGAGAAACCACCAAGGATGCAAAGAAAGAAGACTTCATAGGAGCGCGCACATGATGCCTCCTTTTTCCCTCTTCGCCATGCAGATTCCGTTAGTTCCCGCCCCCAGACGGCGCCGGTGTCGGGCCGGGTGCGGGGGGCCCGGGTAGTGGAAATCCCGGAAAAGCCGTGGGAAACGTGGTCGGAATCGTAAACACCGGGGGTATCCCGGTCGAACCCGTGGGAAACGGGTTTGGAATCGAGCTCGGAAACGCGGTCGGAAAGGCAGTCGGCAAAATGGTCGGGCTCGGAGGTGTCGACGGCGTTGGCGGCGTCGACGCGCTGGGATGCGGCGTGGTGCTTGGATTCGTGTGCGGTGTCGCGGGTACCGGCTGCACTTTCGGACCCGGACCGAGAGGAGCAAGCGGATCGGTCGCCACGTTCGTCGGAATGGGAACGCTCGTCGTGGAGAGGATTGTCGTCGGCGTGGTTGGGATGGTGACCAGCGTGGGCGCCGGAGGTGTACCGCCCATGCTTCCCCAGTCGACGAGGAATGCGGCCGCGGCCCCCCCCATCAGCACCACAACCACGATGAGGGCCACGAGCGGCGCGTGTGAGGGACCGCGACGCGGTTGAGGCCGCCCCGTATCGTACCGCGGGTTCGAGGGGTAAATCATCGCGGGGGCGGGCGTCATCTGTCCGCCACCCCCCGCATGTGTCCCCTGAGCGTGCACGTAGGGACTCCGCGCGTGCGCATCGTCGAGAGGAGCCGCCGGCAGCGTCCCCGTGCCCGCCGGAAGCGCCGCAAGGCGAGGATCGAGCTTCAACCCCGCCGCCAATTCGCGGGTCAAGATCGCCTCCGCAGGCGCGCCCATGACGGTGCCCGTGCCTGCCGGCGCTTCGAGAGCGCTCAGTGCCGCGGTCGGCGGCCTTTTTCCGCTCAAAGCCCCCTCGAGCGCGAGGCGCATCTCCGCGGCGCTCGCAAAACGAAGCTCTGGGCGCGCGGCCATCGCGCGATGCACCAGACCCGCGATCTCGCGAGGAGCACCGGGCGCGGCGTGAACCAGGGGGGTGACCTCGCCCCGCTCCACCTTCACCGCGATGATACGCGCGTCTTCGCCCATGACCGGGCGCGTGCCGGCGATCATCTCGTAGAGCATGACGCCCACCGCATAGATGTCCGAGCGGGCGTCAGCCTTGTCCGCCGAAAACGCCTGCTCCGGAGCCATGTATTCGGCCGTCCCCATGAGCACGCCGGCGACAGTCAGGTTCTTTGCGCTGGGATCGCTGCTCTTCAGCTTGGCGATTCCGAAGTCGATGAGCTTGAGGACGGGTTTTCCCCCCACGAACGTGATGAACACGTTTTCTGGCTTCAGATCGCGATGCACCACCCCGAGCGCATGGGCTGCCTCGAGCGCGTTGAGAATTTGAATCGTGTAGTCGCACGCCTGCGGAATCGGCACTTTACGGTCGCGCTCGAGCAAGCTCGACATCGGCTCGCCCTGGAGCAGCTCCATGACGATGTACGCGACCCCCTCGGGCGTACGATCGATGTCCGTGACCTGGACCACATAGGGGCTCCTGATTTGGGCCGAAACTTGCGCCTCTTGCAGGAACCGATCGACCAGTCCCGGCCTACGGACGAGCTCCGGGTGAAGCACCTTGATGGCGACGCGCGTCCCCAGCATCTGGTGCTGCGCCTCGAACACCGAGCCCATCCCGCCGTCCCCGAGCAGGCGCAGCAGGCGATATTTGCCGCTGATGACGTCGCCGATCTGCATTGCGGAAAGACTGTAGTTCAAATCGCTGCCCGAACGCGCTTTCTGAGGCCCAAAGGGGGGCCTGACCAGGGTGATCCGACCGACGTTGAGATTTCAGCGGCAGAGGTGACCATTGGGGGAGGCCAAGGCTGGTCGGAGAGATGACTGTCCACGGACGTCCCGAGGGTGTCCTGGACAGGGCGATCCGACCGACGTTGAAATTTCACCGAGAATTCAGCCTGTTTTCGCGTCCGCGATTCTGGGGGCGTTCCGGAGGACCGTGCTCCCCTGCCCTGGGTTCCTGCCGCACCGCGTTGAACGTTCGGCCTTGCGCAGTCATGCAAATCGCGGGAAACCCCGCCCCTATGAGAAGCTCTACCATCCTCGGCGTCGGCCACTACGTCCCGTCCAAAGTCGTCACGAACGACGACCTGGCCAAGATGATGAACACGTCGGACGAATGGATCGTCCAGCGCACGGGCATCCGCGAGCGACGCTTCATCGAACACTCGGGCATCGGCGCGAGCGATCTCGCAGTCCCCGCGTCGAAAATGGCGCTCGAGCACGCCGGGCTGGACGTGAAGGACATCGACGCGATCGTCTTCGCGACGCTCTCCCCCGACCACAATTTCCCGGGCTCGGGCTGCTTCCTAGGCAAGAAGCTCGGCCTCCCGGGTGTGCCCGCGGTCGACCTCCGAAACCAGTGCTCGGGCTTCCTTTATGGGCTCTCGATCGCCGACGCCTGGGTCCGGGCAGGCGTCTATAAGAAGATCCTCCTCGTCGGTGCGGAGGTGCACTCCACGGGGGTCGAGTTCAACGATCGCGGTCGTGATGTCGCGGTTCTCTTCGGCGATGGCGCCGGCGCGGTCATCGTCGGCGAGTCGGACGATCCGGATTCGGGCATCAAAGCCATCAAGCTCCACGCCGATGGCGAAGGCGCGAAGGAGCTCTGGCTGGAGGCGCCCGCGAGCGCATACAACCCGCGCCTGACGCCCGAAATGCTGCTCGAGGGGAAGCATTTCCCGCAGATGAACGGCAAGCAAGTCTTCCGCTGGGCGACCGAGAAAATGCCGGAGGTTGCGCGTGAGGTGATGGGCGCGGCGAAGCTCGGTCCGGAGGAGATCGATCTCTTCGTGCCGCACCAGGCAAACCTTCGCATCAACCAGCTCGTCGGCCAGAAGCTTGGCATCCCCGAGGCGAAGACCGTTCACAACATCGAGAAGTACGGAAACACCACGGCCGCCACCATCCCGCTCGGCCTCTCGGAAGCTTGGCGCGAAGGCCGCTGCCGCCGCGGTTCGAACGTCCTCTTCGCCGCCTTCGGCAGCGGGTTTACCTGGGGCGCCGCGATCGTGAAGCTCTGAGTATCCCCGGGTTTTGATTCAGGCGGCGTCGCGGAGATCGTTCGGGCTGGGGCGATGCAGGATCGCCCCCACGGTCTCCGCGTCCTCGATCGACGCAAAAACGGGCACCAGCGCGCCGCCATCGCCTCCGCCAAATGCGCCCATCGCGGCCAGCGCACGTGCCTGCGGGCCGTCGAGCACCAGGAACAGATCGTGGAGACCGCGCGACGGTGCGGCGATGACGTAGGCGATACGCGAGCGATCGAGGTGAAGCTCTTCGCTGCCGCGGCGAATCAAGACACGGCGGTTGGTGACGAAGTACCGCGTCGCCTGCGCCAGGCGGACGGGGCGAATCCATGCCGAGTACGCGACCCCGAGGGCCACGGCGATGAGAAGGAGCGCGCCCAACGCGACGCCCGCGACCAAGATCGCCATCGTCACCGGAGGCAGCGCGTGAAGCCCAAAGACGCGCTTCACCGACGGGACCGCGCGCACGACCATGCGCACCGCGAGCAGAGAGAGCACGAGCGCAACCACCGCAGTCATCGCGCGACGCGTGGTCCACGGGGAGGCCATCGGAATCGCGCTCCAGATGACACGCTCGCCATCGTCGAGCCGTTGCGCGAGCGGCCGTGCGCCGTCACCGAGCGGCGCGCTCGGCGCGATCCCGCGGACCGTCGCCCAGAGCCGATCGGGAGCCTCGACGTCGGCCAAGGTGAGGCTCAACGTACGCCGCAGCGCACCCGTTGGTACCGCGCGAACGAGAACCAAATCGCCGACGCCGGAGGTCTTCGAGCTCCATCGAATGAGCGCGTAGCTGATCGCATTGCGATCGATCGACCGGCGAATTCGCCCGCGACGCCAGATGACGTGCTTGTCGGTGATGATGTACTCGACACCACTTCGCCAAAGGAGTGGCAGTCGCCAGGCAGCGAGGGCGATCGTGGCGCACCACGCAGAAAAGACGAGCATCCCTCCCACGTGCGCGCGAAGAGTCGTGCCGACCACGAGCGCGAAGCAGAGCGTGCTCGCGGCGACGATCGTGCTGACCGCCGACAGGAGCTTGTAAATCGCCGGAACCGTCGCCACCTTTGGGCGACCGGACCAGAGGATTTGCTCGTCAAAAAGCGAGTCGCGCGCCATGCAACTCCATAAAGGTGCGGCGCTTCCTGGCCACTGTCCAGAGGCGTTCGGCTTTCCTCGCCATCGGGAATTACACAACACTCCTGTCCTACGTCCCTTGGCTCGAGGGATTCTACCAGCAAGGAATTGCGCTAGCGCGGAAGGGGGCGCGCGGCGATGCGATGGGGTGCCCCACGTCCGTGCGCCTCGCGGACGAGAGCGTCGCACAGCGCCGGAAAAGGCATTTTCGCGATCGATGCCGCCTCAGGGTAGAGGCTGGTGGCCGTGAAGCCTGGCATCGTGTTGACCTCCAGGAGGGTGATTGCGTCGGGGTTTTCGTCATCCCCCACAATGAAATCCGCCCGCGACAGATCGCGGCAACCAAGGGCGATGTGTGCAGCCTCGGCCACCCGCTGGACCTCTGCGCCGACGTGTGCCGACAGTGGTGCAGGACAAATGTGGACGCTGCGCCCAGGCGCATAGCGCGCCTCGTACGTGTAAAACGCATCTTTTGGCGATTGGATCTCGGTCACGGGAAGCGCCTTCACCTGCGCGTCGACGTGCAACACACCACAGGTGATCTCGCGCCCGCGGGCGAAGTGCTCGACCACGGCGATGTCGTCGATCTCCCACACCGATTCGATCGCACGGGCGACGGTCTGCGCGTCCGTCCCCTCCTCCAAACGCGCGACACCGATCGCGGAGCCATGCGACGACGGTTTCACGACCAGCCGCGCGCCGATCTCACGAAGCGCGCGCTCCGCACCCTGCAGGGCGGACTGCCCGCGCGGGACGGTGAGCCCCTTCGCCACCGGCAAGCCCTCCAGCGCGAAGATTCGGCGGGCGAGTCTCTTGTCCATCGCAAGCGCGCTCGCCAAAACGCCCGAGCCGACGTACGGCATGTCCAACACTTCGAGCAGTCCTTGGAGAGCGCCGTCTTCGCCGACCGCGCCATGAGACACGGGGAAGACGACCTCGAAGCCACCCGTGCGGAGCGACTCGGCAAGGTACGCGTTCAGCTCGAGCCGCACGGGCGCGTGTCCGGCATCGAGAAGAGCTCTCGCCACGCTCGCGGCCGATGCGCGGCTCACCTCCGCCTCGGTCGATGGACCACCTTGAACGACCGCGACCGCGAGCCTCATGCTTCGCGAGCCTTGGGTAGAAGCGAAGTCGGGGGCGAACCCCCAAACCCCACGCTCGAGAAATGCGAGCCTGCGGTCATGTCTCGGCGCTCGACGTCTTTTTCAGCGCGTCCATCGCTGCGCTCGAGCGATCGACCAGCTCGATCCCGAGGCGCTGCGACACCTCGAAGATTCGCTGGTCGCGGTAAAACTCGCCGAACACGATGCGCATGATTCCAGCGTTGGCGATCAAACGAAAGCAGCCCCAGCAAGGCGAGGCGGTCACGTAGATGGACGCGTTGTCGATCCCGACGCCATTCCGCGCGGCTTGAACGATCGCGTTCGCTTCGGCGTGGACGGTGCGGACGCAGTGGCCGTCTTCCATGAGGTGGCCCTCCTCGTCGCAGTGGGGGAGCCCACGCACCGAGCCGTTGTAGCCGGTGGCGAGAATCGATTTGTCGCGCACGATGACGGCGCCGACGAACTTGCGGTCGCAGGTGGAGCGCGTCGAAACTTCGCGCGCGATGTTCATGAAATATTCGTCCCACGAAGCGCGGGTTCTAGCGGCCATGACCTCTCCTACCCGTCACGCCCACCCGCCGCAATGCACGCGGCTCGGTCCGAAGGTCGCGCGCTCTTGGATTCGTCCGCGCGGGTCGATCAGCCGGGTCCGTCGTGCGACGCGTCCCCCGGTGCGGCGTCCCCCGGTGCGGCGTCCCCCGGCCCTGCGTCTCCCGCGTCGGGAACGTCGCCTGCGTCCCACGGGCCGCCCTTACCGGTCAACGGGAGCTTTTGCTCGCCGCCATTGCAGAGCGCGCCGGAGGGAATGAAGCCCGCCTCCCCCATGTGCGGTCCCGCCGCCGTGGGGCGAAATCGAACCGCGGCACCCGGCAGCATTTTTCCCGGTTCGACCATCACCGGTCCGGGCGCGCCCGTCCACGTGACGGACAGATCCGTGTCCATCGGCTGCGCGATCGTCACCAAGACCGCTTTGTTTCCGACGTTGGAGACCACGAGGGGAAGATCCGTCGCCTGGGTGTCGAAGGGCGTCGTGGAGAACGACCCCATCGCCGGGCTCACCGTGAGCGCACCCCCTTGGGGCGTGATCGAGATTGGGATGTTCAGCGGCGTGTGGCCGTACGAATCGCTCAGGATCAACGTCGCGTGAATCGTCTCTCCCGCCTTGGCCGATCCCGAAATAGGCTGCGCCAGGAGCGTCACCGTCGCCGAAATACCCTGCGACACCACCCCCGTTGCCCCGGCCGAGATGACGAACGCGAGCGTGCTGTCGAGCGTCGCGTGATAGACGATCGGCACGGGCCCGACGTTTTTGAAGGAGATCTTCTTCGGCGCCGGCGCAGTGCCCCCACAATCGACCAGTCCGAAGTCGACCATGCCGTTGTCGGAGACTTCGAACAGGAGAGGTCCCGCGTCGACTCCGACCTCCGCGGAGGCATCCACCTCACCTGCGGCGTCGCCATCGTCGAACAGATTGGGCGGATTTTGGGTCTCGCACGCCGGGCCGGCGATGCCGAGCGCAGCCACGACGGCAAGCGCGGGAACGAGTGGCGCGGCAAACCCACCTGCGCGCCACGCCGCGGTCAACCGTTGCCCGACCCGCATACCTTCAGAAGTAGACCACGCGCCCCCCGGATCCACTATAATTTTTGCGAATGGTCACGCGTCGCCCTCGGCTTCGAGGAAGTGCATCTGCGCTCCTCGTACGCGTGGGCGCGTGCGTCGCTGCTGTGGGGGTCGCGCTCGTCGTGCCGAACGCGGCGAAAGCGTCCCCCGACGACACCGTCTTTGCGTTTCCGTTGACGCTCGCGAAGCCGGTCCTCGCGGGCCCCAAAAAGCCTCCGGAACCGCCCGCTCCCAAGGCTCCCCCTCCGGCGGACGTCGACACGGCCGAGCAGCTTGCGGGGAAGCTCGAGTACGACGAGGCCAACAAGGTCGCGGAGCGTGTGATCGCGAAGCACGGGCTCGCCCATGACCAGCTGGTACGTGCTTACAAAGTGCTGGCCGTGACGCATGCGGTCCTCGATCACGAGGACGCCGCCCGCGAGGCCTTCATTCTGCTCCTCACCTACGATCCTGACTACCAGGTGGACCCCAACCTCGGCCCGAAGGTGTCGGCACCCTTTTTCGAGGCACGCGGGTTCTGGCGCGCTCAGACCGTCAAGCCGGGCATCGAGGTCACCCCTTCGCTACGCGCGCAAGAGAGCGGCACGCTGCGCATCGTCACGCGCGACCCCACGCACGTGGTGAAGAAGATCAGCGTCGGAATTCGCTGGGACTCCAAAGGCGAGTTCACCACGAGCACGCTGTCCCTGGGCGACGGCGGGCAGGTCGATGTGCCTCCTTCCCCGCCGGGCCACACGCGCCTGGACTATTTTGCGCAAGGTCTCGACGATCGCGACGACGTCGTCATCGAGCTCGGAAATGCAGCCGCTCCGAAGACCGCGCTGGCCGATCCCGCCGGCACCGGCAAGCCGCGAAAAGACGAGAAAGGTGGGGAGTCGTTCTTCGCCAATCCCATCGTGTGGGCGGTCGCGGGGGCGGTCGTCGTCGGGAGCGTGACGGCGAGCTATTTCCTGTTTCGCCCCAAAGACCCCACGTCCGCCGTGCTCGTATCCGCCGCCCAATGCGGCCCAGGAGCGCCGGGAACGCCAGGGACGCGCTGCAACTGATCGAAAAACGTGCAGCGCGTGGGCGCTAACACTTGTTGTTGCAGTGGTCTTGCAGCTTGGTGCACATCGTTTGGGGCACGGTGACGAGACCGTTGACCAGGGTTACGTCGACGGGAACCGGAAGGCTTCCCTCGTCTACCTTTTGAATCGCGCAACCGATGAGAAAATCCGCGCCGGCGCGGGAGCCGACCGCGAGGACGGCTCGCGTGCCGTAGGAGATCGTGAGCGGCGCCTTCCCCGAGTTCAGCTCGCATGGGGTCACGGGGGATGACTCGGCGAGGGGCTTCGGTAGGTCTTCCTTGTTGCGGCGCTTGCTGACCACGCCTTGGCAAAAGGTTCCCATCTGCGCGGCGGGCACGTCGAAGACGAGCACGACCACACTGTCGGTCGCCACGGCGGCGGCGGTCGACGGGAACGTCACCACGTATTGGCCGTTCGAAGGATCGCCGCTTCCACCGCACGCCGCCATGACCACGAGGGAGGCGGCGACAGGGAAAAACAGCAGCTTTCGTAAGCTCCGGTTCATTGGAATTTGAGGAGATCGGCCGCGCGGATGCGATCGACGGGCGGATCGCTGACATAGGCACCGTTCACGACGCGCCAGACGATGTAGTCGCTGATCACGTCACCATTGTCGTCGAAGTCGACGTTGCCCGAGGCTCCCTTGTAGTCGACGTCCTGACCGTTTTGGATCGCCTGGAGGGCGCCGGCCAAATTCGCGGGACCGAAGATTGTGCCACCTTTGGAGACCGCAAACATGGCGTCACGAATTTTCACGGGGTCGTCCACCTTGCCGGCCTGCGCAATGGCAAGAATCGTCAGGATCGCCGCGTCGTATTGATTGGCCGTGTACGCGTCGGGTGTGACCATCGGCGCGAGCGGAAAAAGGGAATTGTAAAGGTTTCGGAATTCGCTGAACTCGCTCGTCGGAGGATTCGTATCCGGGTTTGTCCCATACACACCTTCCACCCGCGTGGGCGACATGGGGTTCGTCTTGTCGAGGCGTCCGTTCTCGATGAAGCCGCTGGTGAAGACGCCGTCGGTTCCGATGATGGGAAAGTTCTTCGGGAGCTCGCTCGCACGCGCAATCAGATCGGTCATGAACGCATCGCCGACATCGTCGTAGGCGATGAGAGCCTGGCACTGGGCGCCCGACGAAATGACGAACCCTACCTCCTTTTTGTAGTTGTCCGCCGGCTTGGCCGGCACCGGAATGTCGATGACGACGGTGCCCCCGCGCTTCGGGAAGAACTTCCCGATGACCTGGGCCATGAAGTTTCCGTACGAGTTGTCGATGTGGACAACAGCCATCTTCGAGCAATAGAGCTTGCCCGTCCCCGCATCGCCGGCACCTCCCTCCGGCACGCCCGCGTCGCTCGCGGCCGGGGGACCGTTGAAAGCAAACAGCACCACCGCCTTTCCCTGCAAATCGTCCGACGGTGTGGTCCGGAAGAAGAAGCGATCGAGCGGCGGCTGAATGGTGGTCAGCTCGGGGGAGGTCGCGGACGCCGAGAGCTGAATCACTTTTCGATCGTGGAGGAGCTGCTGCGTGACCTTGACCTGCTCGCTGCCGGCCGGCCCGATGACAGCCACGGCGCCTTGATCGAGGAGCGTCGTGATGCGCTGCACGACGACGGCTTTCTCGTCACTGGTGTCGTCGATGACGCGAAACTCGATGGGCCTTCCGAAGAGCCCACCCAGCGCATTGATTTGCACTTCGGCGACTTTCGTCGCGTTTTTCAGCGGCGCGCTGAACGAATCGAGCGAGCCCGTGAGGCCGAGGGAGACGCCGATGACGATCGGCGCAATTCCATGCGGCGCGGGCTTCGTGGTCGAGCACGCGCTCTCCAAGAGCGGAAGCACCGGCGCGCCTGCGATGAGCGCGCAAGCCAGCGCACGTCGAAAGACCATCTAGAGCCTCATTCGTAAGCCGGGCTACGCGCCGTCGTCTCTCCACTCTTGATCACGACCGTGTACGACTTTTTGAGCCCCTTGTCGGGGTTCTCCAATGTGAGGGTGTGGGTCCCTGGGGAGAGAGGCACCTTGATGAGCGGGCTCGTCCCGAGAGCTTTGCCACCCTCGGATACTTTCATCCAGGGGTAAGGCTGCAACGTCAAAAACCCGGGCGATTCGTCGGCGGCGGTCGAGGTCGGCGGCGCAACCGGCACACGCGTCGTCGGCGCGGTATTGCCCGTGCTCACCGCGGGCGTGTGGGGCCGATGCGTTGCGACGGTCGTCGCAGTGGGAACGACCGCCGTGGCCGTGGCCGTTGCGGTGACCATTGCCGTGGCGGATGAGGCCACCGCCGTGGCCAGGGGAGCCGTCGGCAGTGCGCTCGGAGTCGGAAGCACGACCGCGGTCGGCATCGCACTACCGAGGATGGGAAGCGCGGTCGCCGCCGTGGGCACCGTGGGGATGGAGTCCACGGCGACCGTCGCGACGGGTTTGCGGGCGAGAAGGAGCACGATCACGACGAGACTCGCGCCCAGAAGCGCCACCAAGGCCGCCCACATCCCGCGCCCGGGCCCTTGCGGGGGCGTCGTCGGCACTTGGCTCGAAGGAGGAGCCGAGTGTGGCGATGCACGCATGCTGCCGCTCGTGTGGCTGACGCCGCTTTGAATCGAGGGCGACGATGGCTCCACTGGGGGATAGGTGGAAATCACCCCGCTGCCACTGCCGTTTCCCCCGAGCTTGAGGAGCTTGGCCGACCCATTGGTCTCGAGCTTCTTGAGCGCGTCGACGGTCAGGGCCTGAAGCTCGCCGGTATTTTGCGCGACCGTGACCGCGGCCATGTGCGTTTGGATCTGGCGCTGCACTTCCTCGCGCGTGCGCTGGAAGAGCGACGAAATGAAGCGCCCCACGTCGTCTTGCCGCGAAGGACGTGCGGTCACCGCAATCCACGCTTCGAGCGCGTCCCGCATCTCGAGCGCGGACTGGAAGCGCTTGTTGGGGTCCTTCTCGAGCGAGCGGGCGACGATCTCGTCCAGATCGGGATCGATCTCCGGCCGTGCGCTGGAGACCCGCGGGATCGGCAGGTTCATCAGCTTGTGGAGCGTGTTCGCGGCGCTGTCGCCCGTCATCAGGCGTTGCCGCGCGAGGAGCTCCCACAGGACGATGCCCATCGCAAAGAGGTCGACGCGGTGATCGAGCTGGCCGCCCATCGCCTGCTCCGGCGCCATGTACGCGACCTTGCCTTTGAGGACACCGACCTCGGTCTCCGTCGAGCTGTTGGCCGCCTTGGCGATCCCGAAGTCGACGAGCTTCACGTGCCCGTCGTAGGTGACGAAAATATTGTGGGGGCTGACGTCGCGATGAATGACCGTGAGCGGCTTGCCGTCGTAGTCACGGAGCTCGTGCGCGTGCTGGAGACCGACCAAGGCGTCCGCGATGATTCGAGCGCAATAAACGGGGTCGATCAGCTGCGCCGATCGCAGCGACGCCTTCATCACTTTGTTGAGGGACTGTCCCTCGAGATACTCCATGGCGATGAAGTAGATGCCGCCTTGCTCCCCGACCTCGTACGTGTGGACGACGTTGGGGTGATTCAGGCGGGCGGCGAGGCGCGCCTCGTCGAGAAACATCGTGCGAAACGCTGGCTCTTCGGCGAGGGCGGGCCGCAGGCGTTTGATGACGACGAGCTTGTTGAAACCCATCGGTCCGCGAGACACGGCGAGGAAGACGTCGGCCATGCCGCCGCGACCCAGGCTCGCGAAGAGCTGGTACTTGCCGAACGAAAACGCAGTGGCGCTGCCGCTTTTGAGGCCCTCCACCACCGTTTCGTGCTCACTTCCGGCCCCAATCATCCCACATTAAGAAGTATCTGCCGTACCGGCACTGGTCAAGGAAGGCTCCCCCACCAACACCGCTCATTTGCGGCAAATTCCCCTTACTTGGTGGTCGTCGGGACCGTCGTGGCGCACGAGATGGCCTGGGTTGACCACTCGAATTTGTCGATCAACACGGTCGAGTCGAGGATGCCGTCGCCGGAGTCCCACAGCGTAAAGAGCAATGTCACCGTATCTCCACGGTTTATCGGCGCATGCGTGGTGAGCCATCCGGTCGCGGCGTGGGACTCCACCCCATCGAACCCGGTGCCAGCGAGCGTCGCCGGACCGAGGGGGCACGGGAACATCTTCCCGCCGGCAACTTGAGGCGCGCAGACTTGGAGGAGGCTGTTGTTCACGCTGACGGGATTTCCCTGTTGATCGAAGGAGATGTTCCGATCGGGAAGATTTGGCACTTTGGGGTTGAGCATCGCCACGAAGAAGTCGTTGAACTCACTACAGATAAAGTGTGGATATTCATAAGTAAAAAAGTTCTCATGAAAGAAGAAGCTGCGCGCGTTGGTGGGGACGCGAATCGTCAGCTCCAGGCCCGCGCCATCGTGGGCTTGGCCGGTCTTGATGCCTGGGCATGCGGGTGACTCTTTCGGGTATCCGGGCGGGGTGTCGTTCTTGTAGCCCTTGTCGAAACCATCGGGAGGGACGAAGCCCATCTGATTCGGCGCGCGCGCTGCGCCCGACGAGAGCGCGAGGACGCGAGCACCTTCTAGAGGGGTGTTCACGCCGAAGGTGTCGAGCAGGCCGTGCGACAGCTTCTCGATCTCAGGGGATAGATCAGGTTTGACGTAGCGAGCACTGAGAACTCCCCAGGTTTTCAGCTTGCCTGACGCCCCTGCCGTGGCCTTGCGGCAGAGCCCAATCGCCTGTGCCGCTTCGAACGGCTCCACGGAATCGAGCTGCAGGTTCCCGTCGCATGCGGCCGGCTCGTCGTCGACGGTGCCGCTGCAATCGTCATCGACACCATTGCCTGCGATGTCGTACGCGCCTGGATTGACGTTGCAGTCGTTGTCGTTGCAGTCACCGTCGGTCGGCAAAAATCCGTCGCCGTCTTTGTCCGGACCGGGACCGAGGGGACAGTCGTTGCCGATGTTGGCTGCGGCATCCTCGACGACGAGGCAACCTCCCATCGCGGATCCGTCATCGCTGCCAAACAATGCACCCGCGTCGTCGCTGCCCCCATCGCCATTGCCAATGGGGACCTCACGGCTCGAATCCGTGATGCGGCGCGGGGCACCTTGGCCGCACGCCACCGCCACGCCCAACACGACGAGGCAGATAAACCCCCGCTTCATACCGTGAGGCTATCGCAAATTCGAACGTGAACGGGCTTACTTGGTGGGGCCTATTTCGTGGGGCCTACTTCGTGGGGCCTACTTCGTGGGAACGGGCGTCGTCGAGGCGCTCGATGCGGGATCGACCGACCATTCGAACTTGTCGATGAGGACCGACGAGTCGAGGACGCCGTCTCCCGAGTCCCAGATGGTGAACAAGAGAGTGATCGTGTCGCCGGCCTTCGCGGGCGCCTGCGTCTGCAACCAGCCGGTCGCCGCGTGGTTTTCGTAGCCCGTGCCGGCCAACGATGTGGAGCCGAGAGGGCACGCAAACTGCTTATTTCCAGCCTTCTGGGGCTTGCAGACCTGGAGCAAGCTGTTGTTCACGCTGATCGGGTTGTTCATCTGATCGAACGCGATGTTGCCGTCCATCAGGCCGGCCGGGATCGGCGTCAGCATGGCCACGTAGAAGTCGTTGAACGTGCTGCAAATGAAGGTGGGAAACTCGTACGTGAAGAAGTTTTCTTGGAAGGAGAACGACTTCGCGTTCGTCGGCACGCGAATCTTCACCTCGAGCCCTGCGCCGTCGTGGGCTGCGCCGGTCTTGACGCCCGGACACGCGGGCGACTCCCTGGGGTATCCGGCTGGCGTGCCGCTCGAGTAGTTCTTGTCTTGGCCGCTGACGTCTTTGTACCCAGGCTGCCCGGGCGCACGCGCGGCTCCGGAAGAGAGCGCGAGGACACGTGAGCCATCCTGCGGCTTGTTCGCGCCGAACGACTCGAGGAGCCCATGCGAGGCCCCGTAGGTCTCCGCCGTGCCGTCCGGCTTCACGTAGCGCGCCGAGACAACGCCCCACGTTTTCTGCGCGCCTGTGCCATTTTCGTCGGCTTTTTTGCACAGACCCATCGCCTTCGCACCGTCGTAAGCGTCGGCCGAATCGAGCGTGAGGGTCGCGTCGCAGTCTTTCGCTTCGTCGTCCGGCATGCCGCTGCAGTCTTCGTCCAACATGTTGCCGTCGACGTCGTACGCGCCGGGGTTCATGTTGGGGTCGCAGTCGTTGCAGTCGCCATCCATGGCCGAGTAGCCGTCACCGTCATGATCGGTGGTGTCGAAAAACGCGCATCCGTTCGCGGTTCCGCCGTCGTAGTCGCCGCCCAGCGTGGGCTGATCGGTGGCGCCCGCGTCCGAGTCCATCGCCCCACCGCCGGGGCCAGGGCCTTTGTCCGTCTTCTTGGTGCCGTCCTCGAAACCGCTCGCAGACTTGTGGCCCGAGCAGGCGTTGATGGAGAGAGCGCCGAGGAGCACCGTGGACCAGAAGAGGCCTAGCGTGAAGGTCCGTGCGCAGTGACTCATTCGGGGGTTCTCCATTCGCGAGGGCCCTGTAGTTCCACGGGAGGGCCCGAATGGGGAGGACTTTCGACTGCGTGAGACGTAAACGATATCGAAAGTGGCGGGTCTTCCCGCACATGGTACCACCCGAGGAATCCTGAACGCTTCAGCGGTCTTCGAGGCGATAGCCGGCAAGAAGAAGGCGGTCGCGCACCTCGCTGACGTGGTCGAAGCCCCGCGTCTCGAGCACCACTTCCACCACCGCTTCACTGAGATCGGTCTGCGCGAAGGCTCGATCGTGGTGAATCTGAACGATGCTGGCGCGCGTCTCCGCGATGGTCGCCGTGAGCCGGGCCAGCGACCCGGCGGTGTCGGAGACCGTGACGACGAGGCGCACCAGGCGGCCGGATTTCACCAATCCGCGCTCGATGATGCGACTGATGACGTTGACGTCGATGTTGCCACCGCCGACGACCAACACGACCTTCGTGCCGCTCGCGATCGGAAGATGCTGATGCAGGAGCGCCGCCAGAGGCGCAGCGCCGGCCCCCTCGGCGACCGTCTTTTCGTTCTCGAGGAGCATGAGGATCGAGGCCGCGATTTCTTCTTCGTCGACGACCACGATGTCGTCGACGTAGCGGCGCACGACCTCGAAGGTTCGATCGCCCGCACGACGCACGGCGATGCCTTCGGCGATGGTGCGCGCGACGGGGATCGTCACCGGGCGATGGGCCGCGAGCGCTTCCTTCATGCTCGGAAACTGCGCGGTCTCGACCCCGTAGACTTTGATCTTCGGGTTTTTCTCCTTGAGGGCGACCGCGATGCCGGCTGCGAGACCGCCTCCGCCGATGGCGACGACGACCGCTTCGAGAAATGGAGCTTGCGCGAGCAGCTCGAGGCCGATGGTCCCCTGCCCTGCCATGACCAGGTCGTCATCGAAAGGGTGCACGAAGATGCGGGCGTCGGTGGCTTGGATGCGGAGTGCTTCGGCGAACGCTTCGTCGTAGCTCGCGCCGTGCATGACCACCCGACCGTGATCGCCGAGAAATTTGCGTGTACTTTGCACTTTGATGAGCGGTGTGGTCTCGGGCATCACGATGGTGGCATCGATGGCGAGACGCGCGGCGTGGTAGGCCACCCCTTGCGCGTGGTTGCCCGCGCTCGCACAAATGATGCCGCGGCCGCGCTCCTCCAAAGACAGCGCGCCGAGCTTGTTGCAGGCGCCACGCTCCTTGAAAGAGCCTGTCATTTGCAGGTTTTCGAGCTTCAGCCAGCATTTGGCGCCCGTGGCGCGGCTGAGCGTCTCGGTGTAGGCGCAGGGTGAGCAAAAAACGCTCTCTCCGATGCGCTTTTGGGCCTGCTCGACGTCGGCCAGGGTGATCACGGCGTGGCTCTCGTACCAGAGAATGAATTTTGGTAAACCGCCCATCATGAAGTACCGGCGATTCGCGGTCGTACTGCCCGTCCTGCTCTGCCTGCTGGGCGTCGTGCATTTGGAGTCCCGCGCGCTGGCCGCCGGGGATGAGAGGCGCGCCACGGAGACGACCCTCGCCGAGCTCGAGCAAAATCCTGCCCACAAGGCGCTGACCGAGGACTTCGTGAAGCGATCGCGCGAAGCGACCGAGCGTGCCGTGAAGATGCGGGCCGCGGGCGATGAGCCGCACGCTCTGCTGCTCGATGGGCTCGCCCACTCCTGGGCCGAAGCGGGCAAGGATCTCGTTCGCGCGGCCTCGGCCGAAGGCGAATCGGCGACCGCACGGCGGAACGCGACCGATGCGGGCGCGCATGCCGAGCGAGAGCGAGCGCTGCTCGAAGAAGGGATCGCGCAGAACGGTCGCTTGCGCGCGCAACTGGACGCCGTCGAGCGCGAATCGAAGCAGACACCGACCCGTACCGCGGCCGTAGCCGCCGCGGTCGACGGCGGAGCGCCGGCGCGAAAAGCGGTGCTCCCCTCTTCGTCGTCGCAGATGACGAAGCCTCCGCCTCCTGCACCCAACAAGCTTCGCAAGGACGGGGGTGCGCCGTGAGCACCGTGCGGACGTTCGGAGGTCTGGCGGTAGCGCTCGCGCTCGCTTCGCAAGGGTGTGGCGCGGGAGCTCACGGCACCGGCGCATCGATGGCGGAGGTCGAGCGGCTGCGCGCGGGTGCAGGGGCGAAAGACGCCGCGGAGCTCGCGCCCCAGGCATTTGCCCGCGCCGACGGTGAGAGGCAGCTCGCGAAGAAGGCTTCGAGCGATGGGGACGATACCGCCGCGTCGATCTACGCCGAGCGCGCCATCGCGGCGTACAGTCATGCGTTCGTCCTCGCGCGGCTCGCACGCGCCACACGCGAGCTGACCGAGTCGAACGTGGCGCTGGCGGCGGCAAAGGAACAAGAGCGTCAACTCTCGACCTCACGCGCGACGGTCGAGCGGGAAGGCGATGAGCTCGACAAGCAATTGAAGATCGCACGGGAGACTCTGGCTCCGGCGCCGAGCGGACCGGCGGACCCCGCGCGTGAAGCCGCGCGGCTCGTGGCGGCGCGTGCGCTCGCGACCCAAGGGCGACTTTTGTGCGGGGCCGCGCATCTGCTGTCGCCCGCGGTCACCGGGCTGGTGGACGCAGAAAAAGCGCTCGACGACTTGGACAAGCAGCTCGAGCGCGCCAAAACCGCGCCGATCGATCCGTCTGCACGTGCACGCGCGACGTGCCTGACGGTCTTGACACGAGCAAGACGCGCCGCCGAAGGGAGCGGCTCGGGACAGGCGGATGCGCTTCTCACCGAGCTCTCGCAGACGGCAGGCTGGGACCCGGCGCGCGATGAACGCGGTGTCGTCGTGACGATCCGCAATGCTTTCAAGGGCGCGGCGATCACCTTGGAAGCAGAAACGCGATTGAAAGAGCTCGGACGTGTCGCCGCCGCACACCCAGCGTTCGCGGTGCAAGTCGTGATTCACGACGCCTCGACGCCTTCCGCGGCAGACGCATTGATCAACGGGAAGCGCGGCGAGGCCACATCGGCCGCACTTGTGTCGGGAGGTGCCACCGCCGGACGCGTCAAAGTCGAGCTCGCCGGCGCGCGGGCCCCCCTGGTCGATCCCAGTGACGCCGCGCGCCGCGCCCGAAATGCCCGGTTGGAAGTGGTCTTCGTCTCGCCCCAAGACTAGGCCCCAAGATTAGAGCGCTGGCCGCACGCTGGCGTCTCAACGTAACCTGGAGCGTGGCTCGTATTTCCACGCGGCGGACGACAGGCTCCGATTTGCCCGGCGGGGCACGTTTGCCCTTCGAAGGATCCGGTCGGTTCGAGGTCGTCTCCCTCCTCGGCAGAGGAGGCATGGGCGTCGTCTACGAGGCGTTCGACCGCGAGCAGAAGGCACACGTCGCCGTGAAAACGCTACCGGGCGTCGACGCCGAGGGCATCCTCCGGTTCAAGAACGAGTTTCGCGCGCTGCAGGGCATCCAGCACGCAAACCTGGTGAGCCTCGGGGAGCTCTTCGAAGAGCGCGGGCGCTGGTTTTTCACGATGGAGCTCGTGCGCGGCGTGGACTTCGTGACGTGGGTCCGCGCAGGGGCCGAGCCGCCGGCCGCGACCGCGCAGACAGCCCTCGATCTCGAACAGGAGACGCGCGTGAGCGCACGGGCCACCGAGCCTGCGGTCGGCGTGGAAGCTCATTCGGAGGTGCGCGCGTCGAAGCCGCCGTCCACCACGATCTTTCCAGCACATTGGGATCCTAAGCTTAGAATTCCACGTGGACAAGTTGTCGCG
>JADMIO012727044.1_pt1 | contig 24150 bp, 24 predicted proteins | sample 8958161 | NCBI WGS metagenome assembly JADMIO01 (sample SAMN16585339, study PRJNA669376) | soil metagenome | isolation source: Crop rotation soil | place: USA: Cullars Rotation, Alabama | collected 2011
CGCGACTTCAAGTCACGTGAATTCCAAGCTTCGGATCCCACTGTGCTGGAAAGAGGGGCAGAGCCTGTGCCATCAAGCCTTGAATATGGTCCTGACTTCCCACCTGTTTTTGCAAGCAAAACGATATCGCCTATTACCATTTCCTTGTCGATCGCCTTTGCCATGTCGTAAACGGTGAGCAGCGCCACAGACACGGCTGTGAGCGCTTCCATCTCCACGCCGGTGCGCGCCACGGTCTGGCTGGTCGCCTCGACCCGGACGCCGGGGAGGTTGGGGTCCAAAGTGAGCTGGACGTCGACGTCGTGCAGTGGAAGCGGATGGCAAAGCGGGATCAGCTCAGCGGTCCGCTTCGCTGCCATCACCCCAGCCAGCCTGGCGACCCCGAGCACGTCGCCCTTGGCGAGCTGATTTCCCCGGATGGCGTCGAGGGTCGCCGCCTTCATCCGAATGGACCCGCCCGCCTTCGCAACCCGATGAGTTGCTTCCTTGGCCGTGACGTCCACCATCCGCGCCCGACCCTCGGGATCGACGTGCGAGAGCTTGCTCATGTCAGCATCGGGGAAATCTCCCGGAGCAGGGAGGCGGTGATGAGCTCGGGATTGCCGTTGTTCTCGGCCAGCTCCTTCGCGCGCTCGACGGCTTCGATCGCGACCGCCGCGCCGCGCGCACTCCGTGGACTCACAGTCGCCTCGTCCTTCGCCCGGTCGTGCAGCAGCACGGTCAGCACGTCCAGCGTGTCGCTGAACTTCCCGCGCGCCTTCGAGGTTCCCTGCACGAAGGCGGCGCGAAACATCTTTGCGTCGTCGCCCGAGCTCGCCGCGTCGAGCAGGGCCCGCGCATTCGAGGCGGCGGCTTCCCATGCATCCTGGCCGAACAGCCGCCCCGGCGCGCCCGACGCCAGCGATACGAGCTCCGACTCCGACATGCCGCTGTGCTCCTTCCGCACGACCGCCGCCACGCTCGGATGCCCGAGAAACGCCTTCACTTCCGCATTCACGAGCGGTGAAACGCCGAGCGAGATGACGCGCGACTTGATCGTCGGCAAGAGAGCGCCTGGCTCACTCGAGGTGAGGATGATGAAGGTGTCGGGCAGCGGCTCCTCGAGGAGCTTGAGGAACGCATTCGCCGCCTGGTCGGAGCCGGTCTGCGAGACCATCCGTTCGGCGTCGCCGATGATGTAGACCTTTTTCTTCGCGATGGCCGGCGAGATCGCAGCCGATTGAACGATCGCCCTGACGGTCGCGACGTAGATCGCTTCGTCGCCGGGAGGAGGGGAATACAGCCCGCCCGCTTCGACGCGTTCGGCGACGGCTTCGGCCTGGTCGGCCGCCACCTCTTCCAGGCTCGGGTCACTGTCCTTGAGCCGGGGCCGGGGAAAGAACCAGTGAAGATCCGGATGCGTCAGCCTTTCGGAGAACCGGCACTGGGTGCATGAGCCGCATGGCCCGTCGCCCGGCTTCTCGCAGAGGAGCAGCTGCGCCAGCCAGATCGCGAGCCGCTGCTTGCCCACACCGCGCGGCCCCTGGAAGAGCAGGCTGGCCGGCAGCGCTCCGCGGCCCACCGCATCGGCAAGCTGCTTCTGGAGGGATGCGTGCCCGAAAAGGGGAACGAGACCGTCGGGCTTCGCTGATGCGCGTGGCGGCATTCCTTAATATGTCATTTAAGGTGTTCCAGAGCACCACGCTGTTTTTCACGCTGTTCTTCACGCTTTTCTTGACGATCCTCTTCACGCCGTTCTTCACGATCCTCTTCACGCCCTTTGCCGGGGCGTGAAGAAAGACGTGACAAAGTCTCGGGCAATGGCCGACCAAATCGAGAGAACAACATGAAACGCATCGCCGGCATTCTTCTCCTGGTGCCACTGATTGCAGGCGCCCAGCGCGCCCGGGCCCGAGATCTCGGTGTGAAGCCAGGCGTCTTTCCCGCCGGCACGCTCAACTCCATCACCGATGTGCGCGGCGTGAAGGTCGGCCACGCGACGGTGATCGAGGGCGATTCCGTTCGGACCGGCATCACGGCGATCCTGCCGCACGACGGCAATCTCTTCCAGGATCGCGTTCCGGCCGCGCTTTTCGTCGGCAACGGCTTCGGGAAAATTCTCGGCGTCACGCAGCTGCGGGAGCTCGGCGAGCTCGAGACGCCGATCCTGCTCACGTGCACGCTCTGCGTCTGGAAAGCGGCCGATGCGATGGTCGAGTGGATGCTCGCCAAGCCCGGCATGCAGGGCGTCCGGTCCATCAATCCCGTTGTGGCGGAAACGAACGATGGAACACTCAACGCGATCCGGTCGCGGCCGATCAAGCCGGAGCAGGTGCGGGCCGCGCTCGAGTCGGCGTCGACGAGCGCCGTGGTGGAGGGATCAGTCGGCGCGGGCACTGGCACGATTGCATTTGGATGGAAGGGCGGCATCGGGTCGTCGTCGCGCGTCCTCCCGCAATCGCTCGGCGGCTGGACCGTCGGCGTCCTCGTTCAGACCAACTTCGGCGGAGTCCTTCAAGTGCTCGGCGCACCCGTCGGCAAGGAGCTCGGCAACTACTCGTTCCGACGCGACGTCGAGAGCCCCAGGGAGCGGGGAGATGGCTCGTGCGTCATGGTCGTCGCGACCGACGCGCCACTCTCGGATCGCAACCTCGAGCGACTGGCGGCTCGCGCCATCATGGGGCTGAGTCGCACCGGATCATCCGCCGCAAATGGATCGGGCGATTACGTGATCGCCTTCTCGACCAGCACGAAGGTGCGCCGCGCGTTCAACGCGCGCACCATCGCGACCGAGGAGATCGCGAACGAGGAGATGTCGGGCCTCTTCCAGGCAGTCGTCGAAGCAACGGAGGAGTCGATCTACAATTCCCTCTTCATGGCGACCGACGTGACCTCCAATGGTCGAACCATTCGCGCCATCCCGCTCGACTCGGTACGGTCCATCCTGGCGAAGTACAACGTTCGACAGCGGTAGGGCGGTGCTTGGGGCGGCATGACACGGGAGTGAGCCCCTTCATTGGCTACGGGGCGCGGCTCAGTCCAGCAATCGCATGATCCGGCACGAAACCTGACCCTCACGACGTGAATCAATCGTGAGGTGTGGCATGACGAGCAGGCGAAACGAAGCGGACGCGAGTGACTACCAGGCGGCGCCCGACAAGCACGTCGATGAGGAGAGCGGCGAGCGCGTGCCGACGCCGGACCCCAAGGACCAGACCGGCGATCCCGACGCCGATAATCCGGCGATGCGCGAGCTGCGGAAGCGCCAGAACAAGGGCGACATCACGGAGAGCTGACAATGGCGAATTCACTGGAGGGAAAGCGCGTCGCGATCCTTGCGACGGATGGTGTCGAGCAGGTCGAGCTCGTCGACGTTCGGAAGGCGCTCGATGGAGCTGGCGCGGAAACCGTGCTGGTGTCGCCGAAGGCTGATTCAATCCAGGCGTTCAAGCACCACGACAAGGGTGATCGTATTCCGGTGGACATGACGCTGGCCGATGCGAGGCCAACGGACTTCTCGGCTCTCTACCTTCCCGGCGGCGTCGCGAACCCGGATGCACTCCGGATGGAGCCAAAGGCGGTGCAGTTCGTTCGCGAGTTCATGGCGGCGGACAAGCCCGTAGCCGCGATCTGTCATGGCCCATGGCTCCTCGTGGAGGCGGACGCAGTCGCCGGTCGCAAGCTGACATCCTGGCCAAGCCTCAAGACGGATATCCGGAATGCCGGCGGCGAATGGGTCGACGAGCAGGTGTGCGTCGATGGGGACCTGATCACCTCCCGGAAGCCCGACGACATCCCCGCGTTCAACAAGCGAGTCCTGGCCGAATTCTCCTCCCAGATCACGGACAGGGAAGTCGACCGGACGTCGGAGCAGAGCTTTCCGGCCAGCGACCCGCCGCCGGGGCCGGCGTCAATTGGGGGGACGGGGGCGAGCGCCATCTAGTGGTTAGTGGCTACCTGGTGGCTGGGTTTTCACTAACCACTAGCCACTAACCACAGGCCACCAATTCGCGCTTTACACCAAAAAGTACTTGCCGTATATTCCCCCCATGGCCCCGGTCCTACCTATCAGACCCCGCCGCAACAGCTCGCCCGACATCAATGACCGGGCGATGGACAATCTCCGCTTCATCCGCGAAACGATGGAGGCCGCCGGGACGTTCACGGCGCTTTCCGGGTGGGGCCAGGTCGTCATCGGCCTCACCGCCATCATCGCCGCCCTGATTGGATCCCGCGTCGAATCTCCGACGCAGTGGCTCGGTGTGTGGCTCGCTGAAGCCTGCGTCGCCGCCGGCATCTCGATGGCGTCGATGACCATCAAATCGCACGCGGCCAACGTGCCGGTGTTCAGCGGTCCGATTCGCAAGCTCGTGCTGAGTTTTTCGCCGCCCATCGCCGCCGGATCCGTGCTCACCATCGCCCTGCATTCCGCTGGCGCCATGGCGCTCGTGCCGGGCCTGTGGATGCTTCTCTACGGCGCCGGGGTCATCTCGGCCGGCACCTATTCCGTCACGATCGTGCCCTTCATGGGCGCGGCGTTCATGGTCCTGGGTCTCATCACCCTCGTCGCACCCGTGACGTGGGGAACCTGGATGCTGATCGCGGCCTTTGGCGGGTTGCACATTTTCTTCGGAGTTCTCATTGCACGGAGGCACGGTGGCTAAGAGCGTGGCTGTATCGAACGCGAATCGCGCGCGGGAAGAGCAGGCGAAGCCCGGCCAGCTCCGAAGCGTTCGCGGCAAGGCGACCGCCGATGGACCGATGGCGCTCGACCGCCTCATCCACGAGCGGATGCGCCTGGGGATTCTCAGCGCGCTCGCCGTGAACGAGCGCATGTCCTTCGGCGATCTCAAGACGCTCCTCAAGACGACGGATGGCAACCTGAGCGTCCATTCGCGCAAGCTCGAGGAAGCCGAATACGTGCTGTGCGAGAAATCGTTCGAAGGGCGCGTGCCCAAGACCGAATACGTGATCACACCCGCGGGCCGTCGCGCCCTCGAGCGCTATCTCGATCACATGGAGTCCCTCATCCGCGCCGCGCGCGAGCGCTGACGCCGTGACGATGAAGAGAACTTCGCACGCGACGCCGGCCTACGCCGGCATCCATGTCGGCGTCATCATGGACGGCAATGGGCGCTGGGCCGCCGCGCGCGGACTCCCGCGCACCGCCGGACATCGCGCCGGCCTTCGCACCGCGCGGAAGATCGTCGAGGAAGCCACGCGCGCCGGTGTCGGCACGCTGACGCTGTACGCCTTCTCCGCCGACAACTGGAGCCGCCCGACGCCGGAAGTCTCGGCCCTCATGCGCCTCTTCGGCCGCGCGCTGATCACGGAGTCGAAGCGCTGCCTCACGAACGGCGTGCGCCTGACGATCGTCGGCCGTCGTGATCGTATTCCGCAGTCGCTCGTCCGCACCATCGATGAAGTCGAGGCGCTCACCGCGCATGGCCGCAACCTGCACCTGCGCGTTGCCGTCGACTACTCGTCGCGCGATTCGATCATGCGAGCCGCGGCCCTCGCGCCGTCGGAAGGCCTGAATCGTGACGCGTTCGCAAAGCTGCTCGCGACCGTCGACCACGATCCATTCCCGGTGCGCGACGTCGATCTCCTCGTTCGCACCGGGGGCGAGCAGCGCCTGAGCGACTTCCTGCTCTGGGAATGCGCCTACGCCGAGTTTTTCTTCACGTCGCGGATGTGGCCCGACTTCACCGAGCCCGAGTTCGCGCAGGCGCTGCGTGATTTCGCGGGACGCGAGCGGCGGTTTGGAAAGGTCCTGACGGCATAGAGATCACCGCGGAGTCGCAGAGACGCAGAGGGGCGATACTCACTCGAGTATCGCCCCTCTGCGTCTCTGCGACTCCGCGGTGAAATCACTTGATATTCGCGATCGCCCACGTCCAGTACACACAGTCCTCCGGCGTCATGTTGCCGAGCGGCTTGATGCGCGCGTCGGCGTAACCGTAGAGGCCAACGTCCGTGAGGTACTGCGCGCGCGAAACGAGCGTGCCGCGGCAGATACGGCCTTCCGATGGCGGACCGTCGGTCTGCACGCGCAGGCGGTCGAGCAGATCGCCGAGAACCTCGCGCGGGATGCGGTGACGCTCCGACGGATAAATGAATCCGAAGGTGACCAGGTGGCCGAGCAGGAGTTGCCAGTTGTCCCCGTAGCGGTCGAGCAGGTGCGGCCAGTCCATTTCTTCGGCGCAAGCTCGAATGATGTGGAACAGGTCTCCCCCATCGTACCGCTCGCGCTCCATCACGAAGGACTTCTGCCAGAACAGCTCTTCCACGGGCGCGATCTTCACCGGCATCCCGAGGACGTCGGCTTCGACCGCGCGGTCGAACCATTCGTCGTCGATCTGACAGATGCCATTGCCCGAGCTGAATACCAGGTCGACCGTGTCGGTGCCGTCCTTCGCCTTGGCCAGCCAATGGGGGAAGGTGATCTCGGTGTGATAGCCGCTGTCGCCGAGCGCCCGCAGGCCGTCATCGAGGTCACTCCGCCGGATGAAGAGGTCGAAGTCCTTCGTCTCGCGGACGATGCCGGTGTAGTTCAACAGCGCGTGCGATCCGCCGACGAGAAACGGGATTCTCGCGTCGCTCAGCACGTGAAGCGTGCGACGGTAGAATGCGTTGGTGTCGCGCTCGGGCGAGTCGTAGGTGGACTGGTAGGCCATAGGCGACCGGCCCAAACGCAAAGGATGGGCTAGCGTCCGGAAGAGGCCGCTGGATCGGGTTGCCCGTTGCCTGCGGACTGGGCTTTGCAACCACTGGCACCGCGCACGACCCGCAACCGGCAACCCGTAACCCGCAACCCGTGCCCAGCAACACACTCCGCATCGCCGCCATCAGCGACATCCATTACGGAAAGAACTCGGCGGGCAGCATGAGCCAGCTCTTCTCGGAGATCGCCGAGATGTCGGACATCCTCCTCATCTGTGGTGACCTGACCGACTACGGCCTGGCTGAAGAGGGCAGGGTGCTCGTCTCCGACCTCCAGTCGATAAAGATTCCGATCGTCGCGGTCCTCGGCAATCACGACCTCGAGTCGGGGCAGGAGAAGGAGCTGACCCAGGTGCTGACCCACGCCGGCGTTCGCATGCTCGACGGCGACACCTTCGAGTATCGCGGCGTCGGCTTCGCCGGCATCCGTGGGTTCTGCGGCGGCTTCGGCCGCGGCGCGCTCGGCCCATGGGGCGAGCGGGTGATCAAGGATTTCGTGAACGAAGCGGTGCAGGAAGCGCTCAAGCTCGAATCGGCGCTCCAGAAGCTGCAAACCCAGCACAAGGTCGTCCTCATGCATTACGCTCCGGTCCGCGAGACAGTCGAAGGCGAGCCGCTCGAGATCTTCGCCTTCCTCGGATCGAGCCGGCTCGAGGAGCCGCTGACGCGCCTTGGCGCGACGGCGGTGTTCCACGGGCACGCGCACCGAGGCGCGCCGGAGGGCAAGACCTCGAACGGGATTCCGGTCTTCAACGTCGCCCACGCCGTGCTGAAGGCGAGCTTCCCCGATCGTCCGCCTTTTCACCTGCTCGAGCTGCAGGTGGCGTCAAAGGATCAAGCTGACGGTCCGGCGTGGAGCCGGCGAGCGGGCGATCGGAAGGGAAGTGGGGCGGGTCCATAGTGCCCACTCCCACTCACACTCACATTCCCACTCGGCACTTTAACGTCCCGACGTCTGCCCCACGGTCGTCGCCACCTCTCCCGTCTCGAACAGCATCTTCAGGCGCTTGAGATCGGAGCGGATCTTCTGGTCGGGTGATTCACCCATGACCTTCGCGGCGACGGCGACGAGCCGACCCGCCGGCGGCTCGTAGTCCATCACGAACTTCACTTCGGTGTTCGCGCCGAGGGAGCGGAAATGCACGGAGCCCGCATGCGCGACGTCGGGGTTGCCGACGGTCTTCCAGGCGATGAGCTCACCGGGGATGTCGTTCACCATCTCCGAGTCCCATTCGACTTTCACGCCAGCCGGTCCCTTGACGATCCAGTGCGACCGTCCGCCGCCGAGGTCCGTCACCGACTCCAGGTGATCGAGCACCTGCGGGAGATTCGAGAAGTCCCGCCAGAAATCGTAGATCTCGCGCGCCGGCCTGGCGATCGTGATGGTTCGCTCGACCTTCACCGACTTGCGGGCGTTCACCGTCGCCGCGGCGCTGCGCACGTCGTTCCGATGCGCCCCATCGCCCTTCGATTGCCCGTCGCCGCTGAAGCCGATGGCGTCATAGAGCATGCAGTGTCCGGTCGCTCCTCGGCGCAGCAGCTCGGCCCCGATGAACGCGAGGGCCAGTCCGCCGACGCCACGCTTCCTGAGACCGGAGGCGACGAACAGCCCTCCGACCGCTGCCGAAACCGCGCGCTCGGAATCGCTGACGTTCTTCTTGGTTGCATGCGCGACGCGACGCGGACCGGTCGTGGCCAGGACCATTGCTCGTTCCTCGGATGATGGTTCGCCACCGGGAGTCGCAAGAGGCGTACTCTTGCGAACCACGGACTCAACCGTGCGCGGCTTCGCTGATCAGCGGATCGATGACGGCGAGCGCTTCGGCGGTATCCTCACGCCCGAGGCCGACGCGAAAATGCGCTCGATCAAACTGGAAGCGGGCGCCCGGTACCACGGCTACCCCGGCGCGGTCGATGAACAACTCGGCCGCCCGCTCGGCGTCGACATCTTCGCGAAAGCGTGGAAAGCAAACGCTGCCGGCGCGAGGCGGCGCCCACGACAGATCGTCAGCATGGCGCTCCATGAACGACCTCAGGATCGGGAGGTTGCGTTGCACGATCGCGCGTGACCTGGCCACGACACGATCGCGGGCACGCAAGCCAATCAGGGACAGGATCTCGCTCGGCCCGCTGCTGCAGATGGTCGTGTAATCCTTGAGTGTGGTACAGCGCCGGAGAAGCTCGGCGTCGCGGGTCGCGAGCCAGCCGATGCGCAATCCCGGAAGGGCAAAGGTCTTCGACATGACCCCGAGGCTGACGGCTTTCTCATAGAGCGACGCCGCCGTCGGCAGCAGCTCCGCGCCGGGGTGCTCGAGCAGGCGGTACACCTCGTCGCTGAAGAGCATGATCCCGCGATCCCGGCACGCCTTCACGATCCGCTCGAGCGTCGGCCGGTCGATATGTGCGCCGGTGGGATTGTGTGGGAAGTTGATGATCACCATTCGCGTGTTGGGGCGAATGGAGCCCAGCAGGGCGTCCACGTCGAGTGACCAGTCGCGCGGATCGAGCGGGATCGGCGTGACTTCGGCACCCGCCGAGCGCGCGACCTCGTGGAGCGATTGGTAAGCCGGCCACACTGCGACCACGTGATCGCCGGGGCCGAGGACGGCGTTCATCACGATGAAGATCGCCTCTTCGGCTCCCGCGAAGGTCAGGACATCGTCCGCACCCAGTCCCTCATACAGCGCCGCGATCTCGGCCCGCAGTAGCGGGTGGCCAAGGGATTCGGTGTAGTTGAGCTTCAGGTCGTCCCACAGCCGGCGGCATTCATTGTCGGCGAGCGCGAGGAGGTCAGCCATCCGCATTCCTTCCACGTCCGAAGCGCCGAGGACGTGGCGAACGGCGAATTCGTGCTTCGCGAAGAATCGCTCGAGGGCGAACTCGCGAACGTTGGCGATCACGGCGTCAGCTTGATCACGCCGCAGGCGACCCGGCCGCCGGAATTGCCCGACGGGTCGGTCGAATAGTCGTCACCCGATCCGTGAATCACGATCGCCGCGCCGTCGTCGTCCATGAGGCCACCGCGACCGGTGAGCTTCACGCCCTCGAGGATGAACTCGACCTTGTGCACGCCCGCGGGTGGCGAGACGATGTTCGGCATGTCGCCGGCATGAAAGCCGGAGGGATTCAGGAAGCCGTGCAGCCTGTTGCCGGGATTGAAGTGCGGGCCGGCGCTCGTGAACCCTGGCCCCACGCAGGATCCGATGGCATGCAGGTGAACACCGTGCGGGCCGATGCCGAGCCCCGAGACACTGATCGACACGAGAAGTCCGGCCGGCGTGTCGGCGAAGGTCGCTGTTCCGACGGTGGTGTTCGCCACGTCGTTGATCGTCGCGCTCGCGCGCACGTCGATCTTCACCGGCGGAGGCGTGGGGGCCTGCACAGGTGGCTGCACCGGCGGTGCCGTCGTGACGACCGCCTGGCGCGCGCATGCCGCGGCCGCGGCGGCCATGAGCGGGATCAGTTTCTGCCTGAGTGTCATTGCTTCGGAGTTCCGTTCCGCAGCCGGGAGAAGGCGTCTCGCGCGGAGGTGAGTGCCTGCTCGGGCGTCGATCCCGTGGCTGACAGGTGTCCCATCTTCCGTCCGGCGCGCGCGGACTTCTTGCCGTAGAGATGCAGCCGTACACCGGGCTCCTTGAGGACGCGCTCGAACGCCGGAGCGCCATGCTCCCAGAGGTCACCGAAGAGATTGACGATGGCGGCAGGGCGGAGCACCGACGGATCACCGAGCGGGAGATCGCAGACCGCGCGCACCAGCTGCTCGAACTGACTGGTCGCGCAGGCCGCTTCCGTCTGATGAAAGGAGTTGTGCGGCCGCGGAGCGAGCTCATTGACCAGCAAGCGGTCATCGGCGGTGAGAAAGAGCTCCACGGCGAGCAGGCCTTCGATCGCGAGCGACGACGCGATGTCGCGCGCGATCCGCGTCGCCTCGTCGGCGATGGATTCCGGCAGAGGAGCGGGGATCACCGCCCAGTCGAGGGCCAGGCGTTCGTGATGATTCAGCGAGGGCGGGTACACGGCCATGTCGCCGTTGGGCCGCCTGGCCACCATGATCGAAAGCTCATGCGCGAGCTTCAGCGTTCGCTCGGCGACGGCCGGTCTCTTCCCAAGGGATTCCCACGCCGCCTTCGCCTCGCCGACCGAGGAGACTCGCACCTGGCTACGGCCGTCGTACCCGCCACGGGTTGCCTTCACGATGACGGCGCCATACTCGGTGACCGCGCGCTCGATGTCCTCGACACGATGGACCTCGATGTACTCGCCGATGGGCTGCTTTCGGTCGCGTAACCATTGCTTTTGCGCCGCCCGATCCTGGATGATCGCGAGAACGGATGCGTCCGGGCGCACCGGCGCATGTCGCTTCGCGGCGGCGAGTGCTTCGACGCCGATCTGCTCGATCTCCAGGGTCACGACGTCACAGTGTCGCGCCAGGTCGGACGCCGCGTCGGCGTCGTCGAATTTCGCGGTGATGCAGCGATCGGCAACCGACTTTGCCGGACAGTCGGGATCGGGGTCGAGCACGTGGACGCAAAACCCCATCGAGCGGGCGGCCATCGCCGTCATCCTTCCCAGCTGGCCTCCGCCAAGAATGCCGATCGTCCGTCCCGGCTCGATCACTTGATGGTGGTATTCGCCAGCACGTCCGCGGTTCGCGCGTCGCGCCAGGCGCGAACTCTCGCGCGAATGTCGGGTCGCTTGTTGCCGACGATCGACGCGGCGAGCAGGGCGGCATTCGCCGCGCCGGGCTCACCGATGGCGAGGGTACCGACGGGAATGCCCTTCGGCATCTGGACGATGGAGAGCAGGGCATCGACGCCGTTCAATGCCGTGGCCGGAATCGGCACGCCGAGCACCGGAAGCGTCGTCTTCGCCGCCACCATGCCGGGCAGGTGAGCCGCGCCACCGGCGGCAGCAATGATCACCTCGATCCCGCGCGACTCGGCTGCCGCCGCGAACTCGAACATCCGATCGGGAGTGCGATGGGCGCTGACGACCGATGCCTCGAACGGGACGCCGAGCTCCTCGAGGAGATCGAGGGCCGCCTGCATCGTCTTCAGGTCCGACTTGCTGCCCATGATGACTGCCACGACCGGCGTTCCCATGCGCAGAAGATAGTGTGAGTGGGGGTGGGAGTGTGAGCACTTCCACGCCCACTCCCACTCCCACTCCCACTCCCACTCCCACTCTTACTGGTACTGGATGTACAGTGGCCGGGGCAGCAGGTGCAGCACTTCCTTCGCCGACAGGAGCGCGTCACCGAGCTTCGTGTCGTTGTGGAAGAAGAGCTTGAATCCCGTGAACTGCACCGGGTGCAGGACTTCGTAGGCCGAGTAGGAATCGAACTTCAGCCAGGGCTGGCCCCAGCCGTCCATGTTCATCACGACCTGCACGGCCGACGTCGGCTTGATGGCGTCGGAGTTGGTCACCATCGGCGTCGTGAACCGGTGCACGATGAGCACCTTGGGTGGCAGCTTCTTCTCGTTCACGATGCGCGTGAGCGTATCGATCGCCCAGTTGATCTCCTTCGCGTCCATGACGCCGATCTTCTTGCCCGGCGGCAGGCCCTCACGCGAATAGTGCATCGAGAACTCGGGATCGAGGCCCAGGTGCACGTTCGGACGATTGAGCCACGGCATGAGCCGGCGAACTTCACGCTCGACCGTGCTCCGCCCGACCTGCACGTCGACGAACAGGATCGCGTTCTTCTTCACGGCCCAGCCGTACACTTCCTCGAGCACGACGCTGTCGATCCGCGCGCGATAGGTGCCGTCCTTCCCTGAATCGGCCTGCGCGACTGAAGCGATCACGTGAAACGCCGGCTGCACCGGTGTGCTGGGATCGGCGTCGTTCCACTCCTTCACCGCCATGTCGAGCCGCTTGAACAGCGAGTCGGTATCGTAGCCGGCGTAGATCCGCTTGCCGGTGGAATCCTTCGTGTCGGTCCTGCGCTTCACGAATTCGCCGAGCGCGCCCATGCGCTTCTCGAGCGGATAGCCGTAGAACGCGACGATGCGCTTGCCGGGAAGGATGGCGCCCGGCAGCGGCACCGGGCCGGTTGGCCAGGTGTCGATGCGCTTCATGCCATTCCGGATGGCTGCGCGCAGCGTGAAGGTGTCGCGCTGGGAGCGCTTCCGGCCGAAGTCGATGATGATCGTCGAATCGGTCGACTTGATCTTGCCTTTCGTCGCCGAGTCGAACGCCGCCCGGTACGTGGCGGAGTCGTAGGTCTGGGCGACGTTTCCGTTCGCCGAGTCAGCCTTGGTCTTCGATGTATCCGAGACCGGCTGGGCCTTCGACCGGCCGCACGAAGCAGCGAAAGCGAGCGCCAGAATGGGCGCCGACCGGAATGCTAGAGCCTGGATCTTCTGCAAAGTCGTCCGCGGGTGGATCATGCCACTAACCAAAGGCAGCCGTTGTGCCAGTGAATCTGAAAGCTAGTGAGACCTCGCCCCCACTCGGCCGCTGGCGCTCACTCTACAGACTCCCCAGCGGCTTGGACGGTAAAAAACGACGATTGGACAGACCGAGGGATTTACCGCTGAGGCGCGAAGTAAAACGCACCGGCCCGCGAGACTTTCAGCAAGCCTCGCGGGCCGGTGCGTTTACTCCGCGCCTCAGCGGTAAATCCCCCGCGCAAGACGCTCAAATCAGTTCGCGAGCTCCCCGAGTAGGACTCGAACCTACGACCACTCGATTAACAGTCGAGCGCTCTACCAACTGAGCTATCGGGGATCAGTCAGAGCCTTGAAAAATAGCCCCGGCATGATCGAAGTCAATCGAGCGTATGGACTTGCGTGCCTTCAGCCCGACAGAAGTGAAGGCGAGACCGCGTCCGACGTATCGCCGAGTATCATCGAGCGCGACCGGCGGCGCTTCTCGTACTCCGCAAAGCCCGGCAGGACCGTGCGCAGCCACTGGCCGGTGTGTGACTGCGGCACCTTTGCGACATCCTCGGGACGGCCCGTGGCGACGATCTCGCCCCCGTTCTCGCCTGCCTCGGGGCCAAGATCCACCACCCAGTCGGCGAGCTTGATCACGTCGAGGTTGTGCTCGATCAGGACCAGCGTGTGGCCGGCATCGACGAGCTTGTCGAACACGCCTGACAGCTTGCGGATATCCTCGAGGTGCAACCCCGTGGTCGGCTCGTCCATCAGGTAGAGACGATGCCCCGTGCCGCGGCCGGAGAAGATGAGCTCGCGCGCGATCTTGAGTCGCTGCGCCTCGCCGCCGGAGAGCGTCGTCGCCGGCTGGCCAAGGCGCAGATATCCAAGCCCGACCTGCTGCAGGTGCCATAACGCCTGGCCGAGCTTTTCCTCGCGCGGGAACGCGCGAATCGCTTCGTCGATGGTGAGCTGGAGAACGTCGTAGATGTTCCGGCCGTTCACCGTCACCTCGAGCACCGGCGCCTTGAACCGCTTTCCGCCGCATTCGTCGCACGGCACGAACACGTCGGCCATGAACACCATCTCGACTTCGAGGTAGCCGGCGCCTTCGCAGTTGTCGCAGCGGCCTCCGGCGACGTTGAAGCTGAACGTCCCAGGCGTATACCGGCGCTGCCGCGAGATCGGCGCGTCGGCGAAGATGCGCCGGATCTCGTCGTACGCCTTCACGTACGTCACCGGATTCGACCGTGGCGATTTACCGATGGGGCTCTGGTCGATCTCGACGATGTCGTCGATCGCGTCGACGCCACTGATGGAATCGTAGGCGCCGACCTTCTCGCCGAGGTGCTGCTTGGCGCTGTGCTCACCGTGGAGCCTCGTTTCGATGGCGCGCAGGAGCACGTCGTGGATCAGCGTGCTCTTCCCGGAGCCCGAGACACCGGTGATCGCGGTGATGGCGCCGAGGGGAATCTTGAGGTCGACGCCCTTGAGGTTGTGCTCGCGCGCGCCGGTCAGCGTGATCCATCGCGGGCCGACGCGACGCCGCGCGTCCGGCAGCGGAATTTCCTTCTCGCCAGTGAGATACGCGCCGGTGAGCGGACTCTCGGCGATGCGCGACGCCGGCCCGGCGAATACACACTGTCCACCCTTCTCGCCGCTGGCGGGCCCGAGCTCGATCATGTAGTCGGCGGCGCGGATGGCTTCCGGGTCGTGCTCCACGACGATGACGGTGTTGCCGGTCGTGCGGAGTCGGCGCAGGAGCCGCAGCAGCCGATCCATGTCGCGCGAGTGCAGGCCGATCGAGGGCTCGTCGAGCACGTAGAGCGTGTCGACCAGTTGAGCGCCGAGCGAGTTGGAGAGGCTGATGCGCTGGGCTTCGCCACCCGAAAGCGTCCGGGTCGCGCGATTCATCGAGAGATAGTTGAGCCCGACGTCGCAGAGAAACTGGAGCCGGTCGCGCGCCTCCTTGAGGAGGTGAGCGGCGACCTGCCGTTCGAAATCACTCAGCGCGAGACCGTCGATCCACTCGAGCAGCTCGGCCACCGAGATCTCCGACGCCGACGCGATGGTGCGATCGCCGATGCGGACGTTGAGTGCGTCCGGCTGCAGTTTTGCGCCGTGGCATTCGGGGCATTCCTGCGCCGTCTGATACTGCCGGAGGAAGACACGGATGTACTGCTTGTATTTCTTCTCTTCGAGGTCGACGAGGAAGGGAATGATCCCCTTGTAGCCGCGGGTCCGGGCCGTGAACAGCAGCTTCCGATGCTCCGTCTTGAGCTTCGACCACGGCACATCCATCGGAATGCCTTCGCGCTTGCAGAACTCGGCCAGGGCGCGCCGCTTGTTGTCGTAGCGCGGCTTCGTCCACGGATCGATCGCCCCGTCGCGCAGGGTGCGTGCAACCGACGGCACGATCAGGAGCTCGTCGTACTCGAGCGTTGCGCCAAAGCCGTTGCAGCGCGGGCAGGCGCCGCGCGGGCTGTTGAACGAAAAGAGAGTGGGGGTGGGGGTGGGAGTGCGAGTGCCGTCATACGGGCATTCGAAGCGCTCAGTGAAGCGCAGCGCCTTCGGCTGGTCGGCGACGAGGATGAGGCAATCGCCGTCGCCTTCGCGGAACGAGGTGCCGATCGCGTCGGCGAGACGTCCGCGGGCTTCGGGACCGACGGTCAGGCGGTCGACGATGACGAGCAGCTCTTTCGCCCGGGCGAGCCTGATCTTCGTGCCGGCCAGCTCGTCGATGTGCGTCATGACGCCGTCGGCGCTCACTCGAACGAACCCGCGCTCCCGCAGGCTCTCGACGAGGACTTCGTCGGTGACTTTCTCCGATCGCTTGAGCGGGAAGGCGACCGAGAACCTGGTGCCTTCCGCCAATGCGAGCACCTGGTCCGTCACGGACTGGACCGTATCGGGGCGAAGCTCGCGCCCGCACTTCGGGCAGTACGTGCGCCCGATGCGCGCCCACATCAGGCGGAGATAATCGTAGATCTCGGTCGCCGTTCCGACCGTCGAGCGGGAGGTCTTGGTCGGATTCTTCTGCTCGATCGCGACGGCGGGGGAAAGGCCGTCGATCATGTCGACGTCGGGCTTCTCCATCCGCTCCAGGAATTGCCGGGCATAGGCCGACAGCGATTCGACATACCGCCGTTGTCCTTCGGCGTAGATGGTATCGAACGCGAGCGAGGACTTACCCGAGCCGGACGGGCCGGTGATGACGGTCAGGGCGCGGCGGGGGATCTCGAGATCGAGATTCTTGAGGTTGTGCTGGCGGGCGCCGCGCACAACGATCTTGTCCTTCATGAAAGCAACTTAGTGGCTAGTGGCTACTGGCTGGTGAATCACGAGCCACTAACCACTAGCCACTAACCCCTAGCCACCAGCCACTGCTTTCCGAGCGACTTAGACGGTCGTCCGGGTCCTGGTGCGAGTTGCCATGCGATAGATCCACAGCAGCAGCAGCGATCCGACGACGGCGAGCAGGATGCTCCACAGGGAGAATCCATTCAGTCCGCTGCCGGTGATCATGTTGCCGAGGAACCCACCGAGAAATGCGCCGACGATACCGATCAGCATCGTGACGATGATGCCGCCCGGATCATCTCCCGGCATGATGGCTTTCGCAATCGCACCAGCGATGAGGCCGAGCACGATCCACGCGATGATACCCATATGAGTTTGCTCCCGTTGAACGATGAAGTCCCACCAACCCCAGTCCGAATAGGCAACCGACGTACCAGATGAGGTGGTTGGAGCCGGTAACACATGGGCTCACGCCGTTAACTTGCTTCGATGAGCGCGCCAGCCACGGGAATCCACGACGAGGAGGTCGTCGGCAAGGTCTACGACCGCCGCATCGCGCGGCGCCTCATGGAATACGTCCGGCCGCATGGCGGCCTCGTCGGGGCAGCCGTCACGCTGCTCCTCATCGATGGATTGCTTCAGCTCGTCGGGCCGTTGCTCACCCGTCAGGTGATCGACGTCGCGATGCCGGCTCACGACACCGGGCTCGTGGCGCGAGCGGCGCTCCTCTTCGCGATCTCGCTCGTTGCCGCGTTCGGCGCACAGTATGGCGAGACGGTCATCACCGGCCTGCTCGGCCAGCGGGTGATGCGCGACCTTCGCCACCGGATCTTCGCGCACGTTCAGCGCCTGCCGATCGCGTTCTTCGACCGCAATCCCGTCGGCCGACTCGTCACGAGAATCACGTCCGACGTCGAAGCGCTGAACGAGCTCTTCACCGCCGGGGTCGTCGCGGGACTCGGCGACCTTTTCACGCTCGCCGCGATCAGCGTGATGATGCTGATCGTCGACTGGAAGCTGGCGGTCGCGAGCTTCGCCGCGGTGCCCCTCGTCATCGCGGCGTCGGCAATTTTCCGGCGCGCCGTCCGGACCTCGTATCGCGACATCCGGACGAAGCTGGCGCGCATCAACTCGTTCCTGCAGGAACGGTTGACGGGCATGCGCATCGTCCAGCTGTTCGGGCGGGAGCAGAGCGAAGCAAAGCGCTTCGACGCACTCAACCACGATCATCTCGATTCGCATCTCAAGTCGATCGTGTATTACGCGCTCTACTTTCCGGCGATCGAGCTCCTGACGTCGGTCGCGCTGGCGAGCCTGATCGTGGCCGGCGCGCATCGGGTCGAGATTCGGGCGCTGAGCATCGGGACCGTCGCCGCGTTCCTGCAGCTGGTGCGGCGTTTCTTCCAGCCGTTGCAGGATCTCTCCGACAAGTTCAACACGCTGCAGCAGGCAATGGCGGCGTCCGAGAGAATCTTCGGGTTGCTGGACACTCCGATTGCTCACCCGGACGAAGACGAAAAGCAGATCCTTCGGCGCACGGCGCCTCAGGATGACAAGGGAGCCCCTCGGGCTGACAAAGGGGTTACGATCGAATTCGACGACGTCTGGTTCGCCTACGACCGACCGCACCAGAAAGCGGGCGACACGGAGGCCGAGCCGGAGTGGGTGCTTCGCGGCGTAAGTTTCCGGGTCGGGGCCGACCAGACGCTTGCCCTCGTTGGCCATACCGGAGCGGGGAAGACGACCATCGTGAACCTTCTTCTCCGCTTTTACGAGCCACAGAAGGGAGCCATCCTCATCGATGGTGTCGACATCCGGAAGATTCCGGTCAGTGAGCTACGCTCGCTGATCGGCTACGTCCAGCAGGACATCTTCCTTTTTGCCGGCGACGTGGCGTCGAACATCCGCCTCTCGAATCCGCTATCGGATGATGACGTCGCCAGGGCGGCAGCGCGCGTCGGGGCCGATCGCGTCGTGCAGCGCCTTCCCGGACGATACGGCCAGGTGTTGAGTGAGCGCGGCGCCTCGATCAGCGTCGGCGAACGGCAGCTCCTGTCCTTCGCCCGCGCCATCGCCGCCGACCCGGCCGTGCTGGTGCTCGACGAGGCGACGAGCGCGGTCGACAGCGAAATCGAGCTCGAGATTCAGCGCGCGCTCTCCGTGCTCATGCAGGGTCGAACGACGATCGCCATCGCCCACCGGCTCAGCACCATCGTCGACGCCGACGAGATCATCGTCCTCCATCACGGGCAGGTCCGGGAGCGCGGGACACACCGCGCCCTCATGGCCCGGGGCGGTCTTTACGAGCGGTTATACCGCTTGCAGATGGGCGCGCCCAGAAATGCGCTCAGGACGGGCACTTGACGCTTGCCAGCGTGACAGTAATCGGGGTAGCTTCTGCGGTTGTCGCCCCGATTTGACCCTCCCCGACGCCCCTTTGCGGTTCTGACATGCCGGTCATAAAGCTCAACGATCAGCAATTTGCCCTGCAGCCAGGTCCAAACCGCGTTGGCGGCGGGACCACCGCTGACGTTGTGATCAATGGCGCCCAGGACGTGCTGGCGGTCGTCGACCTCGGCGCCGACGGAAGGGCGACCATCCGCGGCAATGGGGGCGAGAGCATCAAGGTGAACGGCACGGCACTGGGGCAGCCCACGCCGCTGATCCATGGCGACAAGGTCGAGATCCGGGGCAGTGAGCTTTTCTTCGCCGACGACGTCAAGCAGGGTGGTTCCACGACCTTCGTCTCGGCGGCCGAAGTGGCCGCGATCGCCGCCGCCAAGCGAAGCGGTCCGGCTCGCGGAACCCTGAATACCGGCGGACGATTGGTCTCACTGGTCGATGGCAAGGAGTATCCGATTCCGGATGCCGGCATCACGATCGGGCGTGACGCCAGCGCCGATATCGTCGTTCCTCAGACGTCGGTTTCGCGTCGTCACGCGCAGGTGGTCGCGAGCGGTGGCGGGTACGTCATCAATGATCTGAGCACCAATGGTGTCTTCGTGAACGGTGAAAAGGCGTCGTCAGGGCAGACGCTTTCTCGCGCCGACGTCATTCGCGTCGGCACGGAAGAATTCCGCTTCTACGCTGACCTCGCTCCGATCGGAAAAGCGGCGCCGGCCGCCGCCGCCCCTTCGATGCCAGCGCCATCGTTTCCAGCGGCGCCATTTGCCGGCGAACAGCCGACGGCTCGCGTCACCACGCTGCCGCCGCCACCGCCACCGCCGGCTCCGGCACCTGCCGCGCCGGCCAAGCCGGCTCCGCCGCCGCCACCACCCGCGGCCCCGGCCGCTCGTCCGGCGGCCCCGTCGCAGACGAAAGTGCCGACGCCACCAGCGAAGCCCGCTGCGGCGCCGGCGAAAGCTCCCGCTGCTCCGCCGCCAGTGACGACGAAGAAAGGCGTCCCCATGTGGGCCGCCCTGCTCGTCATCGTCGCCGTCGCCGCGGTCGCCGCCTACTTCATTCTTCTCCAGAAGAACTAGATGCTCCGCCTGAAGTACGCGGCTCGATCCGACGTCGGAATGATCCGGTCGGGCAACGAGGACAGCTTCGAGACGAACGTGAACGCCGAGCGCGGCGTGTTCGTCGTGGCCGACGGCATGGGTGGGCACGCCGCCGGGGAAGTGGCGAGCCTGATGGCCGTCCAGGCGGTCATCACCGAGCTCGCCGATCTCAAGACGATCGATGACGCGGGCAAGGCGGGCAACAAGCTCGCCGACGCGCTCCGCACCGCGAATCGCAACATCCACGACCGGATGCTCGCCGAGGCCGACAAGCAGGGCATGGGCACGACCGCGTCCGTGCTCGTGCTCGACCAGAAGCGGTACCTGATCGGCCAGGTGGGCGATTCACGCGTCTACCTGCTGCGCGACGGCTCGCTCCAGCAGATCACGAAGGATCACTCGTACGTGCAGGAGCAGGTCGACGCCGGATTCCTCACGCCGGAGCAGGCCAAGTACCATCCGTACAGCAACGTCATCACGCGTTGCGTGGGCGCGAGCGAGTCGGTCGAGCCGGATGTCTACCGCGGTGAGCTCAAGGGCGGCGACATCTTCCTCGTCGCCAGTGATGGCCTGACCGGCATGGTCGACGACCGTCGCATTCACGCGCTGCTCATGTCCCGCGCCGAGCCCGAGCGAAAGGTTCACTCGCTCATTTCCGAGGCGAATGGCCGCGGCGGTCTCGACAACATCACCGCGGTCGTGGTGCACGTCGTGGCCGAAGAAGCCGCGCCGGGCGGTCAGTGACCACCCAGGAAACCGTCGCCGAAGTCGCGTCGCTGTACCTGGGCAACATCCTCTACGCGATCGAGCTGGCGGCACTGTCGCTCGAATCCGACGGCAAGCAGGACGAAGCGGCGTTCTACCGGGGCATCGCGCGCAAGCTGGCTGACGCCAGGGGACGGGAGAAAGCCTAGCTCGTCATCCTGAGTGAAACGAAGGATCTGCTTTTCCTCCTTACGACAGCAGTAGCCGGCCGAGCTTCATCCTGTCCCGCACGTCCCCGGCGCTCAGCGTCGCGAGGTGCGCCACGCGCGAACGATCGAGCTGCATCCGCGTCTTCGTGAACACGCGAAGCCATCGCGCCGAGCGATAAAGCTCCTCGGAGAGCTTGGGCAGGTTCACCGCGCCCTCCCATCCCTCGGCTGTCAATCGTCGAATGGAGCCACCCCGACGAAGCACCGGGATGTCGAGACCGAGCATCTCCGTCTTCACCGGATAGTCGAGCAGCAGGTCGCCGGGTTGCATGCCCAGCTCGATGGCCAGCGCATCCTCGACTTGTCGCGTCAGCGCCGGATCATCGGCAATCCATTCGCCTGCCTCGTCGGGCAGCTCGACGGCGGGACACTCGAAGGCGCGCTTGTACAGCTTGCGCTCGCGCAGCGCCGCAAGCATCGGTAATCGCGATTCCTCGAGCACGTGCAGGAGTCCTTCGTCGGTGAAGGTCGCCAGCCGGTCGGCGGGCAGGGCGCCCGCATCGAGGGCATCCGCCACGAGACGCTTGTACATGGCCGTCGCGCTGCGAATGGCGTGATGCCAATAGACGTTGCGATACATCTGGTACTTCGCGAACAGCAGCGATTCGAGCGCCGACAATCCCTTCTCGGCGATGCCCACCGTCTGTCCTCCCGTGGACGGATCGGTCAGCAGCACGAGCGAATTGAGCAGCCGGTCGACGTCGATGTCTCCGTAGCTCACGCCGCACATGAGCGCGTCGCGCCGGAGGTAGTCGAGCTTGTCGAGATCGAGCGAGCCGGAGATCAGTCGCTGCAGTGGACTCCTGCTCTGTCCCCGCACCAGCGCGACGATGCGCCCGGGAGCGTCCTTGCCCAGCGCGCGAACGAGAATGTCGCCGACTTCACCGGTGGCGATCAGCGAGCGCGCGACCTCCTCGTGGTGCATGGCGCCGATTTCCTCGAGCGCATGCGAAAAGGGATAGTGCCCGAGGTCGTGCAGCAGCGCCGCCGCGGCGATGATCGCGCACTCGTCGGGCGCGATGGAGCCTGCATTGTCTTCGTCGAGCATCGCGAGGCTGCGCTTCGCGAGATGATAGGTGCCGAGCGCATGCTCGAACCGCGTGTGGGTTGCGCCAGGATAAACGAGGAACGCGAGGCCGAGCTGGCGTACATACCGGAGTCGCTGGAACGCCGGCGTCTCGATGAGCTCACGCGCGAGCGGGTCGAGCCGGATGTTGTTGTGGAGCGGATCGCGTATGACGAGCATGGGCGCCGGTTAAGGTAGCTCGCCGGCGCCCATGTGCGATGTTGCGCGATGAAACGATTCGGTCAGCCCGGCGGTCGTCGGGAGGGAATTCGTTGCGCGCCGCCCGAGCCAGTCGCCGTCGCGGTCCGGCCCCGCGGCTCCGACTGCGTTGGCTGCGACGGACGCGATTCCGGTTGGCGCGGCGATGATTCGCGCGGTGACGGCTCGCGCGGCGTCGATGCCCGAACCGCGGGGCGCTCGACACCCGACGGCTCGCTGCGCGGTGAGACCACCCCACGCGGCCGCTCGACTGGCTCGTTGCCTTCCGGCACCTGCGCCGGCTGGTTGCGTCGTATCACCGTCGGACGATGCTCGACCGACATCGGGTCGCTCGGTTGTCGTGGCGATTCCGGCAGCGCCTGGCGGGGAGAGATCGGTCCCGTCGGGCGTTGCTCGACCGCGGGCGGCGAGTTCCGGTAGATCAGCGGCGAATTCCGCCGTGGCTCGACCGTCTCCGGCCGCGCCTCGGGTGCACGCGGGGTTTCGTTCACGTCCGGCGTCGGATTCGCGTCCCGCCGCGGGAATACGGACGGGCGAGTCGGGGCCGATGGCTGGGCCTGCGCCTGTGCCGTCGAGGTGCCAAGACGCGGCGTCTCCCACCGATCGCGAATGATGGGCGCGTGCGCGACTTCTTCCGGGTTGCCATTCGTGGCCTGCCGCCCGATCGGGCTTCGTCCGAATACATCGGAGGCCACCACGGTCGTTGCCTGACGATGGCTGTAGTCGATCCGGTCGGCATGCCTGACGTCGACGAATTCATCGACGTTCGAGATGTTGCGGACATTGGCGATGTTCACTTCGCGCAGGTATCGGTCGGTGTGCCGGTACCGCGGATAGTAGGGCTCATGCCAGCCGAGCGGGAACCAGGCCTGGTGGTAGCGCGGTCCGCCGATGAAGACGACGAGTGCCGGCGCGTAACAGGGACGGCGGATGATCGGTCCGGGCGCCCACGCCCAGATGCCGCCGACCTCGACCCACCGGCCATAGTGGAACGGCGCGAAGCCCCACGGCGCATCCTCGACCCACGTGTAGCCCCACGGGCCCGACCAGACCCAGCGTCCGTACCGATATGGGACCCAGCCGACGGTGACCACGGTGGGACGCCAGACATATCCATAGGTAGCGACATAGTCCCAGCGGCCATAGCGGTCGAGGTCCGCTCCGCCCGGGATGTCCCGACTCATGTACTGCGAGTAGGTCGCGGCCGCCTGGCGCTGATCGCGGTCGGCGCTCCAGGTATCGAAGTCGGTGTTGCGCGGATGGGTCACCATGTTCGCGCTGATGGCCGTCGTCCCGGTGAGCTCGACCGATTGGGCTCGGTGCACGGTATAGTCGAGCGCTGGTCCGCTCAGCTCGGCGACGCCGTCCTCGACGGTGACGATCGTCGAAACGTTCTCGAGGACGTCGACGCGATACTTGCCCGCCGAGCGAATGATGATCGCGCCGTTGGGCGTGTCGACTTCCATCGAGTCGCGCGCCGCGAGGCGATAGACCGAAACGCGCATGGTTCCGCGCGTGAGTCCGAGCTGGGTGAAATCGTCGGTCAGGTTGACGACCGAGAGGTCAGTGGAGTCGGCGAGGCGGACGTCGAACGGTCCGACCTGCAGCTCGGCGCGCGACCGGTCGTGAGTCAGCAGGCGATCGCCGCTGGTCACGGTGTAGTTGAGCGGAGCCACGCTCCAGTCGGGGGTGCCCGCGGCCTGGAATCCTACCGTGCCGGCGATGGAGCTCACCCTGCCCGCTCGCGCGGGGGGATCCGTGTCCTGGGCCGCCAGGCTTCCCGCGAGCAAGACGATTGCTGGGACGAGCAAACGTGTTTTCATGAGCATCACCGGTGAATCCAGTTATGCATGCAATTGAAAACGGCCCTGTTACGCGAGTCAATGGCTCGTGTTCCAAAACCCTTCGACGAATGTTTTAGAGGGGAGTACGCGGATTACGCTGAAGAAACGCGGATACGACTGCGCCCGAGTACGGAGCTCCGTACTCGGGCGCAGTCGTATCCG
>JADMIO011419549.1_pt1 | contig 24147 bp, 21 predicted proteins | sample 8958161 | NCBI WGS metagenome assembly JADMIO01 (sample SAMN16585339, study PRJNA669376) | soil metagenome | isolation source: Crop rotation soil | place: USA: Cullars Rotation, Alabama | collected 2011
GCCGCGACTTCAAGTCACGTGAATTCCAAGCTTCGGATCCCACTGTGCTGGAAAGGCAGCAGGCCATAAAAGCCGATCCAGAATACGACCCAGAACAGCGGGCCAACGCTGGAGAAGATCTCGCCCAGACCATAGTCAGCGCCGCTGAATGCCACAAATAAAAATCCCAGCAGCACCAGATTCAGCCAAAGCCCTTCCGCGGTGATGAAGTAAAGATAATAGTCGGCCAGATTGCGCGCATGTCGATTGCGAGGAAACTCTTTCTGCGCGCCCTGGCTGAACAAGCCTGCGGCTAGAAACAGCGCCAGCGAGAAAATAAGCGGGCTGCCGGAATTTACGATAGCCAACGCGCTTTGCCGCGCGCGAAGCTTATGCTCCCGCGCCGCCATATTTTTCTTGTACTGCTCTTCAGAGTTGCGCGACTCTTCCAGCGAATTGTTCAACGCCGCAAGCGCCTGCTCACGGCTGAACGGCACCGCCGATAGATGCAGCTTAAAACTTGTATTAGGAGAACTGGAAATTCTTCTGATCTCCGCCTGCGTGGCGGAAATGATTTCCTCCTGCCGCCTGATCTCAGTCTGTGAGCTTGCCTGCAACGCGGTGATTTCATCTTGCAGCTTGCCGGAGTGCCGGGTCATTTGCCAGTTGAGCGCAGCGGCAATGAATGCAATCAGCACCAGACCCTGCAGCGCAAACATTCCTGGAGAAATCCAGCCCCGCAATCCAGCCACAGCGGCATAGGGCAGAAGTTCAGCGTTCTGATCTATAACGTTCTTTTGGCGCAGCAGCGCGATTCCGCCTGGCTGTTGCTGCCATTGCAGACGAAGCTGGTCCTGTGGCGTTAGCTGTACTTCGCTAACTTCGGCTTCGTCCTGGTACACCGATTCCATCGTACGTGCTTGTTTAACACGGTTTCAAAATCGGGCACAAGCACCAACAGTGCATAGGCTGAACGGTCTTCTCGAGTGGGACTTCCGTGAACCGTAATTTTCAGCGGAGACCTTCACAAGAGACCCCTCTTGACACAATTCATTTCGGCGTCTGAGAATAGTCGCTCAGTTTGGACCCAAGGGAGGGAAGTATGTCCAAGCGCATACTATCCGTTTCATACGATCAAGCCCTGCTTGCGACCCGCAAGATGCTGCTGGAACACCGAGGATATGACGTTACTTCTGCCCTTGGGTTTACTGACGCAGTAGAGCTGTGCCAAGACTCCCGCTTCGATTTATTCATTCTCGGCCATTCCATCCCGGAAAAAGACAAGTTGAACCTGATTAAGACGTTTCGGCGTCACTGCGATGCGCCTATCGTCTCTCTTGAGCGCATCGGTGAAGCGAAAGTGGCGAGCGACTTTCATGCTTCGCCGGATGATCCTGAAAAATTCGTCAACGTAGTGGACGATATTTTGGCAGGGAGAGAGCAGCCGTCCAAACAGCGACCCGCATAGCTTTGATCTAATTGAAACGACAGAGAACTTTACCTCAGCGGCTAAAAGCCGGCGTCCCTATCAGCTTTACCGCAGACCTCCGCCCCAGCAAGCCAAGACCGGGCTTTCCGAGGGCCCCTAAAGGTCTGCTCCACCTCACCGGAATGCAGCAACTCTGGAAATGCAACAAACGGACTACAGCTTCTATTGCCGATCACAACCGGTTATCGCCGCACCACAGTAATGGCTGAGGCGGCCGTAGCCACGCCAAAGGGCGAGCCCTTGATCTGCTGCAGCGCGCCATTCGATGCGATATTAAAAGCCGCAATATCGTGGCTTCCCTGCTCGGTCACATACAAGAAAGAAGTGTCCGCATCCACAGCAACCGCAGAAGGGCCGACGCCTCCGGTGGGGAAAGGTGATCCGGTCACCGCGCCCAGCGCGCCGGTACTGGCATCAATCGCAAAGGCAGAAACATTGTTTGATCCGCTATTGGCGGCATACAAAAGCGCCCCCTGCGGATCAATGCCGAGCCCAATTGGGGCAGCGCCCGCAACAAACGGGGAGCCATTGATCGGAGTAAGCGCGCCGCCGGTTTGAATCGCAAATCCCGCAATGGCGTTATGGGCAGGATCGGTTACGTAAAGGAAGCGTCCGGAGCGGTCCACCGCGATTGAAGTTGGCGTTGCGCCTGCGCCCACTGAGGTCGGCAGGCCTGCCTGCGTCAGGAGGCCATTTGCTGCAATGTTAAAGACCGCAATCGTGCCTTCCGTGCCATTCGCTATATAAATGAAATCTCCCTTGGGTGAAATCGCCATCGACGAGGGATGCGACGCCGGCACGATCGGAAACGGCGAACCCACCGACCCCGGCGAAGGGTGAATCACATTCAAACTCCCCGTACCCGGATCAACGGTAAAGCCGGAAACGTTGCTGGCCCCCTGGTTGGCCGTATACAGGAATGGCGCCGTAGGCGACATCACCAGTGAAACTGGGCCTTTGTCAGTGGCAAAAATATTGGTGGGATTCGTCGGGTTAACGATGCTGATGCTCACCGGCACGGAAAGATTGCCGTTGCCCGCATTGATGTCCAACTGGAGCACATCATTGCCGGAAAAATCGGATATATAAAGGAAGTCGCCGGAAGTATGCGGCCTCAGCGCCGACGGATTGGACCCGACAGGAAAATTCGGCGTTCCCAAAGGCACGAGCGTTCCATTGGACTGTATGCGGAACTCAAAAACCTCATTGGTTCCCAGTCCTGTCACATACACAAACTGTTTGTGTCCGCTGGCGCATCCGCTCAAAAAGCCGGCCGCACAGACCGCTAGAAACGCTATTACGCCGTAAAAGGCCTTCAACTTCCGTGCCCTCATTGAATCTCCTAAGCCTGCTATTGAAAGAAAGTAAAAGGATACATGAAATTGTTGTAGCAATCAGCAATTAGCAGTCAGCAATCAGCCAGGCGAGGCTCTCCCCGCCTGATGGGAAGAACGGTCATGCTTGCGATTCTTGCACCTTTAGGCCGGAGCTTTCGCCGCTTGACGCGCTGCCTTCTTCCTACGCTTCTCCTCCATCACTTCATGATATGACGGCATTCCGAGATAAAGCTGCTGCGTGAACTCGCAAAGCTCTTGCATGTCATCTCGCATGTAGATGTGTCGCGTATTCAGCCTTATGGAGCGGAGTTGGTTTCAAAGATTCTTTGCAGGCCAGCCTTGTCATTCGGCTCAACTAGAAACGCAAAGCGCAGGGGCGCACCCTGACGGTTGCACTATCCGTAGAGTTCCTTGAAATACTGCGACTTATCTTAACCTGAGGACCTTTTTCGGTCGAATTCAATTACTTCGCGTTCCGGTCTAATCGCTCCACGCTTCGCGTTGCGCGAGGGCCTTCGGCAGAGAGGAAAGGGGCTTTTATCTTTGCTTACCCGGCACTTATACCTCATCCCGGCACGCCGGGACTCGAAACGTGCCGGGCTACTATCAGCCGTCCCTGGCGGGACTCCACCATGGAACAAAGTGACATGGTTTCTGGGTGTGGTTTTGTCAAGATGGCCTGATTCCAAGTTGAGCATTGTCCAATTTCGCTATTGATTCGCTCAACGAAAATGCGCTAAAGTGGGCCGTTTCGTCTCAATCAGGAAAAGAAAGATTTTTAACCAAGAAAAAACCTACGGCTGATGACACGGATGACATAGATTTACACGGACCGCGCCGCAAGGTGTTTTTCTAAAAACAACGTCAAAATTCGGGGGAGAGTTGTGTCTGTTTTCAACCACGAGTCTCTTTCCTGCCGAGGTCTTTAAACGATGCCAAAAACCACGCTGCATTTCGCCAAAACTAAAGCCAAATCAATCATCGCCAAACCCCGTACTATCAAGCGATTAGCCGCCAAGTTCCTGACTAAAGAACAGGTTATCTCGGCTATTCAGGCGGCGGCACGCAAGCTGAGACAGGGGCCGAGCGGCCGAGAGTTAAAACAGCTGAGCGGTATTACCGCTTCCCAGGTGGCGCGGCGTTTTGGCACTTATCGCGCTGCTGTCTTCGAGGCTGGAATCATCCCACACCAGGCTGGAGTGAGAGTGGAAGCGGACGTCCTGCTGGAGGATTGGGGAAGGGTGGCACGCAAGCTTGGCCGGGCACCCTCAAACAGCGAATATGAGCGTGCGGGAGGCTACTCACGCGTCTGCTTCACCAGAAGCTTTCAAAGCTGGGTAGAAGTCCCAGCAGCGTTTTCCCGGTTTGTGGCTTCCGGCGGACTCGCGGGCGATTGGACGGACGTATTGAAGATGATACGGGAAGGGCCCATGCCCACCTGCGGCAAATGCAATCGGCTGGCGGAGAGGCGTGAGGCGGTGAGATTGGCTTCCGATGCCGAGGCAAGAAAAATGAAGAGTATAAAAACGCGCGCGGAAACACATCCGCCGGCCATGGGCGAGGAGATGCGACAGCCGGTTGCCAGCTATGACACACGACAACCTATAGAGATTGACACCAGAGAGATTACCGCCCCTCCAACGGTCCTTCCGCCGCCCGTGTGGGGCAAGAAATGTGTTACTGCGACAATGCTTGCGGTTTTTGTGGCTGAGCTGGCGCCTGCTGGGTTGCAATGGGTCACGGGCGCGTTGTTTGCGCGTTGCGCATTTCAGGACCGTCCGTTGATGGGTGCACCAACACAGTTGCCCGGGCTGGCACACGAACCCGTGAACGAAATGGGAGTGCTTGTGCTCTTTGCCATGCTAAGCCGCCAGCTGGGTTTTATTATTGACGCCGTCCAGGCGGGCTTTCCCGATCTGCTGGCCAGGATGGAAGTGCAGCCGGGAAGGTGGCAGCCTGTGCGAGTTGAGGTGGAATACGAAAGCCGGAATTTCAAGCGGCACGGCCACGACGCCCGGCATTGCGATTTGATCGTCTGCTGGCGTCATAACTGGAAGAACTGTCCACCGAACATTCAGGTGCTAGAACTGAGCAAGGTTGTGCAGCAGCTAGTGACAGGCCGGGTCAGCTAGAGGAATCGTCGACATCGCGCGTGATCGGAAACCAAAAACCTGCCCCAGAGGCACTGACGGAGGAAAACAGGGATCCGTGCAAATCCAGTGTCATCCTTGAAATCAGCGGTAAGGATTGGTCTTGGTCTGCCGGAGATGATTTAAAACCAGTGCCGCCTGGTAAGGGCTATGGGGTATCAAAGATGACGGCACTGGATGCCTGCTATTGAGTGTATGAAGGCAAAGTCTTCAGCGCTGATGTCCACGAAGTAACGATGGCGCATCTTGGCAGACGAGAATCAATCATGTTGACGATATTGAAAGTGAGTGGATCGACAGATGAGGCGCGGAGCGATAGCTACAGCATAACGCCTGCGTGCTTAAGCAGGCTTTATTGTTGCAGTAGAGTTCTAAGCAGCCAAGTCGCTGAGCTTTACCAGCAGATCACTTGGATGTACGGGCTTAGCCAGGATCTCGCCCTTATATCCGGATTGTCGCGCCACTTTGAGCCAGTCAGCCGCCGCCGCACTGCCGGAAAAAAGAAGCGTCTTGCATTGCGGAAGTTTTGCCCGGATGGCTGCCGTGACTTCAATTCCATTTTTATCCGGCATCATTATGTCTGAAACCACGAGGTCAGGCTCAATCCGGGACGCCAGCTCAATTGCCCGAACACCGGAATAAGCCACGTACACATCGAAACCATTCTGTTGCAGGATCGCAGCGAGCGTATCCGCAATGGGATGTTCGTCATCGACAATAAGGATTTTGAGGTTTGCGATCATAATAGCTCCCCCAGAGGACGAAGAACGATGATCGAATTTTAAAGTCTTGCAGCCGGCGAGGAATGCGCCAACTTACGACAAGAAACATCGTAAGAAGAGACTAATCTTCAGGGCTGCTGTTCCAGGCGAGGGTAGAGCAGGCCGAGCATCAGCGAATGGTGAGATAGGAGGCTTTCAGTTGCTTCGTTGGTTGACGGACGATATATCGCTTTCACCTAATGCAAAAATCCCGCCTTTGCGGCGGGAAATCTGCTGAACATGTTGGAAGGTTTTGTTTTGGCTACTGTGTTAATTGCTAATTGCTGTTTTAGCTAATTGCTGTTTTAGCTAATTGCTGTTTTAGCTAATTGCCAGTTGCTAGCTGCCGGCTGCTCCCTAGCGATACTTTGCCCGGGGATCCAGCGCTGGGTTGGATTTTGATGCCATAGCGGCACGCTGTTTGCGGAATTCAGGAACCACGACGGCCTGCTCAATGAGCGGAACGTTCAGCGCGGCCAGCTTGGCGGCCAGGCGCGTGGCGTTGCCCTGCTGTCCGTTCTTGTTATAGGCGGCAATCAGGGCGCGCATGGAGATAGCATTTTGATCGTCTTCTTCCAGGTGGTTCACGGCGTCGGCAAATTTGCCTTCAGTAAGCGCCATGGTTCCGGCAGCGCCGTGGAAAGCACCGGAGATAATGCCGTCAGAGTCATTGGCTTCAGACAAGGTTTGCAGCTTCTTGAGCTCGGCTGCGGCCAACTTGGCATTGTTATCGGCCAGGGCGCGTTCCACGCGGGTGCGCAACACCTGGGCCAGTTCTTGATTCAGCAGTGATTGCGGAACTTTATGGGCTTCATTGAGAGCAGCTTCAGCCTTGGCCAGCACAGCCAGCGACGCAGCGCCCTCAAGCTGGTACATAGACATGCTGCGATACGCTTCAGCTTCAATATTGGCGAAATCTTTGGCGTGCGCCTGCTCGGCTACGGCGGTAAAAGCTTTGTCTGCTGCAGCAAGGTCGCCTTCACGAACGTACGTTGCGGCCACCTGCAATGACCACAGGACTTTCTGCACCGGCGAAGCAACTTCAATGGCCTTGGCATATTCGGCGCGGGCTTTTTGCTGGTCGCCCATCAGTGCATAGGTATCGCCCAGGCCAAGTTGCGATTCATGGAATGAAGGATCAATCTTGAGTGACATGCGGTAATGCGTTAGCGCGTCCTCAAATCGCCCTGCCATGCGAGAGAGTTCCGCGAAAGAATCTTGCGGGTTGGGTTCGTTGGGAACGAGTTCGGTATAGCGTTTGATGTCGGCAAAAGCTTTGTCAAAGTTGCCCTGGCGAGCATAGCAATAAGCCGCTTCGTTATAGGCATCGGCAAATTGCGGGTCGATCTTCATGGTCTGCTCAAACATGGCGATAGCGCGCTGCGTCTGGCTGCGGTCAAGTTGCAGCCACCATCCGGCCAGCCAGTGCAGATGCTTGTCATTGGGATAGCTGGTAAGCGCTTCATTCATGGCCTGGATCGCCGGAACCCAGTTGGCCTGACTTGCATTGGCCAGCCAGTCGATGACAAGTTTTTCTTCCGGACCGGCAGAAGCGCGCGTAGCCAGAGCTTTTTCGCGCTCGGCTACCTGCTCCGTCGGATCTTGTGAAAAGAAGGTGAGAAAGATGTGGCCCAGGGCAAATTGCGGATCGGCCTGCACGGCCTTGCGGAAACTATCCAGGCCGTCCTGCGTGTGCAGCATCTCCATCTTTTGTATGCCTTTTTCAAAAAGCACATGCGCCTGCGGAGACTTGGTGGAAATATGCATGCCCGTGGGTGTGTCGTGCGCAAAGGCTTGCAGCCCAAAAATCGTGAGCAGCGCCAGAGTGGAAACCTTGATCGACCTCATCTATGACTCCTTAAAACCTTTGACCGCTTCTGCCATTTGCGCGCGGCGGTTGTGGCTAGCTAGTTGCCTTTCAGAAAATATCCCTGCTCCAGCGGAAGCTTGCCGTCAACTTTCAAAACATTCACGCGGCCATTGATGGAGTAAACATCCACCAAGCCCACGGCGCCGGGAATTGCTTCCACCGATTTCAAAAGCTCATCTTCAGAGCGCACGATGATTACCCCGCTGGAATGTGCTGCCAGCAGAGACTTAAACTGGTCCACCTGCATGTGGTAGAGCTTTTCGATCGCCGTCTTCATTTCCGGCGTGGAAGGATCGCGCAGAACAAGAATCACAGGACGGCCATCGGGCCACTTGTGACTGTCAAACTTAAAGACCTTGGCCAGGTCTGTGGTGGAAAGACCACCCGTGTTGTTGGTCTTGTCCACAATCACAGCAAGCTGCTTCGCTTCACCGGAAGCGGTCAGCCCTGCGATGAGAAATAAGACCCAAATACGGTGTCTGATACTCATGACCGTGCAGTTTATGTTGGAAGTCCAAGGAAGATAAGATTACTGAGGTAATAGGAGCTTTACTTGCAATAGGTTGGAAGCGAATTTGGGAACAGGGATGGCCGCAGCTTTACGCGGCTAGGCGCAGATGGGATTGGCCCCGTTACGGAACAGGATTCGGCGCCAGCAGCATAGCTCGCCTCGATGGAACATTGCTTTAGCCGCGAATTACACGAATGAATTCAAATTCAACTTAAGTCCGATTCGCGTATCTTCGCGTGCATTCGCGGCTAAAAATTCTTTATCAGCGTTTATCTGCGAAAATCTACGGCCAAATCGCCTTTAGTTGCCAGCCGGCTTCGCAGGCGTAGTCGGAGCCGCGGGCTTCTCAAACTTCTTGTCGTCCACCGGCACATTTTGCTGCAGCTCAGTCACCTGGATCGTAAACCGGCCACTTGGTCGCGCAACCGTCCACTGGAACGGTACCTTTACTCCGTCCTGCGCGCGATAGTCTGCGTAATCCACCTGCGTGGGATTGCGTCCCAGTGGCGTGTCCGCATAACGAATACTGCGCAGCAGCAGGCCGGACTCTTTATCAAAGAAGAGACGAATTGGGGCCTTTCCCGGATTCACGCCGATCAACTGCACCACATCGTGGCCGCCAATCTTGTCCGTCGTCGGCCGCACGCGGAACTGGGCAAACATCTTGTTGAGTTCCGTCGGCAGGTAAAACGTTGAGTCAAAGCCGAAGGCCTCATTTTCCGGCGCGCTCATGTCACGTGGCGGCCTTGGTCCCGGATTGCCGAGCCATCCTGCATGCCCGTCAAAAGCCGTGGTGCTGTCGCCGTTCGGTGTGTGCACCACTGAAATGCGTTTGTTGGGGGCCTTGGCTACCACTTCAACCGGCATTTGCTGTTGGCCAAAGCTGACCGTCCCTTTTTCCACGCGGCTGTTGATCTTCTGTATGGCCTCCACGCCGCCTACGGCCTGCGCATATTTATTCAGTATGTCGTCGGACGTGGGCAATGCCGGCGTTGTTGCTTCCGCTTTCTCCGGCTCAGGACGCTTGGGCTCTGTGTCAGAAATGATCGGCACGCCCACAGGATCATGCGCTCCGCGATGGCAGGAGTAACAGGTCACCTCGCGCTCGCCCTTAAAATTGTCGCGATTGATGGCCATCTGCATCTGGATCATCTGGCGCGCCGTCTGCTTGGGCTTTTTGTCGTCCTTATCCAACGCGCCGCGCACGTGGCAGAAATCGCATTCCACACCCAGCGAATTGGCGATGAACTGCATGGACGGGACCACCTGATAAGCCGGTGTGCCCTTGAGCACCTGGATGTTCTTGAAAACCTGCTCGGCCGGGTCTGCGCTGTCCTCACGTGACGGCCCTGCCGCCGTTTGTGCGCCGGCGGAACACGCTGCAAGAAAAAGAATGGCTGCGGTGCAATGAGAAAGGGTCCTGTTCATGTAGTTTCCTTTGGTGAATTTCGAACTGGCAGTGTAAATGATTCAGATATGGAACAAAAATGTTTCGCCGCTAGTCAACGAGGCTCCCAAAGCAGTCTCAGAGTTGCTGTATCCCGGTGAGGGTGGAGCAGGCATTTATGCCTGCGTTGCAGCGCAATAAACCGTTCGGCTTCAGCCGCTGGGGTAAAAGCCTTTTCCGATCAAGCGCAATGTCGGCGATCACCAGATCGCCCAATCTCCCGCCCCGTTCTTCTCCGTGTCTCCGTCCCTCCGTGGTGAGTGTTTTTTGGGGCGATCTATAGCAGTCTCTTCATTTCCGGCAGCGTTTTGCCTTTCCAGTGCTGCGTAAAGTTTTCAACCGTCATGAGTGTCCGCGGATACATATGGTCCACGTACATCATTCCCGCAAGATGGTCGATCTCATGCTGCAGGATACGCGCATACCAGCCGCTGGCCTCAATCACTTTGGCGTCGCCTTTTTCGTCCGTGCATTCCACACGAACTCTACGCGCGCGCGGCGTAAGCGCCATCAGGTTGTTCAGGCTCAGGCAGCCTTCAAAGTATTCAATGCGTTCCTCACCCAGTAGCGTTATTTTGGGATTGATAATGACATGAAACGGCACCACCTGGCGCTCGCGCTCCGCCAACTGCTCCGGCGTCCAGTCCTTAATGTATTCCGGACGGTCCTCAATCACCGCCAATTGAATGCCCTGCCCAATCTGCGGCGCAGCCAGCCCAACTCCTGGCGCGGCATACATCGTCTCTTTCATCTGCTGGATCAGCTCGCGAATCTCGCGACTGCGAATCTCATTCGGCCGCAACGCCCGCGCAGGGCGGCGCAAAACGGGATCACCGGCTTGGACGATTGTTAGAGCCATGAAAGCGAATATTCTACATGGCTCCGGCGACACGAAGGAAAATGAGAATGCTATTTCACTAAGGAGGCACGGAGACACGGGGAAAGAAAAATCATTCCTTTCCATGACGACGCGGAGATAAATACATTGGCGGAACCGCCGGGACCACCGCGGATTGGCGCAGACGATCGCAGGATCAGAAGTCAAATCTAAAACTCCCTCGCTCGAACCCCTGGATCTTAATCCGCGCGCATCAGCGTTAATCCGCGGTAAGAATTTTCTTGCTTTTCTCCGTGCCTCCGTGTCTCCGTGGTGAGATTTTGCTTTTTCGGTTCCGGCGATCACGCGCGATCCCGGCGATTCCCTACCACACCTTGCACACCTTCTCCGGCGGATTCACCATCGGCTGGCCCGCTTTGCAGGAAAACGCATTCGCAAATTCCGGCATGTTCACCACCACGCCGTTAATGCGATATTTCGACGGCGAATGCGGATCAGTCAGCACGCGCAGCCGCATCTCCTCAGGACGCGTATTCGAACAATCCCATTGCGCAAAGCCGATAAAGAATCTCTGCTCCGGCGTCAGCCCATCCACCGGCTTCAGATCTTTGTCTTTCGTCGCGTCTTTCCAGGCAACATAGGCAAGAATCTCTCCACCCAGATCAGCCACGTCCTCGCCTAGCGTGAGTCGGCTGTTGATGTGGAGGTCATCCACCACCACGTATTGCGCGTACTGATCGGCGACGCACTTGGTGCGCTCTTCAAATTTCTGTTTGTCTTCTTTCGTCCACCAGTCGCGCAGGTTTCCTTTGGCATCGAACTTTGCGCCCTGGTCGTCAAAGCCGTGCGTCAACTCGTGGCCAATGGTTCCACCGGTATTGCCATAGTTCGGCGCGTCGTCCATCTTTGCGTCATATAGCGGAGGCTGCAACACGCCCGCCGGAAAATTAATGTCATTCAATTGCGCGCTGTAGTAAGCATTCACCGTCGGCGGCGTCATACCCCACTCGCCGTGGTCCACCGGCTGGCCAATTTTGTTGAAGTTGCGGTGCCGCTCAAACTCGGTCGATCTCTGCACGTTGCCCACAAAATCATTGCGCAGGATTTTTACCGAGCTGTAATCGCGCCACTTTTCCGGATAGCCAATCTTATTGCGGATGCCGTGCAGCTTGGCCATGGCCTGTTCTTTTGTCTCAGGGCTCATCCAGTCCAGTTGTCCGATGCGCTGCGCCATGGCGTCTTCAATCCGCCGCACCATCTCCAGCGTGCTGGCCTTCAACTCCGGCGGAAACACCTTGCGCACATACGCCTGTCCCAGCGCTTCGCCCAAGTCACGATCGGTATATTGCACGCAGCGTCTCCAGCGCGGCTGCATCTCCTTGGCTCCGCGCAGGTATTTCAGGTAAAAATCAAAGTTCTCCTGCACGAACGCTGAAGGCAAATACGCCGAATAGCCGTTCGCCAGGTGGAAGCGAAGATAGTTGCGCAGGTTACCGATCGGCTCATCCTTCAGCCGCGCTTCCAATTCTTTGAAAAACGCCGGCGGCGCTGCGTTAACAATCTCAAACTGCGGCGCTTTCAGCGTCTTGTAGTAAGCCGCCCAGTCAAAGCTCGGCACCATGTGCTCCAGGTCAGCCAGCTTGATCTTGTTTTTGCGCTTGTAAGGATCGCGGCGCTCCACCCTTGTAAGTGACGCCATGGCCAACGCAGTCTCGATCCGCATCACAGTATCCGCGTTTTCTTTGGCGACAGCCGGCTTGTCTCCCAGCAACTCAAAAATTTTCTGCACGTGTTGCAGATACCGCTCGCGCGTCTCTTTCGATTTTGGATCGTCCTTGGTGTAGTAATCGCGGTCAGGCAGCCCAATCCCGCCCTGGTCCACGCCTGCAATCTGTTGTTCTGAATTGTCGGGGTCCTGTCGCGCACTGCTGCCGAACAAAACCGCGCCGCCAAGATCAAGTTGCATGCGCGCCACCACCGGCGCTAACTCGCGCGATGACTTCAACTGTGCAATCGCCGCCAGTTGTGGCTTCAGCGCCCCCAGTCCCAGTTTCTCCACAGCCGGCTCATCCATGCAGGCAGCATAGAAATCGCCGATCTCCTGCGTTACCGTGTCGCGCTGTCCTTTGGTCGCCGCGGCCTGCTCCAGAATGCCGCGCAGAAAAACCAGATTGTCCTGGTACAGCTTGCTGTAAACGCCCCATGAAGTCTGGTCCGGCGGAATAGGGTTCTTCTGCTGCCATCCGCCGCAGGAATATTGGTAAAAGTCCACGCAAGGATCCACGGACTTATCCATGGAACTCACGTCCAAGCTTGGCGAATACGGCAGCGTAGGTGCAGGCGGCGCAGACTGCGCGACGGATATCGAAACGAAGGCAACAGCGATGAACAGACTGGAGGCAATAAGCTTTTTCATAATTGTTTGGGACCTGATTGTACTTTGACCGGAATTACTCAGAGATGTCACCAGGGCGGCACTATCCTAATTACCAAGACAACGCTTTGCCAAATTTTCTTTTGTCCTTCGCGCCCTTTGCGGTGAATTCTTGATCTCCTTTATGCTCCTTCGTGTCCTTTGTGGTTAAGCCTCCGCGCTCCTCTGTGGCCTCTGTGGTAAAGTCCTTCATTCCGTCCGGATCGATCTAGTCTGCCAGTGATATCGCAGCGCCAACAGTCTCAGCCCAAAGCCGCACGCCGAACCCACAATGGTCGAAGCTTCGCGCGGCAGCTTGAGCGCGTCGCAAGCTAAAAACATGGCCGCGCCGAACGCAGCTGCAATCGCATAGAGTTCTCCGCGTTCAAAAATCTTTGGCGTCCGCCCGCTCAGCACGTCGCGGATGCAGCCACCGCCCACAGCCGTCGTCACGCCCAGCAGAAAGGCCGGCAGGCGGATCATTCCAGCATTCAAAGCGCGCGTGCTTCCAGACACGGCGAACAAGCCAAGCGCGGCAGCATCTATAAAGATGATCGCCCGCTCGGTGTTCTTGCCGATCCGCTGCGCCAGCAACATTCCAACCAACGCGCCGGCCAGCGCGGTAATCAGATAGCGAGGATCGGCAAACGCCAGCGGCGGCCCTTTTTGCAGGATCAGGTCGCGCGTAATGCCGCCGCCCAGCGCAGACGCCAGCGCCAGTCCCGTGACGCCAACCAGATCGTACTTGTAGCGCGTGTCGCGCACCGCGGCCAGCGCCCCGCCAAAGGCACCCACAAAAACGCCAAGAAAATCAACAAGCGAAAACAGCGTATCGATGGGCATTTTGGAAATCGGCAAATTCAAATTCATGAAACCTTATTGTATTCAACTCGCACCGTTGCGCATGTACGCACGTAACTCGGCCGCCACACCATTCAGTGCTACATTACGTTTCCCAACTTGCAATAAAAATTCGCCAATGCGGCGAGGCCGAACACGCGCCGAGCCGCCAGCTTCAGGAGCCAATCAGCTCTCGTTCGGGCGACATACTCGAGCGGTTTGGAGCGAAGCGACAATTTTAATTGGGGCGGCGGTTGTAACAACCGCCCTTCCCTTTTTCCTGCATCAGAAGCAAGCACCTCTTTAGTTCATCGACCATCTTCAGAGGTTTGGAGCGCAGCGACATCTCATCTTGGTAACCAAAGCGGCGAGGCCGGGCCCCCGACACGCACGGGGTTCGCGTGTCGGGGTGGGACGCCGACCACGCGCCGAGCCGCCCGCATTAGGAGCCTTTGGGAGTTACTGTGGTGAAAGATGCCGAAGCGGGTTGGAGCGCAGCGACAAAGATAAAGTCTAAAGCCTTCAGTAATCTTTCACGCGCAGCTTAAAGAGACGATGATCTACTCATGCCACACTTTCCCCAAATGGAAACACAAACCAAGACGCGGTCTCCGCGAGTACGAGTTCCCAACAACGAATCCATTCGCTTCAATCTTGGCGGCCATCAGGTTTCCGCGGTGCTGCAAAAAATTTCGCTTACCGGCGGCCTGGCACAATTTACCGGAAGCATCGGTAGCGCCACCATTGCTGAAGCCAAGGTAAACACGCTTTCTGGTCCCGTAAGCGGGCTGGTGGAATTTCTGCCTGCGCAGGTCGGCTCCTGCACGTATCCTTTCCGCTTTATTGCACTGAGTGACCAGGACTATGAACGCCTGAGCTCCACGCTGCAATACATGCGCAGCCAGGGCTATGGCGATTAGCTAGGCTCGTTCTCAAAATAACTTCTCTGGTGCGGCGGCTCTTGCATCTCGTCCCGGATTACCCATCCGTCCACATTTGTGTTCTCATATACGTGTTGCGCAATGGATGGCATACAACTCATCCCACGCTCGGCATATCGAACCGTCCATAGCAGCGAATGGAGATCTCTTATGAAATTGTTGCGACTAACAACTTTACTTGCGGCTTGCCTGTTTGCCCTGGCGGCGGGCGCTCAACAAAATGCTCCGGCGCAGGATAATGCCGAGCATAAGCACGGCGGACAGATGCGCAGTAGTGACGATATGTTGCAGGACCTCACTACCAAGCTGAACCTCACCGCTGACCAGCAGACCAAGATCAAGTCCATTCTGGACGAGCAGCATCAACAGATGCGGGCCACGATGAATGATCAGTCCCTGTCAAAAGAAGACAAGCACGCCAAGATGAAGAGCGCGCATGAGTCCATCCAGACCAAAGTGCGCGAGGTGCTGACGGACGATCAAAAACCTAAATTCGACGCCATGATGAAAGACATGGAAAACAATATGCACCGAAAGAACGGTCAGGGCGCCGATCACGACCACGACCATAAATAAGGTCTTGACAACTTTTTGCCGAAGGGGCGTTCGCCACAGCGGACGCTCTTTTTAATGCTTTTCTACAAGTCGTCCCAGAAAAATACTGCAGAGTTCCTGCCCTCTTGATCCGTGTAAATCAGTGTTATTAGCGTTATCAGCGTTAAGGTTGCTGCTCGCCCCAAGCTGCTGAAGCAGCTTCTCTGCAATATTTGTCCATCGTGAGCTGCCCTTTGCCCTCCTGAGCGCAGAAAACAGCATCTTAAGAGGACTGGCCGCACCACGCGCTAAGGAGACCATTACGTGAAAACCATCAGGACCGCAGTTATTGTCTGCACATTCTTGTTCGCTTTAGGGGCATTTGCACAATACCCAGCAGGCGGCCAAGGGACACAACCCATGCAGCCGCAGGCACAGCAACCCATGCAACCTTCAACTCAGCCATCACAGACGCAGCCCGGACAAGACCAGAACGCGCAGCCCGGCCAGCAGCCCGGAGCGGCAACTCAGTCGCAAAGCCCATCCATGGCCCGCCCCAGCATTGACGATCAGGTGCAGTCCCTGGCGCAGCAGTTGAATCTTTCCGCCGACCAGCAGGCAAAAGTGAAGACCGCTCTGGAAGACCAGCACACACAGGCCATGAACGTGGTGCAAGACAACTCGATGTCGCGCGATGACAAGATCCAGAAGATCCACACCATCCGCCAGGGCACCATTGACAAGGTCCGCACCGCACTGAATGACGATCAGAAGAAAAAGTTCGATACCCTGGTACAGCAGCAGGAACAGCATTTCCAAGCGACGCATCCCAAGCAGTAAGCAGCGAGATCTCATCCTCCTCCGAGAAAGGCGTCCCCGCAAAGGGACGCTTTTTTATTTCTTTGACCGCTCTTACTTTGCGACTGCTAAACCGGATATGCTTTTGAATATTTCTTTCTCAGGATCGCTAATGCATCTTGCTGCTGCCATGCTTATCGCTCTTCTCGCTTCGCAGTCCAACCAGAAACCGGAATGGTGCCGCGATCTGCCTCGCCCCGCCTATAGCAAATTGGAACGCGTAAATGTCCCGGACAAATGGTATGAGGTCTACCGCATTCGCCCCGGCCTGTTCGCCATCTATGAACCGCACCAGCAGGAAGAAATCATTTCCTATCTGGTCATCGGTGAAAAGCAGGCGTTGCTCTTTGATACTGGCATGGGCATCAGCAACATCAAAAAGGTTGTCGAAGGCCTTACCAATCTGCCGGTAAGCGTAATGAACTCTCACACGCACAATGACCACGTGAGCGACAACTGGCGTTTCAGCAGAATCTACGGCATGGATACGGCCTTCACGCGTGACCACGCGAAAGGGACCGTGGCAGCGGCGCAGGAGGAAATTGTTCCTGGAGCAATCTGCGGCGAGCTGCCCGCCGGCTTTGATCCCAGGACTTATTCCGTGAAGCCATTCCACATCACCAACTGGATTCACGACGGATCAAAAATCGATCTTGGCGGCCGCGTGCTGCAAGTTATCTCCACTCCCGGCCACACACCCGATTCCATCTCGCTCTGGGACGCACAAAACAAACTTCTCTTCACCGGTGACATGTATTATCCCGGAGCAATTTTCCTATTCCGCCCGGAAACCGACCTTGATGCTTATGAAGTTTCGATCAAGAAGATGTCCGCTCTGGGCGCTACGCTGCTGCTGCCTGCGCACAATGTGCCTGTGGCCGACCCCGCCGACCTGCCTCGCGTTCTCGCCGCCATCAAACAAGCCCGCAGCGGAAAGATGAAGCCGGTCAAAGATGGGAAGCGGTATGAATACAAGTTTGATGGGTTTTCGTTTCTGTTAAGCAAATGAATCAGCGGTCGCCCCATCCGGGATCGACCGCTTCAGCCTCTAGCTGCTAGCTCCTAGCTTTTGGCTTTTGGCTCTTTATCTTTAGCTCGCCCACTTTGCGCAACTCGGTTTGCCTAGCAGCCAGTAGCTAGCGGCTAGCAGCTTCTTTTTCCAACAACGCCGCCTTCCTCTTCACGCCCCACCGATATCCAGCCAAGCTGCCGTTTTTCTGCACCACGCGATGACACGGCACCACGACCGCAACCGGGTTGCAGCCGCAGGCGTTTGCCACAGCGCGCACTGCTCTAGGCCGCCCGATCGTCTTCGCCAGTTCCGTATAACTTCGCGTTTGCCCGGACGGAATCCGTTGCAGCTCTTTCCACACCATTTGCTGGAACGCTGTGCCGCGCAGGTCGAGAGGGATATTCAATGGTGCAGTCGATCCTTTCAGCAGTTCCTTTATCTGCGTGGCCACCGGCTCCAGTCCTGCATCGTCGCGCTTGATCTCCGCCGCCTTGAAATCATGCTTGAGCTCTCGCAGCAACGCCGCTTCGCTTTCGCCAAACTGCACAGCGCAGACGCCGCGCGCCGTGGTGGCCACCAGCAGCTTGCCCAACTCGGTCGAAATCACGGTACAGCGAATCTCAATTCCTTCACCGCCCCGCCGAAAGGCCGACGGAGTCATTCCCAGCTGCGCTGGAATGCTTTCATACGCGCGGCTGCTGGAACTGTATCCCGCTTCATAGATTGCGTCAGTCACGCTGCCTTCGCCCAGCAGCGCCTGGCGAAACTTTCCTGCGCGTCGCGCCTGCTGATACTCGCGCGGGCTGATCCCCAGGATGCGCTTGAACAGCCGCTGAAAATGAAAGGGGCTAATCGCCAGGTGGCGCGAGATCGCTGTCAGGCTCAGCGTGATGTCAAGGTTCTCGTCAATGTACCGGCAGGCCGCTTCCACTTTCTGCGTCTGCGGGTTGCGCTCCAGCGGCGTGCAGCGTTGGCAAGGGCGATATCCCTGCTGCTGCGCCTGCGTGGGCGAATCAAAAAACTCAACGTTCTCGCGCTTTGGCCGCCGGCTGGGGCATGAAGGACGGCAGAAAACGCCAGTCGACTTCACCGCGTATACGAACCGGCCGTCCGCTTTGGCGTCGCGTGCCAGCACAAGGGTCCACTTCTGATTGAGGCTACCTGATGTCATTTGCATATCTTTTCTCCGCAACACCACTTTATGGTTTGCGAGAGAATGCAGACTATCCGCTGCTTGCGCTCAAAATAATTTTCCCTCCCCACCAACTTCGTCTAAATAAAACCAAAATCCTAGCCAGATGGCGGATGCGCCTGCTCCCACGATTCTTTCATACTGCAATCGGCATAACAAAAGACCAAAGAGGAATCTTTATGGAAAATATCTGGAGCAAGCTTTCAAACGATCTGGCGGACGTCTCCGCAGCAGTGGGCAAATCTGTGGTGGCTGTGCAAGGCACGCGTCATCCTTCCAGCGGCATCGTCATCGCCAAAGATGCAGTCGTCGCCGCCAGCCATGCCGTTCGTCGCGACGAGGAGATCACCGTGATTGCCGCGCCAGGGCAGAAGCTTTCAGCGCGCATCAGCGGACGCGATCCCAGCACCGATCTTGTTGTCCTGCGTCTGCAGCAACCCATTGATGCGCCTGCAGTCCGCTGGGCATCCACTTCCAATCTGCGCGTTGGCGAATTTGTGTTAGCGCTGGCGCGCACGCGGCGCGGCCACATCGTCGCCAGTTCCGGGATTCTTTCCGGGTTGATCAACGGGCCAATGCGGACATGGCGCGGCGGTGAAATTGATCAGTTCATCCGCCCCGATCTCACCATGTATCCCGGATTTTCCGGCGGCCCGCTCGTCAATAGCCAGGGAGAGCTTCTGGGCATGAACAGCGCGGGATTGCATCGCCCGGGCATTACCGTACCTTCCGCCACGGTGCATCGTGTTTCAGCTGAACTGCTGGAAAAAGGCGGCATCCAGCGGCTTTATCTGGGCCTTGCTATGCAGGCTGCACCGCTGCCGGAATCTTTACGAAGTCGGCTGAATCTAACCGCCAGTGAAGGTTTGCTGGTTGTCCACGTTGAACCAGCAAGCCCTGCCGATAAAGCCGCCATTTTGCTGGGAGACGTGCTGATCACATTGGATGGCAAGCCAGTGGCTGACACGGAATCCGTGCAAAGTATTTTGCGGTCTCACAAACCGGGCGATTCAATCGAAGCAAGATTGATTCGCGGCGGCGCAATCACGACAAGCAGCGTACGGTTGGAAGGCCGCGTCGCATAGGCGACGACATAAAGAGATGGGGTAAACGGGCCAGATATTTAGGAATGGAAAAGCGAGGCGACAATTCGTTACGCGTGTTTATGGTCGCGGATGCGTCCACGCGCCGCGCGCACTTGGCCGGCGTCATATCGCGGGCATGGCGCGGCGTGCATGTGATTTCCGATTCCCAAATCTCTCCAGAAAGATTTACTGCTTCCAAGTCCAACATCCTGGTGGCTGATCTCGACACTCCAGCTTCGGCCGCTGCGATGATTGATTTTCTGCAAGGCGCGCCGGCAGCTACCGGCTCGGTGGCGCTCATCGACGATCCCGATCCAGCATGGGTGCGCTCCACGTTACGTGCATCCATTCATGCAATCATCGGGCGTGACACCAATATTGAAGATATGCAGCTGGCCCTGCAGGCAGCCGACGCGGGATTCGTGCTTCTCCATCCCACTTCTGTTCACGGCCTGCTGCAAAGCGATGCGGTCGCCGAAATCGACGAGCTAAGCGGCGAAGGCATGGCTCATGAAAACATGCTTGAAGACTTAACGTCCCGCGAATCTGAGGTCCTTCGTCTCGTGAGCATGGGCCTGGGCAACAAAGAAATTGCCGTTCGGTTAGAAATCTCTGAGCATACCGCCAAATTTCACATCAGCTCAATCCTGAGCAAGCTGCATGCAGGCAGCCGGACTGAAGCCGTAAGTTTGGGGATTAGAAAAGGATTGATCCCGATCTGAGTAAGCTTAGGCACCTCCTTCATGTTTCTGATGGTTAAGGTTTCTTAACTAGATCGCCCAAACATAACGGTATGGGGCAGTGTACTGGTTCTCACCGGGTACTCGCTTCAGACCAGGCGAATGACACTCCATATTCCTGCTTCTACTTTGGATTTGTCCACTCTTTATTTCGTCCTAATGCCTTAGTCCCCATGATGGCTTTACACACACTGTTGCATGGTATGCTCAAGGTGCCACTCGTCTGCAAACGCTCAAGTTAGAGCAGGAGTAAACGAGAAAGAATGTATCCCCCGTCTACCACTCGCCTGCGCGTGATCTCGTGGGTCATCACGTTTCTATTGCCTGTAACAGCCTGGATCGCTGCGCACTATAGCCTTTCATTCTTTCATCCCGGGCTGGGAGTATTTTTCATTGCCGCATCCTGCATTTCCGCTGTCATTGGCGGCCTGCCCGCTGCGGTAACTGGAGCTTTGCTGAACACAGCTGCTCTGGTCGGCTTCTCGTATCTTTATCAGCCAGAGGTTTCCACAACCAGCACTGAACTTTGGACAGCTCTGCTGATCGCCGTAACACTGGTAGTAGGGTTGGCCCGGCAAAAGTGGTCGACAGCGGAAATGATTGCCGGGACACTCAGCAACGATCTTGCCCGTCTGCGCGATGAGTTGGAGTCCCAACGCAGCGACCTCAAGCGCTTTCACGATCTCAGCGTGCGTCTCTCCAGCAATCTGGAATTGCAGCGCTTGTTGAATGACGTTCTTACTTCCATCGCAGCGCTGCAAAAAACCGATCTTGGCATGCTGCTGCTTCTGCCGGAGCGCTCCAGCAAGAGCCTGCAAGTGGCCACGTTCGCCGGATTCACCGCGGAGCAGATCAAAACCTTTGGCGACTTGCCGGCATCGTTTTTCTCTCCTGACCACCGCGTGCTGATTGAAGACATTGACAAGGCCGGCACATATTTCCCATTCATGGATGCCGCCACACAAGTTGGATTCAGGTCGGTTTTCAGCACGCCGATCGTCAACGCCCATGGCGATGCGCTCGGCGTGGTGGTAACGTTCTTTCGCAAGCCGCATACTCCCAGTGACCGGCAATCGAGACTGGTGGAGCTTTACGCACTTCAAGCCGCTAACGCGTTGGATAACGCGCGCTTATACCATGATTCGCTGCAGACTCTTGCCGCGGAACAGCGGCGTACCGCCGTGCTGCGCGCATTGGCGGAAGCTTCCGTCCAGATCAATTCGGTGGTGGCGCTCGATTCCCTGCTGCAAACGATCACCGACCAGGCGCGCAACATTATTGGCGCTCGGCAGGCTCTCACCACGCTTCTCCCCCGGGGAGAATGGAACCGGAGCATTACGTGCGTCTCCGTGGCGGAAGGGCAAACCGCCCTTGAGTTCGCGAAAGAAAGCTCTGAGATGTTTGTGTTGGCCTGCAAGCTCAACAAACCGGTGCGGCTGAATGCCGGAGAACGTGCCAACACCTGGGGGCCAGTGCGTCGCGCTACGGATGCAACACGTTATGGCTGGCTGGGGGCTCCATTGCTCACGCGCGATGGACGCAATCTTGGGTTGATCCAGCTCTCGCAAAAATTGAGTGGTGACTTCTCTCAGGATGACGAAGCTATCCTGGTCCAGCTCACGCACATGGCTTCCGTGGCCATTGATAATGTGCGGCTCTACCGTGAAGCGCAGGAGCAGATTGCTGAAACCAAGCTGGCGCAGGAAATGCTGGAACGCGGCAAAGAAAGCATGCAGCTGGCGCAGCAATACGTCGGCATTGGAATCTGGGAATGGGACCTGCAAACCGGCGAGCTGGCATGGTCAGATGAAATCCGGCGTCTCCACGGAATCGAAGTGGAAAAATTCGATGGCCGCTACGAAAGCTGGATGGAAAGCATTGTCGCGGAAGACCGGCAGCAGGTGCATCAGTCAATTGCGAACGCTCTGGCCAGCAAGAGCGAGTACGAAGTCCAGTACCGCGTCTACATGGCCGATAAGAGCCTGCACTGGCTGGAGGCGCGCGGACGGACAATCGTGATCGGCGACCTGCCCGTGCGCATGCTGGGTGTGGCCATGGACGTTACTTCGCGCAAAGCAGCGGAGCAGACGCTGCGGCAGTCGGAAAAAATTGCCGCTACCGGACGGCTTGCCGCCAGCATAGCGCATGAAATCAACAACCCACTCGCTTCTGTAATGAATGCGCTCTACATTCTGCGCACCAATTCCAAAGTGCCTGAATCGGCTTTGGTCTATGTAAAGACCGCTGAGGAAGAGCTGGCCCGCGTGGTGCACATCACTAAGCAGACTCTTGGCTTCTACCGCGAGATATCTTCTCCGGTCATGAGTTCTGTGCCACAGCTATTTGAAGAAGTCCTTGCCGCCTATGACGCTCGCATAGAACAGGGCAGGATCGCCATCCACAGGGATTTTAGTGACGTTGGTCCGCTGGCGGCGTTTCCCAGCGAATTGCGCCAGGTATTTTCCAATCTGGTCTTGAATGCTATTGAAGCTATTTCAGGTCCGGGAAATATTTATATCCGCGTGCGTTATGGGCATGACGGGCAGGAGCGTGAAGGCATACACGTTACCGTGGCGGATGATGGCTGCGGCATCCCCGCGGAAAACATGCCGCAGATCTTTGAGCCGTTCTTTACCACAAAAGATTCCAAAGGCACTGGACTGGGCTTGTGGGTGAGCCAGGGCATTGTGCAGAAGCACCAGGGCAGCCTGCGCGTCCGCAGCCGAACCGATGAAGCAAGACACGGTACCTGCTGCAGCGTCTTCCTGCCCTTTGCCACGCATGACGCCTCGGCAGAAGATGTGCCGGTCGCGGCCCATGATCAGCCGCAGGATGTGATGACCAAAACTGCCGGCTCCAGCGATGATCGTTCTGCAGCCTAAGCCGTCTTCTTGTCTTGCAACGGGCGGAACTCGATGACCTTGCCACGTTCTGACGATAACAGCGAGTTCACTGAACGCAATGGAAAGCTTACCGGAATGTAAAACTCAATCAGCTTGCCCATAACCACCTCGTATGGGCATGTTGTCAGGCTATCTGCTGCAGGTTACTTAAAACGGAATTAAAAATCCTAAGATCGTTCAATGCTGAACAATGCAAATTGTTTCACTCATACCTTAATGCGATCATCGGATCTACTTTCGTTGCCCTTCTCGCCGGGATATAGCAGGCCAGCAACGCAATCAGGGTCAGCACGGCGGTAACCAGGATGAACGTGAAAGGATCGGTCGTACTCACGCCAAACAAAATTCTGGCAAGAACTCGCTTGACAGCAAATGCCAGCACCAGACCTGAGGCCAGGCCGGCGGCCAGACCGATCCCAGTGAGACCTAGCCCTCTGGCAACCACCATTTTTAGAACCGTGCTGCGAGAAGCGCCCAGCGCCATACGTATGCCGAATTCGCTGGTGCGCTGGGTCACCGTGTATGACATCACTCCATAAATTCCCACGGCCGCCAGTAGCATGGCCAGCGCTCCGAATATGGCAAGCAGAATTGCTTCGAGTCTCGGCTGCGCCACCGATTTTGACGTAACTTCATCCATCAACGCGATGTTCGACATGGGCAAGCTATTGTCAAATTGCGCCAGTTCATTGCGAATGGAATTCACCAGCGCCATGGGATCGCCTTCAGTATGCACCGTAATAAAAGGGCTCGGACTGTAATCATTCTGCAAGGCTGACGCATAGACCAGCGGCTGGGGCGGCTGGTCAAGAGAGCCGTAATGTGCGTCTGCCACCACACCGACTACGGTAAAGCTGTGGACACGGAAGCCTGCTGGAATTTCCGCGGGCGGAATCAGGCTTTGCGGCGGCGTTAGAAGAACGGTTTTTCCAATCGGATCTGCGTCCGGCCAATAATGCCGCGCCAGCGCTTCATTCACGACCACGGACAACTCGGTATTCGCTTGATCATGGTCATTCAACAATCGCCCTTTCAACAGTCGTATGTCGAGCGCCTCGAAATAATGGCCCGCGATGGCGCGATATTGCGCGGTGGGGACTTTGTCCATGCTGGCAGGAACAGGGCGATCCAGGGGAACAAAAAACTTGAGCCAGTTCTCACCGGAGAGCGGCAGACTTGAGACGGCCCCGGCCTTTCCAGCACATTGGGATCCTAAGCTTAGAATTCCACGTGGACAAGTTGTCGCG
>JADMIO011475812.1_pt1 | contig 24147 bp, 17 predicted proteins | sample 8958161 | NCBI WGS metagenome assembly JADMIO01 (sample SAMN16585339, study PRJNA669376) | soil metagenome | isolation source: Crop rotation soil | place: USA: Cullars Rotation, Alabama | collected 2011
ATTATTTCAATGTGCATAAAGAGCGCAATTCAGAAACAATCCTCTGTGCGGTTCGCTTGCTCATGACGACTCCCGAATATCAATTATGTTAATTTGACTTATTGGTTGACTGCTGATCGGTTTAGCTGAATTAAATATGCTTTGGGAAAACCTCACTGTTCCGCAATTTGCCGATGCTGTTCAAAGCACCGACGGAGTTTGTATTTTACCTATGGGAGTAATGGAGCCTCATGCGCTGCATCTCCCATTGGGAATCGACTCTTTCGTTTCGTTTGAAGTTTCCAAGCGTGCGGCTGAAATAGAACCAGCCATCGTGCTTCCCGTCAGTTATTGGGGGCCTAATCATGCTTGTTATCACCGTGCGGGAGGAATTGTGATTCGGATGGAAACGGTTTTGAATCTTCTACAGGATATTTGTGATGAAGCGGCGCGGAACGGCTTAAAGAAAATTATTATCAATCCAACGGGTCACGATGGGGTAGTATTTCCTTTATTCATGCAAAGGCAGTTAGAACGGGATGTTGATTACGTTGTTTACCATTTTAAAATGAGCTATCCGCCGGAATTTCGAGAGATGTTGAAAGCTAAGGAAGTTGGGCATGCTGACGAAATGGAAACAAGCGAGATGCTTTATTTGAACAAAGACCTTGTTGACATGAATGCCTTGAGCAAAGAGCCGGTGACGAGAACGCGTGTCTCCGCTCATTTATCAGCAGCAGGTCTTTCGCAAACTTTTACACATTGGTTCGGCGAATATCCGATAATGCAAGTGGGCCATGGTGGAGCGGGAACTGCAGAAAAAGGAGATCTCTTTATAAATTATCGCGTCAAAGCACTCGTGAATGCGATCCGAACGGTGAAGAACGACACGATCAGTCCGGAATTACAAAAGCGCTATCAAGAGCTAAAGAAAAATCCTGGCTCGGGTTGGGACCCGGATATTCTCAATGGAATTTTAGAAAGAACCACTCTGGAGCGGGAACGCCGATTCGACGGACAAAATCTTTTGCCTAAAGCCAAATAGTGTGAGTGTTATTTTAGAAGATTCCAAGATTTCTGGAGTGGCGAAACGGGCGAGAAAAGAAATGAAATGGGGATTAATTGGGTATGGCGATCTTGCGAACACCTGCATTGCGCCCGCGCTTCACGAAGCGGAAGGCAGTACCTTTTGTGGGGTTTGGGGTCGGCAATATTCAAGGACAAAAGAATTTGCCAAAAAACATAAAATCCCGGTTGCGTATGAAAATTTAGAGGAGCTTCTAAACGGTCCCCTGGATGCGATTTACGTTGGAACCCCTGTTGATTCTCACTGTGAATATACGCTTGCGGCGCTTCGTTCGGGAAAACATGTTATTGTTGAAAAACCGATGGCTTCTAATGTGGCCGAATGCGAGCAAATGGTTGCCACCGCTGCGTCAAAAAATTTGAAATTGGGAGTCGCTTATAACACTCGAAATGGGCCCAAAATGCAAAAAGTGAAGGAGCTCATTGAAAGTGGAATGCTAGGAAAAATCACTTACGTCAATATTTGTTTCAATGTTTGCTATGTAATTCCAAAGGACGACCCGAAATATTGGCGACTTCAGAAGGCGCGGAGCGGTGGAGGCGGCGCTGTCGCGGATGAAGGAGTTCATTTTTTAGACCTGCTCGATTTTTGGTTGGGGCCTTCTGATGTCGAGTTTAGCAGTCTTGACCGGTTGGTGTATGCTTGGGAAGTCGAAGACAGCGCCACAGCCGTATTAAGATTGAAAAACAGCGGTGCGCCGGTTCATTTTTATTGTGCATGGAACTCAAAAGGGCAGACGCTGCGATTTGAAATTTTTGGCTCGGAGGGCAAGATTGCAGTGGATCCGATCTTTAACAAGCAGATTATTATTCAACGGGGTTCCGAAAAAGAAATTTTGACCGTTGAGCCGCTTGCCTGTCAGCACATGCATTATACTAAAAACATAGAAGATTTTATGGAGTCCATCGCAACCGGCCGTCCATCGATTTGTGATGGAGAAACGGGCTTGAGGACGAATCAAATTCTGGAAAAAATTCTTAATAGGAACGTTAATCCGCCCCCCGCTGCTTGAGACGAGCGTACAAATGTGGCGCTTTCAAAATTTTTTATTAACTGCTGGTTTTTTAGTTTTTAATTTAAGTTGGGGATTTGCTGAAACCCAACCAACATCACTTCCCGGTCAAAAAAGCCCCAAGCCCAATATTGTTTTTATTTTAGCGGATGACATGGGATATGCGGATGCGGCGTGTTACGGAGGCAAGCTGATCAAAACTCCTTATATAGACGAACTCGCAAAAGAGGGGGTGCGATTCACACAATGTTATGCGGGAGACTGTTTGTGTGCGCCTTCTCGATGCAGCCTAATGACTGGATTTCATACGGGCCACACTCGTATTCGCGGAAATATTTCTGGAATGTCACTTTTGCCTGAAGACATAACCGTTGCTGAGATATTGAAAGCTGCAGGCTATGATACAGGCGTGATTGGAAAATGGGGTTTAGGGAATGAGGGCACGACGGGCGGCCCGAATCATAAGGGCTTTGATTATTCATTCGGATATCTCGACCAAGAGCACGCTCATGATTATTACACAGATCATTTATTTAGAAATGAGCGGAGCGTACCCATTCCACCAAAAACTTATTCGCACGATTTGTTTACAAAAGAAGCCCTTGAATTTATTGAACGAGAGAGATCAAAAACATTTTTTCTTTATTTACCTTACACCATCCCGCACAGCCCGTTTAATCCGCCCAAAGATGAGGTTTATCGGCAATATGCGAATGAAACATGGATCGAACGAGACAAGAATTATGCGGCCATGATTACGCGAATGGATCGGGACATTGGGAAAATAATGGATTTGCTAAAAAAATTGGATTTGGAAAAAAACACAATTGTTTTTTTCACCAGCGATAATGGTGGCGGTGCCAATTTATTGGAGCGATTTCAATGTAATGGACCACTGCGAGGGGCTAAAGAGGACACTTACGAGGGAGGCATTCGTGAGCCGATGATTATTCGTTGGCCTGGCAAAATTGCACCGAATACAACAAACGATTTTGTTTGGGCATTTTGGGATTTTCTTCCGACAGCCGCGGAGATCGCGGGAGTTAAGCCCCCGGCGAACATCGATGGAATCTCTGTTTTACCGGCCATCCTGGGAAAAAAACAAGCTGGGCATGAATATCTTTATTGGGAAGTTTTCGGTGGTTTTGCACATACGTTTACAGGCGAATTTAAACAAGGTGTCCGCGTAGGAGATTGGAAAGCAGTAAAACCGGCGCCTGATCGACCGACCGAGCTCTACAATTTAAAGGCTGATATTGGGGAAAAAGAAAATCTGGCCGTCAAAAATCCCGAAATTTTAGCTAAGATGGAAAATTATCTGAAGGTGGCGCGAATGGATTCTCCAGATTGGATCATCGGTAAAGATACGCGAAAAAATAAGGGAAAAAGTCAAACGAATACAAACTCGAAAACGGAGCAAAAATGAAAATATCCATTCGGACTGTCCTTATTTTAATCGTTGCTATTCTGGGAGCAGGCCATTTTTTTTCAAAATCTGCATCCACACCGCCGTCCGTTCCTGCAGAGGTCGGCTGGTGGGTGTTCGATATTCCGAAACAACGGCCGGCTCAACCACCGATTCTTGATTTAAGATATTTGAATGAAAAAGAGGCCGGCGAATCCGGATTTGTTCAGCGAAATGGGGCTGGTTTCAAGTTGGGTAATGGAGAGCCGGTAAAATTTTGGGGCGGAAATTGCATTCGCGAAGCCATGAGAAGTCATGAGCAAATGGATGCTCTTGCTGCTCAATTCGCGAGAGTGGGTATTAATCTCGTACGACTTCATGGGCCAATTTTTTACAAGTGTTGGATTCGTGCTCGTGATCCTGATTTCGACAAACACACCGACATGACGGAATTGGACGGTCCTTATGTTGATAACCTTTATTATATGGTTAATGCCTTAAAGAAGCAGGGAATTTATAGCTATCTTTCTTACTATGCCCCGCTTTGGATTCAAATGCGGCCGTCGTATGGATTTGAGGGCTACGAACAACTCGGATGTCAGGATCCTTTTTCGCTTCTGTTTTTTGAACCGAAAATGCAGGAAATATACAAAAGCTGGACCCAAAAATTTTTAACGACAAAAAATCCGTATACCGGAATCTCATTGGCAAAAGATCCTGCCGTAGCAGTTGTGGAAATCGTCAATGAAGATGGCTATTTATTTCACACGTTTGATGAAAATGACATGCCTGTCGTTTACAAAGCGGAACTCGAAAAAATGTTCGGGCAATGGCTGACCACGCGATATGGGACCGTTGAAAAAGCATTTGCTGCATGGTCTGGGGCGAAACATGAAAGAGATCATTTGACACCAGGCCAGGTAGGAATTTTTGGAATCAGTAAAATGATCTCGGGGCAACTGGCACAAGCGAGTCCCGGGATGAAAAAACGCCTAAGCGACGAGCTTCGTTTTCTAGTCGAGAACATTCGGGGATTTTATACGGACATGCAGCGTTATTTTCACAATACGTTGGGGGTGCAAAGTCTGGTTTCAGCAGGAAATTGGCGAACGGCCGATCCAACATTGCTGGAAGCCCTTGAACGATATTCGGACATGACATCGGATTTGCTGGATCGACATGGTTACTATTTTAATGGAGAGCACAAGGGCGATCCCAAAAGAATAGGATGGAAATTATGCGTTGGAGATAGTTTTGTAAATCGTTCTGCGGTTATTGAGCCGACCGGGCTTCCGATGCAAACAATCGAGTATGAAAATTATCCCAGTTTTATTTCCGAGTTGGGTTGGCCGATGCCGAACCGTTATTTAGCGGATAATGCTTTCATTCCGAGCGCTTATGGATCGCTTGAGGGAATTGATGGATTCGGTTTTCATGGTTGTAACACGCCTTCGTGGGAGCCAGGCGCCATGAAGTTTCCTTTTTACACTCCGGCAATTTTCTGTCAATTTCCCGCGGAAGCGCTTCAATTTCGGCGCGGTGACGTCAAAGAGGCGCCGACTGTAATTCATCAAGTATTGAATTTGGATGATCTTTATGCATTTAAAGGGACAGGATATTCTGAAGAAGAACACTTTGATGAACTTCGCAAGGCGGATATTCCGAAGGAGCTGCTCGCAAGCACGATGGCAAAGGCGGTTACAGACAGTAGTGTGGATCCATTCAGTTTCTATGTAGGGAAAGTTGTCCGCAGCTTTGGCGACGATAAATCGAAATCAGTTAAAACCGATTTCTCGTCTTACATCGACCGCAAAAATAAAATTGTCAAAAGTATTACTGGCGAGCTTTTGTGGAATTACAACCGGGGCTTTGTGACGGTGGACACAAAAAACAGTCAAGGGATTACAGGATTTCTCTCAAAAGCGGGGCCGATTGAACTAGGCGATCTCACGATCGATTCTAAGAATGAATATGGTTGCATTCATGTCATTAGTTTGGACAACAGTCCATTAGCGACTTCGAAAAAGATCTTAGTTCAAGCATTTACCGAAGAAAAAACGAGCGGTTGGGAAGTTGATGAGAACAATAAGATTTTGAATTTAGGCAAATCTCCGAAATTAATCAAAAATATTGAAGCAGCCATCGTATTCAAAAATGGAATCAAAAAAGCGATAGCTTTAGATGGAGAAGGCTATTTTAAGGAAAATCTTTCGGTCGATAATCCGAGCAAGCTGACCCTTCCTCTTGATTCGATGTACATCATCGTAGAGCGATAAGGTCCCATCGTTCCCTGGTCTGGTAGCGCGCTGGGTTGGATTGATCAGTATCAAACAAATCCAGAGAAACAGTTCCGCAAGAGGCCAGTTTATATCATTGTAATGAGTAAGGCCTATTTCAAAATGGATATAATTCCTTTGAAGATCAGTTCAGGCGGTGGTCTGGATGCCGTTTCTCGGAACTGTAAGTCCTTCGTTTGTAACCAAATAAAAAAAGGTTCTTGCTGCTCAAGAAACCATTCTACTTGTCGATATAAGAATAAGGTGTCCCCAAACCCAACGCTGGAGTAAAACTATGAATACATCAAACCCCTCATCGATTAATTTAAAAACCCGACGCGAATTCTTGCGCACCACCATACTAGGAGGAGCGCTGACTTGGTCGGTTCCTTACTTCGTTAGCAACACCTTTGCAGCGTTGCACGCAGCGGCAATGGATTCGTCTTCGATCGCAACAGGAAAAGATTCACCGATTTTGGTCATCTTGTTTTTAGGCGGTGGAAATGACGGTTTAAATACCATCGTTCCTTACACCAACGATCATTATTATAAAGCGCGTCCGGTATTGGCCATTAAGAAGGACAAAGCGCTTAAGATAAACGATGAGTATGGATTTCATCCAAGTTTAGCCGGTTTTAAATCTCTCTATGACGGCGGTGACCTCGGGATTATTCCCGGAGTCGGTTATCCTGCTGGTGCGGCCGTTCGGTCGCATTTCGCGGCAGCTTCGGTGTGGCATCAGGCCAACCCAGGTGAAGCGACGAGTTTGACCCAAACAACCGGATGGATTGGACGCTATTTGGACAGCTCCTATCAAGGAAATGATCCGACGATTGGAATTAACTTAGCCAGGCAAAAGCCAGAGCTGTTTATGTCGAATCGAGTTCGAACCATTACATTAACCGATGTGGATAATTACAAATTTGGCAGCAAAAAGGGAGCGACCAATAAAGATGTTGATCGATTTTACGCCGACCAAATTGGAGCGGTGAAAACAGCGGTGAGCGGGGATTCCGCGGTCGGGTATTTGGAACAGATCACTCTCGATGCCCAAGTGAGTTCAGATTCGATTTTAGCGCGAGTATCCAAAGTTGAAAATAAAGCCAAATATCCTGATTCGGAGATTGCGAAAGACTTGTCGCTAATCGGACGTTTGATCGCTGGGGGATTGCCGACGCGAGTTTATTATGCTCAGCAGGCCGGTTACGATACTCATGCACGTCAAGCAGAGACTCAATCGAAATTACTGGAAGAACTTTCGCAAGGAATGAAAGCATTCCGAGACGATTTAAAAGCACAGGGCAATTTTAATCGAGTTTTAACAGTGGTATTTAGTGAATTCGGCCGACGTGTTCAGGAAAATGGAGCTCAAGGGACCGACCATGGAAAAGCTAATTACGTTTTCCTAATGGGTGGAGACAAGATTAAGCATGGAGTATTGGGAGAGCATCCGAGCATTGCTCCGAATGACTTAGTAGGAGGAGATACGATGTTCAAAGTGGATTTCCGGGCGATGTACGCCGAAATATTGGCCAAATGGCTCAAAGCGCCAAGTATCGTGCCGATCGTTGGAGAGAAGTTCCATGCAGGAAGCATCATAATGGCTTAAAGAAAAAGATAAGGAGAGATTAATATGAGCAAACTGAATCTACTTTCTAATGCGAACTGGAATTATAAAACAGCGGCCCATTTATTAAATCGGGCAGGCTTTGGAGGACCGCCGGCAGAGATTGAGAAGCTTTCATCGATGGGAATGGAAGGGGCTGTATCGTATTTGGTCGACTACGAAAAAATTCCGGTAGAATTAAATCCGGGTTCTAATTTTTCTCAGCCTGAGCCAAACCATGAGGAAGCGGCAAAAACCAGCCATACGAAGTTGCTAGGTGTCCAGCGTCCCGGTGAAAGCGATGAAGATTACAAAAAGCGAATGGAAGAGGGAAAAAAACTTCTCCCGCAAAAACAAGCGGAAAAAAAAGAAGTTACAGAATTCCGTCAAGAGGCGTGTGAAGCATTGAGAGAATGGTGGATTCGTCAGATGGCTTATACTCCGCGGCCGTTTCAGGAGAAAATGGTATTATTTTTTCATGGTCATTTTGCATGTGGCGGACATGCCTGTCAGGAAGCTTATTTTAGATATCTCCAAAACCAATTGTTTCGCGACAAATGTCTCGGAAGTTGGGAAGACATGCTGGTGTCAGTTACAAAAGATCCTTGTATGCTTCGCTCGTTGGATAATCAAAAAAATTTCAAAGGAAAGCCAAATGAAAATTATGCTCGCGAGTTGATGGAATTGTACACGCTTGGAGTCGAATATTACACCGAGCAAGATGTGACTGAAGGTGCTCGTGCCTTGACCGGTTGGGGTATTGATGATGCGAAACTATGTTTTATTTATAGGCCTGAGCAACATGACAACGGAGAAAAGACCTATATGGGACTCAAAGGGAATTTAGGGCCGCTTGAAATTATTCATCAGATTGTAAAGCAACCGCAAGCAGCGCGGTTCATCACGTCGAAACTGTGGAAATTTTTTACGGATCAAAATCCATCCGAAAAGATCGCGACCGCGTTAGCCGACGAGTTTCGTGGTTCGGGAATGATTTTGAAACCGGTGATGAAGCTGATGTTTAGTTGCGAGGACTTTTATGCTCCCGACATGATTGGCAGACAAATCAAAGGGCCTATTCAATGGCTGGCGAACAGCATTCGATTGTTGGAGAGAGATCTACCGGAGCGAAAATATCTAAACACGGTTCAAGACAAAATGAGTCAGGAATTGTTCAAGCCTCCGACAGTGAAAGGATGGGATGGTGGAGCAGCTTGGATTAATACAAATACCATGCTGGCCCGTTACAATTTAGTTGCAGGTGTTATCTCAGGGCCCGGCGATAAAAGCGGTGGAACAATCATGCACGGCAAAACCATGGCAAATGCGACCAAAGGCAAGGTGGAGCAAGAATTATCGGTAAAGAAACTTTTTACTGACGAACAACTTCGAGATAGTTCCAAATTATTGGCAGAATTGCAGAAGCGATTCCTTCAAGTGCCGCTCGCGGGTAAGCGCCAGGACGACTTGGTTAAGTATGTTACGACGCAAAAACAGCATAACGAAGACACATTGCGCACGGCGGTTCAGATGATCATGACCACGCCAGAATATCAGCTCTGCTAAGCTAAAAATAATTCTTGATGAAAAGCAACCGACAGCGTGCCGCTTGGCTTCGGCGGCGGCGCGAGGATCGGGTCTCTCCGTTCGGTTAGAGCTTTTGGATTTGTTTGTTCAATTCGAAGAATATCGTATCAATATACGGAACTATTAAGAATGAAAATGGAGAATGGCTGAGACTTTGTACCTATTTTCAGGTTTATCAAATAAACCCTAAATGATGAATTCTTACGTTAAAAAACTGATATTAGCATTAATGTGTAATTTTACGATCGTCTCATTTTCCATGTTAATGGCCGATCCGACGCCTCCCAAAGGTAATGGATTGGAAAAAGAAAATCCCGCAACATGTCCTGACGATCCTTTGAGCTTGGAAAAATTCGATACCAATAAAAATGGCAAACTGGATGAGGACGAGAGGAAAGCTTGGGAAAAAGCTGTCCTAGACAAATATGACGTGGATAAAAATGGAATTCTTGTTCCGGCAGAATTGAAAAAGTTTCACGGCGATCAACATCATATAGAAGTACTCGCGAAGGAAAAAGCCGAACATCCGGATGGTCTGAAAGGCACAGGACTTGAAAAGGAAATGCCGTCGACAATGGCCGGAGTGGAATTCTGTTTGGATGATTTTGATAAAAATAAGAATGGGAAATTGGATCCTGATGAAAGAAGCGCCTGGGAAAAAGCTGTATTGAAAAAATATGACTCCAACAAGGATGGCTACCTCGATTCTGTCGAACTAGAAAAGTGGAAGTCCCGCAAAGTATACGGCGAAAATATAGCGAAGATGCGAGTCGAAGAGAATTCTAAACCGCCGCCACCGGGAACGGGCTTAGAAAATGAGCAGCCGAGTACTGTCAGTAGTGATCCTCTAGGCTTGGCCAAGTACGATACCAATCACAATGGAAAATTAGATCCTGAGGAGCGACCGGCTTGGGAAAAAGATATGTTGGCAAGGTATGATGAAAATCATAATGGTCATATTGATCCATCGGAACTGCACGTGTGGAAGCATGGGGTTGGCCATATGGAAGGAATCGAGAGCGGAAACAATCCCGCACATACCGCCGGTAAAAAGAAAACAAATGAGAAAGCCGATTCGGATAAGACGTCTGCTTCGGCCCAAAATTCGGAAAACAAAACAACGGCTTCCACGAGTGGCGAATAACAACGTATCAATATACGTCAAAACAATTTAAATCTTGAGCGACTTCTCTTTTGTCTGAGCGTTTAACTAATATGAGAAATATTCTTCTAATGTTCCAGAGACTCGATTCTGTTCGGGAATCGCTCGTTTGTTCGAAACAAATAAAAAATAAGGTAAAAATATGCTTTGGGAAAATTTAACGGTTCCACAATTCGCAAGAGCGGTCGAAGAAACAAAAGGCGTCGCTATTTTGCCGATGGGTGTTATTGAGCCCCATGCGCGACATATTCCTCTCGGAATCGATTCAACCGTCAGTTTTGAAGTCAGCAAACGAGCGGCCGAGATTGAACCAGCGATTGTTCTTCCGGTGAACCATTGGGGAATCAATCATGCCTGCTATCATCGTGCCGGCGGGATCGTTATTAAAAGTGATGTTGTCTTGGCATTACTCCGAAGTCTTTGCGATGAAATATCTCGAAACGGAATTAAAAAAATTATTATTAATGCAACGGGCCATGGCGGCCCCGTTTTCGATTTTTTTATTCAAACGCAAGTGGAAAGAGATATTGACTATGTTGTTTACAATTTTAACGTGCCAGGCCCCGCCTGTCCTCCCGAGTTAGCTCAATTGTTCGTCGATAAAGAAGATTGCCACGCTGGAGAAAAGGAAACCAGTGAAGCCCTTCATCTTTACGAAAAAGAAGGTCTTGTGGATATGGCCACCATTAGCAAAGAGCGCTTTGGGCGGACAAAATTGACGGAGCATCTGGGTAAGGCAGGGTTATTGGTGCGACCTTTGCATTGGTTTGGCGAATATCCAACAATGCAATCGGGCCACGGGAAAGAGGGAACTGTAGAAAAGGGCGAAAAATCTATCAATCATCGGGTCCAAGCCCTTGTTAAAGCCATTCGTGTTGTTAAGGAAGACACGATTACTCCGGCCCTTTTGAAACGTTATAAAACTCTCCAGAAAAGCCCTGGATCGGGCTGGGACTTGGACATTTTAAATGGTATTTGGGAGGGAAGAAAACTAGAAGCTCGAGAGGCTTGATTTTGTTTTTTCTACTTGGGATGAACCTAGAGGAAAAGTGAATTGTCAAAAAAATTTCCGCAATGATGAGAATATATTCATTAAAAACCCCAAAGCTTTTTTGGATATGTGCGTTAATTTTTTTTACTAAGGCGTATGGTTCCGATCCTGATTCCAATTGCTGGATTTTTGAGCCCGACTGTAACGAAAAATTTCAAAGCAGCGCGCTTTTGGATCTTCGTTTTTTGAACGAGAAAGAAGCGGGACAATCGGGCTTTGTAAAATCGGATGGACAGGGTTTTAAGCTGGGTGATGGCACGCCCGTAAAATTTTGGGGCGTTAATTTTACTGATAATTGCATCGTTGCAGTTGGACACAAGCGTCTCGATTATTTAGCGGCACATTTAGCGAAACGAGGGGTTAACATCGTTCGCATACATTCACCCATATTCGATCGAAAAGGAAATGATCTTACGAAGGTCGATACCAAACTTTTGGATGATTGGTTTTATTTTGCTGCGGCCCTTAAAAAACAGGGAATTTATACTTATATCTCTTTTTATTTTCCTTCTTGGATCACGTCCAATTACGGATTGGAGGGCTACGAGAAAAAAGCGAATCCTCCCTGGATCGTCCTATTTTTTGACCCGCACTTGCAAGAAATTTATCGAGGATGGGCAAAGGTCCTTTTTAATACCAAAAATCCGTATACCGGCCTGACTTTTGCACAAGATCCATCGGTAGCGGTTGTCGAAATCGTTAACGAAGCTGGTTATTTTTGGGGCTCATTCAGTCCCAACGATATTCCTGATGTTCAATTGGCCAAATTGGAAAAAAAATATGGAGCGTGGCTTGTTCAACGATATGGCTCGCTCGAAAAAGCATTGGCCGCTTGGTCGAACGCCAAACAGGGTCGAGACGATCTTAAAATAGGGCGAATGGGCCTGATTCCGACGCCGGCTCTCGAAAAAAACCTTTCTAATGCGGGAATGCGATCTCGCATGAGCGATCAAGTTCGTTTTTTGGTTGAAGATATCCGAAATTTTTACGCGAATACAAAACAGTATTTTCGAGAGACGATTGGAATGAAGAGCCTGGTATCCTGCGGAAATTGGCGTACGCTTGATGCGCGGCTGTTAGAAGCGCTCGAGCGTTATTCGGATACGGTCGGAGATTTACTAGATCGACACGGCTATTATTTCAATGGTCAGCACAAAGGCACTCAGCCGTCCTCTGCGTTCAGAGTTAATAATGGAGATATGTTTCAAGATCGCGCGGCTGTTATTGATCCAACCGGCCCTCCCGTACAGTTAATCGATTACGAAAATTTTCCTGAATTTATTTCAGAGCTGGGCTGGACAAATCCGAATCGATTTCGCGCAGAAAACACTTTTCTGTGGAGCACTTATGGATCTTTGCAAGGAATGGATGGTTGCTGCTTTTTTGCTATGGGCGAAGCGTGGAAACCTCTTTCTCCAAGTAATGTTGTACCAAACTGGCCCATCTCGGTTCCCTCCACGCTCGGTCAGTTTCCGGCGTCGGCTTTACAATATCGAAGGGGCGATATTAAAGAAGCGCCGGTTGTCGTTCATCAAACTCTCAATTTAAACGATCTTTATGCTCTGAAAGGCTCCGGAAAATCAGAGGTTGAAAATATTGATGAAGCTCGCGCTGTAGAAATTCCCGCTGAGGTATTACAAGACTATAATAAGAACCGAGCGAGCGATAACAGCTATCATCCTTTCACCTACTTTGTTGGCCGAATTCTGCGCAGTTTTACGAACAAAGAATCGAAGCAAGAAAAAATGGATTTAACGCAATATATCGATGATAAAGCCAAAACGATTAAAAGTATTACCGGCGAAATTTTTTGGGACTACGGCCGAGGATTTGTCACCGTGAACACGAAGAACAGTCAAGGAGTGACTGGATTCCTTTCAAAAGCAGGAACCATCAAATTAGGAAATTTTACAATCGATTCGAAAAACGAATTCGGATCGATCCAAGTAATCAGTTTGGATTCTTTGCCGCTTACTGATTCTAAGAAAATTTTGGTTCAAGCGTTTACTGAAGAACATCCGACCGGTTGGCAGGTAGAGAACGGAAAAGTAGTCAATGTGGGCAAGCTTCCGTTGCTTGTCAAAAAAATCGAGGCAACTGTGGCTTTTAATTCAAGCGGCTCGTGCAAAGCAACCGCATTGGATCCGAACGGTTACGCCACAGAAAATGTTTCTGTGAAAAAAGAGGGAGATTCTCTGAAAATCGCGCTTCCTTCTGATGCCCTTTATACAATAATTGAGAGATGAAAATAAAATTTACTTTTAATGTGCTAGTGACGTTTTTGTTCGTTTTGTGTTTAGGTTCGCTTCCTGCTGCGACAGTGCCTGCTGAATCGAAACCGAATATTTTATTTATTTTGGCCGACGATATGGGTTACGGCGATGCGGGATGTTATGGTCAAAAATTAATTAAAACGCCAAACATCGATCATTTGGCAACGGAAGGGTTACGTTTCACGCAATGTTACGCTGGAGATACCGTTTGTGCGCCTTCGCGGTGTTGTCTCATGACGGGGCTTCATACGGGCCATGCAACTATTCGAGGAAATCGAACGGATATCAAACTAGGCGGGAATGATCATACGGTTGCTGAGATTTTGAAGTCCGTAGGCTACACTACGGCGATCATTGGAAAGTGGGGGCTTGGCACGGAAGGAACTCTGGGCGGCCCTAATCACAAAGGTTTTGATTATTCCTTTGGTTATTTGGACCAACTTCACGCTCATGAATATTGGACCGATCATCTATTTCGAAATGAGCAACGGGTTGAGATCCCTCCGAAAACATATTCTCACGATCTTTTCACGAAAGAAGCGCTCGAATTTGTAGAGAAACAAAAAGACAAACCTTTTTTCCTCTATCTCGCGTATACGATTCCTCACGAAAAATATGATCCTCCTACGGATGAGCCGTATTCTCATGAATCCTGGATACAACGAGACAAAAATTATGCGGCTATGATTACGCGAATGGATACCGATATCGGAAAATTAATGGATCTCCTTAAAAAATTGGGTCTGGAAAAAAATACAATCGTCTTTTTCACCAGTGACAATGGAGCTGGAGCAGAAATAAAACAGTTTCAGAGCAATGGACTTCTTCGCGGGGCGAAAGGTGATTTATATGAAGGAGGAATTCGTGAGCCGATGATTGTTCGATGGCCCGGAAAAATTGCTCCGGATAAGACGAGCGATTACGTCTGGGCATTTTGGGATTTCCTGCCGACAGTTGCGGAGCTGGTGGGTGTCAAACCTCCAGTGGGAATTGACGGCGTTTCTGTGCTGCCGACTTTGTTAGGAAAAACGGAAGAAGCGCATCCGTTTCTTTATTGGGAGGATTTTGGAGGGTGGGGAAAAATTTCCAATGGTCTATTTTGTCAGGCCATACGCATGGGAGATTGGAAAGCGGTAAAACCGGCGATCAAAAAGCCATGGGAACTTTACAATTTGAAAACAGATTTGGAGGAAAAGCAGGATGTGGCTGCTAAGAACCCGGAAATTATGGAGAAAATCTTAGGTTATTTAAAAACAGCAAGGACCGATTCCAAAGATTGGATCATCGGCTACAGCAGTAACGGAAAAAAATAAATAAGCAAAAAAGGAACTATGAACAAGATACGGTTAGGACTCGTTGGACTTGGAAATATCGGCAGCCATCACGCTCGATATTTGCTCGCAAACAAAATAAATAATTGTGAATTGGTGGCGGTTTGTGACAGCGATCCGGAAAAGCTTCGTCCTTATTCTCAAGTAAAAACTTTTACGAATAGCGCAGAATTGATTCGTTCTAAACTTATCGATGCTCTTTTGGTGGCGACGCCTCATTATTCGCACACAACAATCGGAATTGATGCCTTACAGCAGGGCCTTCATCTTATTGTTGAAAAACCAATTTCCGCGCACAAAGCGGATGCCGAGCGTCTTCTGGCTGCGCACAAAAATAAGAAACAGGTCTTTGCCGTGATGTTTAATCTTAGACCGGATCCGTGTTACGTGAAACTACGCCAGCTCATTCGGTCCGGAGATTTGGGTGAAGTCCGGAGGATTAATTGGCTTGCTACTCACTGGTTTCGAAGTGAAGCCTATTATGCTTCGGGAGGTTGGCGTGCCACTTGGGCTGGTGAAGGAGGAGGGGCCCTTCTCAATCAGTGCCCTCATAATCTCGATCTTTTCCAATGGATGTTTGGAATGCCGAAGCGAGTTCGAGCGTTTTGTCATCTAGGGAAACATCATAAAATTGAAGTCGAAGATGAAGTGACAGCCTATTTCGAATTTCCGAATGGAACAACGGCCGTCTTTATCACATCGACCGGGGAAACGCCGGGAACCAATCGCCTCGAAGTCGTTGGAGAGCAAGGGAAAGTTGTTCTGGAAGATGGAAAAATGATTTTCACTCGAAACGAAATTCCCATGACAAAATTTAGCCGGACATCAACCAGTAATTTTGGTCGCCCGGAAACGTGGAATGTTCAAATTCCGTTTGGAGCGACGAGTGATAATTCTCACGCGGAAATTACGCAAAATTTTGTGGATGCTATTTTAAATCAAAAGCCATTAATTGCACCTGCAGAAGAAGGAATCCGCTCTCTTGAATTGGCCAACGCGATGTTGCTCTCTTCATTTGAAAGGGAAACCATCGAGCTTCCTTTGGACTCGAAGAGTTATGAAAAACATCTAAAAAAGCTGATCGCGACCTCAAAATTCAAAAAGAAGAATGGAAAATTTCAAGGAGCCAGCACAGAGGATTTTGCTAAATCTCTTCACTGCTCGGAACGAGGAAAACAGTTGGCAAAAACATAGCATTAACAATAAAATATGAATACATTGACTCAAAAGAATTCTCCCAAAAGTCAGGCTAATAAGCCCATTCGTTGGGCCTTAATCGGAATTGGCGATCTCGCCGACAAAAGAATCGCTCCCGCTCTTAATGAAGCGAAAAACAGCGTTTTCACCGGCATTTGGGCGCGTGATCCGCAAAAGGCTCAGGACTTTGCTAAAAAGCACAACATACCGACCATTTATCCAAGTTTCAAAGCCTTGTTGGATGACTCGATCGACGCTCTGTACGTAGCGACACCCCCCGATGTTCATTGCGAATATACAGTCGCGGCCCTTCGAGCGGGAAAACATGTGATCGTTGAAAAGCCGATGGCGTCTAATGTGGCCGAGTGCGAGCAAATGATCGCTGAGGCGAAAGCTGCCAAAAAAGTGCTCGGTGTGGCTTACAACAGCAGAAATGCACCTCGAATGAGGAAAGTTAAAGAACTGGTCGCAAGTGGGATCCTTGGAAAAATCACCTACGTTAATATTTGTTACAACGTTTGGTATGTTCTTCCAAAGGAGGATCCGAAATCGTGGCGCCATTATAAATCCCGAAATGCGGGAGGGGGCCCCATTGCAGACGAGGGAGTTCATTATTTGGATTTACTCGATTTTTTCCTTGGGCCATCCGAAGTTGAATATAGCAGCCTTGATCGGTTAGTTTTTCCTTGGGATACTGAAGACAGCGCGACTGCAGTATTAAGATTAAAAAACAGCGGAGCGCCTGTTCACTATTATTGCGCTTGGAACTCAAAAGGAGTTACGAACCGAATTGAAATTGCTGGCTCAGAAGGCAAGATCGCCTTGGAACCGATTTATAGCAACCAGATCCTGATTCAGCGGGGCTCGGAAAAGGAAATTTTGACAATCGAGCGGCCTCGTAACGCGTATACATTGAATGTCGAAGACTTTCACGAATCCATCGCCACGGGACGTCCGCCGATTTGTGATGGTGAGGCAGGGCTTCGAACGGCGCAAATTCTTGAAAAAATATTAGATACAAAGATAAATTTACCTCCAGGATAATTATGATAACGTCGACTTTAAAATCGGATTCCAAAACATTATCCCAAAAAACAATTCGCTGGGCTCTCATCGGAATTGGCGACCTCGCCAACAAAAAAATTGCACCGGCTCTTCATGAAGCTAAAAACAGTGTTTTTAGCGGCATCTGGGCACGCAATCCAGAAAAGGCCCAGGATTTTGCTAAAAAGCACAACGTGCCCACCATTTATTCAAGCGTCAAAGAGTTGCTCGATGATTCCATTGACGCTGTTTATGTGGCCACGTCGCCCGATGTCCATTGCGAATACACCCTTGCAGCTCTTCGAGCAGGAAAACACGTCATCGTCGAAAAGCCCATGGCTTCCAACGTGGCTGAATGTGAACAGATGGTTGCGGCTGCTAAAGAACGAAATTTGAAATTAGGAGTGGCTTATAATAGTCGAAACGCGCCCAAGATGCAGAAGGTGAAAGAGCTCGTCGCCAGCGGGATTCTGGGAAAAATTACTTATGTGAACATTTGTTTTAACGGCTGGAGGCAAGGTGAAAATTGGCGGCTGGAACGAGCGCGGAGTGCCGGCGGTGGAGCTGTTGCGGATGAAGGAGTACATCGCCTCGATCTTCTGGATTTTTGGTTGGGGCCATCTGAATTCCAATTTAGCAGTCTAGAGCGGCTCGTTCGCTCTTTCGATGTCGAAGATAGCTCGACGGCTGTTTTAAAATTGAAAAATAGTGGAGCTCCTGTTCATCTTTATTGCGCATGGAATTCCTGGCCGCGCCTGGATCGATTCGATATCTTTGGATCCGAAGGAAGAATTTCTTTAGACCCTCTTTACAGTAAAAATATTAATCTCCAACAAAGAGATCAAAAAGAAGTTTTAACAATCGATCCTGTTCCCAATGCCTATACTTTAAACGTGGAAGATTTTCATGAAGCGATCGCCACGGGGCGCCCGTCGATTTGCGATGGAGAAACCGGACTTCGGACGGCTCGACTTCTTGAAAAAATTTTAGCTGCCAAGGTGAATTTGCCGCCGGGTTGAAATGATCATCCTGCGAGCAGGTTGAGTTTTGAGTTGGCTCGAGTAAGGGTAATGCAATATCGTAAGTCATGCTTGACCAAACGAGTTTTTCAAGAGTTATGAAAAAGCAGACCCAATTCTTTAAAATTTGGATCATCGGCCTGCTATTTTTTTTGATCAGTAATTTTAGTTTTGCGTGGAATTCAAAACTGTTTCCATATAATCCCGAAACGAAACAGTACGAATTTAAAATAATTCCTGGCGGAGACAATTGGGAAGCCCAACCGAATATTCACTTGCTGGATTTTTCTTACGCAGGATACGCTGCGAGCGAAGCGCCCATTCCGTCGATCGGTGTAAAAGCAACTGTTAAGCCGGGCGAAAACATTCAGGAAAAGGTGGATGCAGTTTCTGCGATGCCAAAAGATTCGAAAGGTTTTCGTGGAGCGATTTTGTTGGCTGCTGGTACTCATACCATTACGAAACCGATCCAGGTGAAAGCCGATGGAATTGTGATTCGCGGCGAAGGCCCGGACAAAACATTTATTTACGTGGACAGCGAGGGATTTACAGAGCAAGCAGCCATTGATTTTGAGGGGACTGGTCCGAGTTGGAGCCAAATTCCCGGAAATTTTTCTCTCTTATCTCAAGATATTAATGAAGGCGATACCGTGGCACATGTCGCGAAAGGAGCCTCTGATTTTAAAGTCGGTGACGAAGTCGTTCTTTCGCATAAGTATGGTAAAGCATTTACCGACGATCATTTCATGGATCCGAAAAAAGAATGGATGAACGGCCAGTCCATTCTTACTTATTATAGAAAAATAAAATCGATCAAAGGGGACGAAATTACATTTACCGAGCCAATGACTTATCGGCTCAAAACAACGTGGGAAGCGAGAATCACAAAAATCAATCAGTCGAGAAATTTTGGCGTGGAGCATCTGGCGATTGGATTTAAGCAGGGAACGGGCCCTGGAAATGTGATCAGCACCGCCAAAGGAAATGGAGCTGGGCCGACACACGGCGCAAAAATGGTTTATCTCAATAAGGTGACTAATGCCTGGGTTCGCGATGTGAAGAGTTATCGCCCGGAAGGATCAAAAAACATGATTCAATGTGATGGAATTGGTGTTCGCGAAACAAAATGGGTGACAATCGAGGATTGTGATGTTCGGGATCCTTACAATATTACTTACAACAATGGATATCTTTATGTGATTGGGAGATCGGATGGGGTGCTCATTAAAAATTGTTTCGCAGCCGGAGGATTGGATTGTCTTCTGATCAACGGAGCATCGTCCCGAGTTGTTTTACATCATTTGACTACGGAAGAAGAAAATCGTGGCAGTGATTCACATCGATTTTTGGCCAGTGGAATTCTTTTCGATAGCTGCTCCCTTGCGAGCAAAAACATGGCGAGTTATAACAATACTGCGGCGCTTTTTCGTTTTGAAAATCGGGGGCCCATGAGTGATGGAGCGGGCTGGACCGGGACAAATTTAGTGATGTGGAATACGAAAACATCAAAGATCGGAGAGAATGCAGCTTCGTACATCATTAAGTTAGCGAATTATGGACGCAATTATATCATTGGTCCCTATGGGGAAGCCAGTAAACCGCTGCTGAATGGTGAAATTCAAAAAACACTGCAATATTCCAAATCTTACACCGAAGGAATCGGTGAGGAAGGTTTGGAGCCAGCATCTCTTTTTGATGAACAATTGAAAATGCGTCTCGCCAAAGGTCCAGAAGCGTCTGCGGGTGCATTGATTAATCCAAACTAATGTGCCTTTTATGAAGACTTTATTTGCCGGAATTTCGATCGTTTTTTTTCTGTGTCTTTCAGCAAGTGCTGAACCTGAAGCCCCTCGGCCCAACTTTCTTTTAATGTACACGGACGATCAGCATTGGGATACGATAGGTGTTGCTCAACGGGAAGAAGGAAGTAACGCAAGATTTCCGTGGTTTCAAACTCCGAACCTTGACCGTCTCGCCAACGAAGGGTTCCGTTGCCGAAATGCTTTTTGTGTTTGTTCCCTTTGTTCTCCAGGTCGTGGCGCGATTTTGACGGGGCAATATCCTCACATGACTGGGATCGTCCATAACCAGCAACCGTTTCCTGATACTCTTCCAACTTATGCGAGCTTGTTGCGCAAGGCTGGATACACGACTGCTTTCATCGGAAAATGGCATATGGGTTCGCAACATGGCAAACGTCCCGGTTTTGATTTTTCAGCCAGCTTTATCGGACAAGGAACTTACGGTGGCGTGAAATTCGAAGTCAACGGCGTTCCCACTCCGAGTCAGGGATGGACTGATGATACTTCTGCTAATTACGCCATCGATTTTATTACGAAAAATAAAGATAAACCATTCTGTGTTGCCATCGGCTTTAAATCTCCCCATGGACCTTGGTTTCCTGCGGACCGAAATAAAAATAGATATGAAAATGAAAAAATTCTTCCTCCAGTTAATGCAAACGCCAAACCGCCGTTTCCCAGAGCAGATTCGGGTGTTTTAAAAGCTGGAAAAAAAGGAAAAGAAGAGATTAGTGATGGTGAAAATATTTCGGCAGCCGAAGTTCAGGAAAAAATCAAAGACTATTTTCGTTGTATTTATGGTGTAGATGAAAATATTGGCCGGCTCTTAGACACTTTAGAAAACTTGGGTTTAAGCAAAAACACAATGATTATTTTTTTAACCGATAACGGATTTTACCTCGGTGAACATGGGCTAAGCAATAAATGTTCTGATTACGAGGAAAGCTTGCGCATTCCGTTTTTGGTGCGCTATCCGGCCTTGCCCAACAAAGGAGTTCTCATCGACCAAATGGTCCTGAATATCGATATCGCTCCGACCATGTTGGATTTTGCCGGTGTCCCGATTCCATCACAAATGCAGGGAAAAAGTTTTCGCCCTCTTCTCGAAGGACAAAAAACCGAGTGGCGGAAAGAATTTTTATTCGAATATTTTGGGGGCGGCGATAGTTTCACTCCTCCGATTGTGGGTGTGCGGACCGAAAGCGGGAAATATATTACTTATCCTCATCATGATGATTGGAGGGAATTATTTAATCTGGACTCCGACTCGCATGAAATGAAAAATTTAGTCAAAGATCCGAGCAGTCTCGATTTCCTCCACCAAATGGAATCGGAATTAAACCGATTGATTAAAGACTTCGGCTACGACAGCAAATCGAAAAAGAATTCAGGATAAACAAGTATCACGTCATGAAACTCATATCTGGTGTGCTTGCCTGTGGATTTATCTTTTTAGCGAGTAGCGGATTAGCAAATTCTGAAATGCCGCCACCGGTAGTGCAACCGGATCGAATTAAAGATGATTGGAAATGGCCGGACGTTTCTACTCCGCCTCTGCAGCAAATGATCGATCATCCTCCGGTACGCACGGCGCCGATTTACGGGCTCTATACGGACGCGAAAATGTATCAGAAATATCGTGCTGCAATAAAAGAGGTAGGTTGGACAAGTATTTTGATTGGCGGCCCGCTCGACGATGAGACGATGAGAATGCTCCTGGAAGATAAAATGGAAGTGGCCAAGACATTGGGCGCTTGGATATTAAATGATCCGAATGCCACCAAAAAAGGAGGGGCGGGGCCTCGCGCGGGTTTTGAATCCGACGATGCATTTCTTGAGGCTTGTTTGAAAGCTGTCGATAAATTTATGACTCGGTACGCGCCCGGCGGTACTTTTTTTAAAGACAATCCGGATCTTCCCAACCGTCCGATAAAATTTATAGAGGCTTGGACCGAACCCAATAACCAATACATGATTGGTGATAGTACGGCGAATGCGTTTGATCGCAGGGTGGAGCTTTATGCAAAAATGCTGCCGGCATTTTATAAAGAAATTAAAAGCAAATGGCCTACGGTGACTGTCCTTGGATTTGCTTGTAGCAGTGCGCCATTTATAGGGCAGGTGCATCAAAAAAATCCTGAGGTGGCGAAAAGCTACGACGTGATCTCGACTCATCCGTCGAGTTGGCCTTTACCTCACGAGCGACAAGATGTACTGCCTGATGGCAATACTGCCAAGATTCGCGACGTTCTCAAAAAATATGGAGCGGAAAATAAGCCTTTTTGGTACACGCAATTCGGCTGGACGATTCTTCAAAGCGAGGGAGGGAAATTTGCTTCGGAGCCGCATTATCAGGGGACCCAAATTTCTTCGGTGCTCGCGGCGGCTTATGTTTGTCGATCATATGCTTTGTGCATGCGGTTAGGAATTTTAGGAGCGGACATTATGTACATCGTTGATGCTGACAATTTCAACGGCGGTTTTTTTGATGAAGAGAAATGGCGGCCTTCGGCATATGCAGTGAAAACAATGACTCACTTGATGCCAAATCCAAAATTGATTGGGGCGATTAGTGACGGCCACTGGGGATATTACGCTTATCAATTTCTTGCCGATGCGAGCGACAAAAATTCGAAACCGGTCATTATGGCTTGGAATATCGAAGGCCTGAAAACGGTCGAGATTCCGTGGAAAAAGCCCAAAGCGATCGTAAAAGACATGTTCGGATACAGCAAAGAAATCAATTCAGCTGAGGGAAAAATATCGGTTGAGCTAGGACCTTGCCCCGTTTATTTGTCTGAATAGCGATTGAAACAAATTTTGCATCAGAAATGCGTTGACTTGAGCAAAGCCTTGGTTATATCGAGGCCGTTAATTATTTTTTTTTAGTTTCGAGCAAACAGTTTCGCCCTCAACCCAACAACCATCGACCAGGATTGTTTTAGGGTCGGAAGGAATTCCGCACTCGTTTCGATGCAGCATACCAACGAGGAGATCCATAGCCGTGCTTCCGATGATTTTGTTTTTTGGGCAGATACCCGTTGCGAGCAGATTCTTCTTGTGGAGCGGTTGAGCGAGATGAGGGTGAACGGCGCAAAAACTCGCAAATCCAATTTCATTGGGGACATCATATTTTAGTAATTGTAGCCAATTAAGAAGATGATTGTTTATTCCTATAACGACATCGGGTTTGTATCGGTTAAGCCAAGAATGAAACTGGTCGAGATTATCCTCTCTGGGAACTGAAAAGTTGAACCATGGAATTTGATTTTTGGGCTCAATACATCTATTTTCGGTAGCAAATCCCGCCCAATAGCCATGATTCGCTCGTTCATCAACTTCTCGAGGAACTGCGAGGCCAATCCGACGATAGCCGAGTTGTCGCAATCGGCGCATGGTGAGAATGGTTTCGCTGAACTGATTTCGAGAAACTCGATTGAGAGCTGGATAAATTAAAGAATAGCCGATCGTTATTGCGGAAAAAAAACTCCAGTCCATTTCTAAAAATCCGCGGTGGGGAGTTCTGGGCGCAACAATTACGCCGCGGATTCCTCGGTTTCTGAGAATTTTACTGAGATCCTCGTTTTTGACTTTCATGTGGCGCGGTGACACTTCCTCGATGGAATAGCCCAATTCCTTACTCCGCTCCTCAATTCCTAAAAACATTTCTTTCGTTTCAGTTTTGAAACCCTCTCGCCATGCACTGGGTTCGAGCGAATCAGAAATGATGGCAATAGTCGATTGATAACGAGCGGTTTTGCGGGTTTGTCGGTAAGCGACGAGTCCTGCGAGCATGGGATCTGGGTAAAAACCCATTTCTTTGGCGATGGCTTGAATTTTCCGGCGGGTTTTGAGGGCGATTTCTGAATGATTTCGTAAAGCGCGCGATACCGTGGAAGTATCCACGCCAGCTTTTTTGGCAATATCTTTCGTAGTAATTCGCAGGATCATCTTATTGCAATAGTATGCGAATATTTCTTCAACAATATCAACAACCTTCTTTTGCAGCAAATGTTTAATGAATATATGAGCCATTTGGTTTCAACACGAAGGGCCCGGTCAAGGTCCGCGCGGTTCTTCACTAACTTTTATTACAATGGTTTTGGAGAAATTCTGCTTTTAGAACTTCAAGTGGCATTAGGGTTGATATTGAGAGGGACCCTCTGGCTAAGAGGGTTCCTCAATCAACAAGGCTTAGTTCAACTTATCAGAAGAAGTTTTATTTAATTAAGAACAACAAACACCCAAAAACCCAAACATCAAAACTATGAATACATCAATAAACCTAAAGACACGACGAGAATTCTTACGCACCA
>JADMIO011200162.1_pt1 | contig 24142 bp, 21 predicted proteins | sample 8958161 | NCBI WGS metagenome assembly JADMIO01 (sample SAMN16585339, study PRJNA669376) | soil metagenome | isolation source: Crop rotation soil | place: USA: Cullars Rotation, Alabama | collected 2011
GGGCCCGCCACGGCAATTGTTTGCGACCGTTGCTCCCGCGTCATTGGTGTTTCTTAAGGCGAACGCCATATTAATGACGGTCTCTCCATAGGGTTTTCCCACATGCTCGGTTTCCTAGGCTGGCTCAAGACGATTGCCGTCGGCACGTTGAACGCCATCGCCAAGTTCGCCTTCCTTCTGGTCCTGATCTTTTTCGTCCTGTTCCTGATCGGGCTTGCGACGGGCGACGGGTTGCCGGGCAAGATGGTGCTTGCGCTCGACCTGCGCCGCCCGATCGCGGATTCCGCCCCGGTCCAGTACACCTTCGGGGCCAGGCCGGTGACGGTGATGGATATCGTGCTCGGCCTCGATGCGGCCCAGCGCGACGGTCGCATCAAGGGCGTGGTGCTGCGGCTGGGCAGCGCCAACATCCCGATCGCGCAGGCCGAGGAGATCGGCGCCGCGCTCAAGCGCTTCAAGGCGTCGGGCAAGTTCGTCATCGCGCATAGCCAGGGCTTCGAGGCGCCGGGGCTTGGCGACTATCTGACCGCGACCGCCGCCGACGAGATCTGGATGCAGCCCAAGACGCCGTTCGGCGCCGCGGGCGAGGGCGGTGGCGAGATATTCCTCAAGGGCCTGTTCGAGAAGATCCAGGCCGAGCCGCAGATCGCCAAGCGCGCCGACTACAAAAGCGCCGCCGACATGTACATGGAAAAAAACATGACGCCGGCCGATCGCGAACAGGTCACTGCCCTGATGCAGTCCTGGTACAACACCGCGACCTCGGGCGCCGCCGTCGCGCGCAAGCTGACGCAGCAGGCGCTGGCCGCGGCCTTCGACGCCAGCCCGCAATTCACCGACGACGCCAAGAAGGCGGGCCTCATCGACAAGATCGGTTACGACGACGACGCGATGCAGGCCGCGCTCGACAAGGCGGGCGACGGCGCCAAGGCGGTGCCGATGCCCGAATTCGTCAAGGCCGAGGAAGACCTGAACGAAATCGGCCAGGGCGAGCACATCGCGCTCATCGAAGGCGCGGGCGAGATCGTCGAAGGCTCGACCGGCGGCAGCGGGCTGTTCGGCAGCGACGTGGTGATGGCGGGCGACGACGTCGCACGCGCCATCCGCGACGCGACCAAGGACAAGTCGATCCGCGCCATCCTGCTGCGCGTCGATTCCCCCGGCGGCTCGGTCACGGCCTCGGACCAGATCCTCGACGCGGTGCACAAGGCGCAGGCGAAGGGCATCCCGGTCGTGGTCAGCATGGGCTCGGTCGCGGCCTCGGGCGGCTATTTCATCTCGACCTCGGCCGACAGCATCGTCGCCGAGCCAGGCACGATCACCGGCTCGATCGGCGTGCTCACCGGCAAGATCGCCTTCGGCAAGACCGCGCAGCTGCTCGGCATCGGCACCGACGAGGTCGGCGTCGGCCGCAACGCGCTGATGGATTCCTCCATCACGCCGTATACGGACGAACAGTGGAAGAACCTGAACGACCAGGCCGATGCGATCTATGCCGACTTCAAGGACAAGGTCGCCAAGGGCCGCAAGCTCACGCCCGACCGCGTGCAGGAGATCGCGCGCGGCCGGGTATGGAGCGGCGCCGATGCCAAGGAGCGCGGGCTGGTCGACACGCTGGGCGGCTTCTGGACCGCGGCCGATGCCGCCAAGAAGCTGGCCAAGATCGACGGCGGCGCGCGCGTGGTGTTCAAGCGCTTCCCGCGGCACAAGTCGTTCTTCGAGGCGCTGGACGAGACCTTCGGCGGTTCCTCGGCCGGCGCGCGCGCCGTCCAGGGCTGGGTCACGCTGATGAACTCGCCCGCGATGCGCACGGTGATCGGGGTCGCGGGCGACATGCCGCGCGGCGGCGTGGAGATGCGGGCGACGAACCTGCCGCATTGAGGCGCCGATGGGCGGCCGGTTCGGGCATTGAAGCGGGCGCATTGACGGTGGATGCACCGAAGGAGGCGATCTGCTGATGGAGCACATCGGCCGCGACGCCGCGCTCTATCCTATCGCGCTCGATCCGGCGCGCGATGCGCTGATGCTCGTGCCGATGACGCCGGACGACTACCGCGCCGCGAGCTTCCTGGACGAACGCCTGGGCAAGCGTGGGCCCTGGACGCCCGCGGCCGAGGTCGCGCGCGCGATGGCGGGGCCGCGCGACATCCGCCCGCTGCATTTCATCTTCCATGCCGGCCATGTCGGCTCGACCCTGCTCAGCCGCCTGATCGACGACGCCGGCGGCGTGCTGCCGCTGCGCGAGCCGCTGCCGCTGCGCGTCATCGCCGAGCACTTCTCGGAGCCGCGGCTGGAGCTGCTGCTGAGGCTTTGGGAGCGCGGCTTCGACGATACGCGCGCGGTCGTGCTCAAGGCGACCAGCGCGACGCAGCGCCTGGCGACCAGGCTGATGGCGATGCGGGGCCAGGCGAAAGCGGTGATGCTCAACGTCTCGGCCGAGAGCTATCTTGCGACCATGCTCGCGGGCGAGAACTCGGCGGCCGATCTGAACGCGCAAGGCGCGGAGCGTTTTCACCGTCTGGGCGCGCTGCTGGGCGAAGCCCCGCCGCGGCCCACGACGCTGGGCGAGCTGATCGCGATGAGCTGGCTCGCCGAACGCCTCACGCAGATGCAGGCGATGCGTGCCCTCGGACCGCGCATCCTCGCCGTCGATTTCGACGCGATGCTGGCGGCCTTGCCCGAGACGCTCGAGCGGGTGTTTTCGCATCTCGGCATCGCGTGCGCGCCGGAGCGCGCCGCCGCGATCGCAGCCGGCCCGACCATCGGCCGCTATTCCAAGTCGCCGCAGAACGGTTATTCGCCAACATTCCGCGCGGAGCTGCTCGCCGAATCGCGGCGCGGCTATGCGCAGGAGATTCGCGCCGCCTTGGATTGGCTCGACCGCCTCGTAGTTTCGCGACCCTCGCTTGCCGCGGTGCTGTGACGCAGAATCGGCGATGGTTTCAACTGCCGTTGGGTAAATTAACCGGCGCATTCCGCAAAGGTCCGGAAAATCTGACGAATCCGTCATTTCCGCTTTTGGGGGTGCAACCTCAGGGCGTTTCTACCGCGCGCCGCCTGGGAAATGATCGTTCACCAGGCGAGGAGTTGTGATCGGAAGCTGCTTTCAAATCCGCCAGTCGTTGATTAGAATTGTTCAAGGTCAGGGGACGTACCGAGGACGGGGCAACATTCCGTCAAACGAAGGAGTTTTGAACGTGCGCAAGTTTGCTTTGATGCTTGTTTCGACGGCGGGGCTGATGGTGCTCGGCAATATGGCCGCGCTGGCCGACGGCGCTTCGGGCACCACCGATCCGGCACAGGCCGCCGCCGCGCCGGCCGGCGATCCGGACAAGATCGTCTGCCGCAGCATGGATCCGCCGACGGGCAGCCGTCTGGGTTCGCGCCGCGAGTGCAAGACGCAGCGCGAGTGGGACGACATCCAGCGCCAGGCGCGTCAGCAGACCGAACACCAGCAGAGCAACGGCTATCACTCGGGCGTGCCCGGGGGCTGATCGCAGGGTTGCATGAATGAGATTGCCGGCGCCCAAAAAAGCGCCGGCAATTGCTTTGCGCGCATCGTCGCGCACACCACTTTCCGGACCATCGGAGCGACGATCGGAGCTCGGGGGCATGCAGGCCGGAAAGTCTTCACCTGACATCGATGCGAAGATAAGCGCGCTGGTCCAGGCGGCGCATCTGCGCATGCGCGAGCGCCGGCTCGACGAAGCCGCGCAGAGCTGGCGCGATGTGCTGGCGCTCAAGCCCGATCATCCCCAGGCGCTGCTGCATCTGGGACAGCACGGCCTGTTCCGCAAGGACCTGGCCGAGGCCGGCCGGCTCTTCGCGCTGGCCGAGGCGGCCGATCCGAAGAACGCGCTCGTTCCGCTCAACGCCTCGTTCGTGCATCGCGCCAAGGCCGACGCCAAGGCCGAGATGGCGGCGCTGAACCGAAGCCTCGCGATCGACGCCTATTTCTTCCCCGCGCTGCTCGCCAAGGCGATGCTGCTCGAGCGCATGGGCGAGACGCGCCGCGCCGCGCAGGTGTTCAAGGACGTGCTGACGATCGCGCCGCCGGCGGACCAGCTGACGCCGGAGCTGCGTCAGGCGCTCGACCGTGCGCGCGCCGCGGTCGAGGACAACATGAAGGCGCTCGACGCGCATCTGGACGCGGCGCTCGCCGGTATCCGCGCGCGTCACGCGGGCGCGCGGCTCGAGCGCTTCGACGAGTGCAAGGATATCGCGGTCGGCCGCGCCGAGGCCAAGGTGCAGCAGCCGACCTTGCTCTTGATGCCGCGGCTGCCGGCGATCCCGTTCTACGACAATGCCGATTTCGCGTGGCTGAAGGACCTCGAAGCCGCGACGCCCGTCATCCGCGACGAGCTCAAAGCGCTGGTCCGCGAAGGCGGGCAGGGCTTCAAGCCTTACGTCGACCATCCCGACAGCGGACCGCTCAACCAATGGGCCGGCCTCAACCGCTCGATGGACTGGAGCGCGCTCTTCCTGTGGAAGGACGGCGAGAAGCTCGACGAGAACTGCCGGCGCGCGCCCAGGACCGCCGAGGTCCTGGAGCGCGCGGGCATGGCGGACATCGCGGGCTATGCCCCGACCGCGTTCTTCTCGGTGCTGAAGCCCAAGTCGCGCATCCCGCCGCATACCGGCGTGACCAATGCGCGGCTGATCTGCCACCTGCCGCTGATCGTGCCGGAGGGATGCGGCTTCCGCGTCGGCAACGAGACGCGGCCGTGGCGCGAGGGCGAGGCCTGGGTGTTCGACGACACGATCGAGCACGCCGCCTGGAACGACAGCGACGAGATCCGCATCATCCTGATCCTGGACGTGTGGAACCCGCTGCTCAGCGCCGCCGAGCGCGAGCTGGTCACCGGCCTGCTCAACGCGACTCGCAGCTTCTATGGCGACTTGCCGCCGGCGTCGTTCTAAGCCGTCGTTCAAAGAGCTTCGCGTCCAAGTCGCGACCGCCCGCCCGGTCAGTTCCTGCCGGCGCTGGGCCGTCGTTCCGAGCGGCCGTTCCGAGCGTCAGGCCAAACCGCCGCCCCAAAGTGCCGACCGGCCGACGCTCCGGCGATCAGGCGGATTTGTAGCCGTATGCCTCGACCCAGGGCTTGAGGATGGGCTGGACGGGCGCGAGCTGTGCGCGGTAGTGGCGCCACTGCCCCACGCCGTCGCGGTTGAGGCCCTTGATGACCTGGACCGAGCTCGGCGTCGCGATGGAACGGGCCTTGGCCTTCTGCGCGAAGTCGCGCATCTCGTCGCTCCACGGCAGCCCGAGGAAGGCGACGATGCGGCCGAGCTCGCCGTCGAAATCGTCGATCAGGGTTTCGTGGCGCGTCTCGAGCCAGGGAAGGTCGAACTTGGCGCGGCACGCCGAGGCCAGCGTCATGTTCGCGTCGTAGAGCCGCGCCGCGCCGCGCAGCTCGAGCATCTCGTACATCGACGGATTGAGCTGGAAGTGGCGGCGGAAGCAGCCGAGCACGACGTCGCGCGGGTCGCGCAGCGCGAAGAGGATCTTCGCGTCCGGGAACAGCTTGGCGACGAGGGGCAGCTTGATCGCGCCCAGCGGCCGCTTGTCGACGAACACCTTGCCGTCGAGCTCGCCGGCGCCGTATTGCGCGGCCCGGCGCCAATAGTCCTCGCGGAAGCGGGCGAGAGTGGCCTCGTCGGCCTCGGCCAGGCGGTCGGCGCCCTTGTCGTCCGAGAAGTATTCGCGCGTGGAGGCGGCAAAGGTCTCCTTCTCCTCGAGCGCCACGATGCCGGGATGGGAGGAGAGGATGTTCTCGAGCAGGGTCGTGCCGGAGCGCGCGAAGCCGATCAGGAACGCGTGACCGGCAAGCTTGGGTCCGGCGCGCTTGGGTCCGGCGCGCTGGGGCCCGGCAAGATCGGAATCCTCGCGGGCCGGTGCGGCGGCGGCGCGGGCTTTCACCGACCAAGCCTCCTTGGGCGCGCGGTCGAAGTATTCGGTGAGCCATTGCACGAAGGAGAGCGCGGTCTCGCGCCCCGGCGAGGCATAGGGCTCCGCGAACAGCCGGCGGCGCTCGGCATTGGCCTCGGCATAGTCGCGGAACGCCTCGTCGTAGCGGCCGCGGGCATGCGCCAGGTCGCCGCGCAGCGTCAGCACGATGTTGCGCTGGTCGGGCGGGAAGGCGGGATCGGCGAGCGCGGCTGCGATCAGGCTGGCGGCATTGTCGAGGTCGCCGGTGCCGATGGACACGTCGGCAAGCGTGGCGAGCGCCTGGTATTGCTTGGGGTCGGCGGCCAGCGCCCGTTCCGCGAGACCGCGTGCCTCTTCCCAATGCCCGCGGCGGGCCGCGAGGTTCGCCAGGTCCGAGAGCGCATCGGTATAGGACGGATTGAGCTCCAGCACGCGCTTGAGTGCGGCTTCGGAGCCGGACAGGTCGCCGACACCCTCCAGCGCCGTGGCCAGGCCGTATTGCGCGGCGATGAAGCGCGGCGAAAGGGCAACGGCGGTCTCGAACTCGGCCACGGCCTCGTTCCAGCGGCCGAGCTTGCCCAGGCACACGCCGAGCGCGTTGTGCAGCGTGCTGTGGCCCGGCGCGATCGAGATCGCCCGCTGCAGGTCGGCTACGGCCTCGCGCAGATGGTTGTTCTGCTCGAGCCAATAGGCGCGGACCCTGAGCAGCATGGGATGGGTGATGCCGTTGGCGAGCGCGGCGCGCGCCATGTCCATGGCGGGCTCGATCTTGCCGCTTTCGAACAGCTGGGTGACCTGGGCGACGATGCGGTTGCCGGCCTGGCGCGCCTCTTCGAGGCGGGTTTCTTCGAGTGTCGTCATGGACGTCCCCTTAGCAGAGGAGGGGTTAAAGAGAAAGCAGCGCGCACGAGGCGGCGCGCGCCTTGCGAAACGGGCCGGACGAAAAGAGCCGCGGGGCACGCGGCACGCCTCTGCGAAGCGGACAAAGAAAAACGGCGGCCTTTTGGGCCGCCGCCTTTCCGTCTTATGCCGTTGCCGGCTTAGTACTTCACCGTCACGCCGACAAAGATCGTACGGCCGAGGCTGTCGTAAACCTGCGGGTACGTGTTGCCGTTGCCGAACGGCGGGGACGAAACGCCCAGCGAGTTCGAGTCGAGGATCGGCGGGTCCTTGTCGAACAGGTTCTGGATACCAGCGTGGATGCTGATGCCCTCGCGAACCGTGTAGTCGCCGGCCAGGTCGATGTAGTCGTAGGACGAGATCGACTGGTCGGACAGGTCGCAGAAGCCCGACAGGTGGGTCGCCGCGAAACAGCCCGGGTTCGGACCGCCGAGCGCGTCTTCGGTCTTGTTGCCGTCGAACTTCACGCCGCTCATGTGACGCCACTCGAGGGACAGGTCGAAGTCCCACGGAGCCGTCCACGTCATGCGCAGCTTGTGCCTCCACTTCGGGATCGGCGTGCCGCAGGTCAGACCGAACAGACCGGCGCAGTCGTAGTAGCCGGTGTTGAAGGTCGGAGCGCCCGTGGCCGCATCGAAGTGATGGTTGACGAAGCCAGGGTACGGCGTCTGACGGAACTGATCGGTATAGGTGCCGAGGAAGTTGAAGTTCAACGAACCATTCGGACCCATGCCCCAATCGTCCAGGCCGGTCGTGTAGTTGGCCTCGAAGTCGAGACCCTTGGTCTTGATCGCGCCGGTATTGACGTTGGTCGACGTCACGAAGCCAGCATGCTGGCCCGTGCCGAAGATGGCGCCGGCAGTACCGCGATGGATCAGGTCGCAAAGGATGCCCGAAGTCGCGCAGAGCTGAAGGATGTTGCCCTGCGGGATGACGCCGATCGCGCCTTCCAGGTCGATGTCGAAGTAGTCGATCGTCGCCGTGAAGCCGTCGATGAAGGTCGGCGTCAACACGATGCCGAACTCCGTCGTGTCGGAGGTCTCAGGATGCAGGTTCAGGTTGCCGCCGAAGAGGCCGCCGCACTGACCCGACACGCACTGCGGGACCTTGCCGTACTGGTTGGCAGTAAGACCGGTCTTTTCGCAGTTCGTGAGCGTGGCGAACGGGTTGACCGACGTCGGATTGGATCCGGCGCACGGGTCGGAACCGCCCCACAGGCCGAGCGACTGCGGCGTGAAGAGCTCGATGACGTTCGGCGCACGCACCGCACGCTGGAAGCTCGCACGCAGACGGAAGTCGTCGATCGGCTGCCACTCCGCACCATACTTGTAGGAGTTGACCGCGCCCGCGAGATTGTACGACGAGTAGCGGTAACCCGCGTTGGCCGACAGGTCCTCGAAGAAGGGCATGTCTTGAACGATCGGGATCCGGATTTCGCCGAAGCCTTCCTCGAGGTTGTAACCGCCGTTCGTACCCTTGGTCGGGCCGCCCTGGCCGGCGAGGTCACCGCTCGAGAACTCGAGGTCGGTGCGCAGGTTCAGGTTTTCCTGGCGATACTCGGTACCCACCGCGAGAGCGACGGGGCTCTTGGCCCACGGGGACTGGATGCCCCAAGCGCCAAGGTCGCCGGTCAAGCTGGCGCCCGCAACCCATTCCTGGGTCGAGCCTTCCTTCATGCCCGGAACGCCCATGTAGTTGGTCGCGCCGGCGGTGACGCCGTTCGGCGCCCAGATGTTCCACGGCACGCAATCCGGATCGGTGCCGTCGACCTTCGACTGGCACTCGCCCGTCGCGGGATCGACCAGCAACGCGCGCTGGATGCGGACGATCGACAAGTCGTTCAGGTACTCTTCCTGATAGACCGTCGTGCCGTACTGGGCGAACGCGTCGTAGGCCCAGCCGCCGCCCAGATCGCCCTTCACGCCGACGACCATCCGGTAGGAGGTGTGGCGCAGGTCGTCCTGACGGTTGCCGCCTTCGACGTTACGACGACCGATGAAGAGGTTCGCATTGTCCGTCGGGCCGAGGCCGGCATCCGTACAGATCTTGGTCACTTCTTCCGCGGTGAGCAGCGGGTTGTCGCAGTTCGTCTGCAGCACGGTGCCGTAGAACGCGCCCGAGGGAGCGATCTGCGCCACGGTGTGGTCGTCCATGAACATCAACGAGGTATAGACGTCGATGGCCTTGTTGAACTCGTAGTGGCCCATCGCGCCCATCGTGTAGCGCTCGTCGGGGCGCTGCAGGTAGTTGAGCGGAGCGAAGTTGAACTTGCCGGCGTTCGAGAAGTGATTGAAGTCGCCGGTCGTGGGATCAACCGTACAGCTCGACGTCGTGCCGAGGCCGCAGTCCGGGCTGCCGTCGAGGCTCGAGAAGCGACCACCGGCGGTGTTGCCGTTGATCGTCAGAGCCGCGGTGGACGAACCGGCGCAGACGAAGCCGTGCTTCGGACCGCTGCGGCCGCTGAACGTCGTCGCCGTGCCGCAGTCCGAGAAGTCGCGGCTGTTTTCCCACACCGCGTTCAGGTGACGGAAGCCGGCATAGGCGGTCAGGTTGCCTTTGCCGTCCGCGCTGTTCACGCCGAGGATGCCGTTGAGGTCCCAGGTGTCGCCGTCGAAGACGCTGTCGGGCGCCTGCGGGATGGTGCCGGGCAGCGAGCCGCCAAGGCCGTTCGCCACGATCGAGCGGGCGTAGGCATTGTCGTTGTCATGCTGATAGCCGGTCCACTGGCCGTCGAACTCGAAGCCCTCGAAGTCCTTGCGCATGATGAAGTTCACGACGCCGGCGATGGCGTCCGAGCCGTACACGGCCGACGCACCACCCGTCACGACTTCGACATGGTCGATCAGAGCCGCGGGGATCTGGTTCAAGTCGGGCGAGGGCAGCGACGGGTCGCCAGGCATCAGGCGCTTGCCGTCGACGAGCACCAGGGTACGGGCGCTGCCGAGGTTGCGCAGATTGACCGTGGCGGTACCGGGCGAGCCGTTCGACTCGTTCGAACCGAAGTCGGCGAAGGCCGACGGCAGGTTGTTCAGAAGGGTTTCGACGTTGGTCGTACCCTCGTACTTGATTTCCTGATTGTTGACCGCGGTGACCGGGCTGGCGGCATAGACGCCAACCTGCGGGATGCGCGAACCCGTAACGACAACGGTCTCGACCGGTTGGTCTTCTGCCATTGCCGCCGTGGTCAGGCTCATCGCCGTCGCGGTCGCTGCTCCGAGGAGCAGAGCCGTCTTCAGGCTGCTTTTAGTCTGGATTTGAAACACTTGGGAACCCCCTTGGTTCTGTCGTAACGACGTCGCTCGCGGGCTTTAATCGAAGCCATATGGCGCCGATGCTTCGAGCCACAGCTAATGGCGCGAATTTCACCCGTTCGAAGGGAGGTTACGAGTCTGAGAGCTTGGGGTCAAAACGGAATCACCTGCGCGGAAGATTCGCGGCGAGACTGTGGTATTTTGGCGTCAATTCCCCTTACGGCAACAACTTCAGGGTTGGTTGCGTGTAAAGTTTGAAACTAAATTATATTTGTGGCGATGTTTACGGCGGAATTGTTGTCCAAATCGCGTCCAAATATGACGGCCTTCCTGGCGCAATCTCGACTCGAAAAGCGCTGAAACGGCGGGCAAATGTGTCTTTTCGACCGCAGCTTTTCGATTGAGGCCGCCGGCGTTGGTGCTATGCGTTGGAAATGGCTCCGCAGATGACCCCTGATTCCCTCAAGCGAGTCGCGCTGGCGCTCCAGGATGCCGAGCGGCTGCGGCTGGCAGGGCGGCCGGGCGAGGCCGAGGCCAAATGCCGGGACGTCTTAACGGCGGAGTCTAATGTCCCGCAGGCCATGAACTTTCTGGCATTGCTGTTGCGCGACCGCGGGGCGCTGGACGAGGCGGAACAGTGGCTGCACCGGGCGGTCGAGGCGGCGCCGAACGAGGCCTCGCTGCACAACAACCTCGGGAACCTGCTCAGGCTGCGCGGCGACCTTGCCGGGGCGCAAGCGTCGCTCCAGCGCGCCCTGGCGCTCAAGCCCGACTATGCTGACGCCAGCTACAATCTCGGCATCGTGCTCGCAGAGCAGGGGCGATCCGAGGACGCGCTCGCCGCCCAGCGCCGCGCGGTGGCGCTGCGGCCGGACTATGTCCAGGCGCTGACGCAGATCGGCGTGCTGCTGCGCGAGGGTCGAGAATTCGACGCGGCGCTCGCCCCGCTTCGCCAAGCCGTCGCGCTCAAGCCCGGCTACTTCGATGCGCAATACTATCTCGGCTGCACCTTCACCGCGCTCGGCCGCTACGACGAAGCGGAAGCGACGCTCAAGGCCGCGCTCACGCTGCGGCCGAACAGCCGCGAAGCGCATTTCGCGCTCGGCAACATGCTTGAGCGCGCGGCGCGCGCCGACGATGCGATCGCCGCCTATGGGCGCGCGATCGAGATCGCGCCCGATTTCGTCGAGGCGCATCGCCGCCTCAACGCGCTCGCCTGGGAGATGGGGAAGGGCGAGGCGACTCTGAAGTCTTACGGCTTGGCGCGCGCGCGCATCGGCGACACGCCCGATCTTCTTTTTGCCGAAGCCGACCAGCGGCTGCGCCAGGGACAGGCGGAAGCCGCCGAGCAGCTTTTGCGCCGCGCGCACGGCCTGGCGCCCGCGCGTCACGACATCGCCAACGTGCTCGCGCGCGCGCTCGTCTCGCAGCGCCGCTTCGACGAAGGCATCGCGCTGCTCGACGATGTCGTGAAAGCCGATCCGGACGGCATCGACAATTACCGCGTGCTGGCGAGCGCGCTGCTGCAGAACCGCCGGCCGCGCGAGGCGGCGGCGCTGCTCGAGCGCGCGCTTGCGATCGCGCCGCACGACCAGGCGAACCTCGCCTTCCTCACGCTCGCCTATCGCGAGCTCGGCGACGGCCGGCTCGATGCGCTGGCCGACATCGCCAGGCTCGTGCGCGTCTACGACCTGCCGCCGCCGTCGGGCTTCGGCGATGTCGCCGCGTTCAACCGCGCGCTCGGCGAGGATCTGGTCGCGCTGCACACCCGCAACACCGCGCCGCTCGACCAGACGCTGCGCGGCGGCTCGCAGACGCCCGGCTACCTTTTCGACAACCACAGCAAGGCGCTCGACGGCGTATGTGAGAAAATCCTTGAAGCGGTCGGCGACTATATCGGCGCGCTGCCCGACGACCCGGATCATCCGATCGGCGGACGCAAGACGGCCGACTACGACCTCATCGGCGCGTGGTCGTGTCGTCTGAAGTCGAGCGGCTTCCATACCAACCATTTCCATCCGCAGGGCTGGATCAGCTCTGCCTACTACGTCTCGCTGCCCGGCGCCGTCGACGACGGCGAGCAGGGCTGGCTCAAGTTCGGCGAATCCAATATCGCCCTGTCGGAGCGTGACCGGCCCGAGCGCCTCGTCAAGCCGGGGGTGGGCAAGCTCGTGCTGTTCCCGTCCTACTTCTGGCATGGCACGGTGCCGTTCGTGTCGGACGACATGCGGCTGACCGTCGCCTTCGACGTGGTGCCGCAAAAGGTAAAAGGGCCGCGCGGAACCGCCGGCGGCTGACGTTAATCCCGGAAACCAAAAGAAGCTTCGAACCTCATGAACGACAAGCAGAAACCGAAACCGCAGACGCCCGTCGAAAGCCTGAGCTTCGAGCTGGCGCTCAAGGAGCTCGAGGACATCGTCTCGCGGCTGGAGCAGGGCGAGGTCGACCTCGAAGACTCCATCGCCCTCTACGAGCGCGGCCAGGCGCTCAAGGCCCATTGCGAGGCCAAGCTCAAGGCGGCCGAGGGCCGGCTGGAGAAAATCGTCCTTAACGCCTCCGGTCCGGCCGGCACCGAGACCATGGACGCGGTTTAATCGGCAAGATTTCGGCGTATTCCCGGGCGATCCTTCGTCGTCCTTGATTTATTCGGGGAAAGGGCCGATTTTTGCGCAGTGCAGCACGTTATTGATCGCGGGGACGCGCTTATCCTTTTTGCGCGGTGTGGGTAGCATATGACAGTTCCTTCCAAGACGCCTTTGCTGGACCGCGTTCGCGAGCCGAACGACCTGCGCCAGCTGCCGAAAAGCGACCTCAAGCAGTTCGCCGACGAGCTGCGCACCGAGCTGGTCGACGTGGTGTCGGTCACCGGCGGCCACCTGGGCGCGGGGCTGGGCGTGGTCGAGCTGACCACGGCGCTGCACTACGTGTTCAACGCTCCGGACGACAAGATCATCTGGGACGTGGGCCATCAGGCCTATCCGCACAAGATCATCACCAGCCGCCGCGAGCGCATGCGCTCGCTGCGGTCCGGCGGCGGGCTGTCCGGCTTCACCAAGCGCGCCGAGAGCCAGTACGACCCGTTCGGTGCCGCCCATTCCTCGACCTCGATCTCGGCCGGCCTCGGCTTCGCGGTCGCGCGCGACATGAAGGGCGGGAACAACCATGTGATCGCCGTCATCGGCGACGGCGCGATGAGCGCGGGAATGGCCTATGAGGCGATGAACAATGCCGGCGCGATGGACGCGCGGCTGATCGTCATCCTCAACGACAACGACATGTCGATCGCCCCGCCGGTCGGCGCGATGAGCGCCTATCTGGCGCGGCTGGTCTCCAGCCGCCACTATCTGAGCTTAAGGGAAATTGGGAAGAAGATCGCCCATCTCCTTCCGCGGCCTATGGAAAAAGGCGCCAAGCGGGCCGAGGAATTCGCCCGCGGCATGGTCACCGGCGGCACGCTGTTCGAGGAGCTGGGCTTCTATTACGTGGGCCCGATCGACGGCCATAACCTCGACCATCTGATCCCCGTGCTCGAGAACGTGCGCGACGCCGAGAACGGCCCGATCCTGGTCCATGTCGTGACCAAGAAGGGCAAGGGCTATGCCCCGGCCGAGGCCAGCGCCGACAAGTATCACGGCGTCAGCAAGTTCAACGTGCTGACCGGCGAGCAGAAGAAATCCAACTCCAAGGCGCCGGCCTACCAGAAGGTCTTCGGCGAGGCCCTGATCGCCGAGGCCAAGAAGGACGAGCGCATCGTCGCCATCACCGCCGCGATGCCCTCGGGCACGGGCGTCGATCTGTTCGCGAAGGCCTTCCCGAAGCGCACCTTCGACGTCGGCATCGCCGAGCAGCATGCGGTGACCTTCGCGGCGGGCCTCGCGGCCGACGGCATGAAGCCGTTCTGCGCCATCTATTCGACCTTCCTCCAGCGCGCCTACGACCAGGTCGTGCACGACGTGGCGATCCAGTCGCTGCCCGTGCGCTTCGCCATGGACCGCGCGGGCCTTGTCGGCGCCGACGGGCCGACGCATGCGGGCTCGTTCGACATCGCCTATCTAGGCACGCTGCCGAACTTCGTGCTGATGGCGGCGGGCGACGAGGCGGACATGGTCCATATGGTGGCGACGCAGGTGGCCATCGACGACCGTCCGAGCGCGCTGCGCTATCCGCGCGGCGAAGGCATCGGCGTCGAGCGTCCGCTCGAAGGCGTGCCGCTCGAGATCGGCAAGGGCCGCATCCTGCGCGAAGGCACGTCCATCGCGATCCTGTCCTACGGCACGCGCCTGGCCGAGGCGCTCGTGGCCGCCGACAAGCTTGCGGGCTACGGCCTCTCGGCCACCGTCGCCGATGCGCGTTTCGCAAAGCCGCTCGACAAGGATCTGGTCAACCGCCTGGCGCGCGAGCACGAGGTGCTGATCACCGTCGAAGAGGGCGCCATCGGAGGCTTCGCCAGCCACGTGCTGCAGCATCTCGCGATGGAAGGCGCGCTCGACAAGGGGCTCAAGATCCGCCCGATGGTGCTGCCCGACCGTTTCATCGACCAGGACAGCCCGGAGAAGATGTACGAAGCCGCCGGCCTCGACGCCGCCGGCATCGTGGCCACGGCCTTGGGTGCGCTCGGACGCGAGCAGGAAGCCGCTGCCGCAAGGGCAGTGATCGGCTGACCGCTCCGCCCGCGTCGCGCGGGAGACGCAGATGGAACGCATTCGCGCACGGCACGGTGCGTGGCTCGCCTTGGGCCTCGGCACGCTCGCGCTTCTTTCCATGGCGGGAGGCGCCACGTCGGGTATCGTTGCCGCGGCGCGAGATCCGCTGACACCGCGCTTTCATCAGACCGCCGTCCTGCTCGCCGACAACCGCGTCCTCATCGCCGGCGGAATGCGCGCCAACGGGGCGATCGAGGCGAGCGCGGAACTCTACGATCCCGCGTCGGGGCGCTTTTCCTCCATCGCATCGATGCATGCGCCGCGCGTCGGCGCCGCAAGCGCGCTGCTGCCCGACGGCAAGGTGCTGATCGCCGGCGGCTGGGACGGCTCGTCGGGCTGCCTCGCGGCGGCCGAGATCTATGACGCGGCCGGACGCGGCTTCCGCACCATCGGCGCAATGCATACGCCGCGCTGCGGCGCGCTCGCTTTCGCGCTGAAGAACGGCAAGGTCCTGATCGCGGGCGGCAGCCTCACCACCGACGATCGGCAGCAGGCAAGCGCGGAACTGTACGATCCCGGGACTGGGACCTTCTCGCCCACGGGCGCCATGCATGTCGCGCGCTCGTCCTTTGCGGGCGCAGTCCTGGACGACGGCAAGGTCCTGGTCATGGGAGGATGGAGCGCCGGCACCCATCCAAACCGTACGATCGAGGCGAGCGCGGAAGTCTACGACCCCGCGACCGGGCGCTTCGCGCGCACGGCAAGCATGACGGCGGCGCGCTACAAGATGGGCGCGGTGAAGCTCGCGAACGGCCGCGTGCTCGTCGTCGGCGGATCGGACAATCGCGATTGGCAAGGCACGCTGAGCTCGACGGAGATCTACGATCCCAAGAGCGGCAAATTCATCCGCGGCGCCGCGATGCGGTCTCGGCGCTTCAAGCTTCCCGACGGGGTAGCCTTGCTGGGCGACGGACGGGTGCTGGTTACGGGCGGCGCGGAGCGCCCGGAGATATACGATCCTGCCGCGGACACCTTCACGCCGGCCGGCGGCGCGGCGCTCGACGGGTTCTATTTCTCGACGGCGACGAAGCTCGCGAACGGCCGTGTGCTCATCGTTGGCGGCTATGGCGAAGACCCCGGCGCGGGCGCGGTCCGTCATGCGTGGCTCTATAGCCCCTGACGGCGCTTAAAGCTGTTCCGAAACGGTTAAGGGGATCGTAGCGCTCCGCCGCTTACGCTTGCGTCGCCGATCGGGCGGAGCGCCATCGTGTTCGGGAAACGCAAGTCGCAGGACTCCGTCGCCAGGTCCGATGCCGCATCCGATGCCAGGTCGGACGGGCGCAGGCGCATCTTCGACGAAGCCGATTTCGCGCGGCACCACGCGCTCTTCCGCGCCACGGCTTGGGCATCGACGGTCCCCGCAATATCGTCGAGACCAGGGAAGACTTCGACCGGCTGATCGCCAAGTCGCTCCTGGACCAGGAGCGCCGCCGCCAGGGGATCGAGGCGGAGCTCCTCGCCAGGCACGGCTGCAACAACATCCGCCCGTTCTTCCTGTTCTCCGAGGGCGTCTACAAGACCCAGGCCGGCGACTGGTTGATCCGCGTGATGCGGCTGATGCCCTATGAGGATTGGAACATCACCTATCTGCCGATGGACGCGAAGACGGCCGCGGCGCTGCAGCTGCCGCTGCATCCGCAATGCTCGATCGGCCCGGTCGAGGAGCTGATCAACAGCCGCATGTCGGCGCTGTGGAACCAGTTCCGCGAAGCCCTGGAGCGCTCGCGCGCGGAGTTCGAGCGCACGCAGGACATCGAGGTCCTCGCCCGCTTCAACGCCGGCGTCGACCGCATGCGCATCGGCATCCTCGCCTGGGCCGCCGAGATCACGCCGATGGTGATCGCGCTGGTCGCGGACGTGCAGAAGAAGGCTTGAGCGCCTCTATCATCCACCGCGCCTGCTTGCTATAACCGACAAATGACGAAGAAGCGTGCGCAGCCCCCCAAAGGCCTGTCCGAGCCCGAAGCCGCGTACCGGCACCGGGAAGACGAAGGCCTGACCGAAGCCGAGCGGAGGGCGTGGGAGGAGCGCAACAAAGACGCGCTGATCGCCAGCTTCCGCAAGGCTCGAGAGCAGATTGCACGCGGTGAATGTCGAACGCTCGACGAAGTCATGGCCGATATTGAAGCCCGTGCGAAGAGGCGTCAGGCGCGTAAGGCCAAAAAAGCGTGACGCCGTTGCACGTCGTTATTTCCGATGAGGCGGCGCGCGATCTTGAAGATATCGAAACCTGGATTGCCGATCACGATGGCGAGATGCGCGCTGCCGCAGCCATGCGGCGCCTTCGAAAGACGATGGGCAATCTCGCTTTCATGCCAGGCATGGGGCGCCTATCAAAGCACTTCGAGCCCGGCCAGCGTGCGTTTCCAGTTGCCCCATGGATCATCTATTACATACCGCGATCCGACGGTGATGGCATTGACGTCCTTCGCGTCATCGACGAGCGCCGCGATCTTCCGTCCATCTTCAAAAAGAAAAAGCCCCGCCGCCGCTAGTGCGCCGCAACCGGCGTCGCCGCGCCGGCGACCATGTGCCAGCCGTCGGCATCCTTGCGGAAGACGTGCATGTAATAGCTCTCGGACACGACCGCCTTGGTATCGGGCGCGAGCAGCTTGAGATGCCCCGTCACAACCACGGCGCCGGCGATCTCGCGCGCGGTCAGGATCGTGCTGTCGGCGGCGAGGGCGCCGCGCTCGTGCGCGCGCTTGAAGATCGCGAAGAGGTCGCCGCGCGCGACCTGCGCCCCGTTCGCGGTGACGCCGGCGAAGTCGGGCGCGTAGATCCTGCCCAGCGCCGCTTCGTCGTCGGCTGCGATGGCCGCGCCGCGCGTCCGTTCGAGCGCCTGCATCTGCGCCTTCAGATCGGCGGCCGCGGCAGGTGCCGTGGCAAGCAGCCACAGGAAAAACCAAAAGCGCATGGCCGTTTCCTTATGCGACGCCGGCTTCTTATGCGACAGTACGGTGCCCGTGCGAGTGACGATTTCGTGAGTGCTTTCCGGTGAGCCCGCCTCCCTCCAGCCGCGCCGACGTGTTCCTGGTCGAACAGGGTTATGCGCGCACGCGCGCCGAGGCCCAGGAGGCCATCGCCGCCGGCAAGGTGTTCGACGGCGGGCGGCCGGTGCTCAAGCCCTCGCAGCCGCTCAACGAGACCGCACGCATCCGCTATGAGCGCGCCCATCCTTTCGTGTCGCGCGGGGCGTTGAAGCTGGCAGCGGCGCTGACCCGCTTCGGGTTTTCGCCGCGCGGGCGCGTCTGCCTCGACCTGGGCGCCTCGACCGGCGGCTTCACCGAGGTGCTGCTGCTGCACGGCGCCGCGAAAGTCTTCGCCGTCGACGTCGGCCACGGCCAGCTCGATCCCAAGCTCGCCGCCGATCCGCGCGTCGTGTCCGTCGAGCGCACCAATGCGCGCGAGATGAAGCCTTTGGCCGAGCCGCCGCAGGCCATCGTCGCCGACCTGAGCTTCATCTCGCTCAAGCTCGCGCTGCCGCCGGCGCTCGGCATGGCGGCGCCCGGCGCGTGGCTGATCGCGCTGGTCAAGCCGCAATTCGAGGCCGGCCGCGAGCGCGTCGGCAAGGGCGGCGTGGTGCGCGACGAAAGCGTGCAGCAGGCCGTGCTCGACGATATCGTGGCGTGGATGCCTTGGGACGTCGCCGGCACGATGGAGAGCCCCGTCAAGGGCGGCGACGGCAATCGCGAATTCCTGGTCGCAGCGCGCAGGAGATGAGCACCGTGGGCGCGCCGGCCGCCGAGAGGCTCTGCATCCATTTCGGGACCTGCGGCGGTTGCGCCCATCAGGACGTGCCGGACGCGGCCTATCGCGCGCTGAAGCGCGACGCGGTCGCGAGCGCGCTTGGCCGTCACGGCGTCGAGGCCAGGGTCGGCGAAATCGTCGGCGTGCCGCCGGGCACGCGGCGGCGCTGCGTGTTCAAGATCAAGGACGGCGAGGTCGGATTCCATGCGCGTGCCAGCCACGCCATCGTCGACATGCGCGAGTGCCGCGTGCTCACGCCCGGCCTCGTCGCGCTGGCGCAGCACCTGCGCGACGTCGCGCCCGAGATCGGCACCGCCGAAGTGCACGCGACCGAGACCGACAACGGCTTCGACCTTTTGCTGCGCTGGCAGCGCAAGCCGTCGCCCGCGCTCGTCGCCTTCTTCGCGCGCTGGGCGGCGAAGGCAAAGGTGGCGCGCGTCGTCTCCGGCAACGACGTGCTCGTGGAGCGCGCCGCGCCGGCGATACGCATCACCGACGTCGCCGTGCGCCTGCCGCCGGGCGCGTTCCTGCAGCCCACGCGCGAAGGCGAGGCGCTGTTGCAAGGCGCCGTCGCCGCCGCGCTCAAAGGCAGCAAGACCGTCGTCGACCTGTTCGCGGGCTGCGGCACGTTCAGCTTGCGCCTGGCGCGGCAGTCCAGGGTGCACGCGGTCGAGCTCGACGGCGCGATGCTGAACGCGCTCGGCGATGCGGCGCGGGGCGCCAAAGGCCTCAAGCCGATCGCGATCGAGAAGCGCGACCTGTTCAAGCGTCCGCTGCTGGCGAAGGAGCTGGCCGCTTTCGACGCCGCGGTGCTCGATCCGCCGCGGGCCGGCGCGGCCCTGCAGGCGGCGGAGCTCGCGAAATCCGGGCTCGCCAGGATTGCCTATGTTTCCTGCGACGCGGCGAGCTTCGCCCGCGACGCGCGCATGCTGGTGGACGGCGGCTGGCAAATGGGCGAGGTTATGCCCGTGGACCAGTTCCTGTGGTCGGAGCATATCGAGCTTGTGGCATCGTTTTCGCGGAATTGAGCGGGGGCTCATGCGTCTTGTCGTCTGGATCGCGGCGCTTGCCGCGGCGTCGTTCATCGCGTCGGCGGCCGAGGCCGCGGGCGCTTTCGCCGATTGGGGCGCGGTCGTCGTCGCGGGCGACTGGCACGCCCATTCCGGCGCGCCGAGCGAAGTGTTCGACAACGCGCGCCGCGACCTTACCGGCAGCCTTGTGGCGATCGGCTTCTCGCCGGACAACATCGTCCAGTTCTCGGTCAGGCCCGAGAACTATCCCGCGCAGGCGCCGCGCAAGTCGGATGCGCAGACCGTCGCCACCTCGCTGTGGGACCTCTCCAACCGCACCAATGCGGGCTGCATGGCCTATTTCACCTCGCACGGCACGCCGAACGGCTTCGTGCTGAACGAGGAGATCCTCACCCCCGCCAGGATGAACAGCATGATCACCAATGCCTGCGGCGACCGGCCGACGGTGGTGATCGTCTCGTCGTGCTATTCCGGCCAGTTCGTGCGGCCGCTCGCGGCGCCGAACCGCATGATCCTGACCGCGGCCCGTCCCGACCGCACCTCGTTCGGCTGCGGCGAGAGCGACCGCTATACCTTCTTCGACACCTGCGTGATCCAGAACCTGCAAGGCGCGGGCGACTTTCCCGATCTCGCCAGGAACGTCATCGCCTGCGTCGCGGCGCGCGAGAAGAAGGACCGGGTCTCGCCCCCGTCCGAGCCGCAGCTGTCGATCGGCGCGGACGTGGCGGCGACGCTGCCACGGTGGAAGTGACCTGCTTCGGCATCACCTGAGACCAGGCTTCGACGAGCAGCGCGCGCAGCTCGTCGCGCGAAAGCTTCGATATCTCGACGTAAGACCATGTCCCCGTGCCGACCTTGCACGGCGTGAACACGTCCGGCCGCACCTCGAACAGCATGCGCTGGTGCTCGCGTTCGAGCTTGAGGATCGCGACCGCATCGGGCGGCCACCACAGCGCGAACATCCGCCCGCGCGCACGAAGCGACGGCTGGCCCAGATGCGGATGCAGCACGACCTCGGGCAGTTCGAGGCCGAAGCGCTCGATGTCGGAAAAGCCCGCCACTAGCCGTTTTGCGCCCGGTGCCTGAGCGCATGATCCGCCAGCACGATCGCCATCATCGCCTCGCCCACGGGCACCGCGCGGATGCCGACGCAAGGGTCGTGGCGGCCCTTGGTCATGATCTCGGTCTCGCGGCCCGCGGTGTCGATCGTGCGGCGCGGCGAAAGGATCGACGAGGTCGGCTTGACGGCGAAGCGCGCGACGATGGGCTGGCCGGTCGAGATGCCGCCCAGGATCCCGCCGGCATGGTTGGAGAGGAATTCGGGCACGGCCTTGCGTCCGCGTCCCTTGCGCATCTCGTCGGCGTTCTCTTCGCCCGACAGCAGCGCCGCTGCGAAGCCGTCGCCGATCTCCACCCCCTTGACCGCGTTGATGCTCATCATCGCCGAGGCGATGTCGGCGTCGAGCTTGCCGTAGACCGGCGCGCCGAGACCGGCGGGGATGCCGTCCGCCACCACCTCGATCACCGCGCCGATGGAGGAGCCGGCCTTGCGCACGCCCTCCATATATTCCGTCCACGGAGCAACGCTCTTCGGATCGGGGCAGAAGAACGGGTTGCGCGCGACCTCGTCCCATTTCCAGCGCTTGCGCTCGATGCCGTGCGGCCCGACCTGCACCAGGGCCGCGCGCACCTTCGCGCCGCGATGGAGCGAGGCCAGCACCTTGCGCGCCACCGCGCCGGCGGCGACGCGGCTCGCCGTCTCGCGCGCGCTCGAGCGGCCCCCGCCGCGATAGTCGCGCACGCCGTACTTGGCCCAATAGGTGTAGTCGGCATGGCCGGGGCGGAACTTGTCGCGGATGTCGGTGTAGTCCTTCGAGCGCGCGTCGACGTTCTCGATCAGCAGCGCGATAGGCGTGCCGGTGGTGACCTGGCGCTTCATGCGCTCGTCCTGGAACACGCCGGAGAGGATGCGCACCGTGTCGGGCTCGCGCCGTTGCGTCACGAACTTCGAGGTGCCCGGACGGCGGCGGTCGAGCTCGGCCTGGATGTCGGCTTCGACGAGAGGGATGCCCGGCGGGCAGCCGTCGACGACGCAGCCGATCGCGGGCCCGTGGCTCTCGCCGAAGGTCGTCACGCGGAACAGGCGGCCGAAAGAGTTGTGCGACATGTTATGCGCTCAAGGGTGTGTCGTGCGGCATGCTATTCGCCGAAGTATGCCTCGCTCCCGCCCGACAATCGCATGATTCCGGCGTTGGGTGGGTGGTAATCGAGCGTCTCCGCGCGGCCGAGCCCCAGCACGTGCATGCGTATGACGCGCGCGGGGCCCGCATGGGTGACGAGGACGGCGTCGCGCGCGAGCCCGTCCAGGAACGTCGCGACGCGGGCCAGCAGCATCGCCATGCTCTCGCCGCCCGGCCGCGCAGTGTCCCAGTACTGCGCGCCCAGATGGCCGATCTCGCCCGGCAGCTTCCAGGTGTCGTCGCCCATGTCGATCTCCATCAGCCGCCGGTCGGCGCGATAGGCGAGGGTATCGAGACCGGCCGCCTCGCGCAGCAATTCCATGGTCGTCGCCGCGCGGTGCAGCGGGCTGGATATGAAATCGAGCGTGCCGAGGTCGGGCGCCAGCTCGCGCAGCAGCCGGCCGTTGGCGCGCGCCTGTTCGCGGCCGCGCGGCGTAAGCGCCGAGTCGTTCTGCGCCGCGACACGGCCCTCGACGTTGTGCGCGCATTCGCCGTGGCGCACGACGTAGAGGGTGATGGGGCTCATCGTTCTCTCGTGTCATGGCCCGCGACTGCGGGCCATCCAGGTTAAGCGTCCAGCGTAACGTCGAAGGGCAGGGCAACGTCAACTGGGCGGCCCGCACTCGCGGGCCGTGACAGGCTAGGGCTCGTCCCAGCGCTTGATCTTGTGCCCGCGCACGCGGAACACCGTGCCCTGCGGCTCGTCGAGGTCGGACATCTCCTGCGGCGTCAGGCCCTGGAACAGCCCGCGCAGGATGCGCGTGAAGGCGCCGTGGCTGATCGCGAAGGTGTCGCGCTTGAGGCTTCTTATCCAGCTCTCCGCGCGCTCGGTGACGTCGGCATAGCTCTCGCCGCCCGGCACCCGATAGTTCCACTTGTCGGCATTGCGCTTGTCGTAGAAGGCGGGATCGAGCGCGCGTGCCTCCTCGTGGGTGAGGCCGTCCCATTTGCCCAGGTCGATCTCGGTGATGCGCTTCTCGATGCGGTAGCCCGTCGCCGGCAGGCCCAGATGCTCGCGCACGATGCGCATGGTGAGCCGCGCGCGCTCCATCGGGCTCACGACGTAGGCGAGCGAGGCGGGATCGTCGGCGTGTTCTTCAAGGATCCTGGCGAGCCGCTTGGCCTGCTTATGGCCCTTGGGCGTCAGCGGCGTGTCGATGGTGTGGCCCTGGAAGCGCTTGGCGACGTTGGCCTCGGTCTCGCCGTGGCGAGCGAAATAGAGGGTGAGGCCTTCGGGAAGCTCGAGCACTATTTTACGGGATATTGCTTGTTGTAGAGCGTCACCGACCACGCATCGCCGTCATGGCTCATCGTCGTCGTGCCCGGCGTGCCGGAGGTCTTGTAGGCGACGGTGACGGTGCTGCAGTCGCTCGACGGCGTCAGCGCCGACACGCTCACTTTCGCGCCGGCTTCGTCGGGGCCGTAGATCGCGGAGAGCGCGTTCTTGATGCCGGCCGCGACCGTGTCGCGCGTGGGCAGCGACGCGGGGCAGGAGGCGAGCGAGCCGCTGCCGCCCGACGCTGCCTGCTGTTGTTGCTGCAGGGCAGGCTGCGCATTGTCCTGCACGAAGGGCGAGTTCTGCTGCTGCTGTTGCGCCTGCTGCTGCGCGTCCTTGCGGCCGCAGCCCGCGACCGCAAGCGCCGCCAGCGCGACGATCAGTACACGGCGCATCATTCCGACTTCCCGACGTTGATGTCCGGCGCGTCCTCGGCCTTCATGCCGACGACGTGATAGCCCGCATCGACGTGCAGGCATTCGCCGGTCACCGCGCTGCCGAGATCGGAGAGCAGGAACAGGCCCGCATTGCCCACTTCCTCGATGGTCACGTTGCGGCGCAGCGGCGAGTTGTGCTCGTTCCACTTCAGGATATAGCGGAAGTCGCCGACGCCCGAGGCCGCCAGCGTCTTGATCGGCCCGGCCGAGATCGAGTTCACGCGGATCGCGCGCTTGCCCAGATCCTCGGCCATGTAGCGCACGCTCGCCTCGAGCGCGGCCTTGGCCACGCCCATGACGTTATAATGCGGCATGACCTTCTCGGCGCCGTAATAGGACAGCGTCACCATCGAGCCGCCGTTCGGCATCATCTTCTCGGCGCGCTGCGCCACCGCCGTGAACGAGTAGCACGAGATGTCCATCGTCATGCGGAAGTTCTCGGCCGTCGTGTCGATGTAGCGGCCCTTGAGCTGGTCCTTGTCGGAATAGGCGATGGCGTGGACGACGAAGTCGATCGTGTCCCAGACCTTCTTGAGCTCGTCGAACATGGCGTCGAGCGAGCCCTGGTTCCTTTCCAGCACATTGGGATCCTAAGCTTAGAATTCCACGTGGACAAGTTGTCGCG
>JADMIO010690377.1_pt1 | contig 24136 bp, 14 predicted proteins | sample 8958161 | NCBI WGS metagenome assembly JADMIO01 (sample SAMN16585339, study PRJNA669376) | soil metagenome | isolation source: Crop rotation soil | place: USA: Cullars Rotation, Alabama | collected 2011
AAGAAGAACCGGAAATGACCAACTATCCGAAAGACCCGAAGTTCTACGAGCATTTCGGGCCGCGCGGCGTGATCCATTCCTGGGCCACCGATAAAGACGACCCGACCGAAGTGCCACGCTGGGGTAAAATCGGAAAACAAAAGATCGAAGATACCGGCCCATTGAATAAAAAGCGGATGGAAACCTGCGACGATGAATTTGTGGAAGCTGCCTCCGATTTTATCCGCCGTAAGAATGATGATGATCAGCCATTCTTCGTGTGGGTAAATACTACCCATATGCACTTTATTACCCATACAAAACCGGAGAGTCTGGGTCAGGCCGGGCGTTGGCAATCGCATTACCACGATACAATGATCGATCACGATAAACAGGTCGGCCAGCTACTCGATCTGCTCGATGAATTGGGAATTACCGAAGATACCTTCGTGATGTATTCCACCGATAACGGCCCCCACCGCAACACCTGGCCGGACGGCGGGATGACGCCTTTCCGGAGCGAGAAAAACACCAACTGGGAAGGTGCTTTCAGGATCCCATTACTGGTGCGCTGGCCGGGCAAAATTGAAGCTGGTTCTATTGCAAATGGCATTGTACAACACCACGACTGGCTACCAACTTTCCTGGCGATGGCTGGTAATCCCGAAGTTGTAGATGAGTTAAAAAAAGGCTACAAAGCTATAGGCCGGACTTATAAAAACCACATAGATGGTTACAATTTATTGCCATATCTGACAGGCGAAACCGAGGAAAGTCCGCGCAATTTCTTTTTCTATTTCAGCGACGATGGTGATGTGCTTGGGCTACGTTACGATAACTGGAAACTTGTATTTATGGAGCAGCGGATGAAAGGAACGATGGGGGTTTGGGCGGAGCCCTTTGTGCGGCTGCGGCTGCCGAAGATCTTCAACCTGCGCATTGATCCATATGAATTCGCTGATATCACCTCGAATTCTTACTGGGAATGGTTCGCGCATAACACCTATTTCATTTATGCCGCTCAAACAGTTGCCGCAAAATTCGCGGAAACGTTCGTTGAATTTCCGCCGATCCAAAGACCTAACACCTTCACCATCAACGATGCCATAGCCAAAATGGGCGAATCTGCCAGCGGCGACTAAACCTGTAAAGGCGGAATCGTAATCCGGTTCTGCCTTTTTTTCTGAACCTTTTTCTAAAACGCTACCACCTTATGCAAAAAAACCACCTGAAAATATTAGCCGGAGTCCTGTTGTTTTCCGGCCTGCTTAGCGGTTGTAACAAAACCGAAGAAAAGCTAAAAACCGCGATAGAAAAGATTGAAAACGGGGAGACGCTGCCTTCCTGGAACGACGGCGACGCCAAAAAACGCATTATTTCCTTCGTGCAAAACGCTACCGATTCTTCCACTAAAACTTATATTCCGAAAGCCGAACGCATTGCCGTTTTCGACAACGATGGTACGCTCTGGAACGAAGCGCCGGTAATTTTACAGCTGTATTTTTCGAACGACCGCATTAAAAACCTGGCCGCCAAACACCCTGAATGGAAAAGGAAGCAGCCTTACAAAGCCGTTCTGGAAAACGACCAGGCAGCCATGAAAAAATTCACGCGCAAAGACATGGAGCAGCTCATCATGGCCTCACACACCAGCATTTCCACCGAAGAATTCAGAGCTGCCGCTACCCAATGGTTCGACACCGCGCAGCACCCAATTTACAAGCGTCCGATCATCAAATGCGTGTACCAGCCCCAGCTCGAACTGCTCAGTTACCTCCGCGAAAACGACTTTAAAATCTTCATCGTTTCGGGCGGCGGCGTGGATTTCATGCGGGCTTATGCGGAAAAATCCTACGGCATTCCGCCGGAAAACGTAATTGGCACCAGCGGCAAAACCAAGCTTGAAGAAAAAGACGGCAAAGAAGTTTTAGAAAAGCTGCCGGAACTCCAAAGCTACGACGATAAAGCCGCCAAAGTAACGAATATCAACCTGCACATCGGCCAACGACCGGTAGTTGCCGCCGGCAATTCCGACGGCGATCTGGACATGCTGAAATACACTGCCGAAAACGAAAAACCGGGCTTAGTGCTGCTCATTCACCATGACGATGCCGCCCGCGAAATGGCTTACGATAAACACCCGCAAATGGGCGAACTCAAAAATGCCTTAACTGAAGCCAAAGCCAAAAACTGGATCATTGTCAGTATGAAAAACGACTGGAATAAAGTGTTTCCGGATAAATAAAACGCCAGGGTTTTATGTCGAAAAACCAAGCATATTCCTGAAACAGAAATCAACCGGAAGCAAGCTGCCGAACTTAAAATCAGATGGAAACTTTTATAGAAATAAGCAGAACGGCTATAGATAAAGTCGGCGAAATATTGGAAATTTTCCTGAACGCGCTTTCATTACTAATTATAGCAATAGGAGTAGTAGATTCCATCATTAAAACCGTTCGGAAAAAGCACCGCTCTCCCGAGCTTTCCCCTGTACACATTTACCTGCGCATTTTTTTTGGCGGCTGGCTGGTAATAGCATTAGAATTCCAGTTAGCCGCCGATATTGTAGGCACCGTCGATTCCCCAACCAAAGAAAAACTGATCGAGCTTGCTGTAGTGGCGGTAATTCGCACGCTTCTGAATTTTTTCCTGGGCAAGGAACTGAAAGAAGAATTAGACCTGATGGTAGCAGCCGATAAGAAAAAAGCAGACGAAACATCCTCGCTTCCCGCAGTTCAAACTTCAGCAACTTAGCGGCTTCAAAAATCTGAATTACCGGTTCCGGTTTAATAAAAACGCTATCCTTTTAACCTGAAAAAGTAAGCCCACTTCCGCAATAAACAACCCCCCAATTCAGCAAAAAATTACCCGCCTTCCTGAAAACGGAGCTTCTTTTACGAGCAGCCTACTAAAAAATCAAAAAGATGAACCTGAAAAACCTGATCTGCGCAATTCTGTTTTTAAATGTTTGGCTTGCGAGTTTTAAAGTTGCCGCCCAGGCAAACCCGGATGAAGAAACGGAGTTTACCATTTATGGCTTCGGCCGCGCCAATTTCATTTGGGACAATCAGAATTTAAGCCGCAACGACATTTTTTTACCGGCCAACATTCCCATCGGAACTTCAAATGATGCGAATTTTTTCATTGGGGCAAAGCAATCGCGCATCGGCTTAGATATAAAGCACCCGGTAAACAAAGAAGACCTTACCATAAAACTGGAAGGCGATTTTCAGAATGATCCTACCGATGCCAACGGCCTTTTCCGGATGCGCCACGCCTATGCCAGTTACAAATTTGTTTTGGTAGGCATGACCTGGACCAACTTTTTCGACGGCGAATTAAAACCCATAACCGTAGATTTTGAAGCCCCGAATAGTTCTACCTTAGCCCGCAATCCGCAACTCCGCTTATTCACTTATAAAGCTAAAAACGAGTTATCCCTCTCCATTGAAAATCCCACCGAAAAACTAACGCTCGGCGATTCCATTACCGTGCTCCCCGAACGCTTTCCCGACGTGATCGGCGCGTACCGGTTTAACGGCGGTTTCGGCTTTATAAAAACGGCCGCCTTGTTCCGGGAACTGCGTTACAAAAGCGATAAAAGCCGGAGCCTGTATGGCTATGGATTTACGCTGATGGGCTTGCTTAATTTCGGCGAAAAAGATAAATTCAGGTTTCAGGGCGTTGGCGGAACCGGCGTGGCAAAATACATTGAAGGCGCCAGCGGTCTGAATTACGATGCCATTCCTAATGGAACAAACACGCTGGAAGAACTTCCGATGTACGGCGGCTTTATTTCCTACCAGCATTTCTGGAAAGACCATTTATATTCCTCACTAACTGGCGGCTACCTTACCGTAGAAGAAAACAAAAATTTAAGCGGCAGCAAGTATAAAACGGGCTATTACGGCTCCATAAATATTTTCTACGATGTGGTAAAGAACCTGACCTTCGGCTGGGAAGCTGAATACGGCGAACGGAAAAATTTCAACCACCATTCCGGCTCGGCGGTGCGTTTGCAAATGAATGCAACTTATAATTTCAGCAGAACTATGAAGTAACGGCTATCTGAAATTTTAAAAACCAACATAAAAATAAAACCCTGATCCTGGCTACCTTCCTGAAAGTTGCTAAGAAAAATAACAGAAAAACGCTATGGTTTAAGCCTGAAAAAGTAAAATAAGTCTCCGCGAAATAACGAGATTCAATTGCTCATTTTAACTTCTGAGCGTTACCAGTTTTTAATCCGAAATTATTAAAAATGCAGGTCAGGATTGAAAGATAAATAACATAATTCCCTTCATATTTTTTAATGAAGTTTCTTATCAATTCAATTTTTCAGGCACGGTATTTAGTAAGCTACCAACTTTATAGCAACGTAATTTTAAATCTGAAAAAATGAAACGTAAATACATTCTGATCGCCTTTTTCCCGGTACTAATTGGTCTTAATTCCTGCAAAACGCAAAACGCCGCCGAAGCCAGTAAAGCTTCCGATGAAACCATTACCCAAACTACAAAGGCCGCAGATTTTGATTCGCAGATAACCGGAAAATACTGGAAAGTTGTGGAATTAAATGGCAATAAAATTACCGTAGATACTTCCAGTTCAAAAGAACCGCATATTATTTTAAAAACCGATGGAAACCGGCTAACTGGCCACAGCGGCTGCAATTCATTTTTCGGAGGTTTTACCTTAAATCCTGGCAACCGAATAACATTTTCTCCGATCGGCTCCACTCAGATGGCCTGCCCGAATATGGAAACTGAAAGCCAGTTATTTCAGGTATTGGGAACCGTAGATAATTATACTATTAATGGCGACACGTTGCTGTTTCAAAAAGCAAAAATGGCACCTTTAGCCCGATTCGAAGCGGTTTATCTTAGATAAGCACCGAAGAAATACTCCGCCAGAAATACAAAAACTCCCGGCTAGAACCGGGAGTTTTTTTACGTAATAGCATAGCGTTTTTTTATTCAATAATTAATTTCCGAATCGTGGTTGCACCCTGGCTGGAAATCTTAAGGAGGTAAATTCCTTTCGATGCAGGGTTCAGGTTTAATTGCGCTTTGGTTTCATTTACCTTTTGGTTCAGGATCACTTTTCCGGTGATATCAGCTACCGTTATTTCGTAAACCTGGCTTTCCGGTAAAGTCAGATTAACCAGGCCCGTTGAAGGATTTGGATAAATTGCTAATTTTAATTGCTGGTCGTTTTTGATACCCAGGGAGGTAATATTTACCGCTGCAGAGGGAGCTGAACTACAGCCATTACCAGTAACTACAACGGTGTATGTGCCATTGGAATTTAGAGTGAACGTACGGTTAACAGCGCCGGAAATCAGCACGCCATTTTTATACCATTGATTGCCGGTAGTGCTGCTGGAAGTAAGAACCATACCTGCCTGCGTTACCGTAGGTGTTGCCGGCGCAGTTTTAAGAGTAACGATGGAAGGTGGCGAAGAAGGGCTGGCACAACCGTTCAAAGAAGCGGTTACGGTGTAGCTGCCGGCCGTAGTAGCGCTATAAGTAATTGCCGTAGCACCCGGAATTACGGTATTGTTTTTAAACCAGGTAAAAGTTGCGCCGGCAACCGAAGAAGCCGTAAACGTTAAAGAACTTCCCGGGCAAATTGCCAAAGGTCCGGCGGCGGTTAATGCCGGGGCAATTGGAGTGGAAGTCAGGGTCAGAACGGTCGCCGCCGAAGCTTGGCTGGCACAGGCACCGGTTAAAGCAGTTACCGTATAGCTTCCGGCGGTATTTGCAGTATAATTTGCTGAAGTAGCATTGGCAATAGCAACCCCATCTTTAAACCACTGATATGTAACGCCCGGCGTTGCCGAAGCTCCGGTTAAAGTAACTATTCCACCGGTACAAAGTGATGCAGATCCACTTACGCTAAGGCTCGGAGCAGCGGGTGCCGTGGACAATACTACCGTTTTGGAAAAGCTGTCGTTGGAGGCAAGAAGATCACCGGAAAGATTGGTCTTGGCTTCGAGGGCATAACTTCCAAGCGCACTTAAATTGGCTTTGGCTGTGAAAGAATAATTAACGGAGGAGTTGGCTGCCAATGGCCCGGGTACTACCTCGCTGATCCAGGCGCCTGTATTAATTCTATAAGCAACCGGAATATTGCTTTGCGGCGAAGTTCCATGGTTTTTTACAACAACGGTAACGGTTTCCTGACTGGTAAGTACGCAGCCGGAATTTGGAGCCATTATGGATGTAATTCCCGCATCGGTAGTTAAGGTTGATGGCGTTGATAAAATTGTTACGGCCATTGCGTGTAGCAAGCTGCCGGCAGTAGTATTGGCAAACGTTACACTCTGCACGGTTTTAGAAACATTGGCGGCCGAAAGATTCAAAACAAACTGGTAAATTCTGGGATCATCGGTGGAATGTTCAATAAGATCCGTTCCGCGGTGTACTCTGCTGATTCCTTTAATTGCAAAGCCGGCGCCGCCGAACCAATTTGGTAAACTTTGACCCGCAAAAACCTGGGTCGTGGCATCGGTAAAATTAACGGTAACCGTGGTGGTGCTCGGGTAACCAGTCGCTGCCAGAACACAAACCTGGCTGGCCGATATCGGCGATGATAAGGTAAGCGTACCAGAACTTCCTCCTGCTATTTTTAGGGAATTATTGCCGCTGTATGGCTCCAGCTGAAAAGGCAAACCGGGCAAAGCTGCACTGTTTACGATCCGGTTGGTAGGAAGAAAAGTAGTTGGCGCCTGGTTGCTGGAATTAATGAAATCCTGGGCTACAAAACAATAATTATCGGCGGGCGAATCTACCGCGCTGTTTGTGGAAAGGTTGGAATTTCCGGTTCCGTTTGCTACAATATCGGCATTGAATCCAGTTACCGTAACCGGGGTGTACGTTTGCGCAAAACCGGTAAAACCAGCAAGCAACGCCGACGCCATAAATAAAAGTTTTTTCATTGTATTTGTATTATTAATGATGTTTATGTCGTGAGAAAATTCCGGAAAGCCTGAGGATGAAATTCCTCCTGATGCAGGTTTTAATTTAGTTGCTTACAACCAGATCGGATTAAAAAACCAGAAAGGAAATAGATGCAAATTCTTCGTAAACAAACCGTTTAGGAAAATAGCGAAATTGTTTGACCAAACTTTTAGAGTATCGGTATTAAACCATTATCTATCGACGAATGCAAAGGGCATAAAAAAAACTCCCGGAATGTTCCGGGAGTTTTTTGCTTCAAAAGTATAGCGTTTACTTTTTCAGGTCAAAAGCATAGCGTTTTTATTCCACGATCAGTTTGCGAACAGCCATACCGTTTTCACCAGAAACCTTCAGCAGATAAATGCCTTTGGTGATGTTTTCCAGTTTCAGTTGGGTTTCGCCTTTCGCTTCCTGACGGTGAATTACTTTGCCGGTAAGATCGGTAACTTCTAACGCGTAATTCTTGCCTTGCGGCAGGTTAACATTGAACAATCCGTTGCTTGGGTTCGGATAAACGGAAAGTTGCTTTGCCAGCACGTTATCTTTCACGCCATTTGGCCCGAGTACCCGCGTTACCGTAATGTTGTCTATTAAGTTCGCATTACCGTTTCCGTTCGCATACGCTTCGTTCACGCTGGATTCCAGGCCAATCTGAAGGGTAGATTGGGTTAAAGAAGCGCCATATAATTTAACAGTAACTTTCTGCCATACCGGTGTACCACCAGCGAACGGCGGACGATACGTTGAGCCAACCTGCACGCCATTTACCGTTACCCGGAAATTCGTATTTGCGTTCGTAACTTTGAAAAGCTGCTTCAGGTCAAAGGTCAACCGTAGTGTATCGGCTGGATTGGTGTTGGTAGTAGAAAGGCACAAGTATGCTCCGGCAAAGTTACCCGGATTCGTGGTCCATGGATTAATTGCTCCGGTTGGAGATACCCAGTTTGCATTGGCTACACCATCCATGATCATGCCTTTGGTAGAACCAACGCCGGTGCTGGCAGCAGTACTTTCAACAATGGCAGAATTTACGCGGATTATTGTTCTTAAAGCAGCAACTCCGGTGGCAGCAGTTTCGAAATTATAAGTAACCGGCAGGCTGGCCGGGGTCGTATTTACGGTCGTAACCGTTTTGCCATCATTGGCAGCAACTGCATCGTTAGGCAGAATGGTTTTTGCCAGAATAGTATGCGGCCCAACTACCGATAAGTTTGCTTTTGCAGTAAACGTATACGTTGCTGAATCGCCGAGCGCTAAAGTTCCGGTAAACGTTTCTGTAACTACCGGTCCGGCATCTACCTGAAAACTAACCGGAACAGCGGTTTGGGTGGCAGTACCAAAGTTCGCAATTTTGATCGTTACCGTTTCCTGGCTGGTTAAACTGCAACCTGAATTCGGAGTAATGATTGCTATTACGCCGGCATCGTTCGCAACCGGAGTAAATTCATAAGCTCCTGCATCCGGGGTAGTTGTGCTGCGTACTGCGCCGGTAATATCGGTTGGTACGGCTGGCAGCGGTTTGCCGGTGTTGTTCAGGTACGGGTTTTTCGGGGTAAAATCGCCGGTAGCTACGTTGGTGTAAACTGGCTTCAGATATACACTTTGCTGGTCCTGAATAGCCGCGGCTTGCCAGGTATTTAAAGTAGGAAAACTAATATTTCCCAACTTCCCTAGAGCAATGTTTATATTGCCTGGATCTATAAAATAGGCATTGTTGTTTGCTACAATTGCGCCCGGATTAGTAAGCTCGATCGCAAACTTAACGCCCGAACCTGAAGCATTTATAGTAACAATGTTATTTTCAAATCGCACGTTCGTAACGGCGGTGTTCTGGTAAAAACCTACCGCATCTCCGGTGTTCGTAATATCCAGCGTGTTGTGGTAATAATAAATACCGCTGGCCGCATTATAAATACCCCACGCCTTGGTTGAATTGGTATCGTAGAATAAGTTGTTGCTTACCACGTTTTCAGAGCCGGCCGGAACGCCGGTACCGGAGCAATAAATGCCATACGAATAAAGATTTGTAGCTGAAGGCTGAGAGGCCCATAAATGATGGATCCGGTTTTTGCGGATCTTCGTGTTCTTACTTTCCCCGCCCAGGCTAAAGGCATCCAGGGTAATGCCATGAAAAGCGCCGGCATTTGTGTAGGTTGGGCGTTTAATTTCATTTAGTTCTACAAGGTTGCCATCAACATTCATCAGGGAGATACCAGCATGAAAACCGTTTTGGATCACGTTCCCGGTTATGCGGTTGTTCACAGCATCGGTACCGCCAGTGTTTCCATTTATTACAATTCCGGTATTGCCGCCGTTTATGGCATTATTCATAAATACCGAATTGTTGGTATAATTGCCCGGCGAATTAAGATTTATATTTCCTGAAATGGTTTGCGGAGCTCCTGCATAAATACCCGTTACATAAAGGTTGCTTCCGATGGTCAGCGGCATATCTATTGTACAGTTCGAGATCGTATCGTTATCTGAATTGTTTATCAGCTGGATCGCAGAGGAGGGCGCAGAAAAAATGGGCGTACCGGTAAGCGCAACGGTCAGGTTATTGATCTTTACGAAATCAGCATTATTTAAAACAAGCACGTTTGCTTTCTGAGCAGATGGTGCAGCAGTAAGCGTGTTGCCATTTCCCTGGAGAATTACGCGGTTTACTGCGCTCACGCCCGGAATGCTAAGCAGATCAACTTGTTCAGTATATGGTCCGGTGGAAGGTGCTACGGTAATGGTAACTTTTGCCGATACGCCACAGTTATGCAGCCTTTGGGCGGCGGCAGTAAATGATGGAAAGTTCGTTACCGAAGCCGGGCTGTTTTTATCGATCGTGTAATTTCCAGCCATTGGCAAACAAGCATTAATAACCGTGCAGGTGGAGTCGTTGGCAGGATTGGTATCGGTGGCGGCATTCGGGTTTTTGGTCCAGGCGCAAACGGTATGCGTTCCGGCCGCAAAAGTAAAGTTCCCGATCGTAACGGCTGCCGTTTGATTCGTAGCCACGTTTCCGGTCCAGGCAAAAGATGGCTGCACTACGTTGTTCACTTTCCAGCCAATGGTAGCAGTCGAAAGGTTGGCAGTTCCCATATTTTTCAGGGTAACGGTTACCGGAACGGAAGTTCCCGGCGTTGCAGGCGTCGTTGGCGAAACAATGGCAGTTATGCCGGCATCGTCAGAACCAAGGTCAAATTCATAGGCGCCTGCATCTGGTGTACTAGCATTACGGGTAACGCCCAGAATATCGTCAATAACTGCAGGTAAACCTTGTCCGGAGTTATTTGCCAAAGGGGCCGTTGGTTTCAGGTTCCCGGTAGCCAGGTTAATAAAGCCGGGGTTTACTTCCACGCTGTTTAGATCGTAAGGAATAGCCAGGTAAACGGCCTGCCAGGCGGCTAAAGTAGCGGCGGTTTTAACCGGGGCCGGAGCGGCTACATAACCCACATAAGCTGATGTCTGGCCGGGGGCAATGTAAAACACATTATTATTGGAAACAAAATTAATGGCAGTGGCGCCGGCAAAATACATTGCCGCTTTTATACCGGTGCCGGGAGTATTAATGGTTACAATGTTGTTTACAAATCTAACATTGGCACCAGGGCCGGCAAGGTTAAAGGCTTTAATCACGCTGGTATTGGTTGCCGGGCGGCCTGCGTAATTGAGGGAAATCGTGTTGTGGTAAAAGTAAACCCCTTCGGTGGTAGATGAATACGTATTCAATACCGTAATATTGGCGGCATTATTCAGATCGTAGAAGAGGTTATTTTTAATGATGTTCTCAAAACCTACCGGAGCAGCGATCTGAACTTCTATGCCGGTTACTCCGGAAGTTTTAGAAGTGGCCGCGCCGTGCGTGTTGAAGAAACGGTTTTTATTGATAATGCTTCTTCTGCAGTTGGCAGTAAGGCTAACCCCTAAAAAGGAACCTGCATCGGTACGGGTTGGACGGGAAAAACTGTTGCGTTCTATAGTAGTACCGTCTGCGTTGCTCAGATAAATACCGGTAGCAAAGAAATCCTTGAACTGGTTGTTAATTACCTGCACATTTATGGCTCCGGTTGGGTTGGTGGCGGGAGCCACCGGTGCTTTGCCGTTGATCCGCATGCCATAATAGCCGCCGTAAACCGTGTTGTTCTCAAAAAGAGAATTGTTCGAATTATCGCCGGCCCCGTTATGGGTAACGCCAATTACCAGACCAACTAAATCTGAGGCTGAATTAATTAACGGCATATTGATCGTACAATTAGAAACAGTACCATAATGAGACTGATTCAGGAACTGGATACCATAACCGGTGAAGATGGTGGTACTGGTAGTGTTAACTACCAGGTTGTTGATCTTAACGTATGGTGCGTTGTTAATTTTAATGGTAGCCGGTCTGGTAGTGGTCAATTCGGCCGTAATTGTGTTCCCGTTTCCTTCGAAGGTAATGGTGTTGGCAGCACTTGCACCAACCACATTTTTCAGTTCGAAAGCTTCGTTATAAGGGCCGCTGCCCGGTACTACCGTAAAGGTAACTGCTCCGTTTACGCCGCAGGTGTTAAGTACCTGCGCAGCTTCTGTAAAAGATCTCAAATTCGTGGCCGAAGCCGGGGCGTTTTTATTGATAGTATAGTTCCCGGATAAGGTATTACAGGCTAACACTTTAAAAGTAGTGGTATCGTTAATTTTAAGCGGATCGTTTACGCCATTCGGGTTTTTCGTGTACGCTTTAATGGTTGAAGAACCGAACGGGAAAGTATAATTGCCCAGCGTACTGGCGGCCGCCGTCTGGCCAGTTGGTAAATTACCAGTCCAGGCAAAATCTGGTTGGGCAATACCGTTTACTTTCCAGCCGACAGCAGCCGTTGTAAGCGCATTGTTGCCAAAGTTTTTTACCGTAACCTGTACCGGTAAGGCACCAGGCGCGATAGTAGCTGCCGGCGACGTAATTGCGGAAATACCGGCGTCGTTGCTGTATTCCGTAAAAGTTAACTGGGCATTGGGGCGGTTTGGAGTAAGGTAAATATATCCTGGCTGAAACGCATCGGCATAAAAGGCCGAAATATCGGTAGTAACCGGCGTAGTGGCCCATTCAATGGCTATGTTTCCGGTAGAAACTCCTGGCTCCGTCCAGTCTACAATTACTTCCAGGTTACTGGTTCCGTTCCAGATAAATGGAGCTTGCAGATCGAAGGTTTTCCAGCCTGCCCCGGCACTGATATTCTGGGTAGTGCTGCTGTAAACCAGCGTAGCGCCGGCCAGCTCCGTAGACATCAGCACATCACCCTGAAAGGTAGTGGAAATGGTGGAAGCGGTAGTTGGCTTTATGTAAATTTTAAGCACGCCATTATTCTTGTTATAGCGGCTGGAATCGGTTTTATTCCAGGCAATTTTGGTAAGCACTTTTGCCGTAAAACTGGTAGCGTTTATTTCGCTGGCTAAGTAAATGGCAGCGTGTTGCGAAAAGTGGCCACCAGCTACATTATTTGCAAAAATTGGCCCGTGGTCAGCGCTTGCCGCGGTGCCAGTGCCAATGGTAACAGTGGTGTTTTGCTGCGCCCGGGCATTCATAGCCAGCAACACAAACAACAAATAGAATAATAAATGTTTTTTCATTGAAAAAGTTAATAATGAAGGGAAATAGATAATAAATGATTTGGGTAGGAATTAGTATCTGTCTAAGAGTTATCTTATTGGATTATAATGCTTAATGGAAGATACTTTGAAAATTTTGTTGATTTTAAAGAGTGTCGACAGATGTATATTATCCCTCGATGAATGAGAATTTTTCCTGCTTCATTTATCAGCTTTCATTCAGATTAAAAACCAGAAACCAGATCCAGGTTTTTCCTGATCTTATTTCCTCCAACTTTCATATAAGCGCATAAAAAAAACTCCCGGAAAATTCCAGGAGTTTTTTGGTTAAAAAGCATAGCGTTTTTTATTCCACGATCAGTTTTCGTACGACAGTAGCAGCTTCGTTGAAGACTTTTAACAGGTAAATTCCCTTGGCTTTCGTTTCCAATTTTACCTGCGTATTTCCGTTTGCTTTTTGCCTTTGAATTACTTTTCCCGTCAGGTCACTTATTTCCAAAAGGCAGGTTTCGTTTTCCGGAAGAAGCACATTGAATTCGCCGTTGCTCGGATTCGGATAAACGGAAATTTGCCTGGCCAGCAGATCAGATTTTGTACCCGTTATGATTTGTTTGCGGTAAACCCGGATATTATCGATCAGGTTGGCCGTGCCGGCTCCGTAGGCAAATGGTTCTTTCACATTCGATTCCAATCCGATCTGGATGTTTGGCGTATTTTTCAGGTTCGTGAGGTTAACTTTTATTTTCTGCCAAACCACCGTTCCTCCGTTAAATGGCGGACGATACGTTGGTCCTGCCTGCACGCCGTTCACCGTTACCCGGAAGTTGGTATTCGCATTTATTCCTTTAAAGAGTTGCTTCAGATCGAAAGTCAGCAACAGGGAATCGGTAGCATTGCCACCTCTTGGATCGAAGCAGAAATACGCCGCCGCGAAATTGTTCGGATTAACCGCCCACGGACTAACTGCGCCAACCGGAGCCTGCCATCCCAAGTGGTCAACGCCATCCATGATCATGCCTTTGGTAGATCCGGTTCCGGTGCTGGCGCCCGGGTCTTCGCTGATATTGGAAAGGAACTTCGTGATCTTTTGAAAAGCAGCAATACCAGTAGCAGGCGTTTCAAAGGTAAAATCCGGTGGTAAGGCGGCGAAGGAAGCGTTGTTTAAAGCATAAGAAGCCGAATTATTGGCAACTTCCGGATCTCCGGGCATATTTACCGTTACCACAATTGTATGCGGGCCGGTGGCAGATAAATTAGCGGTCTGCGTGAAAGTGAAATTCGTTGGCGTTCCCGGGGCTAAGCTGCCGGTAAAAGATTGCGTAACCAGAGCGCCGCCATCCAGGGAGTAAGAAACCGTAAAGCCCGAGGCAGGCGCGCTGCCCAGGTTTTCCAGCACGGCAGTAATTTGCTCGGTTGCGGTTAACCCGCAAGGTTTACTGATCGGGGTAATTGCGTTTACCGTTAAGTTGTTGGTATTGTCACCAATCCGGATCTCATCGAAAGCAAAACCATCTTCAAGCAGATAGAAATTAGAGGTAAAATTGATGCGTAATTTTACGCCGCTTAAGCCGCCTAATCCAGTGAGTTTGTGTCTAACTTTCACCCAGCCGTTTGAACTGGTATTGTTTCCATTTGTTCCCGACCAGTTTACGCTGGTGGTATCGTTATACCAGTTAGGTCCAACGGCTCCTACTTTCTGCCAGGTTGTACCCCCATCTATGGAAGATTGCAATACAGCGCCATCCCAATGGGCTTCCGAGTTCCACCATACTTTCATTTCAAAATCAGGACTTGGCAAAGATGTGAAGTTAAAGCACGGACTTTCTACATAAGAATTCTCATTGCTATTATAGGTTCCCGTCAGGTTCGTAACCCAGGATTTTGTGCCCGCTGCCGCCGTATTGATCACGGTTTTGGCTGGCGTTCCCAAAGCCCAGGAGGAGTTGGCTCCACCGGAAGTCCAGCTGCCTGCCCCGTTTTCAAAACCTTCGGTATAAGGGTAAGTAACGATGGTTGGAAGAACGGTTACCGTTTTCGTTTTAGCGTCGTCGCTGGTATTGCCGTCGCCGGGAATAAGCGTGGTTGCCGTAATATTATAAACTCCCGCCGCAGACAGGTTTGCTTTCGTGGTAAAACAATACGTTCCGGTAGCTCCCGGAGCAATAACTACGTTCGCCGTTTCCTGCACCGCTGGGTTTGTTCCGATCTGGTATTTTACCGGGAAGGAAGAAGTTGCGGCAGTGCCGTTGTTTTTAATGGAAATGCATACCGTTTCGGCAGCCGTAAAACCACAACCTCCGGCAGCCGGGGCAGTTACATTAACAAGTTCAAGATCATTGGCTGCAAGCTGGTAAATACGGACCTCATCAAAAGCTACGCCTTCGTAATGATTAAGGGCATCGGAAATAAAAGCGATCCGAAGTTTCACGGAAGGTTTACCACCCAAACCAGTTAACGCGTGTTTCGCTAAAAGCCAGCCTTTGGAATTATTGCCGTAAGAACTATGACCAGCCCAACCGGAACTATCGGCGGTTACCCCGCCCGGCGTATTATGAATACTGTGGGTATTATACCAGTTGTTCGGCTGCCCGAAGGTGCCTACTTTTTGCCAGGTTGCTCCGCCATCTATAGAAGATTGCAAAACCGCGCCGTCCCAATCAAATTCGGTATTCCACCAGATCTTTAAAGAAATAGCCGGGTTCGATATGGCGCTAAAGTTAAAGCAAGGACTTACCACCGAAGAGTTTTCGTTGGAATTATAGGTACCGGTTAATTTGGTTACCCAGGCCTTTGTGCCGGAAGCGGCGGTAGTAAGCGTAGTTTTAGCGGGGGTGCCCAGCGCCCACGAAGAATTGGTACCGGTACTAAACCAGTTGCCTGCTCCAGTTTCAAAATCTTCGAAATAAGGGAAAGTTGCAATACTCGGAGAATGAATAATGGTTTTGGTGAACGTATCATTGCCCGGTTGCCCGTCCGCCGGTATCAGGGTTTTTGCTGTAAAAACATAATTTCCAACAACAGAAAGGTTTGCTTTATTAGTAAAAGTATATGTACCCGTAGCGCCCGGAGCAATAAACAAATTAGCGGTTTCCTGCACTGGCGTATTTGCATCGATCTGGTAACTTACCGGAAAACTGGTAGTTGCGGCAAGCCCGAGATTTTTGATGCTAACCGATACCGTTTCGGTGGCCGTTAAACCGCAACCGGCGGCAGCCGGCGCAGTAATGTTCACTAACTCCAGATCGTAAACCGGAACATCAAAAATAGTGATATCATCGAAGGCAAAACCTTCAGGCCCTGCAAAAATATGAGAACCAAAGGCGATGCGCAATAATACGGAAGGCTTGCCACCCAGACCCGTTAAGGCATGTTTCGCTAATACCCAGCCGTTAGAGCCATCTCCGGTATTCGTGCGGCCGGCCCAACCCGGAGCAGGATTGTTTAACGGGCCAACACCAGGAGAACCGTATATGGCACCCTGGTTATACCAGTTGTCCGGGTCGCCGGAATTACCCACGCGTTGCCAGGTTGCCCCGCCATCTATGGAAGACTGTAATACGGCGCCATCCCAGATCCCGAAACTGCTCCACCATATCTTCATAGAAATAATTGGCGCGGCCAAACCACTAAAGTTGAAACAAGGCCCCAGTACATAAGATTGCTCCCTGGCATTGTATTGACCGGTTAAGCTTGTGGTCCAGGCTTTGGTGCCGGAGGCTGCGGAATTGATTATGGGTTTGGCCGGCGTGCCCCAGGCCCAGGAAGAATTTACACCCCCGGCTACCCAGCCAGCCGTACCAGCCTCGAAGTTCTGTGAATAAGGAAAGGTGGAAATTACCGGTACGGAATGAAAGGTTTTAACCTGGGTATCATTTGCCAGGTCGCCATCGGCGGGGATCAGGGTTTTAGCCGTGACAACATAAGTACCAGTGGCAGAAAAGTTTGCTTTAGTAGTGAAGGTGTAGGTAGCAGTTGCAGTGGGTGCAATTACCAGATTAACGGTTTCCTGTACCGGCGGGTTTGTTCCGATCTGATAACTTACCGGAAAGCTGCTGGTTGGGGTTAAGCCGTTGTTTTTTATCGTTAATGTAATTGTTTCGGCAGCGGTAAAACCACAACTTCTGATAGCAGGCGTTGTAATGGCAACCAGTTCCAGATCCTGGGCCGGTGCTTCATAAATTTTAACATCATCAAACGCAAAACCATCTGCCTCAAAAGTAGCATTAGAGCCAAAAACAAAACGGAGTTGTACCGAAGATTTTCCGCCGAGGCCGGTAAGTTTGTGCCGGGCAAGAACCCAGTCGTTTGGACCGGTAGGCGCGCCAGCATTTGTCTGACCCGACCAGCCATGCTTTTGCCCGCTCGGCGTAATTACCAGGGTGCTGTCTGTATACCAGTTATCCGGGTCGCCGTAGGTGCCTACGTTCTGCCAGGTTGTACCACCATCAATAGAAGACTGTAAAGCCGTGCCATCGAAATTAGTTTCGGCGTCCCACAAGATCTTCATACTGATGACCGGGGTTGTTAACGAACTGAAATTAAAGCAAGGACCCAATACATAGGAATATTCATTAACATTGTAATCATTAGCCACATTGTCTGTTACCCAGCATTTGGTTCCGGAAGCCGCCGAGATTATTTTATACTTGGCAGGCGTTGCCCATCGCCAGGAAGAATTCTGGCCTCCGGTTGCCCAACCGCCGGATCCAATTTCAAAATTTTCGAAATAAGGAAAGCTGGATATGGAAGGCATTAAATTTATGCCCTTATTAATAGTATTATTGGTTGCGTCGGCATCGGCCGGGCTTGTAACGCTTGCAAAAATATTGTGAGCACCGTAGGTGCTCAGGTTGGCTTTGGTGGTAAAGTTATAAGTTGCCGTTGCGCCCGGGGCAATACTTAAATTAGCGGTTTCCTGCACCAAAGTATTGGTATTAACCCGGTAGCTTACCGGAAAACTGGTGGCTGGTATTGTGCCGTTGTTTTTAATTGCTATGGTTATCGTTTCGGCAGTTCCATAGCCGCAGCTACTTACCGGAGCGGTAATGGCAGCCATTTCTAAGTCTACCGCCGGAATGTTGTAAAGTTTTACATCATCAATGGCCATATCACCTTCATAATATGGTGCCCCAGGTGGAAGCAATATCTTCGTTCCTTTGAATTTAATTATTACGGTCTGGTTGGCATAAGCGCCCAAACTAACGGTTTTTTTCCGCCAGGCTTCGTGCTCGCCAATTTGCTGCGGACCAGAATAACTCTGTACGGTGGTCCAGGTTGCGCCATTATTGGCAGATACCTGAACGTCCATTCTGCCCATGCCAGCACCAGCCATGTGGTACCAGAAATCGAACCCGGGGCTGGTTAAACCGGCCAGGTTCATGCACGGCGAAATAAGCTCCGTAAAGGAACCGGCATTGCCATTTACCGATTCTGTGAATACATATTTTCCGGCAGCTGTACCAAAGGTATGATCCGTATTGGGGCCGGTTAAAAAAGTATAGGTCTGGCCGGCATGCATTTTCCATTTATGCGGAGGAGTACCAGCACCAGAACCAGGCGTTGCCGTCCAGCCCGTGGGAAGCGTACCGGTACTTGTTGAGCCCGTTTCAAAATCCTGGGTATAAGGGAAAGTGGAAATCGTTGTCCCGCAGGTCTGAGCCTTTGTTAAAAAGGCGCCCATCCACAAGCCAAGCAAAAGGTAAAAAGCTTTCATAAAGTTAGAGAAAATAAAAAAGTGTATTAAACGGCTCTGATAAATGAAGCTAATTCCAGATTTAACCGGCGTCTTATCTCATTGAATTACAATCCGTAATGAAAGTTACACAGATTGCTTTGCATGTTTTGAAGGGTATCGGTAAAGATGTATTTTGTATAGATGAATGCGTTGATCAACGTTTTTGAATTATTTTCCGCCTGCGTTATAAAAGAAGTGTTCAGCTATTTTGCCCAACTTTTGGCAGCATGTAGTAAACTCCTGAATATCGAAGCCAGGCGCTTAATTTAAAAGCTGTTCAAATTCTATGATGGGTGAAATGGTAGAAACAGGCCAACGGATCTTAATGGCAGATCTTTCCTTTTAGATCCGCCCTTCCTCGGTTAATCAAACGGAAAACATGCCCCTTAACTAAATAACATTCGAGGGTAGCCGTCTTTTCAGCAAGCTTGGGCGTCCGGAGAAAAAATAAACCCGTAATTAGGACACAAGGAAGTTTAAGCAAGTAAAAACTGGATTTTATTCATAACTATTATTTTGAATAAAAGGGGTTTTATCTGAAGGAAGCGCCTACCGCCTTGGCAACTAATGCGCAGCCGTTGCAAACGTTAGCCGGCCAGGTTGTTACTAAGAGCTTCAGGTAATTTAAAATCCTGCTATGCCAGCAAAACGGGGAGTCAGGTAAAAACGCTTTATTCAGAACTTGACAAAATCAGGTCGGCAGGTTACTTTGCAAACTTCCGTTTAAATAAATTATTTCCGGGCGGCTCCTGATCAATTAAATAACCCGGAATAAAGTTAAATTTCAGCGCTATGGATATCATTTTTGATTTAAATAATGTGCAGATCTTCCACCATCGGGAACATAAAATCCTTCACCTGAAGTGGCTTGGTCCGGACTGCGTAGATGGTTACATGGAGGTTTTAAAAGCTCTCCGGAAGTTTACCCTGGACCTGGAAGTGGAAGCCTGGCTTTTGAATTTAGGCCATTGCCAGAAAATGCAGCTTGAAGGCTTAACCCAATTAGTGCACGTAGCCAATGCCCTTACCGAAAGTCAGTTAAAAAGGTATGCCCGCGTAAGATCCAAAGACCAGGAATACGAAAGAATTCTTCATGAAAAGCTCTACAAATTCAATAAAGATTACCAGTTAGGCCTAGATACTGGCAGTTTCGATACGGAAGCAGAAGCTTTGGCCTGGCTGTTTCAGGCCAGCGAAGGCACGTTGTTAGAAGAAGAATCTTAACAGGTAATTTCCCGGTAGCTGCGGCTTCTCCGTCTTTAAAGGAAATCAGTTTTAGCAGGCAAAACCCTACCGTTTTTATACGTATTTCTAACGATTAAACACGGAATACTTTGTTCCCCGGCATTAAACCTTAAACACTCTGCGCAGTGGCGCCGTTAAAAGTCTCTTTCAGCACTTAAAAACAAGGTTTATTTTATGGAAAAAAACGCCAAAGAACTAAAAAATGCTGCCGACGATTTCAACCCGCAGCACAAAGAAGGACCGGTAGCTGCCGTTATTGAACAATATACTGCCAAACTTCCTTCCGATCTTTTCCTGTGGGCTGCTTTAGGCTCTATGGCTATTTCGGCTACCCTGAAAATCATGAAAAAAGACGAGGAAGCGTTGTTTGTAGGCCAGTGGCCGGCGCCTTTCCTGCTGCTGGGCCTTTACAATAAACTGGTAAAACTGGAAGGCCACGACAAGACCGACCGCGGTCCCGGAGCCGGTGGCCGTGGTTACGCCAAATAAATTAAAGTAAAAGGGAAGCGCTTGCTTCCCTTTTTTTGTCTGAATTCCTTTTAAACGGTATAGTTAGAGCAGATAAAAGTCTTACCTCAACATTGCTTAAAGAAGGCCTCGGATCGAATTCTTTTATCAGGTGAACAAATAGCTACCCTTTACTTCCTTCCGAATAAAGTTCAGCAGGGCGGCCATTGATCTTACAAATCCCTGATTCCTACCGTTGAGAAACTGGTAAGAACCAAATTTCTTAAAACCGACGAAATGCTAACCGCGCCGGATTATTTAGATGAATGGCGCCGGAAAACAAATAAAATATTTTCTCTGCTGCATTTTCCCTTTTACTGCCGTATAAGCCACGAAACACCAAGCACTTTTCCGGATGAAAACCATACTGTTTTTTGGGAACAGCTTAACGGCCGGCTATGGTATTGGCCAGCAAAACGCCTTTCCGGCTTTAATTCAGAAAATATTGAACGAGGCTGGCCTTGATTATGAAGTAATTAACGCGGGCGTAAGTGGCGAAACTTCGGCAGGTGGCAAATACCGCATTCACAACTGGCTGAAACGTAAAACAGATATATTTGTACTGGAGCTGGGCGCTAACGACGGACTGCGCGGTATACCTGCACGCGAAACCACCCAAAACCTGCAGGAAATTATAGATGTGGTAAAAAAACACCATCCCGAAGCTAAAATCGTACTGGCCGGCATGGAGATCCCTGATATTTTTCCGGGCCGTTACGCGGCCGAATTCCGGTTAATTTTCCGGCAACTGGCCTTAAAAAACAACCTCACCTTTATTCCTTTTTTGCTGGAAGGCGTGGTTGGCGTGCCGCACCTGAACCTCCCCGATCATTTTCACCCCAATACCGAAGGCCACAAAGTTATGGCGAAACACGTCTGGACTTTTCTGAAAGAAGTGCTGGAAAATCTTTAACTAATTTTAGGAATGGTTATCTTTGATTTTCAAAATCCATTCTTCCTTGCGATTCAAATTTTTCCTACTAGTTTTAATTGCTCTATCATGGTTTCTGTTTGGAACAATAATATTACTTCGTTCCCAAAAGGACTTTAACAATTTAAAAGGATTTGAGGGCCAAATTGAAAAAATAGGCACAACAACCATAAAAGATTTATTTCAGAATCATTCAAAATATATTTTATATTTCACTCTAAAAGACCTTAATACTACTTTAGGAATTTATCATAACTCAAAGTCAGATTATAATTTCTATCTAAATAAAATTACAGTTGGCGACACAGTTAAAGTATATTTCGATGAGGGTGGAATTAAAGCTTTGGAAGGCATCAATCTTCACGTTTTTCAATTAGAGAAAAATGGTGAAGTACTGCTGAACATGGACAATTTGAGTAAAAGAGACAAAAAAGTTGGGCTAATACTTTATTGTATCGGGCTACTATTTTCAATACTTCCTATATGGGTTTACGTGACTAAGTTTAAAAGCAAACCTGTTGCAGTAAAAAAAACTTTGTCGTAAAAAACGAGCTTCTCGCTTTCATAATTTAATTACTCCGATTCTTCTTAGTTTTTTACTGTCAACCCCTTGCGCAAGATCATTCACATCGATATGGACGCGTTCTTTGCTTCGGTGGAGCAGCGCGATTTTCCGGAGTTGCGCGGAAAACCGGTAGCAGTGGGCGGCGGCGGACCAAGAGGCGTAGTGGCTGCGGCAAGTTACGAAGCGCGGGCTTTTGGCGTTTATTCGGCCATGCCGGGCAGCATTGCCAAACGCAAATGTCCGGATCTGATCTTTGCCAAAACGCGGTTCGAGGTGTATGAAAGCGTATCGCGGCAGATCCGGGAAATATTTCTGAGCTATACCGATCTGGTAGAACCACTTTCCCTGGACGAAGCGTATCTGGACGTGACCGAAAACAAATTCAACTTGACTTCTGCTACGCTTATTGCCCGGGAAATTAAAAAGAAGATCTGGGAACAAACCGGGCTTACGGCTTCGGCGGGCGTTTCTTACAACAAATTTCTGGCTAAAATTGCTTCGGCCTTTCAGAAACCGAATGGCTTAACCGTGGTACTTCCTGAAAAAGCCGAAGCGCTGGTAGAATCGTTGCCGATCGAAAAATTTTATGGCATTGGCGACGTAACGGCTGCCAAAATGCACGCCCTTGGCATTCATACCGGGTTGGATCTGAAGCAGCGTTCGCTGGAAGAATTGCAGAAACATTTCGGCAAATCGGGGCATTACTATTACCACATTTCGCGGGCCCACGACGATAGAATTGTAGAACCAAACCGCAACCGGAAATCGGTGGGTGCAGAAAGAACGTATGCCGAAGACCTGACCAACGCCGAAGAAATGGACGAACGCTTAAAACCTTTGGCGGAAGAAGTTTCGGAGTACCTGGTTTCTAAAAACAACGCCGGCCGCACAATTACCCTCAAAATAAAATACGCCGATTTCACGCAGAATACGCGCAGCAAAACTTTTATTTCGGGAATTCAGTCGGCAGATCTGTTGTGGCATCTGGCCAAAGAACTTTTGCGCACGCCGTTTGTACCACAACTTCCGGTTCGGCTTTTAGGAATTTCCGTTTCGGGCTTACTTTCGGAACAAGATGAACGGCATGGGCACCAACTGGCATTCCCGTTTTAAAATCGGTAGGGTTTCGGGCTTAAAAAGTGCTTTAGACTTCATACTCTTTTCCAATTTACCAATATTTATCTGGTCATCCCGAGCTTGTCGAGGGAGCTTTCGCAAACCGAACACGCAGAAGGAATTTATCCCTCAGTCGCTCAGAACTCCATCGTAGTACCAGTAAGTTTCCTCGACAGTCTCGGAATGACGCAATAATTTAATATAGCAACTAATCACTAATCATTATTCACTAAACACTATTATAAAACGGTAGGGTTTTAAAGCAAAAAAGTCCCTGACCGATTCAGGTCAGGGACTTTTTACTGATCAGTTTTATTTAAAATTACTTGCCTTCGGTAGTTACCGTAGTATCAGTTTTGATAACGGCATCAGACTCCTGGTCAATAACTACGGCAGTATCGCCAGCTTCCGGCGTGGTAGCTTCGTCAACGGTAGTTTCTACCGATTCAGTAGTATTTTCGGCAGCTTTTTCAGTTTTATTGCAAGAAGTTGTGAATGCTACAAAGCCCAGGGCTACAAAAGCAAGTTTCAAAGTGTGTTTCATTTTGATAATCCGTTTAAGTGTTTTAGATTTAGAACTTATCTTCATACCAGAAAGCCCGGAAAGTAACCCAAACAAAAATTTATTTTTTATTGGGTTACAAATCAAGGCTTGCTGTATTAAAAACTGAAGTGCATGCAGAAAGCGGCAGAAAATATAGACGAAGCACTTATTGCAGGGATCCGGAACGACGACGACCGGGCGCTGGCCGAGCTGTATAAAATGCATTACCCCATGGTTTCGCATTTTATTCTGAGCAACAGCGGCTCGCCGGACGAGGCCAAGGATATCTTTCAGGAAACGATCCTGATCTTTTACGAAAAAATAAAAGACGGCAGCTTAACGTTAACCTGTCAGATAAAAACCTACCTGTATTCGGTTTGCCGGCGCTTGTGGCTTAAAAAACTGGCCGAAAAAAACCGCTTCTCCGGGGTTATCGATTCCGAAAATTTCGTTGGCCTTACCGAGGAACGTGAAATGCCGGAAGAAACCGAAGAAAAATACGCGGTAATGGAGCGGGCCATGAACATGCTCGGCGAGCCGTGCCGCACCTTGCTGGAAGACTTTTATATTAAAGCCAGCTCCATGCAGGATATAACCGAAAAATTTGGTTATACCAATGCCGATAACGCCAAAAACCAGAAGTATAAATGCTTAATGCGTTTAAAGAAACTGTTTTTTGCAGCCTATAAAAACGTCGCGCCGGAAATGTATTAGGCGCCACAGACCAATTCCGCCAGGCGGAACCAACACCATGACTGAATTAGAAGCATACGCCCTTATTGAACGTTACCTCTCCGGCGAAATGTCGGCAGCGGAGGCGTTGGATTTTGAAGCGAAACTCCGCACGGACCTTTCCCTGGCCCGCCACGCCCGCCAGTTCGATGAACTTACTGCAACGTTACAGAAACACGGCCAGCGCCGCCAGGTAAAGAAAAAACTGGATGCCATTCACGCCGAAATGGAAAAAACCGCC
>JADMIO011113568.1_pt1 | contig 24135 bp, 31 predicted proteins | sample 8958161 | NCBI WGS metagenome assembly JADMIO01 (sample SAMN16585339, study PRJNA669376) | soil metagenome | isolation source: Crop rotation soil | place: USA: Cullars Rotation, Alabama | collected 2011
GGCAGGTAGAGCATCGTTCCGGCGACGAGCTCCTTGCAGTCGATGTTGCCGCCGCAGCGCCGCGGCGGGCCGGTCCCATGGATGCCGGGCTCGTCCGGCGGCATGCCGATCACGCCGAGGAACGGCGCGAGGCTGACACGCGTCCCCTTCTCGTCGACGGCGGACTCTCCGTCGAGCGTCCAGAGGACGCGCGTGTTGCGACCGAAGGTCTCGCCAAAGCTTCCCGGCGTCACTTCGTCGATGCGGACGACGAGCGTCTTGCCCGGCTTTGCGCCGCGAACCTCGATCGGCCCGACGAGCGAGTGGCCTGCATCGAGCGTCTCGTCGCGCGGCTCGAACACGTCCTCGCGCGAAATCCGCCAGCCGGCATTCGGGCACGAGAACGCGATCGAGTCGCCGGGGTCGATCGCCAGGATCGGCTCCAGTTCGCGGCTGAAGTGACCGTGCAGCGTGCGCCGCTCCATCGGGATCTCGTGGATCACGCGCGCGGCACTCCGATCCAGGCGTCCTTCGGCGCGAGCAGGACGCGCAGGCCGACACGTTGTTCTCCCTCGAAGAACTCGAGCAGCGAGACCGCCTGCCAGTCGGCCGCGTCGATCGCGGCAGCCGTCTCCGCCGGCACGTAGCCGGCGTGTACGCGCCGGCTTGCGTCCCATACGCCGACGGCGTTCGGGTCGTGCTCGTTGTCCGGGTCGGGAACGAGCGCGAGCCGCTTGCCTGCTGCGAACGCGTCGTCCTGGACGTCGTCGAGCCGGTACGAGATCCCCGCGACTTTCACCACCCGGATGCGCGGGTCCTCGTAGCGGACGATCTCCTCCGTGGCCGCGTCACGCAGCTGGTACCCGTTGCGCGTCCGCTCGAGCCAAAGGCGAAGGCGTTCAGAAATCGAGCAGCTTCCGGACGGCCGCCGTGACGCGCTCGACCGACGGCATGTACGCGTCCTCGATCTGCCAGTACGGATACGGGACGTCGTAGCCCGTCACGCGCAGCACCGGGCCGCGGAGGTCGAGGATCGCCTTCTCGGCGAGGATCGCGGCGAGCTCGGCGGCGAAGCCGCACACACGCGGCGCCTCCTGCACGATCACGACGCGCCCGGTCTTCGACGCGGATGCGAGCAGCGCGTCCTCGTCGAGCGGCTTCAGCGTCCTGATGTCGAGCACCTCGACGGACACGTCCTCGAGCTCGTCGGCCGCCTGCTCGCAGAGTGGCACCATCGACCCATAGGCGACGAGGGTGACGTCGTCTCCCTCGCGCGCGAGCCGCGCCTTGCCGAGAGGCACGACGTGCTCGCCCTCCGGCACTTCGCCTTTCAGCGTGCGGTAGTGCAGCTTCGGCTCGAGCACGACGACGGGATCGGGGTCGCGGATGGCAGCCGCGAGGATTCCCTTCGCGTCGCTCGGCGTCGACGGGATCGCGACCTTCACCCCGGGCGTGTGCACGTAGTACGTCTCCGGCGAGTCGTCGTGCAGCTCGGGTGCTCGCACGCCGCCCCCGTACGGCATGCGCACGACGAGCGGGAACGACATCTGCCCGCCGGTGCGCCAGCGGTAGCGCCCGACGTGCGTGATCAGCTGGTCGAGGCAGGGATAGGAGAACGCGTCGTACTGCATCTCGCAGACGGGACGCCACCCCGCCATGCACAGCCCGACCGCGCTGCCGAGGATGCCGGCCTCGGCGAGCGGCGTGTCGAAGCAGCGGTCCGGCCCGAACTTGTCGCGCAGCCCCGCTGTCGCGCGGAAGACGCCTCCGGCGCGACCGACGTCCTCTCCCATGACCATGACGGACGCATCGCGCTCCAGCTCGACGTGGAACGCGTCGTTGATCGCCTCGACGATGGAAAGCTCAGCCACGCGTCCTCCGCAACTCTTCGAGATCGGAGCCGAACGTCTCCGGCGGATCGACGTACGCATGCTCGAATAGCAGTGAGACGTCGGCCGGCTCCTCCGCCTCCGCCGCTGCGATCCCGTCGCGCATCGCCTCGAGCGCCTCGTCGCGAATCGACTGGGCGAGATCGTCGTGCAGGATGCCGGCGCGGCGCAGGTAGCCCTCGAAGCGCCCGACGCACTCCCGCTTGCGCTCTTCCTCGACGCGCTCGAGGTCGATGTACGCGCGGGGGTCGTCCGCCGTGGCGTGCGGAGCGGCGCGGTAGGAGAGCGCCTCGATGAACGTGGGGCCGTCACCCGCGCGTGCCCGCGCGACGGCTTCGCGCGCGGCCTCGTAGCAGGCGAGCACGTCCGTGCCGTCGACGCGCACGCCCGGCATGCCGTAACCGATTGCCTTGTCGGCGAGCGTCTCTGCACGCGTCTGCGCCTCGAGCGGCGTCGAGATCGCCCACTGGTTGTTGTTGCACAGAAGGATCAGCGGCGCGCCCGTCACCGCTGCGAAGTTCGCGCCCTCGTGGAACGCGCCCTCGGAGGTGGCGCCGTCGCCGAAGAACGCGACCGCGCATGCGTGCTCTCCCTTGAGCTTCTTCCCCCATGCGAGGCCCGCGGCATGGGGCACGTGCGTTGCGATCGGGACGCAGATCGACGCGACGTTGTAGTCCGCCGGGTTCCACCAGCCGGCGGGATGACCCCGCCACCACGACAGCACGGTTGCGGGCGGCATTCCGCGCAGCAGCCCGATCGCCGACTCGCGGTACGACGGAAAGATCCAGTCCTCGTCGCCAAGCGCGTGCACGACGCCTGCCTGCATCGCCTCGTGGTTCCAGAAGATCGCGTACGTGCCGATTCGGCCTTGGCGGTGGTAGACGACGGAGCGCTCGTCATACGCCCGGAGCAGCACCATCGAGCGAAAGAGCTCGAGCAGCTCCTGCTCGCCGAGACCCTCGACCTCGCGGTCGCCCGCGCCGTCGGCGTCGCCGATGACACGCCGCAGGTCGCGCTCGGCCGGAAGCACCGCCATTGCGGGCGAAGATTACCCGCCGAGAAGCTGAACCAGCCACGCGTCGCTGTCGGCGCGCGCCTGGTCGTTCAACTCGTGCGGAGCGTCGTACCACCGCTGCTCCTTGGGACCGTTCGCCGCCGCCACCAAGGCGTTCACGTCCGCCTCGGGCGACCCCGTGTCCTGACGCCCATTCTGAAAGAGAAGCTTCGCCGGCGCAGAGTGCGAGACGTAGTTCACCGGGTCCACAACCGAATAGGCGCGCGCATACGCTGCACTGCCGCAGTAGTCCCCGAGCGGCGCGCTCTCGTGGGCGCGACTCGACTGGATCACGGCACCGCGCAGGCGGTGATCGACGCCGAGGAGAGTCGCCGTCATCGAGGCGCCAAGGCTGAAACCGTACGCGGCGACACGACGGCGGTCCGCACCACGCAGCTTGACCAGCAGGTCGAGCGCACGGCGGCGGCCGACGACGTAGTTCACGTAGGCCCGCACGTCGGCAGCGGCGCGGCATGTGATCAACGGCGCCGGGGGCGCGACGTTCAGCGAAGCGATGCCACGGTGGGCGAGGCGGTCGGCGTCCGGCAACTGCGTGCGCGCGGTGCCGTCTGAGCCCGGCGAGAAGAGAACGACCGGCCACGGCCCCGCTCCGGTGGGATGGGTCCAAAAAGCCGCCTTGCGGCCGTGGCCCGCGTCGAAGCTGAGCGGCTGGCGAACGATGCCGCCCACTTTCTGAGCCTTGCCGAGTCGCAGCGCGAGCGGCCGATGCTTGTCGTACGAGAAGCTCACTGTCTGCGGCGACGCGGCGAGTGCAGCCATGGTGACGAGCTCGGCGATCACTGCGCCAGCTCCCGGCGCGCCAGCGCGATCCACCTGAGACGCGCGGGCATGAGCTCGAGCCCGTACTCGAGCGTCAACGCGCCGTAGCGCGTCGCCGGCGTGATCGCCTCGTACTCCGCGAGGAAGCCGCGCTGCACCTCGGCGTAGTCGTCGAGCTGCCGCAGCAATGCCTCACGCGAGGAGAGCCCCGCGAAGAACACCTTCAGCAGCAGCTCGTCCCACGACTTCGGCGCCGCGGCCTCGAGCCAGTGGCGCACGGCCGCGCGACCCGCCTTCGTGATCCGGTAAATCTGCTTGTCGGGCCGCGACGCCTGGCGCACGGTTCGCCGGCTGGCCAGCCCGGCGTCGACCAGGCGCGGCAGGACGGCGTAGAGCTGGCTCTTCGCCGGCGCCCACATGTGAGCGACGCTTCCTTCCGCGCGCTTGAGCAGGTCGTAGCCCGAGCGCTCAGCCTCGGCCAGCAGCCCGAGCACAACGCCTTCGGTCGTGGTGAGCGTCGTAGTCTGTTGTGGAATAGTCCGCACCGGACTATCAGACTAGCACCCGCACCGCCCGTCGTTCAGCCTCGAAGACGGCCTCGCCCACGTCGCCCAGATCCTCTCCGTCTGCCTGGAGCGGCAGCGGCCGGTCGCAGCGAACCGCGATCCGGTCGAGGTCGTGGCCGCGGAATGCGTTCCGTGCGGGCCGGCCTGTCGCCAGCGCGAAGAGCAACGGCGGCAGCGTGCGCGGCGTCAGCGAATGCGGCGCAAGGAAGTCCAGCCCCGCCTCGAACACCGCTTCCGGCGCGACCTGGATCGCGAGCGCCTTCAGAAAGGTGTACGGCTGTACGTTCGAGACGAGCACGAGCGCTGCGCGTCCGTAGCCTTCGACCTCCAGCACCGGATCGAAGCGGCCACGCTGCTCGAAGATCATCCTGGCGAACGTTCCGACGAAGGCGAAGTCACCAGGACGTCGTCCCTCAGGCGAGCGTCCACGCTCGTCGATGCGGCGCACCGCCTCGGCATCGAGGCCGATGCCGGCATTGAACGCAAAGCGCCGTCCGTTGACACGCCCGGTCGAGATCCGGCGCGTGCGGTCGTGTGCGAGCGCGTCGGCGAGCCGCTCCGCGGCGGCCTGAGGGTCGCGCGGGAGACCGAGTGCGCGTGGCAGGACACTCGTCCCGCCGCCGGGCACGAAACCCAGCGGGAGATTGTCGCGCTCGACGCCGTTGAGCGCCTCGTTGAAGCCGCCGTCGCCGGAGAAGACGATCAGCGCGTCCGCGTCGTGCGCCCCTCGCGCGAGCTCGATTGCGTGACGGGGATGCTCGGTTCGGACGGTGCGTACATACCCGACACGCATCAACGTGCGCTCGACCGCCGCGATCGCGGCGTCGTCGACGCGCGACGCGTACGGGTTGACGATGAGGACGACGCGCTTCATCGTTCGCGAGCATGCCACGCCTCGATCACGTCGCCGTCGAGAGCCCCGACCCGGCGACGACTGCGGTGTTCTACGAGCGCTTCCTGGGCGCACGCATCGTCCGCAAAGAGGACCACCCGGTGATGGCTTACCTGGAGCAGGGCGCGCTGGCGATCCACGAGCAAGGCCCGCACGGCCACGGCAGGCACGTCGGGTTCCGCGTGTCCGAGGACGAGCGCGCGGCGCTGAAGGGCGCGCTCGACGAGGCAAGGATCCCGAACGAGGAGCGCGACCACGGAATGGCGATCGGCCTGTTCTTCGAGGATCCGGACGGGCGTCAGCTCGAGGCGATCACCTACAGGGACGTGGCCCGGGTCTGACCCCGGACATGTCCCTACCCGGGAGTCGCGTAGCCGCGCATGCCGTCGAGCAGCACGTCGTAGAAGCGGTCTGCGAGCTCGTCCGTGTCCGTGTCGGGCCGGATCCACGTGTACGCCCAGTTCGCAGACGACAGCGCAAGCAGCGTCGCCGTGCCGTCGTCGAGGTCGGTGCGCAGCTCGCCGAGCTCCCGGCCCTCGCGGAAGAACGCGCGAAAGCGCTCCTCGTAGCGGCGGCGCTCGGTGACGAACTCCTCGCGCCGTTCCCCCTCGAGGTAGCGCCACTCCCGGATGAAGACCGTGGCGACGTCGAGCTGCTCCGCCACGACGCGCAGGTGCGAACGCAGCGCGAGACGAATCTTCTCGGTCGCCGGCAGGGAGTCGTCGAGCTCGTCGAGCGCGGCATGGAAGGCGGCCGCGCCGTCGCGGGCGACCTCCCAGAGCAGGTCGGCCTTCGAGTCGATGTGCGCGTAGAGCGAGCCCTTCTGTACCCCCATCGCCTCGGCGAGGTCGCCGATCGACGTCCCGTGGTAGCCCTTCTCCGCGAAGAGGCGGGCCGCCTGGCGAGTCAATTCGTTTCGCCTGGTGCCCACGTGGGGTACCCTAACGATCGTTAGGGTCGAGATGAGCGAGCGAGAAGCCCAATTCCTCGAGTACGTCCAGTCCGGCGGCCAGGTCGAGACCGGCGACTGGATGCCCGATGACTACCGCTCGAAGCTCGTCAAGTTCATCGAGATGCACGGCAACTCCGAACTGATGGGCGTCCTGCCCGAGCGCGAGTGGATCCTGCGCGCGCCGACCCTGCAGCGGAAGCTCGCGCTGACCGCGAAGGTGCAGGACGAGGTCGGCCACTCCCAGCTGATCTACCGCGTCGTCGAGGATCTGGGCAAGCCGCGCGAGCAGTGTCTCGACGACCTCATCTCGGGCAAGGCGAAGTTCCACAACGTCTTCCACTACCCGACGAAGACCTGGGGCGACGTCGGCGTGATCGCGTGGCTCGTCGACGCGGCGGCGATCATCTCCCAGAAGGCGCTGCTGAAGTGCTCGTACGCGCCGTACGCGCGGATCATGAAGAAGATCTGCTGGGAGGAGTCGTTCCACATCCTCCACGGCCGCGACGTCGTGCTGACGCTCATGAACGGCACCGACGACCAGCGCGAGCTCGTGCAGGAGGCGTTGACGCGTTGGTGGGGGCCGCTGATGCAGTTCCACGGCAACCCGATCGCCAAGGACGAGGATCCGATGTACGTCTGGCGGATCAAGTCGCAGGGGAACGAGGAGGCGCGCCAGCAGTTCCTCGACGGTTACGTCCCGCAGATCTGGGAGCTCGGCCTCACCGTGCCCGATCCGCAGCTGCGCAAGAACGACGACGGTGTGTGGCAGTACACGGAGCCCGACTGGGACGAGCTCCGCAGCGTCGTCACAGGACACGGCCCGAAGTCGCAGGACCGGCTCGACCTGCGCCGGCGCGCACGTGAGAACTCCGCGTGGGTGCGCCGGGTCGTGCTCGCGCAAGCGGCGTGATCTGGGAAGTCTTCCGGCAGGAGCGCAAAGGGCAACCGCTCCAGCACGCCGGCTCGGTCGAGGCGCCCGATGCGGCGTTCGCCGACGTGTACGCACGCGAGCAGTACGGCCGCCGCGGCGAGTCGCAAGCGCTGTGGATCGTGCCGCGCGACGCAGTGATCGAGATCGACGAGTTCGTCGACGAGCTGAACCGCAACTACCACCGCGTCGACGGTTACCCGCTGAAGGAGAAGCTCAGGGAGGCACGTGAACGAGCAGGAACAGCAGCTTCTGCTGCAGATCGCTGACGACGAGCTGATTCTCGGCTGGCGCGACTCCGAGTGGACAGGAATCGCGCCGCTGCTCGAAGAGGACGTCGCCTTCTCCTCGATCGCGCAGAACGAGATCGGCCATGCGCGCGCGTTGTACGAGCTCGTTGCACGCGAGCGCGGGACGACGGCCGACGAGCTCGCGTTCGACCGCGCGCCGGACGAGTACCGCTGCGCGCGCATCGTCGAGCTCCGCCTGCTCGACTGGGAGAAGACGATCGCGCGCCACTACCTGTACGAGCAGGCGGACGCGGAGCGGCTCGAGCGGCTGAAGCATTCCGGCGACGCGGACGTCGCGGGACTGGCGGCGAAGATCGACCGCGAGGAGGCGTACCACCGCATGCATGCGCAGATGTGGTTCGACCGCCTCGAGGAGGAGCCGAGGTTCACGTCCGCGCTCGACGAGTTGCGACCGCTGCTCGACGAGGGGCGCGAAGAGCACACACCGGAGCTCGGCGAGCTCTGGGAGGAGATGACGATGGTGCGCCGCTCGCAGCCCGCCGGTACCAAATGGTGACCGCCCAGCAGGTCTGGGACGCGCTCGCGGAGATCCCCGATCCCGAGATCCCGGTGATCTCGCTCGTCGACCTGGGAGTCATCCGTGACGTCGGGGTCGAGAACGGCACGGTGCACGTCGCGTTCACGCCGACGTTCCTCGGCTGCCCGGCGCTCGAGGTGATGCGCGATGCAATGGCCGAGCGGATCCAGGAACTCGGCGCGGAGGCGGAGATCGAAGTGCTGCGGAACGACTCGTGGTCGACCGACCGCATCACGCCGGCGGGGCGCGAGAAGCTGCGCGCGTCGGGCTTCGCTCCACCCGCACCGCGGGAGGCATCGGCGCCGACGCTCGTCCAGCTGCAGTCGAACGTCTTCCGCTGTCCCTACTGCGGCTCCACGGAGACGCGCCTCGAGAACATCTTCGGCCCGACCCCGTGCCGCTCGCTGCGCTACTGCACGAGTTGCCGGCAGCCCTTCGAGCAGTTCAAGACGATCTAGTCTCGGTCCCGGAGCTGTGCTGCAGCGCCCAGCTCAGCGCGTCGTCGGCGATCTCTTCCCAGCCGTCCAGACCAGCCATCAGGTGTGAGCGACCCGGGTACTCCTTGAGCTCGACCGTCGCCGTCCCTTTGCCGTACAGCTTCAGGATCGACCTGTTCAGTGCAGGCGGGCTGATGTGGTCGTGCTCGCCGGCGACCAGCAGCAGCGGCGCACGGTCTCGCTTCTTGTAGTCCACGGCGGACGCCGAGCCGAGCGCGTCGAAGAACGGACGGTTCGTGCCCGGGATGTAGTGCTCCTCGTAGATCCGCTGCGACTCCGCTTCGCCGAGCGTGTTGGTGAAGCGCCACTGGAACTGCTTCGGCGAAAGCGCCGCGAGCCCATCCCTGTTCAGCGGGTTCTTCAGCGCCGGGAAGCCGGCCCGTAGCGTCGAGAGTGGCAGCAGCACGACACCTTTGGGCGGCGCCGTCCCAAGCGCGACTCCCGCCGCACCAAGCCCGCGATCGAGCAACAGCTGGACTGTCAGGCCGCCGAACGAGTGGCCGATGATGATCGGCGGCCGCTCCAGTCCACGGATGACCTGCTGGTAGTGGTCGACGATCTGCTTCAGGCGCAGCCCTCTGAGTCTCGACGGATCGCGGCGCGTCTCCTGCGGATCCTTGACGCCCGGCCAACCGGGGGTGATCACGCGGTGGCCGGCGGCTCCGTACTGGTCGACCCAAGCACTCCAGCTGTGTGGCGTCATCCACATGCCGTGGATCAGGACGATGTCTGCCGCTCGAGCGCTCATGGGGCCTCCCCGGTGGAGGTGGCGACCCCGCTGCAGTTATCGCACACTGTGGGCATGCGAGCAGTCCTCGCTGCTCTCCTCGCCTGCCTCGCGTGCGGCTCGGCCCAGGCATCGACGCCGAGGTTCGTCCGCAGCGTGACCAACCCGTGGTTCCCGCTCAAGCCGGGAACGACGTTCGTCTACACCGGCGAGAAGGACGGGCAGAAAGGCCGCGACGTCGTCACGGTGCTGACGCAGACGAAGACGATTCGCCGCGTGCGCTGCACGTCCGTCTCCGATCGGCTGTACGTCCACGGACGTCTCGCGGAGCGCACGACCGACTGGTACGCGCAGGACGCGCGCGGCAACGTCTGGTACTTCGGCGAGGAGACAGCCGAGCTGAACAAGGCCGGCAAAGTCACGAGCCGCGAAGGCACGTGGCGAGCCGGCGTCAACGGAGCGCGGGCCGGAATCTTCATGCCGGCACATCCCAAGGTCGGCGCGTCGTTCCGGCAGGAGTACTACAAGGGTCACGCCGAGGATCACTTCACGGTGTTGAGCCTCTCCGCGTCGGTCGTCGTCGGCTACACGGCGTCGGCGCACGCCCTGCTGACGAAGGAGTGGACGCCCCTCGAGCCGGACACGCTCGACCACAAGCTCTACGTGCGCGGGATCGGCCTCGTGAAGGAGGAGACGATCAAGGGCGGCGATGAGCGCTGGGAGCTTGCCGACGTGCGCCGTCAGTAGAGTCAATGAGATGGCGCACGTCGAAATCTTCTACTGCCCCGTCTGAAGCGGCTATGACAAACGGGCCGCGAGTCTCGCGGCCGAGCTAACCGAGGCGGGACACGACGCAGAGGTCGTATCCGGGGAGAAGAGCCAGTACGACGTCGTCGCCGACGGCACGCTGATCTTCTCTAAGCAACAGGAAGGTCGCTGGCCGGAGACGCAGGAGCTGCTGCAGGCACTAGCCGCGGATAGCGCGCAGTGAGCAGCAGGGCGTAGGCGAGCGCCTCGAGCTCGTAGCGCAGGCAGAACGTCCCGAGCTCCTGCAATCCCGCCGTCGTGCGGCCGCGGGCGAGTGCGACGAACCACGCAGGAACGGCGGCGAGCGTGAGCACGACCCGCAATGCCGTTGCGAGCAGGAGCGCTGGGATCGCCAAGAGAGGCCGTAGCAGCGTGACGAGGCGCGGCTGGCGCGGCCGAAACGCTATGTCGACCGCGAATGGATGCGTCTCCGTGTGCATCGGGTCGGGATAACGGCCCGACAGGAGGTAGAACCACGCGGTGACCTGGCCGCTGTAGCGAACGTACGCAGCGACGAAGTTGTGCAGCCACTTCGGCAGCCGTCCCTCGATCAGCAGCGCCAGCCAGACGATCACGAGCGTCGGCGCGACGATCAGGGTGAAGATCGTGAGGACGATCGAGTGCGGGATGTACAGCACCAAGCGAAAGAGCACGGCCAGCCGCCGCCGCCGCAGCGGCTCTTCGTCCCGCACCCGGACCCGGCCATCGTCCATGCGAGCGAGTACCGTACTCGGCGTGCGGCGGGCGCTCCCACTGCTGCTCGGGTTTCTCGTCCTCGCCGGCTGCGGCGGCGGTGGCGGTTCCGGCGGTGAACGGCTGACCCGCGATCAATACGCGCAGAAGGCGGACGCGATCTGCAGCAAGTACAAGCAGAAGAGCGACTCCCTCTCCCGGCCGGCAAACCTCTCCGACCTGGCCAAGGTCGCAGAGCAGGTGCTGCCGCTGCTTGAGGATGCGCGCGGAGAGCTTCGCGGTCTGCGGCCGCCGACGGACGAGGAGGCGACGGCAAAGGCGTGGCTCGACGAGTTCGACCTGATCGTCCAAGACATCAAGAACATCCGCGACAAGGCGAAGGACAACGACACGGCGGGCGTGCAAGCCGCGGCTCAACCGGCGTTGCAGCACAACCAGCATGCGAACGACCTCGCGTCGCAGCTCGGTATGACCGTCTGCTCGAAGGGCTAGGCGCCGCGGAAGCGCGGCGGCCGCTTCTCGAGAAACGCAGCGACGCCTTCCTTGAAGTCCTCCGTCTGCGTCGCGGCGGTCTGGAGCTGCGCCTCGCGCTCGAGCTGCTCGTCGAGCGATGCGTTGACAGCGTGGTCGAGCAAGCGCTTGGTCATTCCGACGCCGCGCGTCGGCAGGTCGGCGAGCTGCGCTGCCAGCGCCGCGACACGCCCCGCGAGCTGCTCGGTCTCGACCACTTCCGACACGAGGCCCCACGCGTGCGCTTCCGCCGCCGTCAAGCGTTTCCCCGACGCGAGCCACTCGAAGGCGCGCGCGGGCCCGAGAATGCGAGTGACGAAGTACGAGCCGCCCGAATCCGGGATCAGGCCGATGTTGATGAACGCCGGGACGAACGTCGCGGAGTCGGCGGCAATGCGCAGGTCGCACGCGCAGGCAAGCGACATGCCCGCCCCGGCCGCTGCGCCGTTCACGGCTGCCAGCACCGGCTTCTCGAGCGCACGGATCGCGCGGATGTTCGGGTGGTAGTTGGTGCGCAGCCGCGAGCCGATGTCACCAGGCGCCTCGCGGAACTCCGTCAGATCCTGTCCGACGCAGAAGCCGCGCCCCGCGCCGGTGATGACGACGGCCCGCACGCCGCCGTCGCGCGCGTCCTTCAGCGCGTCCGCGAGGCCACGGTGCATGTCGGCGTTGAAGGCGTTGAGGACGTCCGGACGGTTGAGCGTGATCGTCAGGACCGCGCCTTCGCGGCTCGTCTCGACCTCGGCCATCGCCTGGACTCTCGCAGATCGACGTAGCCGCGAGGGCCGTTGCTAGCTTGGCTTCATGGAGCTTCGGTTCGTCTCGCTGCCGTCAGAAGAGGAAGCGCTCGATGCGTATTCGCAAGCCGTGATCACCGTCGCGGAGCGCCTCTCGCCGTCGGTGGCGAACGTCCGGCTGAGGCGCGGCGGCGGCAGTGCGGTCGTGATCACGCCCGACGGGTTCATGCTGACCTCCGCGCACGTCGTCGCCCGCACGCGCGGCGGGCGGGCGTCGTTCGTCGACGGCCGTGAGCTCGAGTTCGAGGTCGTCGGCACCGACCCGCTCTCCGACCTGGCCGTGCTGCGCGCAGAGGGAGGCGAGCTTGTTCCTGCGGAGCTCGGCGATGCCGAGAACCTGCGCGTCGGCCAGCTCGTGGTGGCGATCGGCAACCCGCACGGCTTCACAGGCTCGGTCACGGCAGGTGTCGTCTCGGCGCTGGGACGCTCGCTCCCCACCCGCTCCGGCGCGAACGTGCGCATCGTGGACAACGTCATCCAGACCGACGCAGCGCTCAATCCCGGCAATTCCGGCGGCGCGCTCGCCGACGGTCGCGGGCGGGTCATAGGAATCAACACCGCCGTCGCAGGCGTCGGGCTCGGTCTCGCCGTCCCGATCAACACCGCGACGCGGAAGATCGTAGGCGCCCTGATGACGGAAGGCCGCTTCCGCCGCGCGTACCTCGGCATCGCCGGCGGGCCGCGCCCGCTGCCGCCGCGGCTCGCACGCAAGCTCGGCCGAGCTGCCGGCGTCGAGATCGTCCAGGTCGTCGAGGGCGGCCCGGCCGACCGGGCGGGCATGCGGCCCGAGGATTTGATCGTCGAGCTGGACGGAACGCCGATCGAGGGGATGGACGAGCTGCAGCGCGTCGTCGTCAGCGAGCTGATCGGCCGCGCCGTGCCTGCGAAGGTCGTGCGCGAGGGCCGGGAGCGCGAGCTCGAGCTCGTGCCGGCCGAGCTCGACGGCTGATTTACGCTTTGCCGATGGAATATCCGAGCGTCTTCCCGTGGAGGACCTACGACGATGCCCGGGCGGCGATCGCCTTCCTCGAGTCAGCCTTCGGAGCCGAGCGACACGCGTATCACGTGGCGGAGGACGGCTCCGTGGAGCACGCCGAGCTGCGGTTCGGCAACGGCATCGTCATGGTCGGCTCGGCCAAGCCGGGTTTACCGGCATCGCGTGGGATCGGGGAGCGCGGCACCGGCATCTACATCGCAGTCGACGACATCGACGCGCACTACACCCGCGCGCGCGACGCCGGCGCGGAGATCGTGAACGAGCCGCAGGATCTCGGCTATTCGCGCGAGTACAACGCGCGCGATCCCGAGGGAAACGGCTGGCAGTTCGGCACGTACCAGCCGTTCGCCTAGATCTCGGCCGGATGCGTGTGCGTCTCGTGGCGCGCGAGCTCGAACACGACTTGCGCGACGAGCACGCCGGCCAAGACCGAGAGGACCGCGAGCGGGCTCAAGCCGAGCGGGATCAGCACGAGCGCGATCGCCGCCGTCAACAGCCGTAACACGACATCGGTGTCGACCACGACCGTGCCGGCGACGAGCTGGATCACTCCGAGCCCCACCATCGCAAGCGCGAGCCCGGCCGACAACACCCAATCGGTGTCTCCGTGCCCGATGATCGCGAGCTTCACCCCCGCACCGAGCGCGGTGAGCCCGACGACGACGAAGTAGTTCATGTACGTGTAGGTGAGACCGCCGAAGATGCCGCGCGCCGTGAGCGCGCCCTCGTCGAGGAAGTCGAAGTAGATCCACCACAGAGCGGCGGCGACGAGAAAGCCCGCCGCTGCGGTAGCGGCTGAGCGAGCATCCCAGCTGACCTTCGCCACGCCCAGGACGACGCCCAGCACCGACTCGCCGAGGACGATCAGCGTCAGCAACCCGAAGCGCTCGGGCAGGTGCGTGCGGTCGACCGGGGCGTCGGGCAGGAACCGCCAAGCCCGGACGGGTGCCGCGAGCTCGACTGCGAGCGCAAGACCCCAGAAGAGGTACGCCCACGGCGCGTCGAACGCCAGCGACGCCACCCAGATGAACACGGCGAAGGTGAAGGCACGGATGAAGACACGGACGAGCGAGCGCGCTTCCGGGACGTGCCTCCTCGCTCGCGCGTACAGCGCGATCAGCACGAGCCGCACAGACACGTACGCGATGGGAAATCCCTCGGTCGCACCCCGGAAGACACTCGGGATCGTCGTGGCGAGCGCCGCCACGCCGAACATCGCGAGCAGCAGCAAGAGGCGGTAGACGAGATCGTCCGTGTCGAAGCGGTTCGCGTAGAACGTGAACCCCATCCACGCCCACCACACCGGGACGAACAACCCGAGGAACTCGAAGAAACGTGCCGTCGTAGGCTCCGCGGCAAGTGCATTCGCGAGCTGGCCGACGGCCGCGACGAAGACGAGGTCGAAGAAGAGCTCGATCCACGTCGCGCGCCGCATCTCGTCGACGCCGCGGCCGCGGGTGCGCAGGCGCGGCGGGTCGAGCAGCCGCGCGAAGCCGGTCATTTGCCCTTGAAGCTTGGCTTTCGCTTTTCGGTGAAGGCTGTGAGCCCTTCCTTCGCGTCGTCCGACGCAAAGGCGAGGTAGAGCGCGCGCCGTTCGTACTCGAGCCCGAGCTGCAGCGTCGACTCGTAGGCGCGGTCGACTGCCTCCTTCGCCAGCCGCGTTGCGACCGGCCCCTTCGACGCGATGTCGCGCGCGACGCGCTTCGCCTCCTCGAGCCATGCCTCCTGGGAGACGACCCGCGCGACGAGCCCGGCGGCAAGCGCCTCGCCGGCGGTCAGCATGCGCCCGCTGAGGATGACGTCCATCGCGACCGCCTTCCCGACGGCGCGGGTCAGGCGCTGCGTCCCGCCGGCGCCGGGAATGATCCCGAGCGACGTCTCCGGCTGACCGAAGCGGGCACTCTCGGACGCGACGATCAGGTCACAGGAGAGCGCCAGCTCGCAGCCGCCGCCGAGGCAATACCCCGAGACGGCGGCGACGAGCGGCGTCCAGAGGTTGCGGATGGCATCCCAGCGCTCCACGCGGCGCGCGTAGTACAGGTCGATCGCTGTGCTGCGCGCGAGCTCCCCGATGTCGGCCCCGGCGGCGAACGCCCGCTCGTTGCCGCCGAGCACGATGCAGCGGATCGCCTCGTCGCTGTCGAGCTGCTGCAGCTCGGACACGAGCTCCGTCATCAGCTCGTCGGAGAGCGCGTTCAGCTGCTGCGGCCGGTTGAGCCGCACGACCGCGATCGGGTCGTCGCGCTCTACTTTGACGAGGGGCTCGGCCGGTGTCACGAGCGGATCTCTGACGCGCGAAAAGCGAGGCTGGCAAGGACGCAGGGAGCGGTCGGGCTTGACTGCCCGACCGCGACTGAGGACGCAGCCAGACGAAGCTTTGCAGGCGTCCAGAGACCGCTCATTGGCGCCGGTCGGGCCCCCCGCGACTCAGAAATGCCTTTACCGCCTCTTGGGCCTCGTCGCCGAGCATCGAGAGCGCGAGCCAGTCACGTGCGTGGTTGACGGTCTCGTGCCAGGAAAGATCGCGCCAGAAGTTCAGCTGCTGCTTCGCGTAGCGCGTCGTCTGCGGCAGCTTCGCGGCGAGCTTCTCCACCACCTCGTCGACCTTCGCGTCGAGCTCGGCCGCCGGTACGGCCCAGTTCACGAGGCCCCACTCCGCCGCCTGCGCGGCCGGGATCTGCTCGCACATGTAGATGATCTCGCGCGCGCGGCGGTCGCCGACGAACACCGGCAGCCACTGCGTCGCGCCGCCGGCGGGGACAGAGCCGTGCTCGAGCCCGACGTGGCGGATGAACGCGTCGTCGACCATCACCGCGAGGTCGCACGCCATCTGCAGCTCGTTGCCGCCGCCGACCGCGATTCCGTTGATCCGCGCGAGCGTCGGCTTGCCGACCTCGCGCAGCTTGTCGTGCATGTCCTTGAACGCGCCGAACCACTTCCAGTACTCGCGCGGCTTGCCGAGGTAGTCGGCCGACCACGACTTCAGGTCCGCGCCCACGCAGAATGCGCGTCCATTGCCCGTGACGACGACCACGCGGATGTCGTCGTCCCACGACGCGTCCTCGCACGCACGCGTGATCTCACGCAGCATGCGGAAGTCGAACGCGTTCAGCACCTCCGGCCGGTTGAGCGTGATCGTCGCGCGCGGCGGCGCTTTCTCGTAGACGATCGACTCGAAGCCGAGCTCGTCGGGCGAGCTCGGGCGCGGATGCGTCGGCTCAGTCAACGTCCGCGAACATCACGGTGAACTTGCCGCCCATCTCCATCGCGTCCTTGCCGGTCGCCATGAACTCGTCGCTGCGCGCGGCCGACTTGAACGAGTCCATGTCGGGCCATTCCCACTCCGCGTAGTAGCGGTACGGCGGCTCGCCCATCGGCGCGCCGAAGATCTTGCCGTGGCGGAACGTCCCGCCCGGCACCTGGCGACAGAGCTCGACGTGCTGCTCGTACCGATTTGCGTCCGGCTCCTGCTCGTAGAGGACGATCGCGCGAACCACTTCGCCTCCCCTTCGTCGTAGAACGCGGAGCGTATAGCTTGACTCCGAAAGGAGGTCCACATGGGCAAGAAGATGGTGCACGTCGAGTTTCCCGCGCAGGATCTCGAGCGCGGCAAGAAGTTCTGGGAAGGCGTCGGCGGCTGGGACATTCAGGATTCCGGCATGCCCGGCATGCAGTACCTGATGTGGCAGGACGACGGTCAGGGCGGCGGGATCTACAGCATGGAGGGGATGAGCGGCACGAGGATCTACCTCGGCAGCGACGACATCGACGCGGACATCGCCAAGGTGCGCGAGCTGGGCGGGGACGCGGAGGACAAGCAGCCCATTCCCGGCATCGGCTGGTTCTCCGGCTGCAAGGACAGCGAAGGCAACGCGTTCAGCCTTTTCCAGGGCGACGATTCGGCGAAGTGACAGCAGTCGCGATCGCGCTCACCGTGCTGGCCGGCCTCGCGGGCGCGGTCCAGGCGGCGGTGATGGGAGTGCTGGGCGAGCGCACGGGAGTCTTCCCGGCGCTCGCCTTCGCAGGGATCGTCTCCGTCGTGCTCGGGGTGAGCCTCTTGCTGATCGCAAAGCAGAGCGTGCGCGGCCTCGCAGACGTCGTGCGCGAGCCTGCCTGGCTGTGGACCGGCGGCGCGCTGTCGGTTCTGATCATCCTCGCCATCACCGTCGCGTCGCCGCGGATCGGCCTCGCGGCGACGATCGGGACGATCATCGCCCTCAACCTCGTCACCGCGGCGGCGATCGACCGTTACGGCTGGTTCGGCCTCGACCGGATCGCGATCGGCTGGCCGCGCGTGCTCGGCCTTGCGCTCCTCGGCGCCGGCGCTGCGCTCACGCTGATCAAGAGTGGCTGACGAGCTCCTCGTCGGGACCGTGCTCGCGGCCGAGCCGCAGCCCGGTGCGCGCGCGCCTGCGCTGCTCCTGACGCTCGACCTCGGCACGTACGGCGAGGAGCAGGCCGTCTTCCCGGCCGGCTCGTACAACGCGGACGCGCTGGTGGGGACACAGCTCGTCTGCAGACGCGAGGACGACGGCGTGCTCGTCGTCACCGCGCATTCGCACGACAAAGGGGACGTGCCGCTACAGCCCGACCGCACCGTCGAGCCCGGCACGCTCGTCGGCTAGTCCTCGCCCTCCCAGTAGTCCAGCTCCGGCCCGGGCTTGGCGAGCAGGATGCGCTCACCGGCCACGCTCCGCGCGCCGATCTTCCCGGTGTCGAGGTACTCGACGATGTCGGGCTTCAGCAGCGACGAGAGCATGAGGACGCGAATCGGCGTGTCGGTGTCGTTGCGAATCTGATGCGCGCCTTCCTTGCCGCGCGGGAAGCAGACGACGTCGCCTTCGCTCAGCTGCTGCTCGCCCTCCGGCGTTCGCAGCGTCGGCCGCCCGCGCAGGACGATCGCCCACTCCTCGTTCGCGTGATGCGTGTGGTACGGCCAGAGGCGGTCCCGCCTCGAGCTCGTACATGCTGCCGCCGAGCAGCTCCGCGCCGATATGCGCGCCGACCCACGCGTCCCTGCTGCGCCAACCCGGTCGCGCCTCCTCGCGGTCCCACTCGTCGCCGTTGAGATTGAAGATCTTCACAGCGCGATGTCGTCCGGCCGAACAGGCACGCGCACGAGCTCGCGCCCGGTCGCGGCGCGTAGGGCCGCTACCACGGCGGCGGTCGACACGACCGTCGGGGGCTCGCCGACGCCCTTGACGCCGTACGGAGCGTCGGGATCGGGATCCTCGATCAGCTCGGAGACGACCGGCGGCATGTCGAGCGTCGTCGGGATCAGGTAGTCCGTGAAGCTCGCGTTCGTGATCAGGCCGTCGCGCGTCTGGATCTCCTCCATCAGGGCGAGCCCCAGGCCCTGCGCGGTGCCACCCTCGATCTGCCCGGTCACGGCCTGCGGGTTGACCGCCTTGCCGACGTCTTGCACGGTGCCGATCCACACGACGCGCGTCAGCCCGAGCTCGACGTCCACCTCGGCGACGACGCGCATCGCCGCGCACGCATATGCGACGTGCGAGCGCTCGCCCGTCGTCTGGCCGGTCTCGGGATCCAGCGGCGACGTGCGCGGATGCCGGTAGATGCGCTCGACGTCGACTTCGCCTCCACCGTTGCGATCACGCTCCTCGAGCGCCGCGCGGCAGGCGTCACGCACGGCGCCGGACGCCATCCACGTCATCCGCGACGCCGACGCGGAGCCTGCCGACCCGACCGTCGCGGTCGTGTGCGGCGCGAGCGTCACGTCCTCCGTCCCCAGCTCCGTGCGCGCGACCTGCAGGATCACGCCCGCGACTCCCTGGCCGACCTCCGCAGCGGCGCAATGCACCTCGGCGCTGCCGTCCGCCGCCAGCCGCACGCGCGCCGCCGTGTAGTCGTCGAAGCCTTCCGAGTAGCCGATGTTCTTGAAGCCGACCGCGAAGCCGACGCCGCGCTGCACGCCCTCGCCGCGCGTCGTGTTGCCGGAGCCGCCGGGCAGGCGCAGCGGGTCACGCGGCAGCTCCTCCGGCTCGGGGATCGGCAGGTCGGCCGCGCGGCGGATGACGTCGGCCACCGGCAGCGTGCCCGTGATCTGCTGTCCGGTGGGCATTACGTCCCCGGACTTCAGCGCGTTGAGCAGGCGCAGCTCGATCGGATCGATGTCGAGCTCGGCGGCGAGCTTGTCCATCTGCGCCTCGTGCGCGAAGCAGACCTGCACCGCTCCGAAGCCGCGCATCGCGCCGCATGGCGGGTTGTTCGTGTACACGCAGAGGCTCTCGATCAACGCGTTGTCGACCGCATACGGCCCGCACGCGAACGACGCTGCGTTCGACGTGACCGCGGTCGAGCTCGATGCGTACGCGCCGCCGTCGAGCAGGATGCGCACCCGTACGTTGACCAGCTTGCCGTCGCGCGTCGCGCGGTGCTCCATGGAGATCTTGGCGGGATGCCGGTGGATGTGCCCGACGAAGGATTCCTCGCGGTTGTAGACGATCTTCACGGGGCGGTTCGTGTGCAGCGCGAGCAGCGAGCCGTGGATCTGCATCGACAGGTCCTCGCGCCCGCCGAAGGCGCCGCCGACGCCGGCGAGGTGGATGCGCACCTGCTCGGGCTGCAGGCCGAGGCACGGCGCGACCTGGTCGCGGTCGACGTGCAGCCACTGCGTGGCGACGTACACGTCGATTCCGCCCTCTCCGTCGGGGACGCACAACCCCGACTCGGGGCCGAGGAACGCCTGGTCCTGGATGCCGACCTCGTACTCCCCCGACACGGACACCTCGCCTTCGGTCTCCGGGTCGCCGTGCCTGATCACGAGCGAGCGCACGACGTTCGGCCGCTGGTCGTCGCGGTAGCCGTGTCCCATCGTCGGGCGGTCCGGATGGAGCGGCTCCTGCTCCGTCGCGGTCTCCGCGTCGGCGACCGGCGGCAGCGGCTCGTACTCGACGCGGATCAGCTCGGCCGCGCGCCGCGCCTGTTCGGGATGTTCGGCTGCGACGAGAGCCACCGGCTCGCCGAAGTAGCGCACGCGGTCGGACGCCAGCACGGGCTGGTCGCGGAACTCGAGCCCGTAGAGCTTCTCGCCCGGAATGTCCTCGTGCGTGAGCACGGCATGCACGCCCGGCGCGCCCACCGCAGCCGAGATGTCGATGCCGGCAATGCGGGCGTGCGCGTGCGGACTGCGCAAGGTGTGTCCCCAGAGCATCCCCGCGGCCTGCAGGTCGCTGGAGTAGGCGAACTCCCCTGTCACCTTCGGGATGCCGTCCGCGCGCGGAACGACTTCGCCGACGCGGCCGAGCTCGAGCTGGACGCTCACTGCGCGGCCATCCGTACGGCGTCGAAGATCTTGGCGTAGCCCGTACAGCGGCAGAGGTTGCCCGAGAGCGCCTCACGGATCTCGTCGTCGCTCGGTGCCGGCGTGTGCTCGAGCAGGTCGGCCGCGGCGACGACGAGCCCCGGTGTGCAGAAGCCGCACTGGACCGCCCCCGCAGCGACGAACGCCTCCTGCACGCGATGCAGCCGCCCGTTCTCGGCCAGACCCTCGACCGTGACGACGTCATGCCCGTCGGCCTGCGCGGCGAGCACGAGACACGCGCACACGAGCTTGCCGTCCAGCAGCACCGAGCACGAGCCGCACTCGCCCTGCTCGCACGCGTTCTTCGAGCCGGGAGCACCGAGGCGTTCACGCAGCACGTAGAGGAGGCTCTCGCCCTCCCAGACGTCGGCTTCCTGCCGCTCCCCGTTGACCTGCAGCGAGATCTTCATGCGAGGCAGCGCTCCAGGGCGCGCTTCGTCAGGACGCGCAATGCGTGCCGCCGGTACGCAGCTGTGCCGCGGACGTCGTCGATCGGGCTCGCAGCGGCGGCGACCACATCCGGAAATCCATCCGCCTCGTCCAGCGCGGCCCGCACGACGCCCGGGACCGGGCCCGCAGAACCGAACGACGCCGTCAGCCCGCCGTCGACACGCAACGCGAGCGAGACGACCGAGATGACCATGGCGTTCCGCGGGCCGACTTTCATGAACGTCTGCCGCGCCGGCTCCGCGTCGACGGACACGTCGAGGATCAACTCGTCCTCGGCGAGGACGTTGCGCTTCACCCCGGTGACGAACTCCTGCAGTGGCAGCACTCGCTCGCCACGCGAGCTCGCAATGCGCACCTGTGCAGCGCACACCAGCAGCGGCGGCAAGGCGTCGCCGGCGGGTGACGACGTGCCGAGGTTTCCTCCGATCGTGCCGCGGTTGCGGATCTGCGGGCCGCCGACCGTCCGCGACGCCTCCGCCAGCGCCGGCAGCGGCGTCTGCATCGCCTCCGTATACGTCAAGCCGGCGCCGAGGATGATCCGGCCGTCGGCCTGCGACCAGCCGCGCAGCTCCGCGACCTCGTTGAGGTTCAGCAGCGCAGACGGGCGGGCGCGGTCGAAGTTCAGCTCGACCATCACGTCCGTTCCCCCCTGGATGGGCACAGCGTCAGGCCGCTCGGCTTTCAGCCGCAGCGCTTCGTCGAGCGTGCGTGGAGTCAGCACGTCCACTGCATAAAGCGTATTAGCTTCCCTCTACATGGAGGCCCTCGCCCGCCGTCTCGCCGTCGCCCGCGGCGACGAGCCCGCCGACGTCGTCGTACGCGGCGGCCGCGTGCTGTCGGTCTTCACGCGCGAGTGGCTCGACGTCGACATCGCGGTCGCGGACGGCTGGATCGCCGGCCTCGGCGAGTACGACGCACGAGAGGTCGTCGACGCGTCGGGCCGCTACGTCGTCCCGGGCTTCATCGACGCGCACATGCACCTGGAGTCGACGAAGCTGTTGCCGGACGAGTTCGCCCGGCTCGTGCTGCCGCTCGGGACGACGGCTGTCGTGCTCGACCCGCACGAGCTCGCGAATGTGCTGGGCACCGACGGCGTGCACTGGCTGCTCGACGCCTGCGAAGGCCTGCCGCTGGACTTCTACTTCATGGCCTCGTCGTCGATACCCGCGTCGGAATTCGAGTCCCCGCGCCGTCCACTCCTGAGCGGCGACCTCGAGAGCCTGCTGCGACGACGGCGCGTGCTCGGGCTCGCCGAGATGATGAACTTCCCAGGCGTCATCAACGCCGACCCCGGCGAGCTGCAGAAGCTCGAGCTCGCGGAGGGCGTGCATGTCGACGGCCACGCACCCGGAGTGCTCGGGCGTGCGCTGAACGCGTACGTCGCGGCAGGGATCCGCTCCGACCACGAGGCGCTGACCGCCGACGAAGGGCGCGAGCGGCTGCGCAGCGGGATGTGGCTGCTGATCCGCGAGGCGTCGATGGCGCGCAACCTGCAGGCGCTGTTGCCGCTGGTGGAGGAGTTCGGCACGAACAGGATCGCGTTCTGCACGGACGACCGCGATCCCGAGGACATCGCCGAGAACGGCCACATCAACGGGATGGTGCGCGAGGCGGTCGCGAGCGGCATCGCGCCGGAAGACGCGGTCGTGCTGGCCACGCTCAACCCCGCGACGTGGCACCGGCTGTGGCATCTCGGCGCGATCGCGCCGGGCTACCAGGCCGACCTGCTCCTGCTCCCCGACTTGGAGCGGTTCGAGCCGGAGGTGACGCTGAAGCATGGACGCCCGGTCGACGAGATCCCCGAGCCGGACGTGCCGGAGTGGGTCAAGCACTCCGTGCGCAACCGTCCCGTCAGCGCGGCCGACTTCCGCATCGACTGGGACGGTGGCAAGGCGCGCGTCATCGGTCTCGTGCCGGACCAGGTCGTCACGGAGCTCTTGGAGGAAGAGCCGAGCGACGAGCTGGCGAAGATCGCGGTCGTCGAGCGCCACCTCGGCACCGGCCGCATCGGCCTCGGCTTCGTCCGCGACTCGGGCCTGCAGCGCGGTGCGCTCGCCTCGACCGTGTCGCACGACGCGCACAACATCATCGTGATCGGCAAGAGCGACGACGATATGGCCCAGGCGGTCACGCGCCTGGCCGAGCTCGGCGGCGGCATCGTCGTCGTCGACGCCGGCAGCGTCAGCGCGGAGCTGCCGCTGCCGGTGGCGGGACTGCTGGCCGACGCGCCGCTCGCGGAGGTGATCCGCCTCAGCCTCGAGTGCAACGACGCAGCGCGCGCGCTCGGCTGGTCGGGAGCGACGCCGTTCCTGACACTCTCGTTCCTCGGGCTCTCCGTGATCCCGAGCCTCAAGATCACCGACCGCGGCCTCGTCGACGTCGACCGCTTCGAGCTCGTGCCGTTGCGCGTGTGAGCACGCTCTTCGTCAATGCGCACGTCGTGACGATGGACGACGAGCGCAACGAGCATCCCGGCGGCTGGCTGCTCGTCGACGGCGGCTTCGTTCAGGAGGCCGGGACCGGGAGTCGCCCGGACGCCGGCGACACAGTCGACCTCGGCGGTGCCGTGATCACGCCCGGCCTCGTCAACACGCACCATCACCTCTGGCAGAACCTCACCCGCGCCCGTGCGCAGGACGAGAACCTCTTCGGCTGGCTCACGACGCTGTACCCGGTGTGGGCGCGGCTCGATGCGGAGGCGGAGTACGCCGCCGCGCGCTGCGGGCTCGCCGAGCTCGCGCTGTCGGGCTGCACAACCGTCTTCGACCACCACTACCTCTTCCCGAACGGCGGCAACGAGCCGCTCGAGGCGGAGATCCGCGCCGCGAAGGAGCTCGGCGTCCGCATCGTCGCGTCGCGCGGATCGATGGACCTCGGCGAGTCCGACGGCGGCCTGCCGCCCGACGCCGTCGTCGAGGAGCGTGACGACGTGCTCGCCGCGACCGAGGCCGCAGCCAAGCTCGGCGACGGCGCGCAGGTGCAGATCGCCGTCGCGCCCTGCTCGCCGTTCTCGGTCACGAAGGAGCTCATGCGCGAGTCCGCGGAGCTCGCGCGCAGGCTCGACCTGCGCCTGCACACGCACCTGCTCGAGACCGTCGAGGAGACGGAGTTCGCCCTGGAGAAGTTCGGCTGCACTCCGATGCAGTACGTCGAGGAGCTGGGCTGGCTCGCCGAAGACGTCTGGTGCGCGCACTGCGTCCATCTCTCCGACCAGGACATCGCGAAGTTCGCGGCGCACGACGTGGGCGTCGCGCACTGCCCGAGCTCGAACATGCGTCTCGGTGCGGGCGTAGCTCCCGTGCGCGACCTCTTGGCTGCCGGCGTGCGCGTGGGGCTCGGCGTCGACGGGTCCGCATCGAACGAACGGGGAGACCTCTTCCTCGAAGTGAAGATGGCCGCCTACGTCGCACGGGCCCGCGGCGGCCCGAAGGCGATGACCGTGCGCGACGCGCTGCGGCTCGGGAC
>JADMIO011437911.1_pt1 | contig 24135 bp, 28 predicted proteins | sample 8958161 | NCBI WGS metagenome assembly JADMIO01 (sample SAMN16585339, study PRJNA669376) | soil metagenome | isolation source: Crop rotation soil | place: USA: Cullars Rotation, Alabama | collected 2011
AAACATTTTGATTTCTCCTATAAAATTATCCATTTTGTTTAAATTTAAATTGTAATTAATTCAGTTAAGGTTTTGAAGGCCAAATACCTGCTGTAGCAATCATGTAAGTTAAGCCTAATACAGGTTGGTAAATATCAACGGGTAGGCTACCTCCAGTTTTATCTATGCTATTTGCTGCCATAGTTGTATTTGGCTGGGTAGTAGAATAATCTGGATCATCTGCGCCACTATCAGCAAAATATGCACCTTCTGGCGATGTGGCATTTCCAGGTTGATTATTTGCTGCAAAACCGTGGTTATGTGTTGGCAACTGTCTTGCATTGATGGTAACCGTTGGTGAGCCACCAGGTTGCGCTAGCATATAAGCTGTACCAGTTGTGCCATAACCACTACTAATAGCTACTCTACCTCTTAAATCAGGCACATTAAATTTACCGCCAGAACCACCGTAGGTATATTGAATAAGTGAAAATAGCTTTGGATAATCTGATTGATTGTAAAGCTTTCCGTCACATGGCACCCATTCTCTTGGGGCCCAATCTGCTGTAAATAATCTTACATCTCCTATGTATTGTTGCATTTTTTTTAAGTTTTAAGTGATTAATTAATGTTTTGAAGGCCAAATACCTTCTAAACAAATGATAAAATTGATTCCTAATGAAGGTTGCATAATGTTATACGGTTGGTTTCCGCCAACTGGCGAAAGTGACTGATTACCCATTATTGCAGTTGGGGTTTCACTAGATTTCGCAAAATCAGGATCCTCTTTACCACTATCAGCAATAGTATTGTTTGTAGGTATATTGGTATTTCCTTCGGTACTTTGCGCATTAAGCGTATGGTTATGGCTTGGCATTTGTTGCAAGCTAATTGACGCATTTTCTCTTCCTACTGGTTGCCCAAGTCCAATTCCTGGCAAACCTGGTCCTGCACCAAAATGTACTGGCGCTCGACCTCTTAGATCTGGCAATGCGAAGTTCTCCATACCATCGCCTCCGAAAGTTGTACCGATTAAATTGAAGAGCATTTCCTGTGTTGAAAGCAACCTGCCATCACATAGTGCCCATTTGGCTGGGGCAAAATCTGCCGACCACATTCGGATTTCTCCTACTAAAGCATCTGTTAACATAATTTAATTGTTTTAAGGGTGAATATTTAGTTTTTTATGATTTGTTGAGCGTATAATTCTTTGTTTTCGAAACGATCTCCTTTTTGAGCTCCTAAAGCCACGAGTTTAGCGCCGGTAATTATTCCTTCGTTAAGGTTTAGGATATTGACACGTAAAATTTTCCGATCTACACATTGCACATAAATTCCTGTTCCATCTGCATGTATAATCTCTCCTGCGCTGATACCTTCTTCTCCAAAACCTTCTACCGGCGAAACTTCAAGCATACGAATTGGTTGTTTTCTGAAAGTGGTGATCGCTCCTCCCGCATTTGGATTGGTGGCATTAACCAAGTTTTCTATTTGCTGTGCGGTTTGGATCTCCCATTTAATCATGAAATCATTAACCGATGGGCGGCCATAATAACTTCCTGTTCCTTTAAGCTGTTCAATTGGCACCAACCTATTTTGCTGATGTAATCGCTCTGCGAGATTACTAATCATATTAAAACAAGGGTTTTGATATCTGCTATTACAAATCCCATTGGTTTCTCCACTGATAAATGGAATTTCCTGGCGCATCACCACCTCACCTTTGTCATAATTTTCATCTACTTTATGAATGCTGATCCCACCGATTTCTTCTCCATTAAAAAGCTGCCAGAAAACAGGGTCAGCACCGCGATAAGCCGGCAATAAACTAAAGTGAACATTATAAAAACCCAATCTTGGTATACTGAAAATCGATTTTGGAATGAGGTAAGAAAAACCAAGCATCATAGCCAAGTCGGGATTTTTATCGATAAATAAATCTTTAAGCTTGGTTTGCACTTCGCTCTCATCAATTTTTAAAAAATGAATTTCCTTTTGGGCACAGATTTCTTCGATCACCAAATGCTGACCGCCCAATCTCACGGTACTAACCACCGTTTGGAGCCATCCTTTTTCGTTAAAATGTTCGATCAAAGGAACAATGGCATCGTGATTAGCAAGTAGGATAATTTTCATTTTAAATTGGCTAGTTGATAATGATTAGGATCTGTTAAAGTAATTATGATAAATGCTTGGTCACCAGAATTATCAATACTTACATCCACATTTGAGGGCTGATTTTTACAGTAATAGGTATTAACGGTTTCGCTAAAATTAACCGCGAATGCATCCTTATTCAATCCTGTAATCTTTAGATCAAATGTAGAAGTAGAAAAAGCGCATGATCCGCTCGCTTTAGCTTCAATATATTGTCCACCAGTTGAGGGCACACTTGTAAATGCTTTAATGGTAAGCTCATTAAATAAACTTAACCTTGATCCTTCTGACCCATTATCATACATGCATTCTTGTGCAGAAATATTTGTTTTTATCGTTTTTGATGAGTTGTTTTTGATACTCATGTGCGCTCCGTAGCCCATAGCTTTTATTTTTTGTTTGCTGCTAATTTGGTGGCGATTAAATGCCGTTCTTAATTAATGTTAAAGTTGGGGTTTTAGAAAACTGCTCTTCAGCGATACGCTACGTGGTTTATGAATCGCGTAATTTTACGTGGTTGTCTTTTACGAGAATGAACTTTCGTAATGATGTGCTTACAATCAAAAAATCTATAGCCTTTTGATTAATATTTTTCCTAAGTTTAGATGAAATCAAAAACTTAAAATTATGGATCAAAAACTATTCGTTAAACCACCTGTTGAAAACGTAATTCCGCTAAAACAGGCACAAGAATGGACTGCAAATTGGCGCAAATGGGTAGCCGATCAGGGCGTTAGACCCGAGCACACCTTAAAGGCATTTATGATTCCTTTTTCTGACGTGCTCAACTTAAGTAAATTCCCTGTAGAAGAATTGAGTGGAGTGCGTGTTTATTTGGCAATGGGTACAGTAGATGATGTTTCGAGTATTCGTGTTGTCGTTGTTCCGGTTGATAAGGATAAAAAAGACATCGTTGCCTATCCAAAAATTGATTTAACAGATGAGGATGAAGATAGCGCAATTTTCGATCTGACCATGCCCTGTCCACAATTCTGCGATTTAGATAGTCCACTAGGCTAGAAAAAAGTGATCAAATTTATTTTAGGATACGTTGTTCCTTTATACGTTTTATGCCCTTTAATCGTAGGATTAAGGGGCTATCGTAGTTTTGATGCACCAGCCAAAACCATTGTTTGGTATTTGGTGCTATCTGCAATTACCAATTTGGTTGGTGTTTCTATGGCGCTTAACCACCATAATAACATGCCCGTATTTCATGTTTTTACCTTATTGGAGTTTTTATTGCTTACCTTATTTTTCCGCCAGTTAACCATCAATGCCAATAAGAGGCTATTTTTTGATGGGGTAATGATCGCTTTCAGCATATTTGCCATTATTAATTCGATCTATATCGAGCCTATTCATACTTATAATAGTTATTCAAGATCTATAGAAAGCTTATTGTTGATCGCTTTTTCATTAATTTCATTCTATGCCATGCTTGGCCAAAATAATAAAGCAGCAGAAGCAACAAAAAACCTGATTTGGATCAACATCGGCTTCATCTGCTATTTTTCTGGCTCGCTATTTCTATTCATCTCTCAAAAATACATTATTAAAGATCCAGTTGCGGGCAAGATCACTTGGATAATCCATGCCATATTTGTTGCCGCCTTTTTATATACCATGATTACCGTTTACCTCATCAAATCCAAAAATCCAAAATGAGTTTAGGAACCGTTGTAATCGCAGCCATGCTTTTTTCACTGGCTATTGTGGTGGTAATGATTACTTTATACCTCCGCTATCAACATCGGCTTACTACTGAACAATTGAGGCAGCAGGAACAAGAAATCGACTATCAAAAGAAATTGATCCAAGTTACGGTACAATCACAAGAAGAGGAAAGGAAAAGAATTGGACAAGATCTTCATGATAATGTAGGTACCGCACTTTCCAGACTTCGCTTGGTAATGGAAAGTTATGATCATGATGAAGAAGCAGACGAACGAAAAAAGTTACTTTATCAGTCAGGAAAACAGATTATCGCGACGGTTGTAAAAGATGTGAGGGATATTTCGCATCAGCTCTCTCCTACTATTTTAAATTTATGCGGATTGGAAGAAGCTTTGCTTGATATTGCCGATCAGCTCAATGTTGCCGGAAAATTACAGCTCCATATCCATAATGATGCTAAAGCCATAGTAGAAAAGCTACCAGAACAAACCAGTATCGCTATTTATAGAACAGTACAAGAATTGTTGAGCAATACGATTAAACATGCCCAAGCCCAAAATGTAAATCTTAGTTTTAGGCAAACGGCTGATCAATTAACTATTACTTATGCAGATGATGGAGTTGGAATTGCCAAAGATAAATCGGATAAACCAGGTATGGGACTAAAAAATATTGCCAGTAGGATTATCGCTGTAAATGGTAATTTTAAAATAGATGAAGCAGTAAAAGGTTTTACCATGCATATTAACCTGCCATATCATGGAAATGAGTGAACAAATTTTGCTGAGCGTAACTGATGATCAGACCTTATTTAGGGAAGGCCTTTGCAACCTGATTAGCAAACACAATAACCTGCGGGTTTTATTTGATACTTCGAGCGGACAAGAATTATTGGATAAACTCCAAAATGCAAGCGAATTGCCCCATATTGCGCTCATTGACATGGATATGCCGGGCATGAATGGCATAGAACTGAATAAACAATTGCAGACTTTTTACCCAGGGGTGAAAGTAATTATACTATCGGTACATAATCAGCCAATTTTGATTGCACAAATGATTCACGCTGGTGCGGATGCCTATCTCGAAAAAAATTGTGGTAGCCTAGAATTGCTCGAAACCATACAGCAGGTTTACGAAAATGGGTTTTATATCAGCAGGCAGGTAATGGAAGCTATTCAGCGTTCGTCTGCAATGCGACAAAAAACGATAAAAAATATTAATCAGATTAACCTAAATTTAACCGAGCGGGAGGAACAGATTCTAACATTGATCTGCAAAGATTTTGGCACAGTAGAAATTGGCGAAAAACTATTTATCAGCGCCCGAACAGTTGAAGGTCATCGGCAAAATCTGCTAACCAAAACGGGTTGCAGGAATATTGCTGGATTGGTACTTTTCGCTATCAAAAATGGACTTTTTATTATCGATGAAAGTAAGTTTGACTAAAATTTTGAAAAATGATTTTCGCCAATAAAAAAGTAAGTACAAAAGGAAATCTGGCGCAGCAAACAGCGCAAATTATCGCCAATGTAAAAGCGCTAGAAGAAAAAGAATTGATCCGATTAGAGCAAGAAACCGTTTTTTTGAACCCAGTATTATGGAAAGATAAAATTTCAGCCATCAACTGGATCAATTGCCTGCACCATTATTACAATTTGAAAAAGCAGCTAAAAAGTTCTGCTTCGCTATATTTTAAGGATATCACAACTGGAGAGTTGATAGGAACGATGATTAATAAGAAACCTAAAGTTCTACTATTCAATTGATTTTGTATTTTAGTTAACCAAAAACCATCCTGCAATGACAACTGAGAAAAAACGAATACTTTCTATCGATATTTTAAGGGGATTAGTAATGATCATTATGGCCTTAGACCATACCCGTGATTTTTTCCATATCAGTGCGATGACAAACGATCCAATGAACGCAAATGCAACTAGCATTTTTGTTTATTTCACTAGGTGGATTACCCATTTCTGTGCACCAACTTTTGTTTTCCTCTCTGGAGTTTCTGCCTATTTATCAGCAAAGAATAAAGATCCTAAAGAAGCAAGTGCTTTTTTGATCAAAAGAGGAATTTGGCTCATTTTTGTCGAAATAGTAATCGTTACCTTAGCTTTAACCTTTAATCCATTCTATAACTTTATAGTGCTTCAGGTAATTTGGGCAATTGGCTGTAGTATGATCTTGTTAGGTATTTTAAGCAGGGTTTCTAAACAATTGGTCTTAGTGGTTGGCCTCATTTTATTCTTCGGGCATGACCTGTTTAATTATATCGATTTATCAGCCTCAAATACTTTTGTTAAGGACATATATGCTGCGTTTGTAAATGTATTAGGTGGTGCGTTTATTCCTTTAGATGCTAATCATACCATTGGCATTTTCTATCCAGTTTTACCATGGACGGGCGCTATGCTTTTGGGTTATTCTATCGGAACTTGGTATGATTCATCCTATGATGATGTTAAAAGAAGAAGAAATTTATTGTATAGTGGATTGGGCTTATTCCTTTCATTTTTGGTATTGCGCTATTTTAACTGGTATGGTAATCCAGCACCAAGATTGGATTATGGAGATCCGCTTAAAAATGCTTTCTCGTTCTTTAATGTAAGCAAATATCCACCATCATTACAATATTACGGTATGACTTTAGGTCCTGCACTAATCGCTTTATCATTTATAGAACAGGCAAAAAATAGATTTGCTAAGATTTTAACAGTTTACGGAAAAGTACCATTTTTCTATTATGTACTTCATTTTTTTGTACTCCATCTTTTACTTATGATCTGTTTTTACGCAAGTGGTTATGGTGCAAAAGATATTGTTCCGCAACAAATTCCATTCTTTTTTAGGGTAGCTACATTTGGTTATACTTTGCCATTTGTATACCTGATCTGGCTTAGTGTGGTTGCACTATTTTATCAACCTTGTGTATGGTTCCAAAAATATAAGGCTTCGCATACGCAATGGTGGTTGAAGTATTTGTAGGGGATTAATAAGATGGTTAAGAAGTTAAATGGCTAAATTGTTGGGCGATACGACTAGCAATTTAACAATCCTTACGATTTACCTAACAATTTAACAATCGAACAATTCAACCATCCTTCTATCTATTTAATCAACATTTACCCCCTTTTGTTAGTAATTAACCGTTACTTATTACACAAATGTTACGGCTTGCCTAACTAAATCGTTGTATTTTTGTTTGTTTGATAACATCAAATTTTTATCAAAAAAGCTTATGCCAATACAACCAAAAGTTCCAGCTGGTAATGTTCTTTCTATAGATATCGGCGGTACAAATATCAAGGCATGTTTATTAAGTCCTGCCGGGAAATTATTAACTGATTTCAAAAAAGAACCTACACCCAAGAAATCAACTCCAGAAGCAGTTTTAAAAGCCATAAAAACTTTAAGCAAGGATTTTAAAGATTTTGAGAAAATCTCCATCGGCTTTCCTGGTTATGTAAAGCTGGGCGTGGTACAAACCGCACCAAATCTGGCCGAAAACCAGTGGGCAAATGTCGATTTAGCACAACAAGTAAGTAATCTTTTTGGCAAGCCAGTGAGGTTGATCAATGATGCCGACCAAGCAGGTTTAGGTATTGTGAGTGGCAAAGGATTCGAGATTGTATTCACCCTTGGAACTGGATTTGGTACTTCCCTATTATTCGATGGCGAATTATTGCCACATTTAGAACTCTCCCACTTACCGGTAAATAAACATGATGATTATGATGATTTTATCGGAGATCGAGGATTTGAGAAAGCAGGAAAAAAGAAGTGGAATAAACGTTTGAAATACATCATTGAAGTTTATAAAACCGTATTTAATTATGATAGACTCTATATCGGCGGTGGAAATTCAAACGAAATCAATTTCGAACTGGAGAAAAATATCACCCTAGTTTCTAATAAAGATGGAATTAAGGGCGGCGCCAAATTATGGTCGGCCAAAGAAAAATACCACATCCATACCACCTATCCAGAGCAAAAATAATGGACAATATCAGATTACTTTTCCTGGATATTGGCGGAGTGCTGTTAAGCGATGGATGGAATCATACGGCAAGAATGCAGGCTATAGAAAAGTTTAGTTTGGAACCAATCCAGTTCCAAAAAGATCATGCCGTTGCATTTCCCCTATTTGAAAATGGAAAACTCACTTTGGAACAATATCTTAATTCTGTGATTTTTAATGTAGATCGATCTTTCTCAAAACAAGAATTTAGCGATTTTATGTTTTCCAAATCTACACAGCTCGAGGGTTTCTTACCTTGGTTGGTCGATTGGAAAAGGAAAAACAACATCAAAATCTTCTCTATCAACAACGAAGGCAAAGAATTTAACGATTACAGAATCCAGAAATTTAAGCTGCACGATTGTTTCGATGCCTTTATCTCTTCGTGTGAAGTTGGTTTTTCGAAACCAGATCCAGCAATTTTTAAATTAGCATTAGGCATCGCACAAGAAGCACCCGAAAACTGTTTATACTTTGATGACAGGGCAATCCATGTCGCCATTGCGAAACAAATGGGAATAAATGCACATGTACACGAAGGATTTGAACAAAGTAAAGCGATTTTAGAAAAGTATAAATAAATAGAAATGACTAATAAAAAAGCACAATATGCATTCGGAATGGTTGGTTTGGGCACCATGGGACGCAACTTGCTATTAAATATGGCCGATAATGGTTTTGCAGTTACCGGTTACGATAAGAGCGAAAAAATGCTCGAAATCTTCGAAGAGGAAGGTGCAGCGCATCATTTAAAAGGATTTGCTGATATCAAAGATTTTGTAAATAGCTTGCAATCGCCAAGAACAATCATCCTTTTAGTACCTGCCGGACCAATTGTAGACAGCGTAATTCTCGAATTAACTCCTTTGCTGGCCAAAGGCGATATTATTATTGATAGCGGAAATTCACACTTTACCGATACCAGCAAAAGGGCGATAGAATCAGAAAAAATTGGCCTTCATTTCTTTGGAATGGGAATTTCTGGTGGCGAAGAAGGTGCAAGATTTGGCCCAAGCATGATGCCAGGTGGCGATAAAACTGCCTATAAAGTGGTGAAGAAAATGCTTGAAGCCGTTGCTGCAAAAGTGAATGACGAGCCTTGTGTAACTTATATCGGACCAGGAGCTTCTGGGCATTTCGTAAAAATGACACATAATGGGATCGAATATGCGATTATGCAGCTTTTGGCCGAAACTTACGAAATCTTAAAAAATGGATTAGATTACGATAATGATGAAATTCAGCAATTATTCGAAAAGTGGAATAATGGTCGTCTAAAATCATTTTTAATGGAAATTACCAAAGATGTTTTCTTATTTAAGGATGTGAAAACAGGAAATCTTTTGGTAGATGAAATTAAGGATGAAGCAAAATCAAAAGGTACTGGCAAATGGACCTCGCAGGTAGCAATGGATGTTGAATTGCCAATCCCGATTATTGATGCTGCAGTTTCGACAAGAAATCTTTCAAAACTTAAAAATCTTCGCGTATCGTTAGAAAAAGCTTTTGGTAAATCAGGGCGAATTAAAAATGAAAAGGATTTTATCAAAGATTTAGAAGAAGCTTATTATTTCGCGATGGTGAGCGCTTATGCACAAGGAATGCATTTATTATGGCAGGCTTCGAAAGAATATAAATATGAGCTTAATTTGGCTGAGATTGCCAAAATCTGGCGTGGCGGTTGTATTATTCGAGCCGAGTTTTTGGAAGATATCTATCAGGCCTATCAAAAACAAGCCGACCTAGAACATCTATTCTCAGATACCAATGTGCAGAATAAAATTAAAGAAAGCATTAAAGGAACACGTAATGTGGTAAGTGCTGCTATTCAGGCCGGAATTTCTATTCCATGTTATGCAAGTGCACTCACCTATTTCGATACTTTAAAAACTGGCAGAATGCCATCAAATTTAACACAAGCTCAACGCGACTTTTTTGGGGCACATACTTTTGAGCGTATTGATAGCGAAGGCATTTTCCATGCAGATTGGAACCAGAAAAATTTATAATCGAACTCATTAAAGATCATGAAAAAAAAGAATAACGTTCATCCAACTATATTTGTCATTTTTGGCGGTACAGGCGACCTCAACAAACGCAAACTCGCACCTGCATTATATAATTTATATACAGAGGGTTATATGCCCGAAAAATTTGCAATTATTGGTACAGGACGAACAGCATTTACAGCAGCAAAATACCAGCATGTAATCTTAGAAAATGTAAATGAATTTTCGAGAAATGGAAAGGTAAAGAAGGAAGCTTGGAATAGTTTCGCAGCTAATATTGGTTATTGTGCTACTGATATCAATAACACTAAAACTTTCGAAAACCTAAAAGAAGATATTGAAAAATACCAAGAAGAATTTGGCCCCGAGACACAGATTATATTTTATCTCGCTGTTGCACCTAACTTCTTTCCTATTATTGCCGAAGCGCTTTGCAAATACAAATTAACGGAAGACGAAGATAACAGTAGAATCGTAATCGAAAAACCTTTTGGTCATGATTTAGAAAGTGCAAAAGAGCTTAATTTATTGCTAAGTGGCATCTTTACAGAAAAACAGATCTATCGCATCGATCATTACCTTGGCAAGGAAACTGTACAGAATATGATGGCTTTCCGCTTTGCAAATTCCTTATTTGAACCTTTATGGAACCGAACATATATTGAACATGTACAGATTTCGGTAACCGAACAATTGGGTGTTGGCGATCGTGGTGGTTATTATGAAGGTGCTGGTGCTTTACGTGATATGATCCAAAACCACCTTTTGCAATTGTTATGTTTAGTGGGCATGGAAGCGCCGATTAACTTTGATGCTGATGAGATTAGGGATAGGAAAGTGGAAGTTCTAAAAGCAATGCGACCGTTTAAACCTGAAGAAATTAGTTCAAACGCCGTTCGCGGTCAATACAGCAAAGGTTGGGTAGAAGGAAAAGAAGTACCTGGTTATAGAACAGAAAATGGTGTAGATCCGCATTCAAATACGGAAACTTTTGCAGCAGTTAAGTTTTTTATCGATAACTGGCGCTGGCAGGGCATTCCGTTCTACTTACGTACCGGTAAAAGAATGAACCAAACTTCTTCTATTATCACTATTCAATTCAAAGATGTGCCGCATCATATCTTCTCATCCGGCGCAACCGAAACTTGGCAACAAAACAGATTGATCATTAGCATCCAGCCAGAAATGAGTATCCGTTTACAGGTACAAGCGAAAAGACCTGGGTTAAAAATGGTATTAAATCCGGTTGATATGGTGTTTGATTATAAAGGAACCTATGATAATGATACACCAGAAGCTTACGAAACATTATTGTTGGATGTAATGACTGGTGACCAGACTTTATTTATGCGTGGCGACCAGGTAGAAGCGGCTTGGGAACTGGTGATGCCGATTATCAATACTTGGGAAAACAAAAAATCACTCAATTTTCCTAATTACCACGCAGATAGCTGGGGACCAGAAGAAGCGGAAGCATTGATTGCTAAAGACGGCTTTCATTGGTTTACGTTACCGTTGAAGGATAATTCGTAAAGCCTTACGTTAACGTCATCCGATGACGAATAGGCATGATGCTAATCGTCATCGGATGACGGAAGCAATGAACCTAATGAACTGCAAAGCAATGAACTTAATGAATTTTCATCTATGAATCTACATATCTTCAAATCTATTACCGAATTAAACGAAGAACTGGCTAAATACATTATAAAGATTGCCAATGAAGCTATTGCAGAAAAAGGCCGTTTTGATTTCGTTTTAACTGGTGGAAATTCTCCAAAAGAGCTTTACCAGCAACTTTCTAGTACTTATAAAAATCAAATAGATTGGACAAAAGTGTTTTTCTTTTTTGGTGATGAACGAAATGTTAAACCAGATCATAAAGATTATAATGGCTTAATGGCGAAAGAAAATTTCTTTACAAATCTTCAAACGCCTGCTGATCATATTTTCTATATCGATACCACTTTAGAGCCAGAAGAGGCCGCATTTGCCTATAAAAATGCATTGGAAAAACATTTTGATCAGAAAGAAATCATCTTCGATCTTATTCTTTTAGGTATGGGCGATGATGCGCATACAGCATCCATTTTTCCGCATACCTCATTGGTCAATAATCAGGAGAAAACAGTAGCAGAAGTTTGGGTTGATAAATTAAATACTTATCGCATTAGTTTAACTGCGCCATTAATCAACAGCGCTAAAAATATCGCCTTTATCACTTTTGGAGAAAATAAGGCCGAAGCTTTAAAACATGTAATTGGAGATGAAAGAAAAGATTTTTCTACTTATCCAGCGCAGCTGATTAAACCATTAGACGGAAATCTAGACTGGTTTGTTGATGAAGCAGCCACCGCATTTTTAAACTTATAAATGGATCTGTTCAGTACCGAACCTTTACAAAACATCAATCTTTTACCGCAAGATGGGACGGTTAATTACTATGGCAAAATCATGTCGCACCAAGATGCAAATTATTATTATCAGGCATTGCTGGATACTATTGCCTGGAAAAACGATGAAGCCATTATTTTAGGAAAACTTATTGTAACCAAACGTAAAGTGGGCTGGTATGGTGATCAGCCTTTTCAATACACTTATTCTAAGGTAACTAGGCAAGCCTTACCGTGGAGCAAAGAGTTATTGGAGCTAAAGGCATTGGCCGAAGAAAAATCTGGGGAAACATTTAATTCCTGTTTGCTCAATTTATACCATAGTGGCGAAGAAGGAATGGCTTGGCACAGCGACGCCGAGAAAGATCTGAAAAAGAATGGTGCAATTGCATCTATTAGTTTGGGCGCAGAGCGAAAATTTGCATTTAAACATAAAGAAACCAAACAAATGGTAAGCTTGATGCTTGAAAATGGCAGCTTATTAGTGATGAAAGACACTACACAAACACATTGGCTTCATCGTTTGCCACCCACAAAAACTATAAACAAACCTAGGATTAACTTAACTTTTAGAACGGTAGTTAACCTCGGAGGTGTCTAAACCAACCTCGGAGGTTGATAGGTCAGTTGCAATTTAACCTCCGAGGTTAGTTGCAAGATTAGATCTCTAAATTCTCCTCAATTAACAAATTAATAATCCCATCAACCATCCCTACTTTTGGTACATAGATTTGCTTAATTCCGGTCCATTTCATTAAAGTAAGATAGATTTCGCAGGCCGGAATAATTACATCTGCCCTATCTTGGTTAAGCTTCATAATCGTTATCCGCTCTTTTAATGAATAGGCATTAAGTTCATTATAGAGCGATTTCAGCTTTACAAAAGTTAAAGGCGTATCCTCTTTTTCGCCCGACATGCGGAAGAGTTTATTGATGTTTCCACCGGTACCAATTCCTGCCAAGTTTTTAAGATCCCTAGTATTTTTCTTTACCCAATCTTTCATTTCTTCCCAAGTTTCGTCCTTATCCTGGTTATCTAAAATCCGGATGGTACCGATATTGAATGATTTGGAAGCGATTGGTTGCTTATTTACGAAAACAGAAAGTTCGGTACTTCCCCCACCAACATCAATATAAAGATAGCTTTTGTTGGTATCGAGGTTTTGTTCAATGTGGTTGGAGTAAATGATGTTGGCTTCACGCTGACCTTCGATAATTTCTAAGTCTATATCTGCTTTATCCTTTATTTTCTTGATAATTTCTTTACCATTGCTTGCTTCTCGCATGGCGGATGTAGCGCAGGCCAAATATTTTGAAACGTGGTAAACATCCATCAGGTTTTTAAAGGCAGTCATGGTCTTTACCAAGTCTTCTATCTTTTTCGGAGAAATTTTCTGATCTAAAAATGCATCATCACCCAAGCGCAATGGCACCCTAACCAACGTATTTTTCTTAAAACCGTAGCCTTCTTCATTCATTGTGATATCGGCAATCAGCAATCTAACGGCATTTGAGCCGATATCTATAGCAGCATATCTCATTAGCTGTGTTTGTTTTTAAGGTAGTTATAAGTTTGTACCTGTGCCCTTATTTTTGTGCTCAACCTATTTTTATGGTATTTGTTATTATTCAATTTTGTAATATCACGTGCCTTCACATTATCCTGCAATTGGAATTCGATAATATCCCTGATTTCGTGCCTCACTTCCTCATCCAAAACCGGAAAACCAACCTCTACACGATGCTCAAAATTTCGGCTCATCAAATCGGCAGAAGAAAGAAACATCTCTTCATTACCATTATTGCCAAAAATAAATACCCTGGCATGCTCCAAAAATTTATCAATAATGCTAATTACAGTAATGTTTTCGCTAAACCCAACAATGCCAGGTACCAAGCAACAAATGCCCCTAACAATGAGTCTAATTTGTACACCAGCATTATTTGCCTCGTAAAGTTTTTGTACAATGCCTTCATCGGCCAAACTATTTACTTTTAAGATCAGGTAAGCTGGTTTTTTAGCTTTTGCAAATTTTATTTCACGATTGATCAATTCATAAATTCGGTTTCTCGAATCAAGTGGAGAAACGATCAGGTATTTAAAATCCTTTGCGATACTTTTTTTATTCAGGGCATTAAAAAGCTTTAATAGATCTAACGTAATTTCTTTTTTAGCAGTGAAAATACTATGATCGCAATAGATCCGAGCTGTTTTCTCGTTAAAGTTACCAGTAGCCAAATTCGCATAATAAACTGCCCTTCCCTTTTCCATGCGTTTTACTAGGCAAATTTTGGAGTGTACTTTATAATCTGTCAAGCCATAATTCACATTTACGCCTTCTTCCATCAGCCTATTTGTCCAGAAAATATTGGCTTTCTCATCAAATCGAGCCTTAAGCTCTACCAAACAATTTACCTTTTTCCCATTTTTTGCAGCATTGATCAGCGCATTGATCACTTTTGAATTTTCGGCCAATCGGTACAAGGTAATATTGATTTCCGTTACTTTCGGATCAATAGCAGCTTCACGAAGAAAGAGAATAATGTAATCGTATGATTGATAAGGAAGATTGACTAAATAATCTCTTTCAGCCAATTTATTAAAAATACTTTCTGTTAGGTGTAATCCAGCCACTTTTAGAGGTTCTACCGCTGGATATTCCAACTCGCTCGACCCCACATTTGGGAACGCAATAAAATCTCCAAAACGATGATAGCGGTTGCCCGGGATTAGTCCTTCGGCTTCAATCTTCAGTTTGGATACCAAAACACTCAACATTTCAAAAGGCATTTCGGTATCATAAAGCAAACGCATGGGTTTACCTTTTTTACGTTTATCAAGGCTTGTACGTAGTTCTTCTATAAATTTATCGCTGATGTTCTTGTCAATGTCTAATTCCGCATCACGGGTAAGCTGAATAGAAAAAGCTTCGATCTGATCGTAATTAAACACATAAAAGATATCGTCCAAACAATATTTGATAATATCTTCGGCCAGGATGATAAACTTTAATCCATTTGTTTCAGGAAGCACCAAAAATCGTGGTAAATTATCTGGCAATTCGATCAGTGCATATTTTTCGCTCTTCTTTGCTCCTTTTTTTGAAAGCCTTACAAAGAAATAGAGATAACGATCTTTAAGTTCAGGAAATGGGCCATCCAAATTGATCATGATAGGCACCAGGTTTGACAAAATTTTGTTCCTGAAATGATTACGCACAAATGCGCCACGAGTTACATTGAGTTGGGTATCATTTAAAATAAAGATCCGATTTTGCGCTAATTCGTTAATCAAAGTAGCCTGAAAGAGATTTTCGAATTTACGTTCGTGTTTTACAACGATATTTTTGATTTCGTTTAAAACCTTTTTAGGGTTAAAGCCGAGCAATGACTTTGCCTTATCGTTTAAGTTAACCAATCTGCTCAATGTGGCAACCCTAACGCGATAAAATTCTTCAAGGTTAGAAGAAAAAATGGATAGAAATTTTATCCGCTCAATTAATGGGACGGTTTCATCTGCAGCTTCCTGCAGCACACGTTCATTAAAGTATAACCAGCTTAATTCTCGATTTAAAAAAGGAAGCTTTTTTTTAGCCATGGATAAAAATCAAAAAAATCTCCCGAGCTGATCAGGAGATTTTCAAATCTGCAAATTCTAGTGTTAAGTTAGTGTTAATTATCAGCTAATTCAACACTTTAAATTTACTTTTTGCTTGTACTACCAGTTGTATTTTTTTTGGTTGGAACTGCCTTTGAAGGCACTTTTTTAACCGGGTTATTGGTTTTAGCTTTTACAACTGCCTGTTTGGCGCTACTTGCTGGGGTGGTTGCTTTATTGACCATAGATCTAGTTTTTGCTGTTGTTTTTTTTACTGGCGTTTTGATGGCAGCGGCTGCTTTTTTCTCTGAAGCAATATTGGCAACTTTTACGCTTGTAGCCAATGGTTTAGCTTTTGCAACTGCTTTTTTAACTACTTTGGTAATCGATTTATCAACTTTCTTTACCAATTTCGATGCGTCTTTCTTAGCTAGTTTTACCTTTTTTGCTACGGGCGATTTCGCTTTGGTCGCATCTTCAATTTTATCTTCTACTGCTGATTTTACCTCACTAAATTTCTTCGATAGTTTTTTTGCCGCAACTTTGCTCGCTTTAGCGATATCATCAGCAATCACTTCGGCGTTATGGCCAAGACCTCGCACTGCTTCCAAAAATCTTTCGGTTAAAGTATGTTCCAGCTGCTTTTTAACAGCTTTTTTTACAGCTTTTTTGCGGGGTTTAGTTTTGTTGGTTTTCATATATTTTTTCGCGTTTTTTGTAGGATAATCTATATTTACTTAAATCTATTATTTTTTTCTCATTTAAACATAAAATAATGCCCAGTTTCGATATTGTAAGCAAAGTTGATGCACAAACTTTGGATAATGCCATTAACAATGCCAAGAAAGAGATCTTAAATCGCTATGATTTTAATGGTTCGAAAAGTACGGTAGATTTGGACAAAAAAACAAATACCATTACTATCGTAACCGAAGATGATATGCGCTTAAAAGCCATCACCGATTCGATCATCTCACGTATGATGAAACAAAATTTAGACCCGAAAAGTTTGGATTTTGGAAAAGAACATCAGGCCGCCGGCAATATGATCAGAAAAGAGCTTAAAATCAAAGAAGGAATCGATAAAGAAGCTGCCAAAAAAATTGTTGCCAAAATCAAAGATAGCAAGCTAAAGGTGCAAGCCTCTATGATGGATGATCAAGTGCGTGTGCAAAGCAAAAATATTGATGATCTTCAAAAAGTTATTTCATTGTGCAGAGGCGAAGATTTTGGTCAGCCATTGCAGTTTATTAATATGAGAAACTAATTAGCTGATCAGCTAATTAGCCAATTTGCTAATTAAAGATGGAAATTATAGAAAACGGATTTATCTTTTCAGACGATTCTAATTTAGTAGATGCCAATGCCGTACATCACTACTTAAGCACACAATCTTATTGGGCCAAAGGAATTCCAATCGAAATTGTAAAGAAATCCATCCAAAATTCTTTATGTTTTGGAATTTATAAAGACGGGATACAAGTTGGTTTTGCTCGTTGGGTAACAGATAAAGCTACCTTTGCTTACTTGTGTGATGTTTATGTAGAAGAATCTTTTCGCGGACTAGGTTTGTCTAAAAAAATAATGTCGCTCATGATGTTCCATCCAGCTCTTCAAGGTTTACGTGCCTATCATTTAGGCACACTTGATGCCCACGGACTTTATGCGCAATTTGGTTTTAAAGTTTGTGAAAATCCAGAAAGAAGAATGGAGATACTGGTTAAAGATATCTACGCTACATAAGACGTCTTTTCAAAGGAAGAATGACTAAGAAATCTAATAGATACTTCTCGTAAACTCGTTCGATATGACGTAAGGCGAAGCTAGAGCTTATTCTTCTTCACCCCTTCCTTAGTAATCTTAACTGGCAAGATTAACCCATCCTTATCAAAAAATAGTTGGTCAATGCAAGTTTCGCGATGGTTTCCATCGGTTTCTGTTAAAGGTCTACGATGGTAAACTATATACCATAAATCCTTTTTCTCATCATGTATAATAGAATGGTGACCTGCACCTCTAGCCACTTCAGGATCTTGTTTTAAAATCTTCCCAATTCGTTTAAATGGCCCAACTGGCGAATCTGATATCGCATAGGCTACAGAATAATCTGGACCTGTCCATCCGCCTTCGCTCCACATAAAGTAATATTTTCCATTTTTCATAAACATGAAAGGTCCTTCTACATAACCATCAGGTGTAATTTCTTTAAATGTATTGCCATCAGCAAATGGGGTAAAGCCTGTGAAATCATTATTTAATTTTGCGATGTTGCAGTGCGACCAGCCGCCATAAATCAGGTAATATTGATTGTCTTTATCCTTAAATACAAATTGATCAATCGGCTGTGCCTTATTATAAAATTGCCCAACTAATGGCTTACCCAGGTAATCTTTAAAAGGTCCTTCTGGTTTATCGGCCACTGCCACACCAATACCACCCAATTCCTTATCGCTCTGGATATCATTTGCGCCAAAGAACAGGTAATATTTTCCATCCTTTTTGGTAATTGAAGGCGCCCACATTGCCTTTTTGGCCCATTTTACTGCAGCAGTATCTACAATTTTATCATGTTTTGTCCACGTAATCAGGTCTTTTGATGAAAAAGCATCCATAAACACTTGATCCTTATATTTAGCAGAATAAGTTGGATAAATCCAATAAGTTTTATCAAAGATCCTTGCTTCTGGATCTGCATACCAACCTGGGAATATCGGGTTACCAGAAGTTTGGGCATTCGCAAATAAGGGAATTGCTAAAAATAGGGATAAAATGATTCGAAGTGATTTCATGATGCAATATAATAAATGTATTAATGTTTGGCACAAAGTCGATACTCGTTATAAGAGTGCGTATATTAAAACCGAAGCCCATTTTGTTTGTTGGATAAGTATAATTCGGTAAAGAAAAAGATAAGTTAGCAAGGATACACCGAGCAATCGCTATTGATGACAAATACTGTTTGTCTCCCATAATCAATCCTGTTAAACTTTATATCGTTCTTACCAGAGTATAACTTAATTGCAAGAGGATGATGATAGATGTTTTGGCAGAGAAATTAAAAATTGATTTTAAGGAAATTAAAGATATTTCTGGGGATAATGGTGTTTATAATATTAATTTGATGGAGGATGTACCGGTTCACACCATCCCACAACTCACCAAACAATTTAATTGTGTTTTACATGATCTAGCCCAGCACAACGGGAACCACGATTTTCAGTTCTACATAAAAAGAGGCTACAGAATATTTAATTATTTCAGTTACAGTACAGCAAACGATTATCATATTCAAGTTTGTTTAGATAATATACTGATAGAACTAAAATTGGCCGAAGTAATTGCAGGGAGCCACCTATATACAGTATTTAATAAAGATTTCAGGATTGTAGGAGCTGTGACTGTAACTGAAGTTGATGGAAAAATTGTCCAAAAAGTAGATACATTATTAAGGTTTAGAAAACTACAAGCGCTGATTGAAAAAAATAGTATCATTAAATACCTGCGATAATTGCCAATGGTTCTTTATAAATCCATCTTGAATATTAAACTGATGCATATAAAATCATGCGCAAGTTTGTCGTCATCCGATGACCGTTGGTCATCGGATGACGACTAAAAAATAATTACGCTGTCTTCACATCTTCCTCGCTATAATCCTTAATATCAGTAATATATCCGTTGGTTAACAAGAAATCAAATAATGGTTTTGCATCTGGTGTAACCGGCATATTGGCTGTAGAAATTACCGTATTTGTTTTCTTGTCCAGAAATGGATAAGCGAAAAGCTTTACATTTTGTGTAAACATATCGCTTACATAAGCAAGCAGCTGACTCGAATAATTTTCCCCAAAATTTTTAGAATTAAATACAAACTTTAGGTTATTAATATTCGTTGATATGCCCACACTTTTCGGTTTGCAACGACTTAAATATTTAGCCAATCTGTTGTGGCGGGTAAAGTTGGAAACGATAACTAGGTTTCCTGTTTTGCACATATCTTCTGCTCTTTTTGCAACTGCTTCCAAATCAATATCATCAGGTGTTTCCTGTTCGTCTGTAAGCACATTGGTTAATAATACCTCAATCATCACACTTAAATTTCCTGGCTCTACATGATTGGTTCGTACAAATTGTTCGGTCGCTTTATTAAAAAGATTGAAGTTGGGGTTTGATTTTTGTCCGAACTTAGTCCGCAAAATCATGATATCTTTTTTATACAATAGATCTTTAGCTTGGCGTGGGTGGCCATCTGCATCGAAAATTGCGGCTGCAGAAAAATCTTTCATAATCAGATAGAGATTTAAAAGCGTATTATTTACTCCTTCAAAAACAGACCCGTTCACAGAAATCAGGTCAATTTCTACAGAACCAACGGTAAGATTATCAGCTAACGATTCGATCATCATCTTTGGATCCTGATGATAATAAAATGCGGCATAAACCAAATTAACGCCAATAATACCCAATACCCTTTGTTGCATATTTACATCGGTATCAAGCAAACGGACGTGAAAAAATATTTCGTTTGGAGTTCCGCCTGGCTCATTCTGGAAACGAATTCCGATCCAACCATGTGGTTCATTAGTTCGTTTATAATTTAGTGTGGTTACAGTATCTGCAAATGCGAAAAAAGTACGATTTTCATATTTTTCGCCTAACAAACGCTCATTTAAAAGTCCAAACTCATGATCCAACATACGTAAAAGGCGGTTTTGGCTAACGTATCTTCCAGAGGCTTCGGCGCCATAAATTGCATCGCTAAAAGTCATATCATAAGCCGACATCGTTTTGGCAACTGTGCCTGCTGCAGCGCCGGCAGTAAAGAAATTACGTGCAACTTCCTGACCAGCACCTATTTCTGCAAATGTGCCGTAGATTTTTTCGTTCAGATTTATTTTTAACGCTTTACGTTTGGTATCAAGGATTTCTCTTTCCATACACAAAAATACAAAAAAGGTTGAAGAAGTTTGTCCATTGGCGGTTAGCGTTTAAACTCCATATGCCTAATCAAAAACGCTCAACAAAAAAGGCGCACCTTTCGATACGCCTTCTTAACCTTAAACTCTCCCAATCCTGGGAACCCTTTCGGGGAAAATCAACCTTTATTGCAACTATGAAACTACAATTTCTTTATTTATCGATTTAGCTTCGTCTTTACCAATGGTAATATTTAAAATTCCATTAGTATATTCGGCGCCAATTTTATCGACATCCACTCCTTCCGGCAAGACAAATGATCTTGCAAATGAAGTGTATTCAAATTCTTTACGGGTATAATCTTTCTGTACATCAGTGTTTTCTACTTTTTTCTCTACCCAAATAGAAAGATTATCTTTTTTAAGTTCGATTTTAAAATCTTCCTTATTTAAACCAGGTGCAGCCAATTCAATTTTATATTCGCTCGCACTTTCATAAATATTCACATTTGGCACTTTATTGATCCCGTAATTTTTATTTAAGGCATCACTAAACAATGAATCAAAAACGTTGTTAAAGTAAGGTGCTGTGTTTCTGGTTTTGTTGTTAAATTTTACTAAAGTCATTTTATATATCCTCCGTTATTAATTTTTTTAAATTATAATTGTCCATATTCAAACGTTATTCCAAACCAAATATTTATGTTTTTCAAGTCATTTTGGCGCAAAAAAGAAAAATCACAAGACAAAAAGTCAGTTTCAATTGGTCATGTAGACAGTTTTAAATATAAAACCAACATCGATTTGCGTTTCGCAGATATCGATATGATGGGCCATGTAAATAATGCAACCTACTTTACCTACATGGAAATTGGACGTACAAAATATTGGAAACATGCTATTAATTGGGATTGGAAAACAACAGGTGTAGTAATTGGCCAAGCTTCCATAGATTATATTGCGCCGATTTTTTTGGAGGATAAGATCAGTATGTATGTGCGTACTTCGAGAATTGGGAATACGAGTTTTGATCTTGAATACCTTATCGTGAAGGATATAAATGGCAAAGAGGTAACCTGCAGCAAAGGCAAAACCGTTTGTGTCGCTTTCGATTATCAATCAAGAAAACCTTCGCCTATTCCGGAAAAGGAAAAAAATAAGATGATAGCGTTTGAGCAGTTACAATAATTACCATTCTGACGAAGAAGAAGAATCTCTTTGAGAAATCCTTCGCACACTTAGGATGGCATTCAACCTAAGGCGTTATCTTTCCTGGATTTAAAATGCCATTAGGATCAAAAACCTTTTTAATATTACGCATTAAATTTAAGTGTATCTCACTGTATTTAATCGACATGTAGTCTTTCTGTACCAATCCGATACCATGTTCGCCAGATATCGTTCCTCCCAAAGCAATTGTTAATTCGAAGATTTCGATAATCCCAAACTTTAACTTGTTCTTCCAGTCTTCATCGCTCATGCCAGCTTTTATAATGTTGATATGGAGATTTCCATCACCTGCATGACCATAACAAACACTTTCAAAGCCGTATTTTGCCCCTATTTCTTTAATGCCATTGATCAATTTCGGTAACGCTGCTCTTGGTACAACCGTATCTTCTTCCTTATAAACAGAGTTTGATTTTACAGATTCGGCCATTGTTCTGCGCATTCGCCAGATTTCCTCTTTTTGTTGCGCCGTATCAGCGAAAAGTACTTCGGTACAACCAAATTCTTCGAGTACTTGGTTTACTTTTTCGCAGGCTACAAAAATACTATCCAAATCATCTCCATCAAATTCGATCATTAAAAACGCATTTACATTGTCTTTAAGATCAAACTTAATATCGTCAAACTTAGCTACCCACTCCACTCCTTTTCGCTCCATAAACTCTAGAGCCGACGGTGTAATTCCAGCCCTAAAAATAGCCGAAACTGCAGCACAAGCCTGTTCGTTTGTGGTAAAAGAGCCTAGCATTAGTACTGTTTGGCTAACTGCAGGAATTAACTTGGTTACAATTTTGGTTACCACACCCAATGTTCCTTCAGAGCCAATCAATAACTGCGTTAAATTATAGCCTGATGCATATTTTAAAGTATTTGCACCCGTCCAAATCACATCGCCATTGGCTAAAACAACTTCTAAATTTAGAATATACTCTCTAATTGTTCCATATTTTACCACTCTTGGTCCACCAGAACCATGTGCTACATTACCGCCAATAAAACAAGAACCCTTACTGCTCGGATCAACTGGATAAAGCAATCCTTTTTCGGCAACTGCGTTCATAAACACTTCGGTAATCACCCCTGGTTCTACGGTTGCCTGCAAATTTTCGGTATCGATTTCAATAATTTGCTTAAACTTTTCCATTGATAACAAAACACCACCAAAAATTGGCAAAGCTGCACCGCTCAAACCTGTTCCTCCGCCCCTTGGTGTAACCGGAACAACATATTGATCACAGATTTTAAGTAATGCCGAAACACCAGCCGTATCTACCGGCTTTACTACTACCTCTGGAAAGTAATTCAGGTCTTCAGTTTCATCATGAGCATAATTTTGCAGGGATTCCTGATCAACAAATACGTTTTCCTTACCAATAGCATTTTCTATTGCAGCTAAAATTTCGCTCGTTATTTTAGTGTATTCCATTTTATTTTGAAGAAGTATAACTCAATTGTACGAATGAATGCCCTATTTCACCAGGCATTGGTGGATGCAGTTTTTTAATTCCAACTTCTGCCGTTAATATAAACGGGTAAGTCAAAACCACTTCATCGATTATATTTTTAACCACAGTTTCTAACAGCTTTTGGGTTGTGCGCATGGCCGAAGTAATTATCGTATTCAATACTTCATAATTAACTGTGTGTTTTAGTTGTTCAGTATCGCCAGTTGGCGTAAAAGTTACTTCTACATCTACAGAAAAATGATTTCCTGTAAGCTGTTCTTCAGGATAAAATCCATGAAAGGCATAAAATTTTACGTTTTTTAGCGCAACCGTTTGTACAAACATTAGGTTTAAATAATTTAAAACAATATTTCAGGGCAAAATTAAATTTTTACACGGTTTTAACCAGTCATTATACTAAATTATTACCTTTGGTTTTGCCACATTACTAAACCAAATATAGTGTAAACAGATGAATAAATCAGCCAAGAAAGACCTTTACGAAGCACCAGATTACTATCAGCTAGACGAACTTTTATCCGAAGAACACCTGTTGATCCGCTCAACCGTAAGAGATTGGGTTAAAAAAGAAGTGAGCCCAATTATTGAAGATTTTGCACAACGGGCAGAGTTTCCAAAACACCTGATTAAGGGATTGGGAGAAATTGGTGCTTTTGGTCCAACAATTCCGGTTGAATATGGCGGAG
>JADMIO011398659.1_pt1 | contig 24131 bp, 20 predicted proteins | sample 8958161 | NCBI WGS metagenome assembly JADMIO01 (sample SAMN16585339, study PRJNA669376) | soil metagenome | isolation source: Crop rotation soil | place: USA: Cullars Rotation, Alabama | collected 2011
CGCGACAACTTGTCCACGTGGAATTCTAAGCTTAGGATCCCAATGTGCTGGAAAGGGGTTGGTCACCGCCTTTCATCATCACGGCGCGGGTTATGTCGAAACCCCGGACGAGATTGCGACATTTCTGGAACTGACCGACCCGAATCTCATCGGACTCTGTTTCGACACCGGACATTATCGGTTCGGCGGCGGCGACCCCCTGCAAGGTCTCCAAAAATATTTCGACCGCGTCTGGCACGTCCATTTCAAGGATTATGACCCAAAAATCGCCGCCCGCGCCCGCGCCGAAGACTGGGACTATTTCGAGACTATTCGGAACGGCGTCTATTGCGAACTCGGTCAAGGCGAAATCAATTTCCGCGCTATCCGCGATTTCCTCACTGCCCAAAACTATGAGGGCTGGATCACCGTCGAGCAGGACGTTCTCCCCGGCATGGGCACCCCTCAAGCCAGCGCCCAACGCAACCGCGATTTCCTCCGTACCCTCGACTTGTAGGGGCGAGGTCATCTCGCCCCATACAGAGGAAACACAAAAACGCGAATCTCCGCGAATCTAAGCGAATCAGAATAAAGATTCGTAAAAATTCGCGGAGATTCGCGTCTCACTCCCACTCTCTCCAGACTGCGCTAGTTGCGCGTCGTCCGTCGTTCGTCATCCGTCGTCCGTCATCCGTCATCACACCGTCACCCCCAGCAGCGCCCGCGAAATCTGAAAATCACTATTCTCGCGTACGCTCACGCGCGGCACAATTTTTCCCGCCAGCATCAACCCGATGCTTTCCGTTATTTGTGCCTCAACGTCGTCCGCGCTGCCATCCAACACAACATCCACCTCACGCTCTGCGGCGTTCCCGCGCTCGGTAAACGTCAGCATTGGAATGAATGGGTGCGCTTGTGGCGGAAAGGAATCCACATACGCCATCACCAACTCCACGCCCGTCGCGCCGAGCCCCGTGAGTGTCTCGACCCAATGCTGTGACGGCGCGTCCATCACATGGAACCCGTGCTTGCTTGCAAACTGTCCGTATGCCAGTGACGGTGGCACCGCTTTGCTCTCAAATAGTTCACGCGTGAACGCGTCTGCGCGCAACAGCGGCGTGTTGGAAGGCACAACGAGCGTTCCGCCTTGCACCACAGTATTCTGCGCCAACTGTGCCAGCGCCGTTGCCACATGCCGCGGTGGGCTTGCCGTCACCATCAGCCCGAGGCGTACTGTGTCGACCCCGACAAGTTCGCGCCGTATTCGTGTCGCGTGCGCCAACTGCTCTTCAAACCAATGCTCCGTCTTGTCGTACGCCTTTTCAAGCCCGCCGTCCAGTTGAATGCTCACCCAGCCAAACGAATCGGGGTCGCCGCCCATCTCGCGCAGGCGATACCGCATCGAATCATTGTGCGTAATCTCGCACCCATGCTCCATGAAAATGCCATACCGCACCATCGGGTGCATCATGTAATTGAGCATCGTCCGCTTGTAGAGCGCCATATACGAATCGCCGCTTACCCCGCACCCCTCGGTATGTGTCAGCGTCACGAATCGCGAAATCTGCTCCGGCTTGGCAATTTCACTCGCATTCAAACGGTCGGCGGTCAGCTGCGCCACCTGCGCCGCGCACAAACTTGTCGGCAGCACCAGCCCCACAAACTCGTGCGCCACATGGTTCCCATCATCGCGAATCGGAAACGAGAGCGGCATCGGGTATTCCTTTGGTGGTTTGATGGGAATGGGTTCTCCATCAGGCGCGGGCATTTCCAGCAATACGTTCACCTGCCGCCCGTCCGTTTGTCGCCAGTTTCGCCAAATCGAGACCTGTGAGTGCTGCGCGCGTTCCCCCTTGCTCAATTCCCCCGATGCAATCCGCACCGTCAGGTCAAGCGTTTCCTGCGTCAACTCTTCCAGCGGCATTCCGTCCAAATATTTACCCGCGTTCACGTCCATTTCGTTCGAGAGCAAATTATAGCGCCCCGTCGTCGTCACAATCTTGATGGTCGGTACGAACGGAAAATTTGTAATCGAACCATTCCCCGTCGTAAAGAAAATCAGATTGCAGCCCGCCGCAACCTGTCCCGCGATGCCTTCGAGATCGTTCCCCGGCGAATCCATAAAATAAAATCCGGGGTCGGTCATGCGCTGCGCGTACGGAATCACATAGTCCAGCCGCACGCCCGGGTCCTTTTTCATTGCCGCGCCCAGCGATTTGAGCGAAATGTTATACAGCCCCCGATACTGGTTCCCGCCTGACGGATTGCCTTCCGCCGTCACGCCGTGCCACGCCAATCGTTCCTTGAATCGCGCAATGCTGTCCAAAAACGTGTGTGCCGTCGCGCCGTCGCGCACCTTTTTCAACACGTACTCTTCCGCGCCGATCAATTCATCCGTTTCGCCCAGGTTCGCGCTGCCGCCGTACCGCAAAATTTCGCGTGCCACTGCCCCTTCCAGCGGATTGCCCGAAATGCCCGAGAACGCGTCCGAGCCGCCGCACTGCAGCGCCACTCGCAAATGTGCCAATGACTCCGGCGTCCGCGCCGTTCGACCGACCTCATCCACCCATCCCAATACAATCGCTTGCCCCCGCGCCAAATCATCCTGTAAGTCCGCGCCCATCGTCAGCCACGCATGCGGCACTGCATCCATCGGGTATGCATGTTCATCTAGGTATGCGCGCATCTCGCGTTCTGTCACCGCGTCTTCGGGATGTGAGACCGCAAGTACCGCCCCCACATTCGGATGTACCATCATTCCTGCAAGCGTCCGCACCAAAAACTCAAAATTGTTCAGCGGGTCGCCGCCGCTGCCTTCCGTGTGTGCCACCGCCGCAATGCCATCAATATTCTCGTATGCCGCTCGTTCTCGATTCAGCCGAATTGCCAGCGCCCGCGCGTAGCTTGCCGCGCGTGACGACAAGCCCATAATCACAATCACATTGCGCGTCCCCACCCCGCGCCCACCGGGACGACGATACCCCATAAATGTGCGTTCCCGGGGATACCGTTCCACCTGCGTCGCCGGTGCAAACGCCGCGTCCTCAAACTGGTACGCTTCGATTTGATTGCGGAAATTCGGCTCATCCGGCAAATCAAGCTGCACGTTGCGCTCGCGCATTGAAGCCAGCACCGACGCATTTACCACGTAATTCCCCGGCGCGATCGCCTGCGTCGCAATTCCAAACCGATATCCCCACGACAAGAGCGCTTCCCCCTCCGCAATCGCTCGCACCGCAAAGCGATGCCCTTCCAACACATCATGGTCAAGGGTAAACTCGCTGCCCTCGCGCCGGATGCGCGTTCCCCGCGCCAGCCGTCGCGTCGCAATCGCCGCGTTATCTCCCGGCGCGGGCATCCGGGCAATCTCTTGAATCGAGCAAGTATCGGTCATGGGATTATTATGCCATGAAATCCGGACCTGATGTAGAAAATCACATTTGTCAATCTCCAAACTATTTTTCCCCTCTCCCAAAGGGAGAGGGGATGCGCCACGGTGCGGATGTTGCACAGCAAAGCCTGCCGTGCCGCATCAAAGGGGTGACGGTGGCTCGTCATACAACTTTCTATGTATGTGTAGGCAAAATGCAAACTTGCCAAATAGAATTGACACGAGAAAGGCAAATGCTATACTTGTATTTGAAACTGCCAATGAGCGCAGCTCCACAAATCTTGCCCCGTTCTTGTTTGGAATCAACTTACGTTTGCTTTTCTTGCCGCGCGCATTTTCAACGCCCGCGGTTTTTTGACCTCGCTTGCTAGTGCAGCATTAGCCAAGCTCTTGTGAACTCGACGCGCCAAACACTCGTAAAAGACGAGCTATTGCCAAGTATCACTCACAACCAGTTGGTTAATGATGCACTAGAGACAGAACGGGTTCCACGCCGGTTGCCTCTGCCGGGATTGAGAGACTTTGCCCTCCTGTTCGTTGCAACTTCCATCGCGTCCCAATCGGACCACTGAATACGCGGTTATCTGAAATGCTTTCACAAGGAGGTGTAAGTAGGTCATAACCAATATTGCGCCTTGCGTGCGTAAAAACTGCAATCTGTCGCGTCGGCGTAACCCCAACTGCCGATGTGGCAGTGAATTCCTGGAGAATCACAAGAGGAGAAGCCAATGAAATTTCGACGCCATTTGATGTTGAGTGTGCTTGGACTCGTATTGCTTTCGGCGCTCGTGTTGAACGCGTGCGCCCCCACCACCGTTGCGCCTGCCCCATCAGGTACAACGACGCAGCCGACCGCGGCACCCGCAGCGACAAGCGCGGGCGCCCCCACGAGCGCGCCGCAACCGACAACAGCCCCCGCTGTCGGCGAAAAAGTGTTTCGACGCGCTGCCTTTGAACCCGATAGTTTGGACCCATCCAAGGGCGGACCCGGTTTCCAGGAATTTCAAAACCTGTACGAGCCGCTTGTGGATGCGTACGCGCAGGACGGACAAATTCATCCGCTGGCTGCCGAATCGTACACCGTTTCGGATGATGGTCTCACGTTCACTTTTACGCTCCGCGATGGTCTCAAATGGAGCGACGGCAAACCGCTCGTCGCCGAAGATTTTCGCTATGCGTGGTTGCGCCAGCTTGACCCCGCGACCGCGTCGTATGTGCCGGACGAATTCTATGCCATCAAGAACGGACAGGAATTCAATCAGGGCAAAATCACCGACCCGAATGAAGTGGGCATAAAAGCCCCCGATGACAAGACGCTTGTCGTCACCCTCGCCGCGCCCGCCCCGTACTGGCTCCGCTATGTGGGCACCACCGACTATGCTCCCGTCCGCAAAGACATCATCGAAAAGTACGGCGACCAATGGATGGAAGCGGGTAATTTCGTCGGCAACGGTCCCTATATGCTCCAGGAATGGAAGCATGACCAAAGCATGACCTTTGTGCGCAATCCCAACTACAACGGACCCTGGAAAGACTCAATCAAGATTGACCGGCTCGAATTCAATCTCGTTCAGGACCCGGATTCGCAGGGGCTGCCCGCCTATGAAGCGAATGAAGTGGATGCGGCGACAATTCCCGCAACCGAACTCGACCGCATCAAAGCGGACGCCAACATGAGCAAGGAAATCCACGTCATCCCCAGCGCGGGAACGACCATGCTCGTGTTCGATAACGGGAACAAGCCGACGGATGATGTTCGTGTCCGTCAGGCGCTCTCGCTGGCGATTGACCGCGAGGCATTAGCCAATCAAGTGCTCAAGGGGGGCTATCTCGCGCCGACGAGCTTTAGCCCGCGCACTCTCTCCAGCTATAATCCGGACACATTCCAAAAGTATGACCCGGCAAAAGCAAAGCAGTTGCTCGCGGATGCGGGTTATCCCGATGGCAAGGGCTTTCCAACGCTGGAACTGTATTCCTGGAATGTGCAGCGCGCCTTGCTCGAAACCCAGGCGATCAAAGCCATGTGGAAAGACACGCTTGGCATTGATGTGAATCTCAATCCGCTTGACCCCGCCGCAATGCGGGATTGGCGGATCGCGCGTGTAGACCAACCCTATAATGTCTACTATGCCTGGGAAGTCGCCGGCATTCTCGATCCCATCGAATATCACAATGCCCAGCTGGACCCGGACCAGAATGTTCGGAACTCACGCTATGCCGATGAAGAATACGTCAAACTCATCCGCGCTGCCAAGCAAGAGACGGACCCTGCAAAACGCGCCAAGATGTATCAGGACGCCGAGGCGATTGTGAATCGCGATGTGCCAATGATTCCCATCACCGAAGACCAGAACTTTTGGGTCGTCAAGCCAAACGTACAGAACTTTGATCAGGTCACCACGGCGCTGACCAATTTCATCCGCGCCGCGCAGACGCCCGGCTTGGACATTTCGCAGTAAGAGCCATCTGGCGCTCGACCACGTAAGGCAAACAAAGGGCAGCGCGACGTTTTAGTGTCGCGCTGCCCCGATGCTCTTAGAATGACTTCCTATATCATTCGACGCGTTCTCCTCCTCATCCCCAGTCTGTTGATTGTCTTTACAATCACGTTTCTGTTGATGCACGCCACACCGGGCGGACCCTGGGACCGCAACGAACGCCCGCTGCCGCAGAATGTCATCGACACGCTCAACGCGAAATACGGGTTGGATAAACCCCTTTGGGAACAGTACACGATTTTTCTTTCGGATGTCTTGCACGGCGACCTGGGACAGTCTTATAGCCATTACGGTCAGGACGTAACCACGATTATTGCGAACTTTTTTCCCGTCTCCCTGCAGCTCGGGACCGTTGCCATGCTTGTCGCCCTGATTTTCGGCATCAGCCTGGGACTCATCAGCGGCGTGAATCACAATACCAGTCGCGATTATCTCGCATCCTTTTTCTCTGTCGTCGGTGTCTCCACGCCCAACTATGTCGTTGCCACCGTCCTCATCATCCTCTTTGCCATTTATCTGGACTGGCTGCCCACGGGTGGTTGGGATGGCATTTTTTCCAACAAGATTATCATTCCGGTCATTGCGCTGGCGCTCGGACCGATGGCGCTGATTGCCCGCTACACGCGTTCCAGCGTGCTCGACGTTCTCCAGCGTGACTATGTTCGCACCGCCCGCGCCAAAGGATTAAAAGAGCGCGGCATCCTCCTGCGCCATGCGCTGCGCAACGCGTTAATTCCGGTCGCCACCATCGCGGGCATCGCGTTCGCAGAAATAGTCACCGGTTCCTTTTTTGTCGAGTCGGTTACCGCCGTGCCGGGCATCGGTCGCTATTTTGTCACCAGCGTTTCGGGGCGGGATTACCCCGTCATCATTGGCACCACCCTGCTTTTTGCTGCTATCGTCATGATCATGAACCTGATTGTGGATATTGGTTATGTCTACCTTGACCCCCGCGTCCGATATCACTAAGCCGCTCACTGCGACCAGGTTGGGCGATGCCAACCCGCGCGGGTTTTGGCATGACGCGTGGATACAGCTGCGCCGTAATAAAGCGGCGATGCTGAGTCTGGTAGTCATTCTCTTGCTTTTTGCGGTTGCAATTCTGGCGCCCTGGATTGCCCCCTATCCCTACGACAAGGTGGATTTTTCCGCCGTCACCAAGCCGCCCTCCGCCGCGCATTGGCTCGGCACGGACAGCCTGGGACGTGATGTCCTCAGTCGGCTGATGTATGGCGCGCGTGTATCCTTGAGCGTCAGCATCATCGCTCAGGTCGTCATCCTTCTAATTGGTGTGCCCATCGGGCTCATCTCGGGCTATTACGGCGGTTGGACCGACACGATTATTCAGCGCTTTGTCGATATCCTCTACGCCTTTCCCAGTCTCCTATTTATTATCGTCATTGTGACCTACCTGAAAGCTGTCTTGAAAGCGCCTTCCGGTCCAATCATCTCGATGCTGGCAGACCTCAATCAAGCCACCGGCGGGCTCATGGGCGTCTTTATCGCGCTCGCACTCATCTTTTGGTTAACAGTGGCAAGGTTGGTGAGGGGGGAGGTACTGAGTCTCAAGTCCAAAGAATTTGTTCAAGCCGCCCAGTCAGTCGGCACCACGGATCATCGCATCATCTTCCGCCACATTCTGCCCAACACGTTAGCGCCCATTGTGATAGCCGCGACCTTTGCCATCCCCGTTGCGATTACGCTCGAAGCGGGTCTCTCCTTCTTGGGACTGGGCGTCGAGCCGCCCGTTCCCAGCTGGGGCATCATGATTGCAGAGGGAGTCACCAATATTCGTTCCTATCCGCATCTGTTGTTGGCATCCGGCGCGGTCTTGTCTTTGACACTGCTCGCGTTCAACTTTTTGGGGGACGGGTTGCGCGATGCCCTTGACCCACAGATGAAAACATAGGAGACCTTGTATGGACCGCAGGAAGCGGATTGAAACCGACCTGGCGCCAGCCAGCGCCGGCTATCGCTCAAATGCCATGACGGCTGCGGGCTTTGTCTTTACCAGTGGTCATATCGGCGCGCCGATCTCGAAGCCGGAGCATCGCGCCGTACCTGCGGCGACGCTCGAAACGCAAGTCGATCTCGTGTTAAATCACATGCGAGCGCTTGTCCTTGCGGGGGGGGGCAAGATGGACCGGGTGGTTGAGGTGTCTTCGTTCATCGTGCCGTTCGAGCGGCACGAAATCGTGAGTGAGCGGACGCGTGCCTTTCTCGGGTATGCGCCGCCGTTGTATCACGCCGAGCCGGTGGCGGATGTTGCGCTGCACGGCATGCTCGAAATCGATGGCATCGCCTTGGTTGATTCCGGAATCACCATGGAGCAGGCGGCGGAAACGCTGCGCCCGTTCGGGCAGGGGGAGGGGTTGGTTCGCAGTGGACCGTTCGTCATGCTGAATGGGATGACCGCTCCCGGCGCAAACCTCGGCGACCAAACGCGGAATCTCTTGCGCGAGGCAGATAATCAACTGCGTGCCGCGGGGGCGTCGCTGGCGAACGTGGTGAAACTAACCGTCTATATTTCGGACTTTGAGACGTACCCGCAGTTCAACGACGCGACCAAGGAGCTCTTTGCAAACTTTGAGCCGCCCACACGCTCGGTCTTGGTCGCGCCGGGTGTTACGGGCGATTCCCTTTTGCGCATACACCTTCTCGCTCTCGGTTAAATCCGGTTGGCAAAGCTTTGTCGCGCTTAACGAACGTCAAGTCGCAGCGTCACATTGTCGCCTTCCTCAAGCTTTTCGGCTTTTCGCACGCTCGCTTTGATAGGCACAATGTAGCTGCCATCTTTGGGAAACAAGGAAGTAGTCCATTGGGTCTTGCCAATTCGCACAGTTGCCGGGATCATCCCCCAGCCATACGTCACCAGCCCCAAAATGGCTTTCAGTTCCTGGCACTCCTTCTCCGGAACGGTAACAAAATACCAGGGGGCAGGTCCTTTCCAGAACCAAATTTTGCCATTGAACTCGATTTTCATCATGGTGTTATTTCGTTTCACCTGGATTATATGTGAATTCTTTTTATTCTCATTTCCCTTGAAAAAGGGCTGCGCTCACAGTGTTGAATTGCATCATGCAATCAGATCTGCCTTGCAAGCTGGCATATATCCGACAAGGAGCAGACATGGCATCGCAATGGAATACGCAGGAAATCTACGCCGGGCGGCGTCAGCGCCTGGCAAGCAAAATCGATCAGGGCATCGCCTGGATCAACTCGGGCGGTGATTCGTTTGACTCGGGACACTGCCGCAATGTGGAATATCTGACGGGGTTGCGGTCCCCCTCGGCGTGTCTGGTCCTGGCGCCGCGCGGAATTCTGGTAGAAGGCATCGCTCATCCCGGTCACTTGTGGTGCACCGACGAGGGTGCAGAATACGGTCGCGGCAAACGCGTGACCGAAGCGCTCTTTGTCGAACAGCCGCATGACCGCTTCAACGGCACCGTCGTGCAGCGTCCAATTCCCACCCTGGACGAATTCCGCGCCATGACGGGCATGCAAGCGGTATATGATCTTGCGTTAATGGACGAAGTTCTGCGGGAAGCGCTGATGGATCAAGAGGTTCTTTGGGTGAATACCTCAAAAATTCCGGACCTGGACCGTCCCGTGCCGGCGGATGTCGTTCGTATCAATGCCATCAAAGAACGTTATTACTGGCTTCAGGTGAAAAACATCGCGAACCAGATTCATGCCATGCGTCTTGCCAAGGATGCGTACGAACTCGATTGCTTGCGCACCGCGTATCAAATCACCAAAGAGATTTTAGAAACCCTGATGCGCACCATCAAGCCGGGCGACACGGAAGCGCGCGTGGTCGGCATCTTTCAACAAGAGATTAAATCTCGCATCGACGAAGGCGAGAATGCCGACATTTCAATTGCGTTCGGACCCATCGTCACGGCAGGCAAGCGCGCCTCGACGAACAATCATTGGGACAGCAACAAGACCATGCACGATGGCGATATTCTGCTCATTGATTGTGGTGTGTCGTACAAGGGCTACTCGTCCGACATCAGCCGCGCGTGGCCCGTCAACGGCAAATTTACACCGCGCCAGCGCGAGGTCTATTCAGTGGTGTACGAAGGACAAAAACGCGGTTTGGAAGCATTCAAGCCCGGCGGAACGTGCAGCCAAGCCCGTGCGCTCACATACGACTATTACAAGGAGCACGGGCTGGAGCGGTTCGGTCTCGGGCGCAACTGCCATCCTGTTGGGCTCAATACCGAGGATGCGTACTATTTTGGGTACGGGGATTATCCTTCCTTCCAGCCCGGCGAACTCTGGGCATTCGAGCCAATGCTAATGATCCCGGAAGAGAGCATGGGTATCCGCCTGGAGGATGGGGTGCTCATCACCGCCAACGGGCACGAGCTCTTTCCGGCTCCCGCCAGCGACCCCGATTCGGTGGAAGCATTGTGTCGGGGAGAGCAAGTCTAGCTCTCGCGCTCGTCTCCATTCAAAGGATGTTTCAAGGAGGGATTGCCGAAATCGGCAATCCCTAGCATGTTTTGAGAGTGGCGAATGTCAAAGGTGAGTCCCGTGTTACAGTTGTTGCTAAAACTTGTCCAAAAAGCTAGAACTTTACATGAGAAAAACCATTGACATCACTAGAACACTTGTGCTATACCATTCTCATGCTCTCCAACGCTCAAACCTTCAACTCTCAACCCGAAACCAACCACACAACCCTAACCTTCTCCCGTACCACTCTAGTACAAACTGCATCTTGCCCCGCTCAACGCGCAACGCTCATCCCGATTACCTAGGCACCCTCTTTTCATTTTGCCCCACTTGCACTATCGTGCCCACCCGCCGTATCGTGCCCACCCGGCTCAACGTCCAACCTGCTGCCTGCTACCTTCTGCCTCTAACCTGCCGTGCCCCTCGCATCTATATCCAAAATGGCTCTTGTCAACCGCGCGACTTTTGTGTATCATATCTCCCAATACCTGATTCGTCCTTTCCAACCGCAGGACACCTACATAAAACAACGCGTCCTGTCATCCCTCAGCGAATTCCTGCTGTCGGTTCCATCCGGCGGCAGGCGCTTTTTTTCTCTTTATTTTTCTGATTTCCACCGGCAGGAGGAGCCATGGAATCAAAAAGAATTTTGGCAGGCGCATTATTTTTCGCCGCCGCCCTTTCACTCATCATTACCTCGGCGGTCTTTGGTTGTATACCGGATGACACCGGCAAATGTGAAACTCTCCATGCGCGTGCCCGCATCGGTTTGATGGGTGCCGGCAGAGGCAGTGCCCTGCTCTTGTCGCGCGCCAACGAGGACGAGCTCGCAGGTAGCGTCCTTGAATACGCCAACGTCCATGGCAAGACCGGCTATGCCCAGAATGACGCCGGGGAATCCCTGAATGGCTCTGCCCAACTGTCCGCCAATGCCATTCCCCGCTCCATCGAAAAACTACCCATCGTCGCGCTCACCGATGCCGAGCTGCAGTGGTCGCTCAACCAACTCCTCACCACGTATCCTGACGACAGCTGGAATCGCACCCTGCGCATCGAGCGCATCAACGACGAAATTCTCAAACGCCAGGTCCAACGCTGGATTACCGCACGGCTCGCGCTCAACAGTGTCGTCCGCCCCGTCGCCCGGGTAGCGCCCAAGCCCGTAGTGCCCAAGGCAGTTGCGCCCAAAGCTCCTGCCGCTCCCGCCCCTCCTGCGCCGGACCATGTCGCACCGGCCATTCCTGGCAGTCCTGACCCCTGGAATTCGCCCATGCCGTCCGGCCAGCAAATGTTTATCGAACCACACACCACCGTGTGGTACAGCATGAGCGACCGCAGTCGCCGCCTTAATATCTCGATGGACGCCGACCCGCAGCTGGGTCTGGTCCTTGCCGTGTTCGGACCCGACCGCACGGATGTGTGGAGTGGCAAACCAACCGGCGTTGCTGCCAAAGGCAACGGGCACAACTATTTCTGGACCGGACGCGCTCGCTTCAAAGGCATCTGGCGTATCAAGCTCACCAACCCCAACGACTTTTCCGTGCCCTACACCCTGACCGGCGAAAACATCAGCGATAGGGGCGGCGACCTCTGCCGCAATTGTCACGGCAACGTCGGAGAAGACGAATTTGACCGTTGCGAGCACGAAGGCTCATTCTGTGATGACTTGAGAGATCAGGCTGAGAACAAGGAACAATAACTCTACTTCGAAAAAACAGACCCCCAAATTTGGGGGTCTGTCTTCAAGTGCAATCCAATAAACATTCTGAGGCTCTTGTCATTGCGAGGAGCCGTTCTTGCGACGAAGCAATCTCGCTGTTGAACCTATCAGGATTAGTCTGAAAGTACTAGAGTTCATTTCAAAACCTTGCGCAAGGTGATGAGCGCACAGGCAAGATGAACAAACGCACCATACATTTGTGTGAAGCGCTCATATCGGATGAGCAACCGTCGAAAGTGTCCCAACCATGCAATTGTCCGCTCGACAATCGAGCGATGGCGATAGCGCCGCAGCTTGCGTCCATCTTGATGCGTTGCCCTCCGATGCCGCGTGCGTGCTGGGATGATGGGCTCAATGCCGCGTTGTGCCAAACGCTGGCGGAGGGGATTGGAGTCATACGCCCGATCCAAAATCAAGCGCTTGGGTTTCTGGCGCGGACGACCGGCCCGATGGCGGTGCGACACAGCGACAGTCGCCAAGGTTCGTTCCAACAAGGTCACTTCTGCCGGGGATGCCGCGTCCAGGTAAACTCCCAACGGAGTACCCGCGCCATCGACCAAAACCATACACTTTGTGCCTTTGCCACGCTTGGTCTTGCCGACGTGTGCGCCCCCCTTTTCGCCGGAACGAAGGTGCCATCGGCAAAGCATTCGTCCCAGCGAATTTTCTCGCCGTCATTGAGGTCAGCCAGAAAGGTGCGCCAAAGTCGGAGCAACGTGCCATTTTCTTCCCACTCGCGGAGCCGCCGCCAACAGGTGCTTGGGCTGCCGTATTCTGCGGGCAAGGCACTCCAGGGTGCGCCAGTCCACAGAATCCAGAGGATGCCCTCAAAGCATTTGCGGTCAGCGGCACGTGGGCGTCCGCCTTTCGGATTGGGTTTGACAACCGGCAGCTGGACACGAATGCGCTCCCATTGGGTATCGGTAAGTTTGCCTCGGTATGCCATCCCGCAAGTCTAGCCTGGCGGCTGAGGTTTTGAAACAGTCTCTAATCTTGGTTCTGCTCGTTCAATAGCGCCTCGATAATTTTCCTGTTCGCCGCCGGAAACGCATACTCGTCCAAATCGTCCGGTCGCACCCACTTGAATTTTTGGGCGCTCGCCAATCTCACCCGTCCTGACAAAAACTCACATTCGAACGCGTGCAGCGTAATTGAAAAATGCGAATACGCGTGGTCGACCGCAATCAATTCTCTCCCGACGCGCACCTCGATGCCGTCTTCCTCGCGCACCTCACGCGCCACGCAATCTTCCAGACTCTCTCCCGGCTCTACTTTGCCGCCCGGAAACTCCCACAACCCGCCGAGCAATCCCTCGCTCAGCCGCTGTTGAATCAAGATCGTGCCGCGCTTCCATATGATGCCCGCCGCAATGACCTTGTGCGGCAGTTCTTTTTTCGCGCGTTTCACCGGCAGCACATTCTGTAACCCTTCTTGTCGCGCCACGCAATCTGTCTGCACCGGGCACAACAAACAGCGCGGGTTCTTGGGCAGACAAATCGTCGCGCCCAGCTCCATCAGCGCCTGGTTGAAATCGCGCGCTTCTCCTTCCGGCACCAAACCATCTGCCAGCTTCCACAACTGCGCCTGCGTTGCGCTCGTTTGCGGGTCCTCCTGAATGCCGAAATAGCGGCACAGTACGCGTATCACGTTGCCATCCACGACGGGCGTGTTCACGCCAAACGCGATGCTCGCAATCGCGCCCGCGGTATAGCGCCCGACCCCCGGCAGCTCCAGCAACCCCTCCACCGTGCGCGGAAACTTGCCACCGCGTTCGTTCGCCACCACCTGCGCCGCGCGATGCAGGTTCCGCGCTCGCGCATAATATCCCGCGCCCTCCCACGTTTTCAACACATCGTCCAGCGGCGCATTCGCCAGCGCGGTCACGTCGGGAAAGCGTATCAGGAACCGTTCATAATACGGAATCACCGCTTCCACTCGCGTCTGCTGTAACAGAATTTCCGACAGCCAGATTCGGTACGGGTCACGCGTGCGCCGCCAGGGCAGGTCGCGCTTGTGCCGCCCGTACCATGTCAATAATTTCCTCGAAAACGATTTCAAAGGTTCACATAAAAACCATCCAATTACGTTCTATTGGATGGTTTCGCCTCAAACAATCTCTCGAAAATTTCTGCCTGTTGGATTGCGTCCTCCAGGGCATTATGTGCCAGTGGGCGGTCGGGCGAATGCACCTCGGGCGGCAGGCGCTTCATGCCCGTGCCCTTCCACGTCGTGCGGTAGGAACCCATATAATACGCCTTGATGTCGAGCGCGGTATGCCCAAAGGGGTTCCCGTCGAGACCCAGGTAGTGAATAAAATAATAATTGACGAAACTCCAGTCGAACGCGGCATTGAATCCGACAAAGACCGGCATCTTGCCGTCGGTATGCTCTTTCACCCACCCGGCAAAGCGTGCCATCGCCTCGTCCGGCGGGATGCCGCGCACTTTCAGCTCCTCGATGGTGAAATTGCAGGTTTGCATCGCCTCCGGCGTATAGTTGTCGTTCAAAGGTTGCAGCTCGATATAGAACGACTCGGACACATTGTCCACCAGGCAGGCGCCGATGGACAGCATACTATAGTCGCCGGGAATCGGACCGGAGGTTTCAATATCGACAGAAATATAAAGCTCGGGAAGGGATGGGGGCATGGGTGTGTTGGCAGGTGGATTTATAACAAGCGCGATATTAGCATGGACTCACGTTCTCGTAAATCGCGCTTGTACGCTGTTCTCCCGGCTGATTCGCGTTCGACATGAACCGCGCGTCTGTGTAAAATAGCTATATCAGCACTCGCGTGTTGCCTTGATTGCCGCGCGAGACTCTACACCCGGTCTCTTTACTCTACGTATATGCCTACTCGCGCCATTCGCGGTGCAGCTGTTGCCGCCGAAAATTCCGAAACCGCCATTCTCGAAACGGCAAGCGAACTATTGCGCACTATCATGGTCGCCAATGCGCTCGCTCCGCACAACCTGATTTCCATTCTCTTTACCGTCACGCCCGATCTCGACGCTGTATTTCCTACCCGCGCCGCGCGCGAGCTGGGCTGGACTGACATCCCGCTCCTCGACGCTCAACAGCCGCGTGTGCGGGGCGACCTGGAGCGCTGCCTGCGGGTCATGATTCACTGCGAGTGCGAGCGTCCGACCGCCGAGATCAAGCACGTGTATCTCGGGCAAGCCAAACGCCTGCGCCCGGATCTTACCGACTGAGCGAAGGCAAGCCGCCAGTTAGATGGCATAGGCGCTCGCAATCAAAGAATGGGTTATCGTCTCTGGAACTGGCGGGTTAACATTCTTTTGACAATCTCTGTCGTTTCTCTATAATAATCGGCAATCAAATAGCAGTCTGGCGCCGTTGACGCCGCCCAATTTTAATTGGGGCCCAGCAGCCCTTGGACATGCTTTCGCGCGGAGCGAAATTACGTCCAAGGGCTTTTTGTATCCATACAAAGTTTGTCTGAACACGCTGTCTGCATAAATACGCTTTCTATAGGGTTTCGTTGCGGTTGTTTTGTTTCGCGTGGAGGACTGGAACATGACTTCGGAATTTCTGGTACCGTTGATCATCATTTTGATTGCATCGCAGCTTGCGGGCTGGCTGTGTCATCGCGTCAATTTGCCATCGGTGTTTGGAATTCTGATTGTGGGCTTGCTGCTCGGACCGTCTGTCTTGGGATGGGTTCATTCCTCGCAATCCCTCACAGAACTTTCGCAGCTGGGTGTTTTGATTTTGATGTTTCTGGCGGGGCTGGAAACTGACGCCACCGAAATGCGCAAAATGGGCAAAGCGTCGTTTCTGACCGCATTAGGCGGCGTAGTTCTTCCGTTCGTTGGCGGCACTGCCATCTCGATGTATTTCGGTCTGGGCATTTTGGAGAGCTTGTTCATTGGCGCCATCCTGACTGCTACCAGCGTGAGCATTTCAGCGCGGACCTTGCAGGAATTGGGCAAACTGCAATCGAGGGTTGGCACGGTGGTTCTGGGCGCAGCGGTGATTGATGACATTCTAGGTGTAGTCGTCCTTTCGCTTGTTATTGGAATGGCGGGGGGTGGCGATACATTCCTGTCCATCCTCAAAATGGTGGCATTCTTTCCCGTCGCCATTATCATCGGCTATTTTGCTATGCCCACTATCTCGCGCTGGCTCAAGGACTGGCACCACCACGAAGCGGGCCTTGCCATTGTCCTAGCAATCGTGCTGTTGTTCGCCTGGACGAGCGAAGCATTTGGCGGGATGGCAGCGGTCACAGGCGCGTATCTGGCAGGTCTGCTTATCGGGCGCACAGAAATTGCCCATCGGGTCAATCAAGGCACCAGCGCCATTGGCTATGCATTTTTCATTCCGCTGTTCTTTGTCGGCATCGGATTGGAAACGCAGGCATCCTCGCTGGGTGCGATGCCTTTGCTAACCATCGCACTGATTGTCATTGCTGTCTTTAGCAAGGCGGTCGGCTGTTTCATCGGGGCGCGTCTGGGTGGACTGAGAAGTCTGGAATCCTTGCGCGTCGGCGTCGGCATGATTTCACGCGGGGAGGTGGCGTTGGTCATAGCCGCACTCGGGTTGTCGTCAGGCGTGATTGATGCAGATATTTTCACCACCACCGTCATCATGACGTTAGTCACCACGCTGGTCACGCCGCTGCTGCTCAAGCTCGTCTATATGATTCCGGATCACCCGCCGCTCAGCGCGCAGATTCATGGCCGGGTCTCTGAAAAACTCGATGACGTCGTCCTCGCCATGGATAACGTCGTTCTCAGCATGGAAGAGACCGTCGCTTCCGGCGCGCACTCGCTGAGCGAAGCAACCAAGCCCGAAGGGTTTCAACCGATCTAACATTCGAATGTTTTCTCTCATTGTCTTTGGAATATTCATGGGCATTGCCTTTGCGGCGCCTCCGGGCATCGTAACGGCAGAGACCTTTCGGCGCGGTGTCGCACGCGGGTTTCCTGCCGCCCTATCTGTCCAGCTCGGCTCGCTCATTGGCGACGCGACCTATTGCGTGCTCGCGCTCGCGGGCGTAGCCGTGCTTGTGCAAAACCCTCTCACCCAGCGTGCGCTGGGGATCGTCAGCGTGTGTTTATTGATGTATCTCGCAATTACCGGCATCTTGACCGAACTGCGCGTAACCCAACCATTCGCAGTGACCACTACCGAGCCCCCGCAGCGTAAGAACGCCTTCTTTACAGGGATGTTTCTTTCGCTGACCAATCCGTGGGCTATCGGTTTTTGGCTCTCGCTCGGCGGCACTCTCGCATCCTACGGCGCGATGGAATCCGGCAATACGATGGCATTGTTCTTTTTCAGTTTTTTCGGTGCCTGCCTCGTCTATGCCTTTCTGATGGCACTCCTCATCGGCGTTACGCGCAAAGCCATCCCACCCAAACTTGGCAAGTGGATTTCGATTTCGTGCAGCGTCATTATCGGTGTCCTCGGCATCGGCGTGGCGGTGCAAGTTCTCCAATTATTTCTGACTGGCTAGATGCGATGTGGCAGGTCAAATCAAACTCAGAAAAATTTTCCAAATGAATGAATCACCTTGATGTGAGCGAGCATCATGTGCTCGTCGCCGAGCCGCTCGGCAAAGAAGGGCTTGAACTTTTACAACAGAAAACAAAGGTGGATGTACGTCTAAAACTCCCGCTTGCCGAGCTCACCGCGATTCTGCCGAACTATCAGGCGCTGATCGTTCGCAGCGGCACACAGGTGAACGAGGCGCTCCTTGACGCCGGAAAATACCTCATTGTGGTCGGACGGGCAGGCGTCGGTGTGGACAATATTGACGTTGCGGCTGCCACCGCACGCGGTATCACCGTCGTCAATGCCCCTACCACAAACATTGTCGCCGCCGCCGAACACGCCGTTGCCCTCCTGTGGGCGCTTGCCCGCAACATTCCGCAAGCCGATGCCAGTCTGCGGCGCGGCGAATGGAAGCGTGAGCAGTTCTCGGGCGTCGAACTCGTTGGCAAACGGCTCGGTCTGGTCGGGTTTGGACGGGTCGGCAACGAAGTGGCACGTCGTGCTGTCGGTTTGGGTATGGAAGTGGTTGCCTTTGACCCGTACGTATCACCTGAGCGTGCGGCGCAAATGCAGGTCAAAATGGTCTCTTTCGATGAAGTGCTGGCAACCACTGATTTCGTCTCGCTGCACACGCCCGTAACCAAAGAGACCAAAAAATTACTCGGCGTCGAAGAATTTGCCAAATTCAAAAAGGGCGCACGCCTGGTGAATGCCGCTCGCGGTGCTCTGGTTGACGAAACTGCTTTGCTCGACGCCATTGACTCGGGGCAACTGGCAGGCGCCGCGCTTGATGTGTTTGACATCGAGCCGCCGAAAAACGAACGCTTGCTGGCTCATCCCGCGATAGTCGTCACGCCGCACATCGGTGGCAGCACCGCAGAAGCCGCCACCCGCGTCTCGATCGAAGTGGCAGGCGAGGTCCTCACCGTCTTGGAAGGCAAGCCCGCTCGCTTTGCGGTGAATGCGCCGATGGTCTCTCCGTCCCTCGCCCAAATTCTGCATCCGTATATCAATCTCGCCGAGCAGCTGGGACGTTTTTATACCAAGTGGGTTGGCGGACCACTTGGCAGAATCGAGGTCGAGTACGAAGGCAAAATCGCCGCCGAAGATACCGGAGTGCTGACTGCCGCGATTATCAAGGGCTTGCTCGAGCCCATCGTGGAAACCCGCGTGAACCTGGTGAATGCCTCACTCCTCGCCCAAATGCACGGGATGGAAATTTCAGAGCGCAAAACGCAGCACGCGACGCGCTATGAAAATATGATTACCATCACCGGCGAACGCCGTGTTTCAGGGGTCCTGCTTCACGACGAGGCGCATATTGTTCAACTCGACGGCTATTGGGTGGACTTTGTCCCGCAGGGTTATGTGATGCTCACCCGCCACCGCGATCGCCCGGGCATGATTGGCAAAGTAGGGACGCTTCTCGGTGCCTTGGATGTGAATATCGCCTCGATGCAGGTTGCACGTGACAATCCCCGTGGCGAAGCAATCATGGTGCTCACCCTTGACGACCCGGTCCCGCAAGCGGTGATGGATACTATCTATCAAGAGCTCGATATCCAGTGGAGCAAGGTGCTGGACCTGTGACGACCGACAAAGGACGAACGACGGATGACGAACGACAATTTGCTATGTTCAAAGGAGCCTCGTGCCGGGTATGAGGTGAGACCGTTTACCCATTCGTCCTTCGTCCAATATTCATGTTGAAACTCTATTTAGTGCGCCACGGCGAGAGCGCGTGGAATGTAAAACATTTTTATACGGGACAAACGGATGTCCCATTGAGCGAGCTCGGCGAATTGCAAGCGCAACGGCTGGCGGAAAAATTTACGGAACAGCGCTTCGACTCTATTTATGCCAGCCCATTGAAACGGGCGCAAGACACGGTTCGACCAACCGCCCATTTAAAAAACATACCGCTGCGGTTGGATGCCCGGCTTGCCGAAATTCATCACGGCGCGTGGGAAGGCAACCCGGCGGCGGTGATTCGGGAACAGTATGCGGAGGAATATTTGGCGTGGCGCACTGAACCACACCGGGTTAAGATGCCCGACGGCGAATCGCTTGGCGACGTATCGGAGCGGGTATCCGACTTTCTGCAACAGCTCGTATCGGAATATCAGGACGGTTCGATTTTGATTGCCACGCATGACGCCGTGTTAAGGGTCATCGTCCTCCAGACGTTGGGGATGGGACTGGAATATTTCTGGCGGTGGCGGTTTGATAATGCGTCGGTGAGCGTATTGGAACGCATCGAGGACGGTCATTTTCGGTTGGCGTTGTTGAATGATGTGCACCATTTAAAGGGCGCTTACACTAATTGTGACGCGCAAGCGCTTTAGGCAAGCGTGAACGTCGTCTCATTCAGTCAAAGGCAGATAGCGTTGCTGTTTACAGCGCGATAACGGAGCGTTGACGGCAGAGTTCCGTGAGCGCAGCAAGAATTGTTAATCTGTCATTTGGCAAACACCAGGAGGTGGCAATACGCAATCATTATTCCTTTTCGTTTAAGTAATTCCGTCGCACCGCAGCGACACACACTGCCCATCCCGTGTGATGCGCAGGGGCCAAGATGCCTCCCAGTTCGAGCCGAACCCATTCGGCATATTCCCACTCGGAGGCAAGGTAATGAACTTTCACAATTTAATAAAGGGCACACGCGTTTTTGCGGCGCTGCTCGCTGTCGTTCTGGTCTTTTTGACGACCAAATCAATTTTTGCGCAAGGACCCGATCCGCAGGTCGCAGATAACACAGTCAGTCTTAATGCACTGTGGGTGCTGATTGCAGGCGCAATCGTCTTTTTCATGCAAGCCGGCTTTGCGCTGGTCGAAACCGGTTTTACGCGATACAAGAACGTGGCGCACACCATGATGATGAACATGATGGTGTTTTGTATCGGCGCTCTTGGCTACTATGCTACGGGTTTTGCGTTGCAGTTTGGCGGCGTCAATTTTACGTATCCCGCTATTGGCGGTTTGGGGGAATGGGCGTTCTCGCCCACGTCGCTAGGCAGTTGGACGACAGCCGCAGGGACTCCATTATTGACGAGCGAATTGGTTGTAGGCGGACAGAACGGTCTGCTCGGCTTGAGTGGATTCTTTCTTGGCGGTCTGACGGCAAATTTCGGCGTCCTCGTGTTCTTTTTCTTCCAGATGGTTTTCATGGACACGGCGGCGACCATTCCCACGGGCTCGATGGCGGAACGCTTCAAATTCATCGGTTTTGTCATCATGAGTTTGTGGGTCAGCATGTTCATCTACCCGCTCGCCGCGGGCTGGGTCTGGGGCGGCGGTTGGGTCGCCAATCTCGGACGTACAATGGGCTTTGGAAACGGGGCAGTCGACTTTGCCGGTTCCGGTCCGGTGCACATGATTGGTGGTTGTGTTGCGCTGGCGGGCTGTATCATCATTGGTCCCCGGATTGGCAAGTTTAACAAAGACGGCACCGCGAATACGCTTCCGGCGCACAACATTGCGCTCGGCATCCTGGGAACGATCATTCTATTCTTTGGATGGTTTGGGTTCAACCCGGGCTCGGCGCTGGCGTTCACGGGCGCGGGACGCAATCTTGCGATTCTTGCGGCAGTAAATACGTTGCTGGCAGGCGCTGCCGGTGGTTGTGCCGCCATGGCATACATGTGGATTCGGGGCAACAAGAAACCGGACCCGGGCATGTCGGTCAATGGCATTCTGGCAGGGCTGGTTGCCATCACGGCGCCCTGCGCGTTTGTTGACACCTGGGCAGCAGTTGTTATCGGAGTCATGGCGGGTGTGATTGTGTGTCTTGCCACCGTCGCGCTGGAACGTGCCAGGATTGACGACCCGGTCGGTGCGATTCCGGTGCATTTTGCAAATGGTATCTTTGGTGTGCTCGCCGTTGGCATTTTCGCGATGGGCAATCCCGATACGGCGGGCTGGAATGGTGTGGCGACGCCGGTCACCGGTCTGCTCTATGGGGGCACCGGACAATTCATCGCCCAGGTTTTTGAAGCAGGTTCCATCTTTGTCGCGGTCTTTGGACTTTCGTATGTCTTTTTCCTCGTGCTCAAGCGGTTCAACCTCTTGCGCTCGCGGCGTGAGGATGAGATCGCAGGTCTGGATATTCCCGAAATGGGCGTTCCGGGTTACGTGAACGGTGACACGCTCCCCAGCCCGACGCCGCACGTAATGCCGCAAGGCGCGGCGATGCCCGCAGAATAACAACGCGAAATGAGAGATTGGAGGGGGAGGCGGCTTCTTCCGTGCAAATCTCCAATCTCCACTCACTATCATGAAGGAGCAAGACAAACATAGCACTTGCGCGATGCTGCTCGCTGGACTTGACGGCATTCAAAACAAAATCGACCCGGGTGCGCCGAGAGATTTCGATCTATACGAATCCGAAGAGGGCAAGCAGGTCAAGCAGGTGCCCGGCTCGCTCGCCCAAACGCCAGGCGCGTTGGAAGCGGAGCACGATTTCCTGGTCAAGGGTGTTGTGTTCACCTCTGACTTTTCGAGACCTATATCTCGATGAAACGTGCCAAGGATGTTAGACCCGGTGCGGCTGCGCCCGCACCGTACGAGGTTTTCTGTATTACGATGCGTAGAACGACACCCAAAGGGTCTTGAGACCCTTTGGGTGTAAGCTGACCCAAATCAATCTTGCTCTTTTTCTCTCCGGCACAGGAGAGGAGGAGAGCGAGAGAAAGTGAACTCTCATGCAACCCTGTCTGTGTAAAAAACATTTTCGCCAGGTCTCAAATGTCTTTGATAAAGAAACCGCGTTCGTATATACCATTGACGAAAGCAACTGTGTCATTTGCAATAAAGTGATATTTATCGAAGGCGCCCGTCGGTATGTGCTGCCCATCTCGGCGAGCACGCCCCAAAACGCGAGCGATGAAACCCTGCGCCAGCCGGATGCCTTTGTTCACAAAGGCAAATAGTGAAATTCTGTTAAAATCCGACTTGTTGCACAACGGCGCCCTAAAAACCTTGTGCATAGCGCACGTTGCGCGAATAGATAACGTGTCTACAATAAAACTTCTTTAGGCAGCGCTGCCTACTTTCTTTTTGGCATTGACGCCAGAAAAATAGCGGTCCCCCTGATGAGATCCGACATTGCCGTCATCTCGCCGACCGGGTATTTGGGTGACATTTCACACCCCGCTCACTGCAGAGCGACATTCCCGCGCTTGGAGCTGATGCGATGTCGAACCACGACGATTGTCCTCCCCAGCGAGGACACCACGAAACCTTCTTAACCGACCCGTATTTTGAACGTGACGCCTGCGGCACGGGCTTTCTCGCCGATTTGCATGCGCGTCCGTCTCACAAATTGCTGCAGGACGCTTTGACGACGATTGCCCGCCTGTCACATCGCGGTGCAGTGGCTGCCGACGGCAAAACGGGCGACGGCTCCGGCATTCTCACCCAGCTCCCGTACAAATTTCTCGCTCGCGAATTGGAACAAAACCAAATCACTCCGCCCGCACCGAGTGACCTTGCCGTGGGTATGTTTTTCATTCCGCGTGACAAGGATGGACGCGCCCAGGCAAAAGCGCTGATCGAACGCGTGCTGGAATCGCGCGATTTGCAGCTGCTCATGTGGCGCGAAGTTCCGGTGAACCTGGATGCGCTGGGCGAGCATGCGTTCAAGACGCGCCCTTATATCGTTCAGGCACTCATCAAGCGCGGCAAACAAATCGGCATCGGCGACGCATACGAGCGCGCCCTGTATTTTGCGCGCAAAGAGATCGAGCGGCTCGCCCTGCGTGAGCAAGTCTCGCGCCTGTATGCAGCTTCGCTTTCCGCGCACACCATTGTCTATAAAGGGTTGTTTGTCTCGCCGATGATTGGGCAGTTTTATTTCGATTTGCGCGACCCGCTCTATGAAACGGCGCTGGCGCTCGTGCATCAACGCTACAGCACCAATACGTTCCCGTCGTGGGAGCTCGCCCAGCCCTTTCGCCGCTTGTGTCATAACGGCGAAATCAACACACTCTCGGGCAATATCGCGTGGATGAACGCGCGTGAACCGTTCTTTGCGTCCTCGATGTTTCACGATGAATTTGGCGCTACCGCCTCGTCATTTCAGCCTCTGCTCGATCTCTCGACCTCTGATTCCGGTATTCTCGATAACGGTCTGGAACTCGTTTCCCTTGGCGGACGTGAGCTGCCGCACGCGGTCATGATGATGATGCCCGAGGCGTGGGAAAATGTGCGCGACCTCGACCCGCAGATCAAAGCCTTTTATCGCTATCACGCGACCTTGATGGAACCGTGGGACGGTCCTGCCGCGATTTGTTTCTCCGACGGACGCGTTGCTGGCATGACGTTGGACCGCAACGGTCTACGCCCGGCGACCTGGCTGGTCACGAACGATGGCTTTGTGATTGCGGCGTCGGAATCGGGCGCGCTCGAAATCGAGCCGGAACGCATCAAGCAAAAGGGACGCCTCGGTTCCGGGCAAATGGTCGTCGCGGATTTGCAGTACAACAAGCTCTGGCAAAATCACGAAGTCAAGCTTTCCAGCACAGTGGGATCCGAAGCTTGGAATTCACGTGACTTGAAGTCG